>Ga0070731_10001038_pt1 | contig 30968 bp, 27 predicted proteins | sample Coa_R1_2_FD_66448 | JGI IMG/M metagenome (GOLD analysis project Ga0070731, IMG submission 66448) | Surface soil microbial communities from Centralia Pennsylvania, which are recovering from an underground coalmine fire - Coalmine... | ecosystem: Environmental > Terrestrial > Soil > Unclassified ... | reverse complement strand
CGTCAGCCGCTGCTCGACGCCGGCTACGTCGAACTCGGTCTCGATCACTTCGCGCTGCCGCACGATGGTCTCGCGCGCGCCGCCTCCGGCGCGACGATGCACCGCAACTTTCAGGGCTACACCGAGCGCCGCACGACGGCGCTCGTCGGCTTCGGCGTGAGCGCCATCTCCGAGACCGACGACTGCTATCACCAGAACGACAAAATCATCACGGTCTACGAACGGCGACTCGCCAAGGGCGAGCTGCCGACGTTCCGCGGCCACCGGCTGTCGCCGGACGACCGCCGTCGGCGCGCCAAGATCCTCGCGATCATGACCGCGTTTCACGTCGCACTCGATCCCGATGAGCTGGACGACGCGCGCGCATTTCTCGCGCCGCTCGTGGAGGACGGACTGTGCGAAATCGACGGCCTCGAGCTGCGCGTGCCTTTGCGCGGCCGGCCGTTCTTGCGGAACGTCACCGCGTTCTTCGACGCGCACCTGCGCGCCGCCCAACCGTCGGGACCGAAGTACTCGACGTCCGCGTAGGCAAACCGCAGATCGATGATCGGGGAACTGAAATTGATGAACGAAGAATCGACGATCGACAATCGACAATCGATCGACAATCGACAATCGATCGACAATCGACAATCGGCGTCAGCCGTCCCGACCGGGCTCGTCGCGAGCGTCGATTCTCGGTTGCCAATTCTTCGTTCATCAATTTCAGATCACCGATCATCGATGTGCGGATCCTTTCAGCACTAAAATGCCGTCCCATTCCCCGGATGCAATCGTCGTCGGCGCCGGACTTTCCGGTCTGACGACGGCGTGGTACCTCGCGGAGGCGGGCGCCAGGGTCCGGATCGTGGAAGCGGCGGCCGCGCCCGGGGGATTGATTCGCACTTCCCGTCGCGCGGAAGGCGTCGTCGAGACGGCGGCGAGAGGATTCATCTGGACCGATCGGGTCGCGGCGCTGTTCGCGGCGGTCGGGATCGCGCCGATGTTCAGCCGGGATTCGAGCAAGCGACGCTTCATTTTTCGCAACGGCTTGCCGCGCCGCTGGCCGCTCGGCCCATTCGAGACGATCAATCTGGCCGCGCACGGCGCGCTGGCCGCGGTCTCGGGCGGGTTCAAACCACGCGCCGGCGAAACCGTCGCCGCGTGGGCGAACCGATCGATGGGCTCAGGCGCGGCGAACTGGCTGATCGCGCCGGCGATGCAGGGCATCTACGCGTCGCCGACGGATCAACTGTCGGCGCAAGCCGTGTTCGGCGGAGGCCGGTTGCGCGGCCGCCTGGCGGCGCCGCCCGGCGGGATGGCGGAGCTTTTCGATCGGATCCGTATCGGACTCATCGAGCGCAAAGCGACGTTCGAGTTCGGCGCCTCCGTCTCGGAGCTCGCCGCCGTGAATCCGGACCGTGTGCCCATGGCCATCTGCACCGAGGCGGCATCGGCGGCGCCGCTCGTCGCGCCGCATGCGCCGCGGCTGGCCGAAGCGATTGCGCGCATTCGCATGACGTCGCTGCTGTCGGTGACGGCCTTTTATCCGGAGTCGCGTGACGACGTGTCGGGATTTGGCGTGCTGTTTCCGCGTCCGAGCGGCATCAAGGCGCTGGGCGTCCTGTTCAACAGCGACATGTTCGACGACCGCAGCTCGATGCGATCCGAAACGTGGATCTACGGCGATCAGTCGGCAGACGTCGTCGTCAAAATCCAACAATCGCTGGCGTCGACGCTGCGCCACGATCGACTCGCCGCGTCGCGTCGCGACACGGAGCCCACGGCGGTCTATCCCACACCGCAGATCGCGCGTCTGCCGATCTACGACGAACGCGTACTCGACGTCGCCGCGCGCCTGGGCGATCTACCGCCGTGGATGGGCCTGTGCGGAAATTATCTCGGCAAACTCGGCGTCTCGGCGATCGTCGAGACGGCATATAAGACTGCGAAAAGACTCAAGACAACTTAGACCAATTTCGGATTCGATGTAGGCGCGCAAATCTACCCCGGAGGTCTTCACGCTTCAGCCGACCTCCGGGGTCGATCTTGGCGGTTTTGTTGCCAGTTGCCAGTTGCCAGTTGCTAGTTCTCTTCAGTGCGTCATGCCATACACGACGTAGTTGACGCCGAACTTGTAGGCTTGATTCGTCGCGTCGACGGGTGAATAGCCCTGGCCTGAGAATTCCCACCAGTCCGAGATGTCGACGTTGTAGTTGGCGATGGCCATCAGCCGGCGCGAGCGATCGTTTTTTTCGTACAGTCCGTAGAATTGCGGCGGCGTGGTCTCGTTGTAGTGCTGTTTGAGCGTACTCAGATCGTTGATTTCGAAAAACGAATGGAAAATCGGGTCGGACGACGTCAGCGGCATCCACTCAGCGCCGGGGATGACGCGCGCCATGTTGCTTTCGAAATTGCCCCAGCCTCCGCCGCCCCTCGAGGGATCGCGAAAGTCGTCGAAGATCACGAATCCGCCTTTGACGAGGTACGCGTTCAGCGCCGTCGCTTCGGCGTCGTTGATCGTCCAGAAGCCGGCCTCGGTCATATAGGCGACGGGATATTTCGACAGCTCGGGATCCTGGATCGCCAGCACCATGCTGTCTTCGACGTGCGGATCGAGCGCCGTCACCGACGACATGATCTGCATCAGGTTCTGCTCGGAGAGCGGATATCCGTGCTCCCACGGCGGCAGGCCGAGATAGTAGCGGCACGGCGTGCGCCACACGTCGGCGCAGTCGGTCATCAGGCGGACGAAGCGAAATCGCCCGTCGTATTTTCCATTGACGTTGAAGGCCTTCGACGCGCCGGGCAATCCACCGTACCGCCGCTGCGCGAACGTGCCGGCAGTCGCGAGCAGGCAGCCGATCAGGACGATGGCCGGCGTCAGCGATGGTCGGCGCATCATCAGTGAGTCAGTCCGTACACGAGGTAGTTGACGCCGAACTTGAACGCTTCGTTGGTCACGTCGACCGGGGCGTAGCCCTGGCCCGAGTATTCCCAAAAGTCGGAGATGTCGGTATTGAAGTTCGCCATCGCGACGAGGCGTTTGTGCGGATCGTTGTCTTCATACAATCCGCGGAACGACGGGCGGCCCACGTCGTAACTCTGCCGAATCGAGTTGAAGTCGTTGATCTCGAAGAACGAGTGGAAAATCGGATCGGTGGGCGTCAGCTCGACCCACTGCAAGCCGGGCAGCACGCGCGTCATGTTGCCTTCGAGATTCGCCCATCCGCCGCTGCCGCGGTTGTAGTCGTCGCGGAAGTCGTCGAAGATCACGAACCCGCCTTTGAGCAGATACGACCGGAACGACGCGGCTTCGCGATCGTTCGTGATCCAGAAACTCGCCTCGGTCATGTATGAGACCGGGTATTTGAAGAGCTCGGGATCCTCCATCCCGATCACCATGCTGTCTTCGACGTGCGGATCGAGCGCGGTGATCGCGGACATGATCTGCATCAGGTTCTGCTCGGACAGCGGATATCCATGCTCCCACGACGGTTCGCGCCGGTAGTAGTAGCAGTTACCGCCGCAGGTGTACGTCAGCCGGACGAAGCGAAACCGGCCGTCGTACTTGTTGTTGGCGCTGAACGACGTCGCGTTGCTCGGCAGGCCGCCGCCATACCGTCGCTGCGCCAGCCCGGTGGCTGCTGCCGCAAGGCACAACACGAAGGTCAGAGCCCACCGCAGTCGCTCGGTCCGCATAGCGACAGACTAGCATCGAACGGCGCCCGTGACGGGTGTCCGATTCCTGCAATCTACTGGTTCGCCCTCATGCCCAATTCCGGCGCGCCGCATCTAGAATGTCGTCCATGTTTTTAGTGAAGGAAGAGCCCTCAAATTATTCATTTGCGGCGTTTCAGCAGGATGGCAAGACGACGTGGACAGGAGTGAAGAACCCGCTGGCCCAGCGCCACTTACGGTCGATCCGGAAGGGCGATCTGGTCTTCTACTACCACACGGGGGACGAACGGGCGATCGTCGGCATCGCCAAGGCCGCCACCGACGCCTATCCGGATCCCGCCGATCACACCGGCCGCGCACACGTCGTCGACCTGATCCCGGTCAAGGCGCTGTCGCAGCCGGTCACGCTTGCGGCGATCAAGGCTGACAAGCGTTTCGCCGACTTCGCGCTGGTCCGCATGTCCCGGCTGTCAGTGATGCCGGTGACGGCGGACCAGTGGAAATGGATATTGACGATGGCCAGCGACTAAACACTGATCCTTGTCAACTTTGAACTGGGAACTTTGAACTTTGAACGGTGGAACGAGACGAGGCTTGCCTTCTTTTTTTCCAAGACTGCCTGAGACTGCCCGAGAAAGATGCGCCGAAGGCGCCACAACCGTTCTGAGTTCAGAGTTCTAAATTCTAAGTTTAAGAATAATCCCGCCCAGCGGCGGTATCGTCAGCGTCAGTGAGTGATCGTAGCCGTGAGCGGCGATCGGCTCCGTGGAGCGTCCGCCGTCGTTGCCGACGTTGCTGCCGGCGTAGGACCAGGCGTCGCTGTTGATGCGCTCGGCGTAGTAGCCCGGCTGGGGCACGCCGACGCGGTAGCTCTGGCGCACGACCGGCGTCCAGTTGAGCACGGCGACGATCCAATCGTGGGGATCCTGCGCGCGTCGGATGAGCGAGATCACGCTCGACTCATGATCGTTGCAGTCGATCCAGGCGAAACCCTTGGCGTCGAAGTCCACCTGATGAAGCGCGGGCTCTGCGCGGTAGAGACGATTGAGATCCATCACGAAGCGCTCGAGTCCGCCGTGGATCGGCTGTTCGAGCAGATGCCAGTCGAGCGACGAGTCGTGATCCCACTCGCGCCACTGGCCGATTTCGTTGCCCATGAACTGCAGTTTCTTGCCGGGATGCACGCACATGAAGAGATAGAGCGCGCGCAGCGTCGCCGCCTTCTGCCATTCGTCGCCGGGAATCTTCGAGAGCATCGAGCCTTTGCCGTGCACCACTTCGTCGTGTGAAAACGGCAGGATGAAATTCTCGTTCCACGCATAGAGCATCGAGAACGTCAGGTGCTGATGCTCCCAGCGGCGGAACACGGGATCCTTGCTCGTGTAGGTGAGGATGTCGTGCATCCAGCCCATGTTCCACTTGAACGTGAAGCCGAGGCCGCCGACCCACGTCGGCCGGCTGACGGCCGGAAACGCCGTCGACTCTTCCGCGATCGTCACGGTGCCGGGATGCTCTTGATGCGTGAGCGTATTGAGCTCGCGCAGAAAATCGATGGCGTCGAGATTTTCGCGTCCGCCAAACTGATTGGGAACCCACTCGCCGGCTTTCTTCGAGTAATCGAGATAGAGCATCGACGCCACGGCGTCGACGCGCAGGCCGTCGATATGAAACGACTCGAGCCAGTAGAGCGCGTTGGTCAGCAGAAAATTTCTGACCTCGTGCCGGCTGTAGTTGAAGATCAGCGTGCCCCAGTCGGGCTGCACGCCTTGCCGCGGATCCTCGTGCTCGTACAGCGCCGTGCCGTCGAAGCGCGCGAGTCCGTGCGCATCGGTCGGAAAATGTCCGGGCACCCAGTCGAGAATCACCGCGATGCCGGCGCGATGGCACGCGTCCACGAAGAATCGAAAATCGTCCGGCGAGCCGTAGCGGCTCGTCGGCGCGAAGTATCCCGTGACTTGATAACCCCAGGATCCGGTGAACGGATGTTCCATCACCGGCATCAGCTCGATGTGCGTGAAGCCGAGACGGACGACATGCGCGACCAATTCGACGGCCAGCTCGCGCCAGGTCAGCGGACGATTGCCCTCTTCTGGCTTTCGGCGCCACGAGCCGGGATGCACCTCGTAGGTCGCCATCGGCTCGTCGAGCACCGTGCCCTTCGCCCGGCGTTGCGACATCCACTCGTCGTCTTGCCAGTCATAGCCGATCAAGTGCGAGGTGACCGAGGCCGTTTTCGGCGGCAGCTCGGCGGCGAGGGCAAACGGATCGGCTTTCGTGATCGTCGCGCCGGCGGCGGTATGGATCTCGAACTTGTAGGTTTGCCCGGCGCCGACGCCGGGAATGAAGATCTCCCAGAGACCGCTCGCGCCGCGGCTGCGCATCGGATGCGCGCGTCCATTCCAGCCGTTGAAATCGCCGACCACCGCCACGCCACGCGCCGTCGGCGCCCACACGACAAAGGAGTAGCCGGACTCGTGGTCGATCGCCGCCGGCCGCGCGCCCATGGTCTGCCACGCGCGATGCCAGTGTCCTTCGCCGAAGAGATAGGCCTCGTAGTCGGTGACGATGGGCATGTGCAGCGATCTTATGGGAGAGAGGATCTTTTCACCACGAAGAACACGACGAAGACGTGCGGCCGGTCTGGCAGACACGTCCTCATGTCTGACTCCACGTCTTCAGTTCTTCATGTTGAGGGCCAGAGTCTGCGTGCCAGTGGTCTGTCCTTCGGGCCCCTCTTTCCCTTCGCGATCTTCGTGGTTTGAGAAAAATTCCCGCTCTTTGCGCCGGATGGCCCGGTACCGCACAAACGCCTGGCGCTCGCTCTCGAGACCCAGCCACGTCTTCAGGGTCGTCCCCCGGAACGTGTGGCGGAACATGCGGATGCCGTGCGTGAGCACGAATCCCGGATCGTGCGCGAAGACCTTCGGCACGTGTCGCACTTTCATCCAGCGCTCTGCGCGCCAGCGCAGGAACTCGATCTCCTCCGCCTCGAGCGCTTCGGTGCGCACCACGGCCGTCGTGCCGTCGTACTCGTCGACGCGATCGTTGACGATGAGATTCTTCTCGCGGAAGTCCTTCGTCATCGGCGTGCCGGGATACGGCGTCGGATGCTGGATGTAGGGCCAGTCGACGTAGCGGCGCGCGAACGCGAGGTTGGCCTCGATCGACTCGCGCGTGTCGCCGGGACTGCCGACAATCAGTCCGCCCACGACCAGCATGCCGTGTTTGTGCAAGATATCGACCGCGCGGGTCGTCGCGTTGCCGACCGTCCGTCCGCCTTCGCGCTGTGAGTTTTTCGCCGTCGCCTTGAGAAACGTCAGGTCGTCGGCGAGGATGTTTTCGATCCCCAGGAACACGTAGCGGAAACCGGCCTTGCGCATGGCCGCGGCGAGCTCGTCGCCGCCGTTCGCAATCGCCGACGTCATTCCCTGCACGATGTAGTCGATGTCGTGGAGTCCGGCCGCGACGATGCCGTCGCAGAGCGCGCGGAAGCGCGCCGCGTTGAGCGTGATGTTGTCGTCGACGAGAAAAATCGTCCGCGCGCCTCGCGCCTTCGCGTCCGCGATGTCGGCGACGACCCGTGCGATGGACCACGTGTGAAAGTTGCGGCCGCGCATTTCGATGATCGAGCAGAAACTGCAGTCGTACGTGCAGCCGCGCGACGTCTCGACGACGTCGATCTGGCGTCCGAGCATCGTGTAGCCGCTGAGGACCCGCGCCGCCCGATTCGGCGGCTTCACCTCGTCTCCGAGATGACTGACGGACCGGGCGGGATTGCGTACGAACGCGCCGCCGCCCGTCCGGGCGCGATAGGACAATCCCGGAATGGTCTCGAATCCGGCGCCGCGCTCGAGCGCTCGCAACAGATCGCGAAAGGTCAGGTCGCCCTCTCCGGACACGATGAAGTCGACACCGGCCGCCGGCGATTCATATTCTTCAGGCGCGAGGCTGGGATCGTATCCCCCGACGACGAACATCACCTCGGGGCGAATCGATCGGGCCAGTGCGATCACTTTCATCGCGGTCTTGCGCTGAAACGTCATCACCGACAGGCCGACGACATCGGGCTCGAGCGTGCGCATGAGGCGCGCGACCGTCTCGGGCACGGCCTGCTGCGCCAGGACGAGATCGGCGATCGAGACTCGATGGTGCGGATCGACGTTGCCGGCGAGCGAGGCCAGCGCGCCATTGGGCATCCGAATCGTGAGCGTGGGGGTGTGCTCGAACGAATCGGGCATCGACAGCAACAGGACGTTCATGAGTGGCTGTTTTCGAGCTTACGACTTTGGCAAGGCCCGTGACAAATCCCGGCGCCAAATCGAGGCTTTCGAGCGCCGCGAGCCCTCGGACGATCGGAAACTGCCCGGAAACCGCCAGGATCAGCGCGTTTTCTCTATCGAAGGTTCTGGCATTGTTGTTGCTGATTACCAGCCAGAACTATGCCTACACGCGAGCGTTCGGATGTCGGGTTCACCCTTATCGAGCTGATGATCGTCGTCACCATCATCAGCATTCTCGCGGGATTTTCCGTGCCGAGTCTCCTGCGCGCGAAGATGACCGGCAACGAAACGGCGGCGATTGGATCGCTCAGCGCGGTGCGGACGGCGCAGGTGAGCTATTCGATCGCGTGCGGCAACGGCGCGTATGCGACGAAGCTGTCGACGCTCGGCAAGGCGCCGGCCGGCAGCACGCAGCCGTTCATCTCGGTCGACATCGGCGGCGTCGATGCGCCGCTGAAATCCGGCTACACGTACGGCCTCGCCGCTGGCGCGGGCGGCGTGGCGGGACCGAACGACTGCAACGGCACCGCGACGAAAACCGCGTACTACGGCAGCGCCATTCCCAAGACATTCGGCACCACAGGCCGCCGATCGTTCGCCATCAACGCTGCGAACACCCTCTGGACGCTCGACGCCGCCATCGCCCCGACCGAGCCCTTCAGCGCGCCGGCGACGCCGATACACTGAGAAGAACGCCCGCCAAACTGACAACTGACAACTGGCAACTCGCAACGAACAACTCCGACTGCTTTAACTGACGACGGCCAGCTCAGACGCGCGGCCGCGCGGCCATTCCGAAGTCGTTCGTGAGTTGTGAGTTGTGAGTTGTGAGTTGCTAGTTGTGAGTTGTCAGTTGTAAGTTGAAGAATGCGCTCGAACATCGTGGCGATCCTGCTGCTGGTCACAGCGGCGGGCTGCGCGAATTCCAACAGTCCTTCGTCGGGCAGTTTTTTTACCGCGCGGGTTGACGGCACGGCATGGACGGCTGATGCCAAGGTGGTCGCCGCCGGTGCGAGCAATTCGCCGGCGGGAACGTACACCATCTCGATGACGCAGTCCGGAGCCGCTCCGAGCACGATCGTGCTGACGCTCAACAACATCGGACAGACGGGCACCTTTTTTCTTGGCGTCGGCGCCACCAACTTCGGCGGCCGCGCACAATACAGCGACGCGACGTCCGCGTGGGCCACGCCGAACACCGGCAACGACGGCATGATCCAGATCACGGCGCTGACGTCGACGCGCATCGCGGGATCCTTCAACTTCAACGCGATGCCATTGAGCGGCGCGGCGTCGGGGACGAAGCAAGTCTCATCGGGACAATTCGATCTCACGATCGCCGCCGGGGGCGCGGGACCGGGCAGCGGACAGGGCAAGTCGATGACCGCGACGATCGACGGCAACGTCTGGAACGGCGCGACGGTCGACGGCGCGCTGACCAACGGCGCGCTCATCGTGGTGGCGACAGGATCGTCCAACTCGATCGGGACGCTGCAGATGACGCTCAACGGCGTGTGCGCGGCCGCCGACTACCCGTTGTCGAGCGGCGTGACCGCGCGCACGATGACGCTCTCAGACATCAGCGGCGTCAACGTCTGGAATTCCGCCGGCGCGGGCGGCGGCGGCACCGTCACGATCTCGAGCGTCACGACCACGCAGATCACCGGCAAGTTCACCAACATCACGCTCGGTCCGGTCTTCGGATCGGCGACCGGCACGCGCTCATTGACGAACGGCAGTTTCACCCTGAACGTCGCCACACCGCCAAGCTGTTCTTGAAGTCATCCCAGAAGCTGACCTGCCGGAATGTTTCTTGCGAGGCGAGTGGTCGCCATGAACATCAGGCTTGTTTCGACGTTGACGCCAGAGGACGAAAATCTGATGGCGCCGGCCCTTCTGAAGGCGCTATCTGCCATTCTCGACATGATGCCGATTGCCTACATGATTCGCATGAACACATCCGACGCGTCGGTCTTCGAATGCACGCAGCTCGTTGGGCGGAAAGCAGTTCCGCTGCTCGACGACTTCGAACCCGACCTCGGCTTTGCCTCGGGCTCGCCGGCGACGATGCACTACGACTCGTAGCCAGAGCCTCTGACGCGCTCCGGCGAGGAACGACGGAAGCCTCGTGCCCACGATGGGAAAGGGGGACGGGTCCTGGTCCTGTCCACGTCCAATTCTCAGCACCGCGCCGGGCTTGGCTGCGACAAATTCGCGGCGAGGCCTCTTTCCCTTCGTCGCGGTCGCTATTCCAGATGTCATCCACCTAGCGCTCTTTGATTGGTTTGCGCGACCTGCGCGCCGACGACATTCGTAAGTTGTCTGGATCCCTCAGCGTCTACGCGGCTTGCCTAAGTACGTCGCCAGACTCCCAACTTAAGCAGTACGCGTGCAGGTGCGCTGTGCGTCGCGCGCGATCTCCAAGAATCGGCCGAGAAACGACAAATTGCCGCATGGCAGCAGGGTTGCACGATGCCCCCGCGTGCGCCCTATGGCGCTCCCGCTCTCTATCAAAGGAGAGAGGAAGGAGACCCCCGTGATGAGATCCTCTCTGAAAATCCTCTTCGCAATCGGCGTCGTCTTCGCGCTCGGTGCCGGCCGCAGTTTCGCTGACACTGTGACGTTCAACAACAGCGCGATTCACACCGACGGCACCGTCAGCTTTGGCTCGACGGTGACGTTAACAAACGGCATCATTGACGGCGTTGCTCACGATGTGCCGAACTTCGGTTTTGGCATCACCGGCAACTGCGTCGGCGGCTTCGGCTGCATCAACCTGACGACCGGCGCGTTCGTTGGACCCACCGGAACGGCCGGTGCCTTCGGCTACATGGGCAACGGCAGCACCCTGACGGTGACCGGAGCGATCGCAGGCCTCGGCATCACGAACCCGAACACCGTGCTGTTCAGCGGGACATTCGATCCAACCGCGACGGTCACCGTTCAGTTCGACAACGATTGTCAGACGACCCCGACGCAGTGCACTGGCACGATCACCGGACCGCTGACACCTGGCCTGCTGAATGCGACGCTCGCGGCGGCTCTGGGCGTGAATCCCAATTCACTGGGGGGCAACGATCAGAACCTTTTCTTCTCGTTCTCGGGCGTCTCGGCACCAACGACCGGGTCGCCGACCGGCACCGCCACCGGCAACACGAATCAGTTGCAAGTCGTGACGCCGGCAGCGACGACGGTGCCTGAACCCGGATCGCTGATCCTGCTCGGCAGCGGACTCGTGGGACTGGCGCGTGTCGCGCGACGTCGTCGAGTGAGCTAGGTCATGCGCGGGCTGGCTTGGGCGTCCAAGCCGGCCCGCATTTGCTTCGTCTTCAGGAGAATCGATATGCGTGTCCGGATTCTGCTCGGCGTCGCGGTTGTGGGTGTCATGGCGTCAGGCGCCTGCGCGAGGGTGAATCCGGATAAACACGTCAACGCCGCCGACGGCTACATGGCGCAAGGCCTGTTCGGCGAAGCGGTGATCGAATATCGCGTGGCCGCCCAGGCCGCGCCCAAGCGCGCCGACATCCACATGAAATTGGCCGACGCCTACATTCGATCGGGCCATTATTCCGAAGGCATCCAAGAGGCGTCCCGTGCATCAGACCTGCAGCCGAATGACGTGACGGCACACGTCAAGGTCGGCAACCTGTTGTTGCTCGCCCGCGATTTCAACGGCGCGAAAGATCACGCCGATCGCGCGCTGACGATTGATCCGGACAACGTCGACGCCACGCTGCTGCTCGGCAACTCGCAGGCAGGCCTCAAGAATTTCGCCGACGCGATTCGCGAATACGAAGATGCGATCGCGCTGCAGCCTTCCGACGGACAACCCTACGTGAATCTGGGATCGGTGTTGCTCGTGCAGGGCAAGCGGTCCGAGGCGGAAGCGACGTTCAGAAAAGCGATCAGCATGTCGCCCAAGTCGCCGATTGGATATCTCGGCCTGGCCAATCTCCTGTGGACCACCGGACGCGTGGATGAAGCGGAAAAGACGATCAAGTCAGCGCTGGCCATCGCGCCCAACGACCTCGAGGCCAACCGCGCGATTGTCGTCTTGTATCTGGCCACGCGCCGTCCGCGGGAAGCCGAGCGCTATATCAGGATGCTCGTGCATCTTTCGGATACGGTGCAGGCCCATTTGTATCTCGCTGACTACTATCTGACGCTGAAGCAGCCGGACGATGCGCGCAAGGTGTTGCTCGAACTGGCCTCGCGCGCCGACGGCTACGTGCCGGCGAATGTCCGCTTGGCGGCCTTCGAAGGCGACTCGGGGCAGCGCGCGCAAGCGCTCGCGCGGTTGGAAGAAGTGCTTAAGAGATTCCCCAAGGACACTTCCGCACGCCTCGTTCGAGCCATCCTCTGGCGCGACGACGGCAAGAGCGATCAGGCGCTGATTGAGGCGAGAGACATCATCAAGGCCGAGCCGATGTCGACGTTGGCGGCCAGCGCCTACTCGCTCATCGGTGAGATCGCGGCAGAGAGCGATCGCTTCGAGGAAGCCGTCGCGGCGTATGAGGAAGTCTTGAAGCGCGATTCCCACTCGAACCGTGGCCTGCTCGCGCTGGCGGCGCTGTATTTGTCGAAAGGCAACCTCGACAAGTCGTCGGGCTATTTGACGCAGGCGCTGTCGCTCGATCCGAAGAATCTGCCCGCGCGCGCGCTGCGAGTCCGGCTACTGCTCGCCCAAGGCGATCGCGCCGGTGCGGCAAACGCGCTCGAGGCGTTGCGGCACGATGCGCCCGACCTGGTGGTCGTGCAGAATCTTCAGGCCGCAGAACAGCTCGCGGCCGGTCAGTTCAGCGCGGCGCGCGCGACATACGCCAAGGCCCTGGATGGGTCTCCGAATGACGTCGAGGCCACGGCCGGTCTGGTCCAATTGGATCTGGCGACCGGTCACACGAAAGCCGCACTGGATCGCATCGAGCCTCACCTGGCGGCCAAGCCGCCGTCGCCGAATTTCCTGATCCTCGCGGCGCAAACCTACGACGAGATCGGACAGGGCCAGAAGGTTGAGGAGAGCCTCAAGAAAGCGATCGAGGTCGCGCCGGACAAGATGGCCGGCTACAGCATGCTCGGCTTCTACTACGCCAAGCAGCATCGTCTCGACGAGGCGCGAGAGGAGTTCGAGGAATTGGTGCGCCGCAATCCAAAGTCGATCTCGGCCGGAACGATGTTGGGGATGGTGCTCGAGTCCTTGAATCGTCAGGCGGACGCCGAGAAGCGCTATCAGACTGTGCTGCTGATGAACCCGCAAGCGCCGATCGCGGCCAACAATCTCTCGTACATCTACCTCTCGACGAATCGAAACCTCGAGACGGCGTTCGAGCTCGCGCAGACGGCGCATCAAGAGTCGCCCGGTGACGCGCACATCAGCGACACGCTCGGCTGGGCGTATTACCAGAAGAAGCAGCCCAGAGACGCCGTCCGGAATCTCGAAGACAGCGTGAAGATCGATCCGACGAATCCCAATGCGCAGTACCACCTGGGCATGGCCTATGTGCAGGCCGGCGACCCGGCGTCAGCCAGGCGAGCGCTTCAAAAAGTGATCGCGCTCAAGAACGAAGAGCAGTCTGACGCGGCGAAGAAGGCGATGGACGAGCTGAACGGCAAGGGGCAGGTGGGCAGCACGATCCGGTAAAGCGCGCGAAGGACGTCTTCATCAAGAAGGACGTCTTCATCAAAAAGAAGAGGCCGGGCGCCCGACGGGTGCCCGGCCTCGTGAACTGAAGACCGAAAAGTCTACTTCTTGATTGACCGAAGCTTCCGCGCGCCGAAGGCGAGGCCGAGGCCAAGCAGGCTGAGCGTCGCTGGTTCGGGAACGGTAGACTGGCTTCGGTTATCGGCACTCGTGCCGTCGAGCGAGCCGGCCGTGCTCAGGACGCCGCAGAGGCTGTTCGGCGGACCGCACGTGAACGTGCTGCTGCCGAATCCGGCGTTGCCGGCGACGAGCAGGACGTTCGTCGGTACGGCGTTCGAAAGGGGCGACGCGAACTCGAGTTCCAAATAGGGGTTGAACGGACTCTGCAAGTCGTTGAACACGACCGTTGAGACAGAATTGAAAGTGAAGATGGAACTGTTATTCGGGTTCAGAGCGCTGGAGTACTCATAGTCGACTCCGCTGAACGTACCCGAGACGGTGACGTCCCAAGCAGTTACCGTGGCGAGCGCAGTGTCAACAGTGAATGATCCGGTGACCGTGTTTGAGTCCTGTCCGGCCGCGCAGTTCGAGCAGTGCAGGGCGACGTTGTCCAACGTCCAAATCGTGCTGGCTGATGCGTCAGCTGCAATGCCGAGCATTCCAAGCGTGGCGAGAGAAAGCAAAGTCTTTTTCATGTAGGGACACAACCTCACGAAAGAGAGCAGCAAGGGATATGCCGTAACTTCGAGCGGGACTATCCCTGGGCGCAAGTGACTGAATAATAGTAGCTTGCCCCATTTTTCGTCATCCTTGTGGACGAGCGGAAAAATCACGGAATCCGCCATCGGGCCGACTTTGGTCTGCGTGATCGGCGGCCCAGCGTTCGTCTTGCGGCGCCCCGCCTGCGGTCCCGAGACCCAGCCTCGGTCGCTCCGCTCTATTGCAAGAAGTGACGCGATATGAACGCCCAACCCGAACCGGATTTAAGGTATTTCTCAAAGCGAACAGCCGCCATTTCGCGTTGGAACTCGACAGTGACAACAAGGTGCCACGGCCGACCGCGGACCGTCGACCGATTCTGACCCGAATTGTGCGCCGCGAGCCGCAGCGGGACATCGGAAGTCAATCCCACGTACCGCGCACCAGTGACATCGCTACGTAGCAGGTACACGAACCGTTTCGGTGTCCGATCCATGCGCGCAGCTCTGTGCAAATCCGCATCCAGTCGGATGCCTGATTGAATCGCCGACCGCGGCGTGCCGGGGGAGAACTGATCGGGTAGTCGGTACCAACCTTCGCGGACCGCTCGGGACGCGGCCCAACCGAAGCCGCGAGCGTAGCGAGAACCACTCGGATGGTTGATTCTTCGGGTAGTCGGTACCCTCACGCGTCGGTCCTGCTTCGCTGGGCGCTCGCTTCGCTCGCAGCTTCGCAGGACAACCTTCGCGGATCGCTCGGGACGCGGCCTGCCAACCGAAGCCGCGAGCGTAGCGAGCGTTTGGGATACGGCTTGCCAACCGAAGCCGCGAGCGTAGCGAGCGTTTGGCGAAGGTTGGCGGAGAGGGTGGGAGTCTCTGCAAGCAAGTCGATAAGCCCTCTCAAATCGGGTGCCTTGTCGCTAACTATCGCTGCGGCAGCGATTTGCCGTCTGCGGGCGCTGGCGAGTTCTTGCGCCCGTTAGCTCCCATTCGCCGGCTTTTCCGGCTCGATGTCACTCGAAATGTCACTCGCTCCAGGTGGCAAAGATACCTCGCGCTGAAGATTCTGCCGGAGGCCGCTCTGCAGGCCTCCGGCTATACCCGTCCGCTTCCTGCTACAGGTCATCTGGTTGGTTAGAATCCGATTCCGAAACGCACAACCGTCCCCCGCGCAGACCAACTTGACCACGGGAAGCCGCTCGTGATGTCTGAGGCTTCGGGCGCTCGGAGTGACCTTGAGAAGGTTCCAGTAAATCGATAGTCAATCTCAGCAAAAACCCAATGACCGGGGCGCCAGTGGTAAGCGAGGCCCGCGCCAAAATCGCAGCCATACGTGTAGTTGAGCATGTCGACGACCGGCTCGGTAGTGTCGAGTGACTGCTGCGGGAAATGCGCCAGCACTTGTCGAGTCATTCCCAGAAAGGGTTTGACGCTTGTGATCACGCGCAGCTTCGTGGCGCCGATCGGAATGAATGGCGAGTACTGCACGCCGAGATTGAGCAGTAGAAGATCGTGATGAAATTGGGCTTCAATATCGAGGGCGACCGGGACGTAACCCACCATCACGCCGTACGTGGTGGTCAATTGTGGCAGAGGCGTGCTAGTCAGAATCGTGGCCCCGCGATTTGAATTGAAGAACTGATTCTGCACTTGCCCTCCCGTTTCATGCATTTTCAGCAACCCGACGTATGGAGTCACCCTCCCGATGCTCCCGAAATACAAAGGGCGCAACTCAGCTCGCGAATAGCTTCTCTTGATTTTGGTTTCATGGGGCGGGTTATACGTCGCTTGGCGAAGCACCCGGATCCAGTCGTCGCCAGCGCCCAACTCTCGCAGCTTGGCCTCGATCTCGGGTGTCATCTGGAATGCGATGCCGCTCTTGGACAGGTCTCGATTCCATTCACGTTCGGCGCTAACCTTTCCTCGGATCCACACCTCTACGAGATCCAGTGAAAACCCTACCCCCACCTGGGCGAAGACCGGCCTGGCAAACGCGAGCGCGACGATGAAAAGCAGGCCGATTCTTAGGAGGCGAATGAGACAGCGGTAACGGCTAGATGAAGGCACTGTTATTGCTCCTTCGGACAAGGTACTTGAGGTCTCTTCGCTTTCTTGACTTTCTTGTTCACGAACCGAGCGCATCGATCGCGTCCTGAATCTGGCCGACCAAGGTTCGGCGATTGCTGTCGAGCCGGTCGACTTGCTTCACGAGGTTGATGATGTTTATCTCTCTGCGCCCAGTTGGCATGCGGCGAGTTTATCAAAGGAAAGAGTCCCAAGCTGTGCTGCAGCGGCTGAGACCTGGGAAGCAGACAGCTACGCGCGGGTGTCGGCCACTGGGACTGTCGAACGAGCCGCGGCGCTAGCCGAGCATGTCACGCCGAGTTCTAGCTTAGCTACGCTAGCCGTGCGTCTTTGCTGACTGTCGTCCGTGCCTACCGAGAGCGATTGCCGTGGCGGAGCGAAAGACAATTGCGTCAGCACAGAACGGGGGCCGCAACTGCATCGAAGGAGGATGTTGAGCCTGCCGGGTCTGCGGCCGGTGATCTGCGCGAGGTTGAGGTGCACCATCGGTTGTACGGTTGACGGATCTGCGAGCGTGTACTACTATATTAGTACAATAAATTAAAAGCACACACCTTCCTGCGAAGAGTCCCTTCCTCACCGCGATCTCTCGAGCCGAGGCTCGTCAGCCTTCATTTCAAACGGCCATTCGCGCTGCGACCAGCAAACCTGATGTGGCTAGCTGATTCGAATCTCTTACACGGGTGTCGTGTGCCTCAGAAGCAATGCCCCCGGAATACAATCGCCATTCCAATTCGTCAGAGAATCCAATTGAGAGCGCCGAGTCACTGGCGTCGAATGAGGTCTCTCAAGAGCCTCGGTTGGAGAATCATGAAGCCCAGCGAGATTCTGAAAGACTCTCAGCTCAGATTGAGGTAGCGCGGAGAATGCGTTCCGTGTTTGACGAAGCGTATGCTCAGGTCGTTAAGAGTGCGATTGCCGCTGGCTCAATTGCACCAGAAATCTCTTATCGAGAAGTTCTCCGGGAGACGTACAAAGACTTGCAACCTCGCCTAAGTGAGTATCGATCGCGCGGTCAGGTCCTGGAATACCTGACGCTCAAGGGAATGACTGGAAGCGCAAATCGTCTTCAATTCGTAGCGCTAGGAGAGGACTGGGAGATGTTGAAACACGCCCGAGGATTGTTGACGACAGCTCAGAATGCGGACCTCGATCTGGCGCTGATCGAACTATCTGATCAGGCGATGTATAGGCTGCTCATCGCAGCGAATGAACAAGACATGACTCTTGGTGAATTGCTGGCAGCTGGATTTCAACAGTCTTCCTCCGAAGAAAACGCCATCCGGTTTACGAACGCAATTGGCAGCATCACTGACGCAGCTTTTGAACGTTCGGAAGGCCAACTGCTGGATTCTCTTGAAGAGGCAAAGCAAGCCGAGGAGCAAGCGTGGAGGAGCGCAAATGAGATAGAAGGGTGGCTGAGGCGAGACAATCGCCAGAGGACCGGAAGTGCCAATGAGTGGCCGTCACCCGAAATTGATCAGGAGCCGGAACGGGCAGGGGCTATTAAGAAGCTTCAGGAAACGGTAGCAATAGCAAACGAGGCCAAACGGCAGGTGGCCGCAATCCAACAAATGATGATTCTGCAACATAAGAGATAGCTCCCTTCACCTGCGTGCTCCGAAGGACGTCCCCCGCGCCGTCTTGGCGACACGCCTCGTCTCACGCCTGCTAGCGGCAGACGGGCGTTTTCAATGCGGCCCCGTGCTGACGGTCGGCGCCTGCGCGAGCGGCGTGTTGAGCGAGACTCGACGGGGGTCGCTATTCGTGGGGCGAGGTAGCGCACTACGCATGCCCGACACGTGGGAGGCCGGTCAATAGGCGAAGCGCGGACCACCCATGCCCCGGACGGCTCCTGAGACACGAGCTTGAGCGGAAGCCCCCAACTCCTCTAGAAACCAGAGTCGTCCAGACAGAGTTGCATGGCCTGCGCTCACATTTCGCGTCGCGGGCAAGGCTCTTGATCAAAGTCGACTAAGGTGTTATGTACTCCTGCCCTGCTTGAGGGCCGCCGTCGCCCCCTTTCGGATCAATCCGGAAAGCGAGCCATCGAGATGCCTAGGTTTGTCACGCGGCTGGCGTTTTCTGCGGCCTCATTGGCCGTGCTAGCGTCCTGCGCCGGGGGCGTCTCGTCCTGCAGCGGCCATCGGGAGGCGTTTCTCTCGGCTCAGGCTCTGCAGTCCATCTCGTCGACGCTCTCACCCAGTCAACAAGCTCCTAATGCCGTGCGCGTTTACTTGGATGTGTCCGGCAGTATGCGAGGGTTCGCCCTAGCGGCAAGAGCGAACCAGCGCGATGCTGGCACTCCCTATTATTCGATCTTGTTCGCGCTTCGCGCGATTAGCAAGTTGGCCAAGGAACCGACGCCCGAGAAGCCGGCTCCTGGGGCTGGAAGACCGGTCGTCGCGTGCAAGACGTTCGGGGCGCGTCTCTCAGATCCTATTGCGTTGGATGGCCTTGTGGATGGAGCCATGGCGGCCGGCAATGACTTGGTTGCCTCGACTCCTGGCCTAGGCCGATCTGCGAATTGTGACACCGGGCCGAAGTGGATTGGCTCGCCGGCTGATCGAGACAAGATTGACGGATCCTACAGTGACGATATCACTTGCATGAACCCGGTTTTCGAGGACATTTTGGCCGAGAGCCCTGGGCAGCTGAATCTCATCGTTACCGATGCCGAACAGAATGCTTCGGCTAGCGATGCCCGTTGTCCGAGTCCTAAGAACGTCGGCTCGATTCAGTCTCTCCTGAATCGCTGGGCTGAATTGGGTGGCTACGCCGCTTTGATATCAGTTCAATTGCCCTATCAGCCCTGGCAGACGCCTGGCGCTGCCAACTACTGCAATTGTCGCGAGCGCCTTCTCTATGTTTATATCCTGACTTCGTCGGCCGATTCAGCCGAGGCCGTCTTCCTTCACTTCGCCGACAATTGGAGATCCGGCGGCATCGCGCCAACCTACATTCCGTTGTCGCCTCGACCGGCGGTTGCATTTCGGTTCGTCGCTGCGATCCTGCCGCAGGCCGCCTCACCGAGAATGATTTTTGATCAGCAGGCACCGGCGGCCGAGTTAGATCCTCAGCCGGGGAAGCTTCCGATAGTCTCGGTGGAGCTGAAGCAAGAGGATGCGACGTTGGAACTGGATCCTGCCGAAATGGCGTGGCCATCGGTCAAGGGCGCACAGACTGATGTCCTCGATTGGGCGCGAGGTCAGTTTGAGTGGTTGGATCCTGTGCCGTTGGACAAGGATGGTCACATTGATCGTTCGGCCCCTGGACAGCCGGTCTCTCTTATTCGGATCTCACCGTCCTCAGACTCGCAAGGCGATACCAAGGAGCCGTCGCAGGATGCATGGAGCAGATCACTCCAATTTCTCGGACGGGCTGCGGAGTTTCCAAAGCCGCAGCGGCCACACCTTCAGAAACTAGCCTTGAAAATTCGACGCGCCGTGAGCACTAGCGAGCACGGCTGTCGTTGGTTCCTTCTAGAAGTTACCGCACCGCCGCAGGCCCACATCGATCGAGTATTGGCCGCGCTGACAGGTGCCTCTCAATCTAGCTGTACCAGCCGTGAGTCCTTGGCGTCCCAGGTTCGCTTCCTGTTTGGCCGCGGGGCCGCGGCCAGGGTATTGCTGCACGTCGAGTACTGACCTCTCTTGGGGGTGATTCGTGTCTGCGAAGGCGAACGCGGGGTCTTGGTTCTGGTGGTTGCTGGTTCTGCTGCCTCCGGCCGCAGCTATCTACTTGCTCGCGCCTGGCCTCGGTGAGTTTGAGCAGGGCTTCTGGCCGGAGTTCTTGGGTGTCGGCATCCGCGGGACAACCCAGTATTCGGTATTCGCAGCCGCGGTCCGTTTTTGGACAGGAGCCGCACTAATCGTGGCGACGGTGATTGCTGTCGTCTCTGTCTGGCGCCTCATCGTCACTTGGAGGTCGCGCCTTCGCGCGCTCAGCTACGCCAAGAGCAGTCACTATCGGCGGACGTTCTTCTTCTCGACGCTGCTGGTTCTTCTCTTTGCCGCCGCCTGCTCTGCGATTGTCATGTTGCCTTTAGCGACGTCCTACGCGCTCCTTCCCACCGCGGCCTGGGTTTGGTTCGTTGCCTTCGGTGCCGTGTTTGGCGCCTGTCAGTTCATCGCGTTCGCGGCGGCCTATGAGGGGACCAGGCGCCTCTTTAGAGGTTAATAAGACCATGAAGCTGATTTGCATCGGTGTGGGCGGAACTGGAGCTGCGTGTATCCAGTCGACCGTTCATCTTGCTGCCCTGGGCCTCTTCCCTCATTCGGTGGAACTCATTCCAATAATAGTTGACGCGGACAAGCAGCATCCAAGAATACAGGACACAGCCCGTTTCATGAGCAAGTACAGCCGGATCCGTGCGGATGGCCGTGCGGCCACTGTTGCTATGGATGGCTTCCTTGGTTCGATGATTTCGCAGACATCGGACTCTACGGTGCTCTCTCCCACCAATCAGAGCAATCTCTTCAACCTCTTAGGCCTCAGTGATCGTGATGCCAATCGCTTGTCCCGGCTATTTTTCTCCGATCGTGAAACTGGAACAGTCAAGAGCCGCGATTTTGCCAATGGGTACTATGGCAGGGTCAATGCCGGAGTGTGTTTTTTTAATGATCCCGTTGGCCGCGATGGGTTAGTCGACCACTTAAGAAAGTACCTTACGGGCGGCGATTCAGCAGTAATTCTGATCGGTAGTGTCTTCGGCGGCACAGGGGCCGCTGGGTTGGTCCATATTGCCAGGATCCTTAGGACTGATCAGGATCTTGAGGACGCGGATTTCGGCGTTGCCGTGGTTGCGATGGAGCCGTATTTCAAGCCAGCCACTCCGACTGATTTGGCCGATTTCAGCGGGCTCATCAACCTCCCAGCGACCTTCGAGAGCAGGACAGGCGCATCGTACCAGTTTTTGAGCGGCCTAGCGGACAACGGTGCTCTCCCATTCCATACCTTCTATCCACTTGGAGTGCGGACGCCAGCAGTGTTCCCTCCTCAGTGGTTCGAACGCGATCAGCAACACAATCCTCCGCTCTTTCTTGAATACGTGGCCGCCCTCGCGGTGCGCGACTTCGCGTTGAATCACAAGGAACTGACTAGGCTCTCAGGCGATCAAAAGCCGGCCCTAGAACCGCGGCCGGGAAGGGTTACGGAGGCCGCCAGACTCAGCGTCGCCAGAGTACGTCGGGCGGCGGTCCCTCCGTACGACAGTGGACCGCTGCTTGAATTGCGGCGCCATCTTTGGACCGCGGCCGAGACGTTTCTCGTGCTTCGGGATTACGTAACACCGGCACTCAGTCATGCCCAACAATCGAAGATCAAGAGGTTGCCCGGCCATCCGTGGCTGGCTGACATTCAACACGAGGCCCAAATTGAGGGTGTCACTCAACTCTCAGGCCACTTCAAAGACTGCCAAGACTTGCTGAGCGAGATTCTGCTGAATGCTGGGATTGATCGGGACTCAGCGATTTCGCAGGCTGGGAGTAACGAGGACTCCAAGGCCAAGGCTGACAAGAGAAACAGGGCGACTCGAGAGAGCTTCCCGCCTGGGTTCTGCCCGACGTTAGAGACCCTCACTCCCCAGAAGGACTTGTCTGCCGGGGATCCGCTTCAGATCTTTGATTCGTTTGTTTCTGATGATCGGGTCCTTCCAGTCAGGGCGGCCTTTCGGTGGGCCAACGGCTCGTTGACACTGGAGCGGGGTGGGGAGCACAAGGGTGGTTTCGACTATCAACTAACGCAACAAGAGGATATGCAGTCTGGCAATGAAATGGGAATTGCAGACTGCAAGCAGGACGACGAATTCCACAGCAATGCAATGCCGGATGTGCTGGCCAAGCTGGCTGGTGCCAGGTGGAAGCGGCCGGCTGACACCCCACGCAGCAGCTCAGAATACCCAACGCTTTGGGCTCCAGCTCTTGTATTGCGTGACTCGCTCTTCGGAGATGAGCCCGAGGCCGACTTGGACATGGTCCAGCTGGGACTCTTGGGAGCCATATTGGTGCGACGAGAAGGTAACGTCGTTCCACCGGTCAAACTCATTGCAACCCAGGCGCTTACTTCATCCTTTCAAGATTCGATTCGAAAGACCCTTCCACTTACTTTGCCGGCGCTCGCGGGCATCACTCAGGTCAATAATTTAGACCAGATCCTCGTCATCGCCACGGGCGATGACCCCGCAAATGTGATGGGCTTTTTCTATCCGGACACGGCTGTCGTGCCGGCGGCTGGAATAGCGGCGCAGAATCGGGAGGACCTAATCAAGTTGGGTAGATTCCTGGCCGGGAGGTCGTTTCCTGCTTCACTGAAAGCGAGCCTGTCCAAGAATCTAGACTGGACACAGACCCTGCGCCAGTCTGGTTTCAATGCCGGCGGAACACCCGGTCAGTTGTTTTTGGATTTCTTGGACCGCTTGGCCAAACAGTACAGTGCGGTGGGTCCTGCGCTGGCTGACAGTCAGCGGTATTCGAGCCTCCACCAGTTTCCTAATGCACCACCTTGGATTCAACGCCTTTACCAGATTTAGGGGGCATGCGTGTTCGGCTGCATTCGCTTTGACAACGTCGACTACTGTCTTGTGCCGAGCGAGAAGGTGCCGGCATTTAATGGCCAAGATTACCGCCCGGGGCTACCCATCGGATCAAGAGTCAGAGAGGTAGGCAGCACTCGATGCTTCGTGGACGAGCTCGGTGTGGATGTCACCGATGCGGTTCCCATTGAAGAAGCCGACATCTGGGCTCCGTCTCAGTTTCTTGTGACGGTTGAGGGATTTGAACCGTATCCACTCCGTCCCAGTCTCCTTGCGAGGTTGCCTGGCCCAGCCGTCGATGAGCTTATCCGCAATATCAAGATCAACTGGAAGAGCGCTGGCGATGGCTCAGCCACCGTACAACTTCTCTGGGGTGGATTGCTCCGGGAACGACGGTACCAGGTTATCGAGTTATCAGTCGGTGTTGGAATCTGGCCTCGCAAACCTCTGCGTAATTGGAAACAGTATTTCCTGATATTCGGCTCTGGAACCAAAAGCCTAGTAGATCAAGATACCAAGCCTTTTGGCGAAATGAGTTCAGGCGAGGCGTTTGAGCCGGTAGTGTTCTCGTTACCAGATAGCGGGGACCTCGCCCCGGGCGAAACCTCCGTAATCTATGCCAGAAAAGCTGCGATGGTGCGAACCAGGCATGTTCCGAGGCTTTTGTGCTTCAGAAGCACGGGAGAAACCGAACCGTCTCACGGCTTCGTTCCGATTCTCAGGAACAGCGCTGGCGAGTTTGCTTTGTCCAAGCCTTCTCCTGGATTGAGTCGCTCCGCATTTGGCCAGTTGGCGCTGCCGGAGGATCCCAATGAGGAGAAGGATCAACGGCTGTTCATCGCGGTGGATTTCGGAACGACGAACACCGCCGTGGCGATAGCGCGCAATGAGCGGACGAAAGGGGACCTACTGCAGTTCACGGACCAATCGATCGGCCTAAACCTGACGGCACCGAAGCTCGATCCAACGTCTCTGTCCTTTCTCAGGTACGGCTTCTTTCCGATGAACAAGAAGCCGTCGAATCCACTTTCAACACTCCTCGTGCAGTTCGAGAGTTCCGCTGTTCCGTTCGAAGGGCTGAGGTCGCTACCACTGCGATGCATCCCCGGAGACACGCTGAGCGCCCAATTCGCCCGCAGTTGGCCGAGCCAACAGTTCCTGAAGCAGGAGTTCAAGTGGGAGCCAGGTCAAACGGGCGAGTCCCTTCGAGTGGCATTTATCGAGACATTGGGCCGCATGGTCGGCTGGGAGTTGCGGAATAATCCGCTATATAGCAACCGCCGGAAGGTCGACGTCACATTCACGTGTCCCCTGAGCTTCAGCACTGCACAGAGGATAAGCCTAGATCACACCAAGAAGGCGTTTGAAGAGGCACTGAGCGCGTGTGGCCTTGAGACCACAAGCCAGCACCTGCCCGTCTCTGAAAGCCTGGCAAATCTGTATCTAGTGCGTTCACATCCGAAAGGCTTGGATAAGGCACTGCCAGAGAACCGAAAGGTTGTCATTGATATTGGCGGCGGCAGTGTTGACATTAGCGTCTTCTCCGAGAAGGTCGGTGGCGCCGGACAGAAAGTGGTCATGTTCTTGGATTCGCTCTACATAGGCGGCAAGGATCTCGCTGAAAAGCTTCTCGCCGGAAGGTTGGGAGCGCTGTCGACGCAAACCTTACGGGAGACGACGCAGGCGCTCTTTGAACAGCCGATCGAGGGCGGGCCGAAGGATTCGGCATGGTGGGGTCAAACCGTTCAGCAACTCCTGGTTCTCAGAATGAATGAACCGGGCGGACTGGAACGGTTAGCGCACTCCCTCGAAACCAACGACGTAGCCAAGGGGACGCTCGCGGACCTGCTAGTGCTACTCACGATCGTCACTGTCTATGCAATTCGAATGGCGGCTCTGGGAGGGACGTTTGAGGAGGCCGTTGAAAAGGATGGCCGAGAAGTCACAGTAAGACACGACATTCCAGAGGCAAAGGAGATTCGAGTCTGGTTTGCCGGACTTGGTTCGAATCTGTTTGGACTATGTCCGACGGTCGCCAGATTCAACACGCGGCGTAAGACGGTCGAGCACGTCCTTAGGATTGCCCTTGACAAGGTCCTGAGTACAGATGCAAAGGTGTTTTACGAATGGGATGCTATCGAAGGTAAACTCTCCGTATGCAAGGGCGCCCTGTTGGTTCCAGCGCGAGAGACCGGACTTGAGCTGAGCACTATTTTCTGGGCCGATGTCGCCCGTACGCAGGACGCCATTTCTTGGTCTGATAGATATAGGAAGACGGCCTTTCGGTCGCTCGACGACAACGACCGACGTTCACTCAAGATGGACGAGTTTCGGAAGTGCGTAGAGGCCTCGGTCGAGGCCGTCGCTACGACTCTCGGTCTTAGCCCCACGAAGGAAGTGACTTCATTGCTCGATAGCCTTGAGAGGGCTTATGTTGACAAGGCCGACATGATCGCCAGGGGTGAACCGGACGCTCCAAGTCACCCGCTTCGCGGCGCTACCGATGCTCTTAAGGAGGAGCTCGGGGGCTTGATGCAGTAGGCCGCTATTCGGGCGGTACAAGGGTAGGTGGGTCTCAATGGACACGCGATCGCTTTCCTACAGATCTTGTGGACTATTCGGCACCGAAATGACGCGAGTTGCGTCGCGCGCTCTGTTGAAGCCCATTGGTTGGGCTCCCCAGCGCCGCGCGTTCGAAGTGGTGCCGCCTGAAGATCATCAGGCTTTCGCGGGCAACATGAGACTGAGCCTGTAGCGAGACTTATGCCGCAGCAGCAGGTCTATTTCATCGCCCTTGTGCTCGCTGGAATCTCAGCGGCTATCACAGCAGCGCTCCTGATACTCGTGGTGTTGCTGCGTCGCGCCGTTGACCGTGGCCGTCTCGAATTGTCCTCTAGGATCGACGCGCAGATACGGGGAAGTGCGCAACACCGTGCGCAGCTTGAAGATCTTGATCGCGTTCTAACTGAGCGACTAAACGGTAGAGCCAATGCTGCGTTAACGAAGCGGCTCGAAGGAATTCAAGCGACTCTCACTAAGCTGGTGACAGCCCAAGCCTCTGAACGCCTTGATGTTGCTTTACCTGTGCAACCTGACGTCGTTGAGTCTCGACCGGTCCGACAGGATCCTATGACGCGAAGTCCTGACGGAGAGGAACTCGTTCGCGCATACTGCGCCGGTCAAAGCACCCAAGCTGAGTTGCTGGCTGGAGCTGAACGGGGAGGTCTTCAGTGGGGATCGATCGACGTCAACCAAGATCCGCCCATCATGCGGCGTGATCGCGACGGTCAGCCTAGCCGGGTTATCTGCATCGCGAAGGAGCGCGGTAGCAAGCGCTATTTGGCAGTCCTTCGAGAGAATTGTGAATGGGATCCGGTGTTTCTTGGCTTCTTCGATCAGTCTTCTCAAGGACATCCTGGACAGCGCATTAGCGCCCAGGTGCCCGCGCAAGTCGATGTCATTGAGAATCGTGTTTCCGTGGTGGCGCGCGGTTCACTCCGCGGCACGGACTAATCGGTGCTGCGATAGGCGCAAATGACCGAGCCGTTGCGTTGCCCTATGCATGGCACCGTCTGTTGGGTGCTAGACACTGGCGCCATTTGCCCGCTACCTGGTTGCGGCTGGAGGCCTGAAGAGGTACCAGCCGATCAGCCCAGGGCACTTCCTGTTAGAGCCGCCGCCGCTCTGAGTAACGCCGCTTCTGAGATCGTGGTGCCGATCACGGCTCCGCCGGACACACGTCCGGCTATCGCCATAAGGACCGGAACGCCATCGACCCCGACTTCCGAGGCTTCCACGCCCACGCGGTCCGTTCGATGGCCCAGATTCGTTGCGGCACTTTTCGCCGTCGCTGCGATCCTGCTCCTGTTCGTATTTATGAACAGGAGCCGCACTCCGAGCACAACCACAGTCACGGTTGCCAAACCCACGGGCGAGGTTGCCCCTGAGAAGAAAGCGCCAGTCGTGACCATCGAGGAGCGAATCCATCACAGTCCGTTGGATGCGGCACTTTGGGAAACGGCTTCCGAGGCGTGGAAGGCAAACACTAGCGCGTCGGCCGGAGCGCATGCCTTAGCTCAGTTCTTAAGGCGTCAGCCATTGGAGACGCAGGGAGTCAATGTCGCCGAGGCTCTTAAGGCCGCCGGGCAGCTTCAAGGGAACGTCTACCTGGACTTGGCACAAGCAGCGGACGCAGTCGGCGACGGGACTCAGGCTGCTGCGATCCTGAACGAAGGCCTCCGGCATTGGCCGAACTCGGGACCTCTCCTTCAGAAGCTGAATGAACTAACTGCACCGCCCCCGGTGAGTGTCTCTCCGCCATCTAGTGATCGCAAGGACGCTCCGTCGACGCCGTCCCGCAGCTCGAAACTATCCACTGCTTCCGCCACTCAGGACCGTCAAGGTTCTCCGTCTGGTTCGGGAACCCAGAACGCGGCCAACCAACCTGTTGAGCCCGCAGGGCGAGGTGGTTCGGCATCGGCTGGAACCGACCCTGTTGCCCCAGTCCAGATTCCCCTCGAGGTGGCTGTGCAGAAGCCGCCGCTTGGCCCCGTAAGGTCTGATGCGGCGACCGGAAATGTAGTTGAGCCACCGTCCAATCTACCGCTCGACGCGGCTGCGATCAGGGCTGCGTCATGGTCTCGACTGGTCGACACGACGAAGTCCGCTTGGGCATCTGCACAATCCCTCATCGACTCCGGCGCGACGAATAGTTACCTGCGAGCCGGCGATGCGTTTAAGGAGGCTATGAACGCGATCAAGGCTTTCGAGGTTGGCTCCGGTGCCGACAGAGCCACTCAAGCTTTGTCGGCTGCCACTAAGCAGAAACTGGATCAGGCAATCCGGGCATGCGTTACGGAGAACAAGGTGAACAAGTCGCGTAAGGAACCGTTAATTCCGTGTCCACAAGGGAAGTAAGCGTGTCGTTGACCTTCAACTGTCGCAGGTATGGCGGTCGGTCTGTGGGAGTATTTGTTTCGTCCTGGCGGTCGCTCTGATCGGCAATCCGAGGGCAGTAGTTGCCTCAGGCTGCCGCGGGAGGATAATTGTATGAGTCAAAGTTTCTGGGATCTTCACTACATCCTGTACATGATCGGCTTTCTGCTACTTCCTCGGCTAACGGTCATTACTCTCTTTTCTACCTATGTCACAAGCGGTTTCGAGTTCAAGAATCTATTTCTGTGGATCACGGTCTGGTGGATGTTCCCACAACTGGCGCTGAGTTTTTGGAATAAGACTGCCTTTGTGTTGCTTATGGCGGCCTCCCCTCGGCTCCTGCTCGGTATCATCGGGAGCATTTATCTCCCGGAGAACCGGGCGTTCATGATCTGTGCGTGTCTCGTCGGCCTCGTAATCGACATCGCGGCCAAGTTCCTGCGTTCATTGGCCAACAAGGGAAAAGACAGTTAGCGCACCTCTTCCGTCCGAGGCTAAGTCGGTCGTTAGTCGACGACGGGCCTCGTTGCGGGTTTCTCGATTCTCGCGGTGATGCTCTTGTTAATGATCGTCAGGTCGATTCTGTGGCCACCCGCTGAACAGGCACTGCAGTCCTGATGGTGCTGCAAGCCCGGCCAGAGGCTGGTTACGCCGAGAGGTGTGTGTTTGTTCGTGCCCCATCTGGCGTTGCTGCTTGGGGCGTGGGCGGTCTGGGCGGCGTTGTCGGGGAACTACATTTTCGATCGCGTGCTGCCCGGGAGGTTCGCCGGCCTGTACATGCTGCTCTTTGAAATTCAAATGGGATTGTTCTTCGCGATTGGACTCACCGGCCTGTGCTGGTACTGGTGGTCATTGAATGAACTCAAGCGTGAATGCTTCGCAGCGCAAGCGGCCTCTGACGCAACGTCACCTTAGTTCGGTCACGACATCCACGTTAACGTGCAACGGTGCGAGCTTTGGAAAGCAGAGGCGGCCTGCCTCATCGATCATCTTCCAGAACGCGACACACGTTCCGGCTAACGCCGGAGCCGTCAGCGTGGTGTGAATCAGGCACAGCTCGCCGGAATTCGTATCGGGCACGGTGACAAACGGCTCGCCAATCAATCGCCCCTCCCCTGACGACGTGCCAACACGGCTCAAACGTCGACCGCGCCAGGCGACCGTCCCCGCGTTGAAGATCTCCCAGGCTTTTTCGAATTGCTCGCCGACCATCACCAGCGAACCATCCGGCACCGTCACATCGCGCACAAACCGGGATCGGTCGCCTCGCGCTGTCGCGGGCTCGACGCTGTCCACTCGGCGCGGAAGCGGGGTGGCAACGAGCAAGTAACCCATGCGCGACACTGACTTGAGCAGTCGGTACGGCTTTCTTGCATCATTGAGCGTCTCACGCAGTCGTCTCACCAACACATTCAGCGTGTTCTCCGAAACGTTCGTATCCACGCCCCAGACCGCAGCCATCAATTCTTCTTTGCGGACAATTCCGCCTGCGCGATCGAGTAGGACCTTCAGCAACTGCCGCTCCTGATGACGCAACCGCACCGGCTCGTCACCCCGGTACAGTCCTCGGACTCGCGAGAACGTGAATGCGCCGAAGCGGAAGGTCTCGTCTCGGGGGAGCATGTCAGATGACGTGTCAGAACAATGTAAGTCAGGCGACAGGATACGGAGCAATCTGTCGCGATACGGTCGATGCAATGAGTGCGCAACTGTTCGTGAGCGTCTTCGTCAGCCCTTCGGCGAGACGCCACACGAAAAGCGGCCGGCAAAGCTGGAACTTCGCCGGCCCTCCCGCAAACCTTGCGGTCAACAGGAGCGCGCCTTCACGGAGTGACCATGAAGACACGCACCCGGACACAAGCGGGACACATAGAGTCGTATTCACAAGGTAGCAACCGGATCGATCGGCCGTCAAGAGCATGGCCAGGTCGACGACAGCACAAGGCCTCGATGGCCGAGCGCCAAGCTCCCTGGGCTCATCGTCGAGCCTCGAGGCCGACAGCGGTCGCAGGTCCCGATGGCAAGCCTGTGTCCTTGCGCTGTATCCGCCACAACGGCATCGAGCAGTGGGTACCCGTCGTCTATGAGCCCAATACTCCGACCAAAGAGGCGCCGCCGGAAAGAAGCCAACTCGACGAGTTGAGACGACGCGTGAGCGCCGAGATCGCCAGATACCGCCGGGACAAGCAGCTCTCGGAAAAAGAATTCCGCACGGTCGTGGCGTTGTGGGAGCAAGGTGTGACGCTCCGAGAACATGCTAGGCGTGAGGCGGTCGCGCCACAAGCCATTGAGGCTCGAATCCAGGCGATGAAGTACCGCGCGCTACGGTTCTGGACGTGGTGGCGGCTCAAGCATCGAATGCGTCACCGCGACTGACGCACTCCGCACAGCGGACAGTCGACGCGCCTTAACGGCCGGCCCGTCGACTCCCGGGAGCCGTCGAGACTCGTTTCCCGCCACGTCGCCGTCACCGGGCGGGACATGATTGCCGACATCGCGAGGAACACGGCGTGCGCGTCTGCGAGCATGCAGGATGGCATTGAGGCGGCCGCGCACGGTGCGAGCGATTCTGAATCGAGATTCGGAAGCACACACACAAGACAGCCGCCCTTCGGCTCTTGCAGGAAAACCTGCGCTCTGAGTCCATCAGAGGACAGCATGGCGAAGACGATAGGCACGCCATGCTCAATCCCATATCGTGCGCCGGCAAGTCGAGCCGCATTGTTGTCAGTGCCGGCGATGATGATGGTCGGCGCTTCGGGCAAGTGCGCGAGGGCCTTCGGAAACGATTGGTGGATGGCATGAATTGATCCTGAGTTCGTCATGTGAGGAACGACATTGGTGGCGACTGCATGCGCTTTTGAATAACCAAAGTCGCTCGGAAAGACGAACTGCCTCGGAGCATTGGTTCTGTCGAAGGTGTCCGCGTCGCAAACGCCGAGATGTCGAACGCCCATCCGAGCAAGGGATATGGCAATCAAACTGCCGAGTCCGCCGCAGCCCACGACTAGAACCCGAGCTGATTCGAGACGTTTCTGGTCATGGCCGGACATCGCTATCTGGCGATCGAACAGGTCTGCCTCAGCCGCGTGAACAGGAGGCGGAAACCCGGGGGCCGGACAGACCGAAACGACTTCTGG
>Ga0070731_10001037_pt1 | contig 31007 bp, 29 predicted proteins | sample Coa_R1_2_FD_66448 | JGI IMG/M metagenome (GOLD analysis project Ga0070731, IMG submission 66448) | Surface soil microbial communities from Centralia Pennsylvania, which are recovering from an underground coalmine fire - Coalmine... | ecosystem: Environmental > Terrestrial > Soil > Unclassified ... | reverse complement strand
GCCAGGTCTTCCAGCGCCGAGCAGGTGATGAACGACGCCTGCGGATGGTTCGGAGCCCGCCAGGCCCGCGCGCCGCCCGCGTTCACCGCCACCGCCGTGTGATTCAGCCGCTTGTTCGGAATGTCCGTGAACACGTACGGCAGCGGAGGCATTCCGCCGCCGGTCATGCCGCCCGTAGCCCATGAATTCGACTGCCACGCCGTGATGGTGCCGTCCTTCTTGGCCGCCACCTTCACGGTCGCGTATGCCGAAGGCCGGTTCCCGCCGATCTGCAATTCCGTCGCGCGATCCAGGAACAGCTTCACGGGCTTGCCCCCGCTGGCCTTCGACAGGCGCCCCGCTTCCACGCCCCATAGATCTGACGTGAACTTGCTCCCGAATCCGCCGCCGATGTATTGCATCTCCGTGTGCACGTTGGCCGCCGCCACCTCCAGCGACTTGCCCAGATCGCCGCCGATTCCCGAAACGTTCTGCGTGGACGGCCACAGCTTCACATGGTCGCCGTTGAACTCCACGATATTCCCGTGCGACTCCAGGCAGCAGTGCGTGATCACCGGGATGCCGTAGGTTCCTTCCGACACCGCATCCGCTTCCTGGAACGCCTTGTCGGGATCGCCTGTCACCTGTTCGCCCGCCGCCTTGGCCCGATTGCCGGCCTTGGCCAGATCGTCTTCCCGCACCAGGTGCGGCAAAACTTCAAATTGCACTTTGATCTTGCGCACGGCATCGTTGGCCAGTTCTTCGCTTTCCGCCGCCACCGCCGCGATCTCCGCGCCTTCCCACTGCACTTCTTTGCCTGCGCCGTTGATCACGCGCACCGCGGTGACGCCTTTCATGCCCTCCGCTTCGCTGGTATCGATGCTGGTGATGCGCGCATGCGCGTAGGGCGACGTCAGCAGTGCGCCGAACAGCATACCCGGCGGCTTCAGATCGGATGAATACTTCGCCTTCCCGGTGGACTTCTCGAGTCCGTCGCGGCGCTTGGTCGGCTTCCCGATCACCCGCCGTTTATCCATCGGAGGCCAACTGTAATCAGGCATGGCGGCCTCCCTTCATCTCTTTGGCGGCTTCCAGGACTGCCTGCCGCACACCCACATAGGTGCCGCAGCGGCACAGGTTGCCGCACAATCCTTCCTTCACTTCTTCGTACGATGGGTTCGGATTGTGGTCCAGAAACGCTTTGGCCGCCATCACGAATCCCGGAGTGCAGTAACCGCACTGCTGCCCGTCGTTGTTCACGAACGCTTCCGACACCGGATGCGGCTTGCCGTTGGAGATGCCTTCGATCGTCTGAATATCTTTGCCTTGGGCGTCGATCGCCAGCACCGTGCAACTGTAAACGGACTTGCCGTTCACAATCACGGTGCAAGCGCCGCAGGTCGCCCGGTCGCAGACGCGTTTCGAGCCGGTCAATTCCAGGTGATTGCGCAACGCATCCAGCAGCGTGACGCGCGGCTCCACATTAAGCGTTTGCGGCTTGCCGTTGATCTTGAGCGTGATGGGAACAGCGCCGGGGCCGATGAAACCGCCGGCCGGTGGGGCCGCCACGGCCTGCTTGTCGAATATTCCCGCGCCCAAAACGCCGCCGCCGATACCCGCCCCGCGAATGAATCCGCGCCGCGAGACGCCCCGTTTGGTTTTGCCGGGAACTTCGGAATCGTTCTTTGCACTCACTGCACACACTCCTTTCGGTCGTGACCAGAGCTCGTGTCTTTTCGAACGTTACGAAAACTGTTGGATGTCGTTATTCCCCACGAATATACCAGATTTCCAGCGCACTGTTTTATCCGCGTTTATCTGCGTTTATCAGCGGCCAAATATGCCTTTCGCGTGGCTTCGTAGAGGCCTCTGGCGACGCTGGTTGCGAATGATTTGATTGCCATACCCTCCCTACAGGTAGCCTAATCCCCCGCGCCAGATGCTTCCCCCCGCGCCTTCGCAATCACCGCCAGATACTCCCGCGCCCGCCCTTCAATCAAGTCATACCGCCCCTCGCGGATCAGCTTCGCATCCACCAGCTCCCCGCCGACCGCCACCGCGCAAGCCCCCGCCTTCAGAAACTCCCCGGCCGTTTCCAGGTTCACACCCCCGGTAGGAATCATCTCGATCTGCGGAAAAGGCCCCTTCAGCGCCTTGATGTACTTCGGCCCGCCCACATTCCCGCATGGGAAAATCTTGACCACGTCCGCGCCCGCCTCCCACGCCGTCAGCACTTCCGTGGGCGTGAGCGCGCCCGGACAGATCACTTTGGAATAGCGCTTGGCCATCTCGATGGTGGCCGGCCGCAAACTGGGCGTGACCAGGAACTCCGCGCCCGCCAGCATGCAGATGCGCGCCGTTTCCGGGTCCAGCACCGTGCCCGCGCCCAGCACGATCCTGCCGCCGAACTCGTCCGCGATCTTCTCCAGCGCGCGCACCGCGCCGGGCACCGTCATGGTGATTTCCGCGGCGCGGATCCCGCCGCGATAGATGGCTTCGATCGCCTGAATGGCGCTCTCCGCGCTGGACGTGCGCACCACCGGCACGATCCCGATAGACGTGATTTGGGCCAGGATTTCCGGAGCCTTCATGGCTCCCAACGTAGCACGCGGACCTGTGCTTAACCCCCCGCCCGCTGGCTGGTCTCGCCGTTGGCGCTTTCCAGAACTTCCCGCACCTTTCGCGCCAGCCCCGCCGGCGTGAACGGCTTCTCGATGAACGCGGCATCGCCGGCCAACAGTCCGCTGTTGACCACGGCGTGGTCGGCGTACCCCGACATGAACAGCACTTTCATCTCCGGACGGTGCGGCGCCAGGCCCGCCGCCAGATGCCGGCCGCTCTCCTTGGGCATCACCACGTCCGTGATCAGCAGGTGAATCGGCCCCCGGTAGCCGATGCCGATCCGCCGCGCCTCGGCCCCGCTCGGCGCATCCAATACTTGGTAGCCCTGGCGTCGCAGCGTTTCGCGCATCAGCCTGCGGACCGTTTCCTCGTCCTCCACCAACAGGATGGTTTCGTGGCCGCGCCCCGTCTTCGCCAAAGGCGCCGCCTCTTCGTCCGCGGCCCGCTGATCCGCCCGCGGCAGATACACCTTTACCGACGTGCCCTTGCCCGGTTCGCTGTACACCTCCACGCCGCCGCCGCTCTGCTTGACGATGCCGAAAACCGTTGTCAGGCCCAGGCCCGTACCCTTGCCTTGCGCCTTGGTCGTGAAGAACGGCTGGAACAGCCGCGTGCGCGTCTCCGCGTCCATCCCTACGCCGTTGTCGCTCACCACCAGCGCCACGTACTTGCCGGGCTTCAGCGGACTGTGCGCCAACGCGTAGCTTTCGTCCAGTTCCAGGTTGTGGGTTTCAATGGTGAGCACGCCGCCGTCGGGCATCGCGTCTCGCGCATTCACCACCAGGTTCATCACCACCTGCTCAATCTGCCCCGGATCGGCGTTCACCCGCCCCAGGTCCCCCGCCGGAGCCAAGCGCAGGTCGATGTCCTCCCCGATCAGCCGCCGCAGCATGTTGTCCAGTCCGCCCAGCAGCTCGTTCAGATTCACGATCCGCGGCTGCAACACCTGCCTGCGGCTGAATGCCAGCAACTGCCGCGTCAGCGTCGCCGCGCGCTCCCCGGCTTTCATGATCTGCTCCACCGCGTTGTGGTTGGCGTCCCCCGCCGGCAGCGCTCCGAGTAAGATCTGGCTGTAGCCGTTGATGATCGTCAGCAGGTTATTGAAGTCGTGCGCGATGCCGCCCGCCAGCATGCCCACCGCTTCCATCTTGGCCGACTGCCGCAGATGCTCTTCCAGTTGGTTGCGCTGCGTCACGTCGTGCAGAACCGAGAGCACCGCCTCGTGCCCGCCGTACGAGATCGTGTGCGAGGCCACCTCTACCTCGATCATGCTTCCGTCCTTCAAGCGATGACGCCACTGTCCCGGTACCACCAGGCCGTTCGATTCGGCGACCACCTCTTTCAGACGCACCACGTCTTCCGGTGGCCGGATGTCCGCGATGGTCATGTTCAGGAACTCTTCGCGCGTGTAGCCGTAGCGCACTATGGCCGCCTGATTCACCTCCAGGAAACGAAGCGATTTCCTGTCGAAGACCCACATGGGCAAAGGGTTATCTTCGAATAACAACCGGAATCTGACGTCTTTCCGATTCAGAAGTCTTCTCGCAGCCATGGCGTTGCCCTACGTTTACTCTTGGTTACAGCATAGTCCAACCGGGGGTGGCCCGTACAATGAAGTTAACCAACGGGTAGTAATTTATCACACAATCGGGCATCTGCCTGAACATTTCTTGCCGTTCGTGTATTCTGCGCAAATCAGGATACAATCACCGCTAAGCGCAAAGGGGCGCGTTTGCCGCGCCGCCATGCAAGCGAGGAACTCCTTAGATTCAAGCGGCGCGGGTCGCCCCGTCTTGCGCGCGTTCTTCAAAAGCCGGTGCTACGATAGGTGCTATGCCGCCGCAAGGTCTGTTCGAGGTGGAGTGCCCCTGCTGCGGCGCACTCCTGAAAATCGATCCCGAAACCCGCGCCGTGATTGCCCACTCAGTTCCCGAGAAGCCCCCGCCCATTGAGGATCTGGCCGCCGCGGTGGCCAAGCTCAAAGGCGAAGCCGGCCGCCGCGAAGAGGTTTTTCGCAAACAGTTCGCCGCCGAGAAATCTCACGGCAAGGTGCTCGAGAAGAAGTTCGACGAGCTCCTCAAGCAGGCCAAGGAGAATCCCGACCTCACGCCGCCGCGCCGCGACATCGACCTCGATTAACCGCCTTCCACCCTCAAGGCATTCGTCACCGCAAACACGTTAGGCACCCCGTTGGCCCGTATATTCGCCAGGTTCTTATCCGTCTCGTTGGCCACTACGCCTTCGAGCGTAATGCGGCCGTTCTCGACGATGATGTGAATCGGTGGCACCGCCCGATGCCCGTAACGGATCGACAACTCCGGGTCCCCGTAGATCGCGCGAAATGCCGCCACGCGGATCTGGTCGTCCATCGGCGCCGGCGGCAGCACCTGGATCTCATTCACCACGCTGGTCACGCCTTCAATCCGCTTCACCACGTTCTCCGCATCCGGCTTCAACGACGGCCGGACCACTTTGCCCAGCAATGTGACCGTGCTGCCATCCATGCGAAACGCCAGGTCGTCGAAAACGCCGTAATACGGCAGCATCACCAGCCGGTGCCGCACCTCTTTCGCAATGCGCGCTTCATTCTCTTCGCCGGCTACAAATACGTCGTTGTGCTCTTTCTTCTGGGCGAGACCTGCGGACAATATGAGCGATGCCGCCACCACCGCTTGACTCATGCTCCGGAACATTTTCCTCACTCCTCCCTCTGCAGTTATTGTAGGCCCGCCGGATCCGGCTGACTCACTAGCCATGTAATCTTAGTTACAGTGAGTCGTCAGCCACTCGCGAGCCACTTCCGAGACTTGCCGGTGCTTTCCATCCACCTGGTAATTCAGGCCCCGCATGTCTGCGTCGGAGAGACGCCCCGACAGTTGCGCCAGCGCCGCCTGCATGCCCGGATGCGCCGCCAGCGCCTGCGCCCGAGCGATCAGGGCCGCCTGGTAAGGGGGAAAGTAGTGCCGGTCGTCGGCCAGCACCTTCACATCCAGCACCGATAACTGGCCGTCGGTGGAATTAGCCGCCGCCATGTCTACCTGCTTCTGTTCCAGGGCGCTGTACAGTAACCCCAGATCCATGCTCTTTGGCGCGCCACTGAGCGGCAGATGATAGGTTGCCTGCAACCCACCCAGTCCGTCGGGCCGCTGCAGAAACTCATAGCCCACACCCAGCACCCAGGGCTGCTTGCGGCGCGCCGCATCGCTCAGCGTCTCGATTCCCTGCGCGCGCGCGTCCGCGCCGCGCACTACCATCGCAAATGTATTGTTGAACCCCAATGGATCGAGCCACTCCAGGTTCCAGCGCTTGCGATACTCGCCGCGCACCCGCGCCAGCACCGCGCCTGGATCACTGGCGGGCGGAAGTTTCAATACCGCGATGAGCGCCGTTCCGGTGTACTCGGGATAAACATCGATCTGGCCGTTCTGCAGCGCCTGCTGCGCCAGCAGCGTGCCGCCCAGGTCCAGTCTGCGGTCTACCTTCTGCCCCAACCGGCGCTCTAGTTGCTGCGCCACGATCTCCCCCAGCACGATCTGCTCCGTGAAGTTCTTCGAGCCGATCGTCAACAGCCGCGGCCGCCCGCCGCAGCCCGCCAGGCACAGCAATAGGCACACCAGCGCGATCCTCATCACTGATAGGATAATATCTGCGCTCGCGCCAACTTCAGACTTATGTGCCGAATCCGTATCTTATTATTCCTTTCCGCCCTCGCCGGAACCGCCTATCCGCAAGCTCCCACCTGCAACGTAGAAGCCCAGGTGATACCCGCGGTGCGCGCGGAAGGCGAAGCCGAGCCGGTTAGTGACATCCTGCTGGTTTGCACTGGCGGCGCCGTGGGGGCTTCCTCCCTGGTCGATGTGACCGTCACCCTCACCACTAACTTGACCAGCCGTATCATGAACGCGGCGTCCTCGGCCTCGGAAGCTCTCGTGCTGATCGATGACCCCCAGCCCGGCCCGCTGGTCAACATGAGCAACGGATTCCCTTATACCGGACAGGTTCGCGGAAGGCCCGGCGTCCCGGCCGGGCAGACCGGTTCCGGTAACGTGTATTTGGCCCGGGAGTCATCCGCCGCCTCCGTCACTTGGTCCGGCGTGCCGTTTGTCGCGCCTGGCCCGTCCGCCGCGCGATACCTCCGTATCACCAACCTGCGGGCCAATGCCACCAACCTGCCGGTCGTGAACGGTCTCGCTCCTATTCAGGCCACCGTCTCCTCGACCCTCGCGCTGACCAACGCCACCAACTACGTCGGTTTTGCCGCGCCTGGCTTCACTTTCTCCGCGGTCACTTCCCCGGCCTCCACCTCCACTCTGACGTTCACTGAGAACTTCGCCACCGCCTTTCGCCCGCGGATCACCACCACTTCAGCCGGACCCTTCTCCGAGTCGCGCCAGGACATGCCGGGATATGTTTACTGGACGGAGAGCCAGTTCACCCCCTGCTTCTCTCCAGCGAATTGTTCGTCCCCGCCCAACTCGCTGATCGGTCTCGCCAGTAAGGGAACGGTCCTGCTGTCGCACCTTGCCGGGCTGGGGGCTGGCGCGGCTTCCGTCAGCGTTCCAAATCAGGTCGTGACCGTTTTTGCCCCTGGCTTGACCTCGGAGGTTTATCTGCTGGTGAACGGAAAGCCCGTGACCGCTTCGGGCAATTCAACCCTGCCGGTCGTCGGCGGAACCGTCGACGTGCTGTACGAGGTCGCCACCTCCAATCCGTCCGCGATTGACCAGTTTCAAGTCCCGGTCGCGCTCCTGGACGCCGCGAGCGCCCCGCTCGCGTTTCCCGCGCGGGCCGCGTTCGCCGGACACCTGGCCCCCCTCGATTCCACCGCCACCGCCAGTCCTACAGCCCCGCAGCCGCGCTTTATCCCGTGACACGTGTTATCCTTTAATCAAGTAAGGGATGAGTTCCGTAGGGAGTTCGCAGCCAAGCACTCCGAAAAAAACGAAACGAACCCAATTCCTTTTGCCCAGGACTCGCTGCGCGTCCTGTCAGTAATCACACATTTTCAATCACTTACGGGATTCCCAACCGCCCAGGTTGTAATGCTATAATGGCAGCTTATGCTTGACGTCACTTCACGCCACTGATTCCCGGGGTTCCTCGCGCCCCTTCTTCGCCCGCTTCATTTTGGGCCGTTCTTTTAAAACCAGATTCTCTGAAACGAGGTAAATTCGAATGCGTAGACTGCTTTCAAACGGTTTGGCCGTTTTTGCCGGCGTTGTTTCCATGCCCGGCTCCGCGCCGCATACCGCTTCCAAGCCGGCCACAGCCGAACATCGCCCCGAACCAAGTAAGGATCCCCGGCTCGGCTTCCTGCGAGCCTTTTTCGAGCAGGGCCATTGTCCTGCCGCCGAGCTTTCCCCCGTATTTCTGGAAGTTTCCGATGCGTACGGCTTCGACTGGCGTCTTCTGCCCAGCCTCTCCTTTGTGGAGTCCACCGGCGGCAAGGCCGCCAGGAACAACAACCTTTTTGGATGGGATTCGGGCCGCGCCGCCTTTTCATCGGCGGCCGCCTGCATCCATTCCGTGGCCGCGTCCCTGAAATACTCTACGCTGTACAGAAATAAAAATCTGGACAGCATGCTGAAGACCTATAACAGCAATGTCGGATATGGCCGCAAGGTGAAAGACGTGATGCGCCGCATCGCGCCCGCCGTCGATTAGGCTTTCCTGACCTAACGCCTTTCCCCCGGCCGGTACTCATTCTCGATATGCCCGGAGAGCTGCGCCTGCGTGAACCACACCGGCTTGGTCTTCATGGCCACGAACAACGGCGTCTGGTCCGCGTAATGCCGCGAGTTCTGGTCGAGCGTCGCCGAGCCGAACTGGTGGATGCTCTCCGAGCTGAGCTGCCCAGCCTTGTCCCAGGCCACGAACATGATGAAGGTATCGCCCGCCATGGCCTTCAGGGTGCCGTCGGGTTGCTGCTCGCCGTAGACCGCGCGGTAAGTATCCGGACCGCCGTCGATGGCTACATCCAGCTTGCCGCGCCGTAACCGGTTCACCTGCCCCCATTCGGGATCGAGCCGTCCGAAGTGCTTGCGCAGCGTGCTTGCCGTCTCCCGCAGGGCCTCTCTCGGCGTCGGATTCCGGCCCTCCAGCCGCCCGGTGAGCACCGGCTGGATCGTCAGAATCGCCAGCGCCGCGCCTCGGTTCGCCACGTCGATTTTGCGGTCCAAATGCTTCAGAATGTCCACCGCCTCTTTCAGATCGGCGTCCTGGCCGGGATCGATGGCCGTAAGCTCCCCGAGTATGTGCGCCTCCTCGGATTGGGTGCTGTAACTAAGGTCGTATTTGTACTTCCGGAAAGCCTCCGCCGTGATCCGTGGATCCGCGCCGAAGGTTTCGAGAGCGCGCCAGGCGCGGTTCGTCATGTCGGTCTGGATCCCGAGCGTAGGCGCGAAGTCTTCCGGCTTCAGATCCTCGCCGGGCGACGTGGCGTGAAACGGTGTGTTGTTCGAGTTGAAGACCAGCCCCGCGCGCGGGTTCCAGAGCTGCGGCACCTTGTCGAAAGGCAGGTAACTCCGCCAGATCAGGTCCGAACGGTCGCCAGGCAAAGTGCCCTGCCAGTCGAAACCAGGCTGCCGCACCGGAAACAATCCGTTATAGATGTACCCGATGTTGCCCTTCTCGTCGGCGTACACGAAGTTGATGCTGGGCAGCGCCTGAAGCTGCATGGCCGAGCGCCACTCCTCGAGGTTGCGGGCCTTGTTCAGCCGGAAATACTGCAGCGGTTGCCGAACCTCGTTCATCCCCGCATAGCGGATGGCGAACGCGCCACGGTCCGTTTTTAACACCGGGCCGTGCGCCGACCACAGCACCTCGCGATGGACAGTCCACACCAATGGCCCCCAGATCTTCACGCGGATCTTCGCGTCACCCTTCTCGAAGTCCCGCCATTGCCCGTCCAGCTTGTACTGGTTGGGATTAGCCGGGTTCAGCGTGAGCTGATAAACATCGGCCAGGTCCGGCTCGTTGACCGTATTGGCCCAGCCCAGGTGCGCGTTGTGGCCGTGCAGCATGAATGGCGACCCGGGGAAAAACCCGCCCGCCACATGCCAGCCTTCGCCGCTGTCCAGTACCGCTTCGTACCAGGCCACCGGCCCCGTGTAAGGCTGATGCGAATTCACCAGCAGGCGCGTCGCGCCATCCGCCGACCGCGCCGGACCCACCGCCACCGCGTTCGACCCCACCGGCAGCCCCGCGCCCGGGAACAGGAAGGCGGCCCCCGCGCCCTTCGCGCGTTCCGGACTGGTTACGTTTCGCAACACTCTATCCATCCCGTAGAAGAATGGGAGCTTAAAGACAAATCCGGCCGCCACATCCTTCCCGGTGAACGGCAACATGCCGCGCGTCACCTGATCGCTATGTAGGGCCGCGTAGTAGTTCACGCCGTCGGCATAGGCTTCCAGCACCCGCCGCACGTCCGCCGGCAGATCGCTCTCATACCGGGCGTCGATCGTCTCCCACACCCGGAACAGGTGGACCAGGTAATCCGTCACCGCGGCTTTGCGCCCCTGGATCGCGGCAAGCTGGCCGCGGACCGCCAGTGCCACCTCCTGAATGGTGGCGAAGTCGTCCTCGGCATGCGCATAGGCGAAGCCGAAAGCCACATCCACATCCCGCGCGCCGCTGACGTGCGGCACGCCGAACGTATCCCGCTGGATGCGCGCATTATATAGTTGGGCCCTGGCGATCAGGCCAGCCGGGTCGGGCGGTGTGGGCTGGGCGATCCGGTCGGCCGCGATCAGGAAGATGATGGTGGCGGCGATTAACGCGGCCACCCCCACGGCAGCTAACTTGAGATAACGCATAAAACAGGAGGTCTGTACGGTTTTACCACGTGCGACAACCCACCTAACCGCAATAGCCCCTTTGGAGTCCAAAGGATAGCTTGATGGAACTGACCGACAGCGTGGCAGTTGCCCAGGCGCGGGCCGGAGACTCCGGCGCATTCCGCGTGCTGGTGGAACGTCATAGCCGCAATCTCTTCCGTCTCGCCTATCGTATGACTGGACATCAGGAAGATGCCGAAGACGTGGTGCAGGAGACCTTCCTGCGCGCCTACCGGCAACTCTCGAAATTCGACGAGCGGGCCAGCTTCGGCACCTGGCTATACCGCATCGCGGCCAATTGCTCTCTCGATCTGATCCGCGTCCGCAAACGCCGCGGCGAGCACCAGGAAGCCGCGCCGGAAGAGGGCGCGCCCGATCCCATCCAGTCGCTGCCGGATGGCGCGCCCACGCCCGACCGCCTGGCCATGAGCGGCGAAGTGGAGCGCAAAGTGGCGGATGTGCTCGACGGGCTGAGCGCCATGGAGCGCACCGCTTTCGTGCTCCGGCATTACGAAGGTATGTGTATCGAAGACATCGGCCGCACCCTCGGCGTGCAACCGAACGCGGCCAAGCATAGTATCTTTCGCGCGGTGCAGAAGCTGCGCCGCGCTTTGGAACCCTTGGTTACCGCATCATGAATCACCTGACCGAAGAACAACTCGTCCTGTACTACTACGGCGAAGGCGACGGCTCGCCGTCCGTCCGCGAACATCTGGACGGCTGCGAGCAATGCCGCGCGGAGTACGCCAATTTGCAGCGCGTGCTCAACGTGGTGGATTCGTTGCCGGTGCCGGAGCGCGACGCTACTTACGGCGCGCAAGTCTGGCGGCGCTTGCAGCCTGACTTGAGGCACAAGCCTGCCAGACTGTTCTTATGGCCGGCGCGTCATTGGGCGGCTGCGGCGGTAGCCGCTTCGCTGCTGGTGGCGGCCTTTCTCGCCGGCCGCTACTACCCGAAAGCTCAGCCGCAGCAGACGGCGAACGCCGGCCAGGTCCGCGAACGCATCCTGCTGGTGGCCGTCGGAGATCACCTGGAGCGCTCCCAGATGGTGCTGGTGGAATTGGTGAACGCCCGTCCCGGCCAGCCGCTGGACTTCGCCTCCGAGCGCGAGCGGGCCGGCGACCTGGTCGCCGAAAATCGGCTCTACCGCCAGACAGCCTTGCGCACCGGCGATAGCCGGGTGGCCAGCGTGCTGGATGAACTCGAACCCGTGCTGCTGGATATCGCACACTCTCCCGGCCGCCTTTCGCCGGAGCAGGTGGAAGAACTGCGGCAGCGCATTGAAGGAGACGGCATCCTGTTCAAGGTGCGCGTGCTCGGCTCCACGGTGCGCCATCGCGAAGAAAAGACCGCGCCTGCCGCGGGACAAAAGACTCTATAGGAAAACAAAATGTCTAGATTACATTGTTTGATGAGCATTGCATTAGCGCTGGCCCCGGCCGGGCTGGCGCTCGGCCAGGCCCCGGATATGCCGCGGGGCGAGAGCTTCCTGCAGAAGCCCGCCGCCAGGCGATCGGATGACGACCGCCTGTACCAGAAGGGTAAGGCGGCTATCGACGCGCGCCGTTGGGACGACGCCCTGCGGGATTTCTCAGAGGCAGCCTCTCAAAATGGCCAGAACGCCGATGGCGCGCTCTACTGGAAGGCCTACGCGCTGAACAAGCTGGGCCGCCGTCAGGAATCCCTCGCTACTATCGCCGAATTACGCAAGTCTTATTCCGGCAGCCGCTGGCTGGACGACGCCAAGGAGTTGGAACTCGAGGTGCAGCAGGCTTCCGGACACGCTCCGAACCCCAGTTCCGAGCCGGATGAAGAGTTGAAAATCATGGCTCTCAACGGCCTGATGAACAGCGATCCGGAGCGCGCCCTGCCCATGCTGGAGAAGTTCCTGCAGGGCAATCAGTCACCCAAGTTGAAGGAGAAAGCCCTGTTCGTGCTGGCCCAGAGCGACAGCGCCAAGGGCCGTCAGATTCTATCTCAGATCGCCCGCGGCGGCTCCAATCCCGATCTGCAAATGAAGGCCATCAATTATCTGGGCATCATGGGGTCGCATGAGAACCGCCAGGTTCTGTCGGATGTGTACGCCGCCTCGAACGATCCCAACGTGAAGCGCGCTGTGCTGCACGCGTTCATGGTGTCGGGCGACCGCGCGCATCTGTTGACGGCGGCCAAGTCCGAGAAGAACGCCGACCTGCGCATGGATGCCATTCACCAGCTCGGCATCAGCGGCGGGCAGTCCGAGCTGTGGCAGCTCTATCAGGCCGAGCCTTCCATCGATGTGAAAGAGAAGATCCTGCATTCCATGTTCATTGGCGGCAACAGCGCCAACCTGATCGATGTCGCCAGGCACGAAAAGGAAATCCGCCTGCGCAAGGCCGCCATCCACAGCCTGGGCCTGATGGGCGAAGAGACCGGCGGCACCCTGGCATCCATGTACAGCTCGGAAGCCGATCCTTCGCTGCGCTCCGAAATCATCAACGCCCTGTTCATTCAGGGCAACGCCAAGGCCATGGTGGAACTGGCGCGCAAAGAGACCAATCCGGAGATGCGCAAGATGATCGTCAGCAAGCTGTCGGTCATGGGCAACCGGGATGCTACCGAATACCTGATGGAGATCCTGAACAAATGAAACCCGCAATGTTCACCTTCGCAGCGCTGACGTTGGTGGCCGCGCAAGCCGGCGCCGCCACCCTGGAGCAGCAATTCCGCGAACAATACGCCCAACCCCAGCCAGCCTGGGTAGGCTACACGGTTCCGGGCGTTCCCGGCCATGGACAGATCTGCGATTACAACAGCCGCGGCGTCCGCGCCCCCGGGCCGGTGCACCTGGAGCCGCCGGAACAGATCCAGATCATGTTCCGCATTCAGGACAGCCATGTGGGCAAGATCCGGGTCATCTCCGGAGACTGCGAGCTGGACTCCGACAGCGTGCCGCTGCGCTGGCTTCGCGATGTGCGTCCCGCCGAGAGCATCGCGTTCCTGTCAACCTTCGTGGGATCGGACACGGATCACGTGCGCGACGGCGCGGTTACGGCCATCGCGCTGCACGGCGATGCCGCCGCCGATGACGCACTGGAACGCTTCGCCGCCGCCGGCCAGCCCGAGTCGCTGCGGGACAAGGCCATCTTCTGGCTGGGCGAAGCGCGTGGCCGCCGCGGCTACGAAACCGTGCGCCGCATTGTCACGCAGGACCCCAGCGACCGCATCCGCGAGAAGGCCATCTTCGCGCTCTCGGTCAGCAAAGAGCCGCAGGCCGTGGACGCCATGATCGCTGTAGCGCACAACGATGCCAGCACGCACGTGCGCGGGCAGGCCCTGTTCTGGCTGGCGCAGAAGGCCGGCAAAAAGGCCACCGCCGCGATTACCGATGCGCTGGAGCGCGATCCGGATACGGAGGTCAAGAAGAAAGCCGTCTTCGCGCTGCAGCAACTCCCCGATGGCGAAGGCGTGCCCATGTTGATTCAGGTCGCGCGCGGCAACAAGAATCCCGCCGTGCGCAAACAGGCCATGTTCTGGCTGGGCCAGTCCGGCGATCCGCGCGCGCTGGCGTTCTTCGAAGAAGTGTTGAAACCGTAATTACGAATGCAGCGCGAACACGGTACCGCGCGCCCACACTGTGGTAGGATCGCCCTTGACCCCCTATCTCGAAATCGGCGGCGATTACCGCGAAGTGGTGCCCGGCATCCACATGCTGGAACTCCCGCTGCCTTTCTCGCTGGGCATCGTCAACGTCTGGCTGGTGCGCCTGGAAGCCGGCTACCTGTTGATCGACACCGGCATGCGGACCGAGGCCTGCTTCGACGCGCTGACGCGTGCCCTGGAAGGGCTGTCGGTGGAGTGGCGGGACATTCGCCGAATCCTGCTCACTCACATCCATCCGGATCACATCGGCCTGGCCACGAAACTCATCGGACTCACTGCAGCGCCGCTCGATCTGCATCGCGCCGACCACGACCTTCTGGTCCACGTGACCGATACCGATCTGCACCGCAACTGGCAGCAGGATGTGCTGACCACCGCGGGCGTCTCGCCCGAGATGCGCGCACTCGTGCAATCGGCCATGTTCGACGTGCAGCAGAGCTTCGAGCGCCTGACGCCGGACCGCCTGCTTGAGGGCGGCGAGAGCATTCCCGTGGCGCACGGTGTTCTGGAAGTCGTCTGGACACCCGGCCACTCGCCCGGCCACGTGTGCCTGTACGACCGCGAGCGCCGGGTGCTGATCTCAGGCGATCATATCCTGCAGCACATCTCACCCAACATTGGATGGCACCCCGGCCACGATGCTTTGGGCGAATTCCTGTCCTCGCTCGACCGCATCGCCGGGCTGGATGTGGATCTGATCCTGCCCTCGCACGGCGCGCCCTTCACGGGGCACCGCGAGTGGGTGCGCAAGACGCACGAACACCACGCCGAGCGCTGCGCGCGCATCGTGGAGTTGATCGGCGGCGGCGCTACCACCTCCAACCTTATTGCCGAGAAGCTGTGGAACCGCCACCTTTCGCCCTTCCATTACCGCTTCGCCATCTTCGAAGTTCTGGCGCACCTGGAATACCTGGAGCGGCGCGGAGTGCTGCGCGCGGACCGGTCGAATGGCGTATATCACTGGTCGCGCGGGACCCGCGGCGCCGGTTAACATTTCCCCGCGCCGCCGCATCCTACGTGTGGAGGAAACTATGAGAATCCAGCCTATGCTGCTCATCGTGCTTACGGCGGTCAATTCCGGGTTGCTCTTCTTCCCGCTGGCGCAGCCGCGTCCGGCGGCGGCCGATGGTGTGGCGCCAGTGCTGCGCGGCCGTGCGTTTGAGATCGTCGACGATCACGGGCGGGTCCGGGCCAGCATCTCGGTGCTGCCAGGCGATCCAAAATACAAGATGCCCGATGGCACGATGGGATTCCCCGAGACAGTGCTGTTCCGGCTGATCAATGCGAAAGGACAGCCAAACGTGAAGATTGAATCGACGGATGGCGGATCGGCGATGGGCCTGGTGGGCGAAGCGGGAAATGCCTTGATCGAAGCCAGGGGCGCGGGCGCAATTTTGACGGTCCATAATAAGGACGGGCGTCAGCAAATGGTCAAGCCGTAAAGGCCGTGGGTGGCCCACCAGCCGTTGCCATCGCCGATGACGCCGAACTGGCGCGCGCGGCCCGCCGCGGCAGCCGCACCGCGTTCGGCCGGCTCTACGACCGCTATGCCCGCATGGTGCACGGCATCCTGCTGGCGCGCGTGCCGCACGGCGAAGTGGACGACCTGGTGCAGGACGTGTTCCTGGCGGCGCTGCGCCAACTCTCCGCCTTGCGCGATGACGGCGCCTTCGGCGGTTGGCTGGCCATGATCGCCCGCAACCGCGCCTACGACTATCATCGCCGCGCGCGCGAATGGACCGAGCTGCCGGAGGATGTGCGCGCGCAGGATCGCCACACTCCCGACGCGCTGGCGGCACTCGAAGCCATCCGGGCGCTGCCGGAAGCTTATCGCGAGCCGCTGCTGCTGCGCCTGGTGGAAGGCATGACCGGCGATGAGATCGCCGAGCGCACCGGCCTGACGCCGGCATCCGTGCGCGTGAATCTGCACCGGGGCATGAAGCAGCTCCGGCAGAGACTGAATAGCGAGGCAGGCGCATGAAGCACGATTACATTTGGGATGGCGTGGGCGAGCCCGATCCCGAGATCCAGCGGCTGGAGCAACTGCTGCGCGAGTTCCGCTTCGATCGCCCCGCGCCCACGCGTCGCCCCATGCCGCGAGCACACTGGCTGGCGGCGGCCGCGGCTGCGATCCTGATTGCCGCCGGCACATGGCTGCTCTCGCGCGGCGCTCCCGAAGGCTGGCAGGTGGCGCGCGCGGGCGCGAAGGCCAGCCGTCTGGCCGTGGGTGAAACTCTCGAAACCGGCGCGGAAGGCCACGCCACCTTGAGCGTCGGCAATATCGGGACGATCGAGGTGGAGGCCAACAGCCGTCTGCGCCTGGAGCGCGCGCGTAAGACCGAGCAGCGTATGTCGCTGGAGCATGGCCTGATCCACGCATTCATCCTGGCGCCGCCGCGGACCTTCATCGTGGATACGCCATCGGCAGTAGCCACCGATCTGGGCTGCTATTACACGCTGGCGGTGGACCTGGACGGCAGCGGCCTGGTGAGCGTCCTGGCGGGATGGGTCAGCTTCGAGCGCGCCGGCCGCGAGTCTTTCATCCCCGCGGGCGCGGCCTGCCGCACGCGTCCGGGGCACGGGCCGGGAACGCCCTATCGCGAGTCCGCCCCGCCGGCCTTCCGCCAGGCGCTCCAGGATTTCGATTTTGGGGGCGGCGGCGACGCCGCGCTGGCCATCGTTCTATCGCAAGCTACCCGGGACGACGCCTTCACGCTCTGGCATCTGCTCACGCGGTCGGCATCCGCCCAGCAGCCTCGCGTCTACGATGCCCTGGCCGTGCTGGTTCCACCGCCCGGCGGCGTGACGCGCGAGGGCATCCTACACGGCGACCGGCCGATGCTCGACCGGTGGTGGGATCAACTGGGCCTGGGTAAGGCGGGCTGGTGGCGCCACCTGGAAGGCAAGTGGCCGGCAAGCGGGCGCTGATCTCAGGGCGTCAATCACCCATTTTCCCAGGCATCGCCTAGCCGATTTGCCGGTGCGTGGAGCCGGGCGCACGCGCCATGCTGGAAGCATGGAGAACGAATTAGTCGCCTTATCCAATGAACTGGCCGGCGCGGTCGAGCAGGCGGGCCGCGCGGTAGTAGCTGTGAATGCCCGCGCGCGCTTTGGCTCGAGCGGCGTGATCTGGCGCCCCGGCGTGGTGGTGACCGCCGAGCATGCGCTGCGCCGGCGGGAGGAGATCGGCATCACCCTGCCGGACGGCCGCGCCACCGCCGCCACGCTGGTGGGGCGCGACCCCGGCACCGATCTCGCCGTGCTCAAGCTCGCCGAAAATGGCGCGCCCGCGGCCGCTTTCGGTTCGAGCGAAACGCTGCGGCCAGGCCAGGTGGTGCTGGCCATCGGACGCTCGCCGGATTCCGGTGTAAACGCCACCATGGGCATTATGAGCGCGGTGGGCGGACCGTGGCGCTCGTGGCGCGGAGGTCAGATCGACCAATACCTGCGCCTGGACCTTACCGTTTATCCTGGCAGCTCCGGCGGCGCCGTGGTGGACACTGCCGGACATGTGCTGGGAATCGCCACCAGCGCGCTGTCCCGCATCGCCGGCCTGGCGGTGCCCGTCACCACGGTGAACCGCGTGGTGGATGAACTGCTGCGCAGCGGCCATGTATCACGCGGCTATCTCGGCTTGGGCCTGCATCCGGTGGCGCTGCCGGACGGCAGCACCGGCTTGATCGTCCTCTCGGCGGAAGCCGAAGGTCCCGCCGCGCGCGCCGGTGTCCTGATCGGCGACATCGTGGTGGCCCTGGGAGGCCAGCCCGTACACGATACGGACGACGTCCAGTCGGCGCTGGGCAGTGACTCGGTGGGCAAGCCCATCGCGGCGCGCATCGTGCGCGGCGGCCAAGTCATCGAAGTAAGCATAACGGTGGGCGAGCGGCCCCGGAGGGAAGACTGACATGGCGGGCGCATTCGGAGAGATCGCGGAACGCTTGCGCCGCTCGACTGTGGAGGTGCGCCTGCGCGGCACGTCCGGCGCCGGATCGGGCCTGATCGCCACGCCGGATGGCCAGATCGTTACCAACGCACACGTGGCCCGCGGGGACGCATCGGTCCGGCTGTGGGACGGGCGCGAGTATCCGGCTCGGCTGGTGGCTCGCGATGTGCGGCGCGATCTGGCCACGCTGCAGGTAACAGCCAGCGGCCTGCCCGCGGCCAGCTTCGGCGATTCCAACGCGCTGCGCATCGGCGAATTGGTGATGGCCATCGGCAACCCCATGGGCTTCATCGGCGCGCTGACCACCGGCGTGGTGTACCGGCTGGGCAGCCTGGCGGGATTCGGCGCGCAGCGCTGGGTGCTGGCGGATGTGCGGCTGGCGCCCGGCAACTCCGGCGGTCCGCTGGCGGATGCCCGGGGCCGCGTGATCGGCATCAATACCATGATCGTGAACGGGCTGGGCGCGGCCGTTCCCGGAAACGCGCTGACCGCCTTTCTACGGCGCGGAGCGTCCGGCTTTTCGTTGGGCGTAACGCTGCGGCCCGTGCGCCTCGAAGACCGCCGGTTTGGGCTGCTGGTGCTGCAGGTGGAGCCGGGGAGTCCGGCCGCGGGCGCGCCGCTGTGGGCGGGCGACATACTCGTGGGCGCGGGTGGACAGCACTTTCACGCGGTGGACGACCTGCACCAGGCGCTGGACGATGCCGGCGGTCTGATTCATCTGCAGTTTCTGCGCGGGGACCGGGGGGCGGTGCGCGAAGTGGCCATACGGCTAACGGCGGGCGTGCCGCGATCGGTCGCGGAGGCGGCGTGATTCGTCTGCTGATCGCGGCTCCGTCCGCGATCATGCGTGCAGGCCTGGAGTCGGTGGGGTCCAGTGCATCGGGTGTCGAGGCGGTGGGCTCCGCCGGGCTGGCGGGCCTGTCCGCGGCTATAGACCGGCTTCAGCCGGATGTGGTGCTGGCGGCCGTCGAAGCGCACCAGGATGAGCCGCCGGAAGATCTGATGGCGCTGGCATCCCGCGAGGGCGCGCCCGCCATAGTGGTGCTGGCGCCGGATCTGCAGCCTTCCTGGACGGGAGAGGCGCTGCGCGCCGGCCTGCGCGCGGTGCTGCCGGGCGACCTGGGTCCGCGCGAGATCCTGGCAGCCGTGGAAGCGGCCGCCGCCGGGCTGGTGGTGCTGCATCCGCAGGACCTGCCCGCGCTGGTGGCCGAGCGCTCGCTGCCGGCGGGTCCCGCGCCCGCGCTCAGCCCGCGCGAGGTCCAGGTGCTCGCCATGCTGGCCGAAGGACACGGGAACAAAACCATCGCGTGGAAGCTGGGCATATCGGAACACACGGCCAAGTTCCACGTAGCGTCAATCTTAAGCAAGTTGAATGCGGGAACGCGCACGGAGGCGGTGACGCTGGGGATCCGGCGCGGGCTAATTCTAGTGTAGGTGGCGCCCACCCTGCTTCAGTGCCTTTCGTCAGCCGGAAAGAGCGTGGGGCTCTCGATATTCGGATCCGACTCCCCAGGACAGCCTTCCTGGCGCTCGAAGCTAATACCGGTCATCGTGAAGCGGTAGTGGCCCGATTGCTGAACCAAAAAGTAAACCCTGAGACCATCCGGCAGTTCACCACTCTTGATCCAACCCAGATCAATGGCAATCTGCCATTGGTCTGCTGGCTCACGGCACCGTTGGACAAATTGAAATTCGCCGGCAACGAAATCGCCAGACAGGAAGTCGTGCCACTTTTGCAATTTGTCGCGCGCGCTCTCCGCGGATCTGGACTCCATCTCCGACCACGGGCGCGTGAACCACTCGTCTACGAAGTCCTGTGGCTGTAAAGCAACCGGATCGACCCTTTCCGCAGTCGACCCTGGTGCGTTGAAATGGAGCACATGCTCGCGGTTGTGAATGTTTGCGTCGATGCTGCTGCCCTGCACTTCCATCAGTAGTTCGTCGGGCTCAATGCGAAGATGATAGGGATGAGCACCTGCGAACCAGATCCCTTGCTCGCCACCGAGGATGGGCACCGCGGCGCTCGCCATAGTGGACAGCCGGAACAAATCGTAGGACAACATATTCCAGCTCGACCCGCACTGCACTGCGTATCGCAAAGTCAAAATCAGTTGACTGCCACTGGCGTCACGCTTTGAGAAGCGGACATTAGTGATGCCTTCGTCATGGTCGCGCGTGCCGTGAGACTCCAATACAAGGCGCGGCTCCCCCTGACTGTAATCGTAGATATACGCGGCATCGTTGCTGCCACAAGGCACGTCGACCCCGACGATAACAACCAGCTTGTCCGGGTCTTCCGGCGGCCGAGAGAATTCCATTCGAGTCACGGTGCCGGGCTCGGATTCAAATGGGTCCCCGGAAGCGCCGGACCTGAAAAGGCCGGCTTGTCGCAGTTCGGCGTCTACTTTGGGAGTCAAGAACAAAAGCTCGGCATCCAGCGCCACCCTCGATTTCGGAAGAAGGGACGCCACCCAATCCCTAAGCGATGCATGCAGGCCCGCCGAGGGCTCGCGAGTGGCCTTAATGTTCTTCCAGATGGTCTCTTCAGGTTGCTTGGGGGCCTGCCGGAGCCGTGCCGCCTCGTTTTGAGCTCGTTCCAAAGCGGATTCTTGCGCTGCGGACACGCCGATGATCAACGAACTCAGAACGATCGACCATGTCACCTGCCGACCGCGGCCGTTGAATCGGGGCATATTGGAACATAGGCGATTCGCCTGCCTCGTTATTCAGAACGGCACGTCGTCGTCGGTAATGCCTTGATTGAAACCGGCATCGTCGGCCGCGGCGGGCGCACTCGGCGCCGGTTGACCCTGCGCGCCTGAAGGACGCGCGCTACGCGGCATCGAAACGGGCTGCTGGCTGTATTCGTCGGGCGCCGAGCCGCCGTCCTGGCGGCCGCCGAGCAGCACCAGGTGCTCGCAAACCACTTCGGTGGTGTAGACCTTCTTACCGTCCTTATCGTCGTAGCTTCTGGTTTCCAGCCGCCCCTCCACATAGACCTGCTTGCCTTTGAGGAGATAGTTGGCGACGTTTTCCGCGCGCCAGTATTTGATGCGGTGCCAGTCGGTCTGTTCCTTCCATTCTCCAGAGGCCTGATCCTTCCAGCGGCGGGTGGTGGCCAGGGAGAAGTTCGTGACAGAAGCACCGGAAGGAGTGAATTTTGTCTCCGCATCCCGGCCGAGATTGCCGATCAAGATGACTTTGTTGACGGATCCCATATGGCTGCACTGTATCACAAAGTGACGCCTGCATCACTCCGCGCGGAGGGCCGTTGCAGGATCGATACGCACCGCCCGCCAGGCCGCCGGAATGGTTGCCGCGGCGGCTATCAGCGACACCAAAAACACTACCGCGATCACCGCAGTGGGTTCCCAGGGGCGAAGATCATATAAGACGTGGCGAATCCAGACCGCGGCCGCCGCATACGCGCACAGGCCCAGGAGCAGGCCGCCCCCGGTGCATACCAGCGCCTCGCGCGTGAACAGGCCGGCGATCCGGGCGGGCTGCGCGCCCAGAGCCATACGCAGGCCGATCTCTCTCGCGCGGGATTTGACGGCGTAGTCCAGCGCGCCGTATAGCCCGATGCTCGAGAGTAGCGCGGCGATGGCGCCGAAGAGCGTGGAGAGCAGCGCCAGTAAACGCTCCTGCCAGAGCGAGGCTTCCACTTCCTCGCGCAGCGTGCGGACTTCGAGGAGCGGCAATCCGGGATCGAGCGAGCGCAGCGCCTCGCGCAGCCCCGGCAGGATGGCCTCGGGGCGCTGGCCGGTGCGCACATGCAGGATGAAAGCGGAATCGAATCTGTCGGCCACCGGACTGTACACCGTGGGTGGAACCGGTTCGCGCAGCGAGCGGTACTTGGCGTCGCTCACCACGCCGATGATTTCATTGCCGGCCGCGGCGACCCCGCCAGGGCCGGGATATCCGAACAGCCGGCCGAGAGCGCTCTGGCCGGGGAAGAAGCGCTTGGCGAAGGCCTGGTTGACGATCACGAGCCGCGGCGGCGTGGCTGGATCGCGGTCGAACCAGTTGAACGCGCGCCCGGCGAGCAGGCGCATCCCCATGGTCTCGAAGTAGCCGGGCGTGATCTCGTTCAGGCTGCTGTTTAGAAAATCAGTGGGGGCGATGCGCGAGCCGGCGGGACCGAAGGTGGCTTTGACGCCGGTCCCGCGCATCAGGGCGCGCGAGGCGATACCGGCGGCTTGGACACCCGGCAGACCGGCGGCCTTCTCGAGCAGGCGCTTGCTCAGGGCGCGGCTCTGTGCCGACGTGTAGCCGCTCAGTGCGGGATCGATGGTCACGGTGACCACCCGATCGCGATCGAAACCCGGATTCATGGAACGCATGCGGGCGAGCGTGCCGGCGAGCAAGGCCGCTCCCATCAACAGAAGCGTGCAGATGGCCACCTGCGCGGTCACGATCAGGTTGCGCGCCAGCAGGCGGCGGGTGGTGGTGCGGTCCGTGCGCAGGATGCTGGCGACATCGGCGCGGGCGCAGCGCCAGGCCGGCGACGCGGCGAACAGGATCGCGGTGAGAAAGGTGACCGCGACGGCGAACGCGAGCACATGCAGGTCCAGCCGGATGTGTACCGCGAGGGGTTGCAGGACGGCCCCCCGGTCGCGAACGGGCGGCAAGGCGCGGACCAGCAGCGGCAGGCATGCGAGAGTGAGCAGCATGCCGCCGGCGCCTCCCATTATCGCGAGCAACAGCCCTTCGGTGAGCAATTGGCGGACGATGCGGCCGGAGCCGGCTCCCAAGGCCAGCCGGATGCCCATCTCGGGTGCTCGCCGGGTGGAGCGCGCCAGCAACAGGCCGGCCACGTTGGCGCAAGCCATCAGGAGCAGAAGAGCGACGGCGGCCATCAGGACTTCCAGGCCGCGCGAGAATTGCGCACGCAAGGTGGAGACGCCGTTCACGATGGACTCAAGTTGCAGATGGGTATCGTATGGACCTTTGGCGGGCGCGGCGCCTTTGGCCGGCGGGAAGATTTTTTCGGATTCCTCTTCGTACGGCTGGCGCAACAGCGGATCGACCTGTGCGGCAGCGCGCGCGAATGTCACGCCCGGGCGTAGGCGCGCGAAGATCTGCGCGAAGAGCGGCCGGGCGGCGGGGTGCATGTCGCCGGACGGCTTAACCAGGTAGCGATCCACGGCGGCGGGGACGCGAATGTCGGGACTGGTGTCCACCGCCAGGCCGTTGAAGCCTTCGGGCGAGACGCCCACGATGGTGAAAGGTTGTCCGCCGAGAATGACGCGCTTTCCCGCGGCGGAGACGTCGCCCTGCAGCCTGCGCCGCCAGAAGCCGTAACTGACGACGGCGTTCATGGCCTGCCCGCGTTCGTCGCCGGCGGTGAGCGTCCGGCCGATGTAGGCGGGCACGCCCAGGGAGGAGAAGAAATTCGGCGAGACCAGGTGCACGCGGACGCGCTCGGTGGCGGCGCCATCGCTGAAGGCCACGTCCGCCTCGCCCTGGCAGATGACCTCGGAGAAATCCGGGTCGCGGGCCGCCGCCGCATCGCAGAAGTTGTAGGGGATGGTCCAGGTCACGAAATTGTTCGGGTGGACCTCGACGAGGCGCACGAGGTTCTGTGGACGGGAGACCGGCAGCGGGCGCAACAACAGAGCGTTCACCACGCTGAAGATCAGCGTATTGGCACTGATGCCCACGGCCAGCAGGAGGGCCGCGGTGGCGGCGAACAGCGGGCTTTTCGCCAGCAGGCGCCGGCCGAAGCACAGATCGCCGAAGAAGCCGGGCATGGCTCCAATTTTATCGAAGCCATGCCCGCGCGGTTATGTATGGGCTTCGATTCCGTCGCTGGAGCCCGGCGCGGTGATGCGAATTTCAGCCTGCCCATCGGCGCCCACGATCATGGAGACTCCCAGGTGCTCATCGAACCGTTTCACGGCCGCCATGATTTTCTCGAAGGATTCGGCGGTGAGCGAGTCGCCGACATGCACCGGCAACTGGGCCAGCAGTTGATCGCGAAGAGCGGAGGTCAGGCCGATCACGGTCACGCTCTTCACCTGGCGGGCTTCGAAGATGCGACCGTCCAGTTTGGGCATCCCATTCCGGAGTTCCGCCAGCCGTTTCTTCAGTTGCGCGATCTGGGATCCCTGCTCGTCGGAGAGCACCAGTGCTCCGTTGGCGAATTCCGCCTGGCGCTGATCCTGGAGGGCCTTTAGATTCCCGAGTTGATTCTCGAGTTCGAGCGCTCTTTGCTCATACAATTGTTTGTTACGGGCAAGTTTCTCACCGTCCGAGGATTGCAGACTTTGCGCCAGCTCCGCGTATTGCCGTGCGGCCAACTGCTTTTCGAGAGCTAGTTTTTCCGCGTCCGCGGACTGGCCGGATTGCAGGCGCTGGGCCATTTCCGCGAGTTCCTTGGCCTGGTCCGCGGATACAGCCGCCTGGTCCCGCACGATGCGCATCTGCTGCTCCATGTTGCGGGATAGTTCGCGCCGCAAGGCGCGATCCGGCACAACCTTCATGTGCGCCGCGCCGGCGAGTTCGGCTTCTTCCGCACGGCGCTTCGCGCGGATCTGGGAGCGCTCCGCCAGCAAGCCTTCCGGCGGCATCTGGAACGCTATGCTGACCTGCCGGGTGCTGCCCGCCGCGCCATTCGTGAAGTGCCATTGCAGAACCGATGCCAGGGCGGCCTTGCGCAATTCCTGTGGTCCGCTCAGGACCCGTGCGTCGCTCACCACGCCTTCGGCGTCAAGGGTGGCTTCCACAATTACGGTGCCTTGCACCTTCTTCTCCATGGCGGGCGCCGGATACTCGACCGATTCACGGTGGATGACGCCCGCTCCGCCCAGATCCACTTGCACACCCGGGTCGTCCGGCACGCCGTTTTCCGCCGCAGACGCTTCGACCGCCGCAGTCTGCTGCTGGCCATGCGCCACCTGCAGATTCGGCATATTCAGCGCCAGGCAGACGAGACCCAGGGCGAGCGCCAGGATGCCCGGCAGCTTAGCCGGCGCGGGACCCTGGCCGGCCTCGCCCAGGATTCTGCGGATGCGATACAACAGCGGTCCGCCGGTGCTGGCGAGCACCAGACCCGGAGTCACGCGCAGCCTTTCGAGGCGCGTGAGGGCGCGCGCATAACAGAGCGCATCACCGCAGGAGGCTACTGCCAGGTCGTCGCAGCACAGCTCGCGCTCCTGCCGGATGCGCGCCGATGCCCACCACACCGCCGGATGATAGAACAGCAGGGTCTCGACCACGGTTTGCAGCATGTTCACCACGTGGTCATAGCGCAGGATGTGCGCCAGTTCGTGCGCCAGCACGGCCTCCAGTTGTCGCGGCGTCAATCCAAGCACGGTGGCGGCGGGCAGCAACACCACCGGACGGATCCAGCCGATCACGCTGGGGCAATCGGCCCCGGCAGCCATCAGAACGCGCACGGGCCGCGCCAAGTTCATACGTTCGGCGAGACCTTCCACGACGGCCAGCAATTGGGAATCGGGCGGCTGCGACTGGCTGCGGAGAGCCGAGATCCGCCGCGAGGCCCATACCAGGCGCAGCGAGAATGCCAGCACGCCGGCGAACCATGCGGGCAGCGCCCAACGAACCAGCCATCCATCCCAATTGAATGGCCCGCCGGCTGCGGCGGCGGCCGCGGAGGACGAGGCATGCGGGGCAGGCGCAATCAATCCCACGGCATGCGGCGCGGACGGCCCGTTGTATACCAGGAATGCCGTGACCACCGGCATCAGAGCCATGGCCGCCAGTGCCGCGCAGCCGGCCGCGTAACGGGCGCGCGCGGAACGGTCCTTCAACAGGTACAGCGCGATCCACAAAAGAAAGGCCATCAGTAGACCCTGCCAGACAAAATCGAGCAGAGCGGTGCTGAGCGCTTGTGTGATTGCCGTCATTTCTTGCCTCCTTCAAACCGGTCCAACAGCTTTTCCATGGCCTCCAAATCCTCGGGCGAAGATTTCTTCGCCGCCAGCGCCTGCAGCACGAGCGATTTCACGGATCCGCCGAAGGCGCGATGCAGCAGATCGCCCACCAACTGCCGCTGGGTCTGCTCCTGCGAGTAGCGCGCGCGGTACAACTGCGGGCGCGTGCTCTCGTCGCGCTCCACCAGGCCCTTCTCCGTCATGATCTGCATCAGCTTCAGGACCGTGGTATAGCCGGTAGGCCTGGATTCGTTGAGCACCTGCTGAATGGCGCGCACGGAGCGGGCCTGACCTTCCCAGAGGACGCGCAGGATGGCCAGTTCCGCCTCGGTTGGCCTGCGCCGTTTGGATGTCATGGGAGCATTATGACGAAGGTCTTCGTCATTGTCAAGAGGCGGCGATTTTTTTCTCCGCCGGCGGAGAAGCCGCTGCGCTCAGCGGGCGCCTGGCACAGCTTCCACGAAGACGGCGGTGCCGTAGGCCAGCACCTCGGTGACGCCGCTCATGATCTCGGTGGCATCGTAGCGCGCGCCCACCACGGCGTTGGCGCCCAACTCGCCGGCGTGGCTCAGCATCAGCTCAAAGGCGTGCGCGCGCGTTTTTTCGCAGAGGCTGCTCAATAGCGTGATGTTGCCGCCCACCAGCGTTTGCAGGCCCGCGCCGATGGTGCCGAACACCGAACGGGATCGCACCACAATGCCGCGCACCACGCCGAGATTGCGCACGATGCGGTAGCCATCGAGCGTGAAGGCGGTGGTGACCATGTACTCGGGGACGGACCCCGCCTGCGGATTACCGGATGAATCTGCCATGCCTTATTTTAGAGCCGGGGGGCCCGCGAACGGGCCGCGCAGCGTCTCCAGCCGCTCCGCCAGTTCCAGGATCAATTCCTCTTCGTACGGCCGGCCCACCAGTTGCACGCCGATGGGCAGGCCTTCCGATGACATGCCAAACGGGAGCACCACCGCCGGCAGACCCAGCAGGTTGATGGAGGTGGCCGGCATCATGGCTTGAAACAGGCCGATTTCCTGCCGGCCGATCTGCCAGTGCCGCGCGCGATGCTCAAACGCGGTGACTCCGCAAGGCGGCATCAGCAGCACCGGAGTTTCTTCCATCTGGCGCAGCAGGCAAGCGCGCATGCGGTCGCGCTTCGCGAGGTTCAGAAGCATCTGATCGACGGTGGGTGCGGGCTGTTCGAGAGCGCCGGCCAGGAATTCGGTGCTGGTCCAGTGCGCATCGGCTTCCCGGCCCTGGATCATCTGCTTAGTCATGGCGGCGGGCAACTGGCCGAAAAAAAACCACCACAGGTTTGGCGCGCGCTCGAGACCGTACGGCTCGAATGGCGCCGTCGGAACCGCGAGATGAGAGAGCGCCTCGGCTGCGCGGCGCACTGTTCGTTGGATCTCGGGATCGACCGGCACATCATAGAACTGCTCCAGGACGCCGACGCGCAGCCTGGTTTCGGCAGGCGGTTTGAGGGGCACCGGCGCGGAGAACGGATCCTGACTGTCGTATCCGGCCAGCACGGCGAACAGCATTCGCAAATCTTCCACGGAGCGCGCCAGCGGACCGGCCACGCTAAGCAGGCCGGCGGGATGGCCCATTACCGGGAAGTGCCCATGCGCTGAGATCCGGCCGGGCGTAGGCTTCAATCCCGCGATGCCGCAGAAGTGCGCCGGAACCCGGATGGAGCCGCCGCCATCGCTGCCGATGCCTCCCGCCGAGCAAAACGACGCAATAGCCGCCGCCTCGCCGCCACTCGATCCTCCGGGCGTGCGATCGGGATTCCAGGGATTGTTGGTGCGGCCGGTGGTGAAATTATCCGTCTCGTAACTGGAGAGGAACTCCGGCGTGTTGGTCTTTCCCAGAATGATGGCGCCCGCGGAGCGCAGGCGGGCAACGGCGGTGGCATCGCCGGCAGCCTTGTGCCCCAGGCGGAAGCGGCTGCCGCTCAGGGTCGGCAGGCCGGCCACGTCGAAACTGTCCTTGACGGTCACTGGAACACCATGCAGCAGGCCCAGGGACGCTCCCCGCATGACGGCGATTTCGGCCAGCCGGGCGGCCGCGCGGGCTTCCTCCGCCAGCACCACCACGAACGCGTTCAGCCGCGGATTCTGCGCGGCGATCTGCGCCAGGTGCGACTCGACCAGTTCCACCGGCGAAACAGCGCGGTCGCGCACCATACCGGCCATCAGGCACATGGAGGTCTGCACGGACATGAAAGGTTAGTGTAGCGGGAGTGCGGGCTACAGAATGTACCGGCTGAGATCCTGGTCCTTCACGATGTCCGCAAGCTGCTTGCGCACGTAGGCCGCGTCGACTTTCACGGTCTTCTTCTTCAGATCCGGCCCCTCGAACGACACTTCTTCGAGCAGCTTCTCCATGATGGTGTGCAGGCGGCGGGCGCCGATGTTTTCCGAGCTCTCGTTGACCTGGGCGGCGAACTTGGCCACCTCTTCCAGGGCATCGTCGGTGAACGACAGCTTGATGCCTTCGGTGTCCATCAGCGAGGTGTATTGCTTGGCCAGCGCATTCTTGGGCTCCTTCAGAATGCGAATGAAATCGTCCACCGAAAGTGATTTCAGCTCCACCCGGATGGGGAAGCGCCCCTGCAGCTCCGGAATCATGTCGGAGGGTTTGGATACATGAAACGCCCCGGCGGCGATGAACAGGATATGATCGGTGCGCACGAATCCGTAGCGGGTGTTCACGGTGGTGCCTTCGACGATGGGGAGAATATCGCGCTGCACGCCTTCCCGGCTGACGTCCGGGCCGTGTCCGCTCTCCCGCCCGGCGATCTTGTCGATTTCATCCAGGAAGATGATGCCGCTGGTCTCCACGCGCTCCAGCGCCAGGCGGGTCACCTGGTCCATGTCGATGAGCTTCTGTTCTTCCTCCTGCACCAGGTAATCGGCGGCCTCCGCCACGCGCATCTTGCGGCGCCGCGTCTTGCCGCCGAAGATGTTGGGGATCATGTCCTTGATGTTGATGCTCATCTCTTCGATCCCGGCGTTGGTGGCGAACTCGATATTCGGCCCGCGGTCCTTTACTTCCAGCTCGACGATGCGCTCATCCAGTTTTCCGTCGCGCAGGCGCTCGCGCAGTTTCTCGCGCGTGCGCTCGACGCTTTCGGTGCCTTCGGGCTGGGGCGGCATCAGCAGATCCAGCAGGCGTTCCTCGGCGTTGGCTTCGGCGCGGTCGGAAACTTCGTCGAGGCGCCCTTCGCGGACCATGTCGATGGCAATATCCACCAGGTCGCGGATCATGGACTCCACGTCGCGGCCCACGTAGCCCACTTCCGTAAACTTGCTGGCTTCCACTTTCAGAAACGGCGAATTGGCGAGGCGCGCCAGCCGCCGTGCGATCTCCGTCTTGCCCACGCCGGTGGGGCCGATCATGAGGATGTTCTTGGGCATCACCTCTTCGGCCATCTCGGGCGGGAGTTTCTGGCGGCGAATGCGGTTGCGCAGCGCGATGGCCACCGCGCGCTTGGCTTCGGCTTGCCCCACGACGTGCTTGTTCAGCTCGCGCACGATTTCCCGGGGAGTCAACTCGTCGAGGATAGGCTCCTCATCCACGGACTGGGCGGGCAGGTAGATGACCATGTTACGCGAGCTCCTCGTAGGTTACGGTATCGTTGGTGTAGATGCAGATGCGAGCCGCGATCTGCATGGACTGTTCGGCGACCTGGCGCGCGGAGAGCTTGGTATTGCGCAGCAGCGCGGTGGCCGCCGAGAGCGCGAAAGGTCCACCGGAGCCGATGGCGGCGGCACCCTCATCCGGCTCAATCACATCCCCATTGCCGCTGACAATATAGGTATTTTTGCTGTCGGCCACCAGCAGCAGAGCCTCCAGATGGCGCAGCATGCGATCCGTACGCCATTCCTTGGCAAGCTCCACAGCCGCGCGGGAGAGATTGCCATTGAACTGCTCCAGCTTGGATTCGAAGCGGGCGAACAGCGCGAAGGCGTCCGCTGTGGAGCCCGCGAAGCCGGCCAGGATCTTGTCATTGTAAATGCGGCGCAGCTTCCTGGCGGAAGATTTGAGCACTTCGTGGCCCAGCGTGACTTGCCCATCGCCGGCCATCACTACCTTACCGTCGCGGCGGACGCAGAGTACCGTCGTCGAGCGTATGCGTTGCTTCATGGAAGTAACCAGTTTAACGCAGTGCGGCGGCGAGCCCGCGATATCTGAGAATGCCGCCGGGCCGCGGACACATTAGTCTTTGGGATACAAGGCTCCGCCGGTTGAAAAGCGTAGGACGTTTACGGCGTTCTAAACGCTGCCGGCCCGGTTGATAGGCAGGCCGGAGGCAACGGAGGTTTATCATCACGTTGACCGTTACGATCGCCGCGATCACGGTTAGGGTCCGCATTCAGCGGCGCCGTTCCTGTAAGTAGCAGCAAAAGCCACGGTCGGGAAACCGGCCTTTCCAGTCGGCGAGCAAGCCATTCGACGCCAGTACGCGCGTGTGATTTCCGAAACGCGCAATTCAAATAAATCGTCATAAGTGCAGCAGATCCTGGAGGTCGCGGAAGCGAGTAACTCCCGGCAGGATCAAAGATACCAGGTAGCTGGTATGCTTGACCGGCTCCGGAGCACCATGCTTACCTTGGGGATCTGTGACCGGCATCGGATAGGCCAGTATGGGCGCCACGCGGAAATTCGATCTGGACCGCCGCCTGGACTCTTATTTCGCCACCCTCCACGCATCCCCTCTTAAGGAAGCGCTCAAACGCAGCATTGGAAATTGGCAGGTCTATGCAGCGGTGAGCGGATCGGCCATGGCCATGGCGACCGGCGCCTCGGCAGCCATTATCGGCACCGGCGCTCGGGTCACTCGGGAGCCCGCGGCCAGTGTCAGAGTCGTCAGGCAAAATCCGGCGAGTTCCCAGGCCCCGCCGTTCCTGGCCGACAACAGGATAGCGGTCTTGCAGAGACAAGGGTTATTCATTGGTCAGCAGGCACGCGCAGCCGCAGCGAGTCAGACGCAAACGGCCCCATCCATTTCGCCCGGCGGAGTGGTGCCGATTTACGGCACCGAAAGTATCATCGTAGCCGGCGAATGGGTCTCGATATACGGCAAGA
>Ga0070731_10001036_pt1 | contig 31010 bp, 31 predicted proteins | sample Coa_R1_2_FD_66448 | JGI IMG/M metagenome (GOLD analysis project Ga0070731, IMG submission 66448) | Surface soil microbial communities from Centralia Pennsylvania, which are recovering from an underground coalmine fire - Coalmine... | ecosystem: Environmental > Terrestrial > Soil > Unclassified ... | reverse complement strand
GGAGATCTGGAGGGGGCCGGCGGCTATGCACGTGAGCTGACGCCTGAGCAGCAGGAGCTTCAGCAGAGACTGATGGCCGAGGCGATCGGGAAGGTCGACGTGGTGATAACGACCGCGTTGGTGCCGGGGCGTCGAGCCCCGATCCTGGTCACCGAGGAGGCGGTGAAGCTGATGAAGCCCGGCTCGGTCGTGGTCGACCTGGCCGCCGAGCAGGGCGGCAACTGCGAGCTCACCGAGCCGGGCCAGACGATCCTCGCCCACGACGTCAAGGTCGCCGGGCCGCTCAACGTGCCGAGCACGATGGCCGAACACGCATCCCAGCTCTACGCGCGGAACATCGAGGCGCTCCTGGGGCTGATGATCAAGGACGGCCAGCTCGAGCTCGACTTCGAAGACGAGGTGATCGCTGGTGCGTGCATCACCCGGGACGGGGAAATCGTCAACGAAGCGGCCAAGCAAGCCGCCGGCGCGGCTGCGGCCAGCTAGGAGGAGGCCATGTCACTCGTTACCGAGATAGCGATCCTCGTGCTGGCCGGATTCGTCGGCTTCGCGGTGATCTCGAAGATCCCGAACACGCTGCACACGCCGCTGATGTCGGGCACGAACGCGATCCATGGGATCGTCCTGCTCGGGGGCCTGCTGCTGATGCATGAAGCTCACGGCTGGTTTGAGCACCTGCTCCTGACGATCGCGATCATCTTCGGGACGATCAACGTCATCGGCGGTTTCTTCGTCACCGACCGGATGCTCGAGATGTTCAAGCGCAAGCCTGAGCCTGAGCCCACCGCCGACGCCCCAGCCGTGGATGGCGAGGCCGACGGACGGCCGGAGATCGAGAAGTAGATGTACGTCCCGGCGATCTTTCTCCAGTCGACGAACTTCATCGACTACTGCTACATCGTCGCGTTCTCGTTGTTCATCTACGGGATGAGCGGCCTGACGGGGCCGCGCACAGCCGTCCGTGGCAACCTGATCGCCGCCACCGGCATGGCCATTGCGGTGGTGGCGACGCTGCTGACCAAGCACATCTGGGACGGCTCGGCGACGCCATGGCTGATCGTGGCCGGCATGGCGATCGGGACCGCAATCGGCATTCCCGCCGCGCGGCAGGTTCACATGACCGCAATGCCGCAGATGGTGGCGCTGTTCAACGGCGTCGGCGGCGGGGCCGTGGCACTGATCGCCTGGGTCGAGTACCGGCATCGGTTCGGGGGCAATTACACGCTGAAGTCGGAGATCCCGACCCTGTTTGCCGCCACCATCGGCTCGATCTCGTTCTGGGGCTCGGGCATCGCCTTCGGGAAGCTCCAGGCCGTCCTCCCGAGTCGCCCCCTCAAGCTGCCCGGCCAGGCGGTCGTGAACGGCGGGCTGTTCCTCGTCACCCTGGCCAGCGCGATCGTCCTCGCCGCCGGCGTCCATTCTCAGGCGCTCTTCATCCTCGGGATCCTGTTCGCGGCGGCGCTGCTCGGCAACATGGTCGTCCTGCCGATCGGGGGTGCCGACATGCCGGTTGTGATCTCGCTACTCAACGCGTTCACGGGACTGTCGGCGGCCGCGACCGGGATTGCTCTGAACAACACCGCGATGATCGTGGCCGGGATGATCGTTGGAGCCTCCGGCACGATCCTGACCAACCTGATGGCCAAGGCGATGAACCGCTCCGTGCCGGCCATCGTGGCCGGGGGCTTCGGAGGCGAGGTGGCGGCGCCGACGGCGGGGGACATCGACCGCGGACCGGTCAGGTCGACAACCCCGGACGACGTTGCCATTCAGCTTTCGTACGCGCGGCAGGTCGTCATCGCCCCGGGCTACGGCATGGCCGTGGCCCAGGCGCAGTACGCCGTGCGTGACCTGGAGAAGGCGCTCGAGGGCAAGGGCGTCCGGGTACTGTTCGCGATCCATCCCGTCGCGGGGCGGATGCCCGGCCACATGAACGTCCTCCTGGCGGAGTCTCAGGTGCCCTACGACCTACTCAAGGAGATGGATGAGGTCAACCCGGAGTTCGCGCGGACCGACGTGACCCTGGTCATCGGCGCCAACGACGTCACCAACCCGGCGGCCAAGAACGAGCCCGGCTCGCCGATCTACGGGATGCCGATCCTCGAGGTCAACCAGTCCAAGTCGGTGATCGTGCTCAAGCGTTCGATGGCCTCAGGCTTCGCCGGGATCGAGAACCCGCTGTTCTACGAACCTGAAACGAGCATGCTGTTCGGGGACGCCAAGCAGTCTGTGAGCGAGATCACTGCCGCGATCGAGTCGCTGTAGATATAAATTCCCGGCGGAATGGATCCAGCGCGCCTCAAGGCAATCCCGATCTTCTCGGACCTCTCGGACGACGAGGCCAGGCGCCTGGCGGCGTTTGCCACCGAGACCAGCGTCGCCGAGGGTCAGATCCTGATGAAGCAAGGGGACTACTCGGTCGAGCTGATCGCGATTGAGGAGGGCACCGCCGACGTGCTCCAGGACGGCAACAAGATCGCGTCCCTCAAGCAGGGCGACCTGATCGGCGAGATGGGTCTGTTCGAGCGCCGGCAGCGCAATGCCGACGTGATCGCGACGTCGCCGATGCGGGTGCTCAAGCTGACCCACTGGGAGATCCGCCGCATGTCCGAGGACACGGTCGACCGGATCAAGCAGGTCATCGAGGATCGGCGCGAGAAGGGCGTCGGAGACCCGGCGGACGTCGGTTCGGACGGCAAGCCCTCGGGCTGACCAAGCCGTCCTCGTTTTCTGGTACTGTGCCGCGCGCCGAGTCTCCGGGATGCCGCCCCGGGGAACGGGGAACCCAATCATTGGGGCGAGTCCCGCGGTGATCCGCGAGATGCGCTCGAAGGCCGAGCGCTAGCCCGTCAGCTAACTCCGTAGGCCACAGGCTCCATGCAACACCGCACCCGCGGGGTTTCTGCTTGCGCTTTCTTCGCAGGTTTCAACCGAAAAAGACGTGCAAGGTCGAACGCCGTCTGCCGGCGCTACGCCTCGCGGCCGCTCAGGATTTGCGCGGCCGGGTCACCTGGCTGACACTGCTCGTTGGGGTGCTGGTTCCGGCCGCGGTCGCCTCCGCGACCTCCGGCGGCGCGGCCATGGTCTCGCCGACCGCGCCGCGCGGGTTGGTCTCGGCGCCTGCGTCGTCCTCGGTGTTCACCCGGATGCTGCGCAAGGGCACCCGTGGCGCCGACGTCAGGACGCTTCAGACCTGGTTGACGGATATCGGCTACTCGGTCCCGGAGACCGGGTACTTCGGCAGCATCACCAAGAGCGCCGTGTGGAAGTTCCAGGTGGCCCATCGGCTGCGTCCGGTGAGCGGCTCGGTCGGACCGCGCACGGCAAGAGCGCTCCTGGCGGCGGTGAAGAGGGCAGCGGTGCGCAACGGCCTGGTCGTCGACGCGAGCGGCGGGGCAGGAGCGCCGACCGCGCCCGCGCCCACCACGACCTCGCTCGTGTTCCCGCTCAAACCGGTGAGTCTCGTGCTCCCGTCCAAGGACTGGAGCCTGGATCAGGGGATCGATATCGGGACGGTCGGCAACGCGTGCGGATCCAAGGTGGTCGAGGTGGCGATGGCCTCCGGAACCATCGTCCAGGAGGGGATCAACGGCTTCGGGCCTGACGCCCCCATTATCAAGGTCTCCGGCGGCCCCTACAACGGCCGCTACATCTACTACGGCCACGCCGCCCCGGCGCTGGTTCCGGTGGGCGCGCAGGTCACCGCGGGGGAGCCGATCGCCGAGCTCGGGTGCGGTCAGGTCGGGATCTCGGATTCGCCACATCTGGAGATCGGCATCAGCGCCCCCGGCGGGCCGCCCTGCTGCCCGGGCTACCAGGAGACCTCGCCCGCCTGGTACCAGGTGGTGCTGAGCCTGTTCAAGCAGGCCGGCGGTAAGTAGGGCCCGAGCCGGAGGCGGTCAACCCTCCGGGTTACGCTCAGGCCATGATCCCTCGCGGGCAGGCCATCGATGCGCTGAGGCACGAGCGGTTCGATCTCATCGTCGTCGGGGGCGGAATCACCGGCGCCGGAGTTGCGCTCGATGCGGCGTCGCGCGGTTACAGCGTTGCGCTGGTCGAGAAGGCCGATTTCGCATCCGGGACAAGCAGCCGCTCGTCAAAGCTGGTTCACGGCGGCCTGCGCTACCTGCAGAACTTCGACCTGGGTCTGGTCCGCGAAGCGCTGCTCGAACGCCAGCTCATGGTTCGGCTCGCCCCTCACCTCGTCCGGCCACTGCCGATGGTCGTGGCAGCGTTCGACGGCGCGCGTCCGGACCGCATGATGGGCATCGGCCTCAACATGTACGACGTGATGGCGACCCCGGCGCTCCGGGGGCGCCGCAGTGCCCGGCGCGCGGCGGCGCGCTCGCAGCGCTGGGAGGAGGACGGGTCCGAGCCGGAGAGCGATTGGAGCCCGGCCCGGCATCGGACGATCTCCGGGCAGGAGGTGGTGGAGCTGCTCCCCGCCCTGTCGCGCCGGTCCCCGACCGGCGGCTATCTGTTCTTCGACTGCCAGACCGATGACGTCCGCCTCGTCCTGACCGTCCTCGGTGAGGCCGAGCGCTTTGGCGCCGTCTGCGCCAACCGTCTCGAGGTGGTTGAGCTGCTCACCCAGGTAGATGCCACTCGGGGTGTTCTCGTCCGGGACGTCCAGACCGGGGAGGAGTTTCCGGTCCGGGCGGCCAATGTGATCAATGCCACCGGCGTCTGGGCGGATCGCCTGCGTCCCGACGAGCTCCATTCCGAGGCCGAGGTTCCGACGATCGCCCCCAGCCGCGGAACCCACATCACGGTCGCCCAGGCGAATCTGCCGCTGCACGCCGGCGCCATCGTCCCCGCGGGTGAGGGCAGATCGATCTTTGCCCTCCCGTGGCTGGGACGCACGCTGCTCGGGACGACGGACAACAACTACGACGGCGATATCGATCACGTGCGGCCGGCACCCGAGGACATCGTCTACCTGCTCGATGCGGCCAACGCGTTCTTTGGCACCTCGCTCGCGTCCGGCGATCTCGTCGGGGCCTACGCAGGAGTCAGGCCACTGATCTCCTCGGGCGATACGCGCAAGTCGGTAGACATCTCGCGCAAGGCCGAGCTGTATGAGACTTCGAGCGGGCTGATCACGATCACCGGGGGAAAGCTGACGACGTGGCGGAGGATGGCCAAGCTGGCCGTCGATCGCCTGGTCGAGCGCGACGGCCGTGAGGCGCCGTGCCGCACCCAGGAGATCCCTCTCGGAGAAGCGGTTGACCCCAACGTCCTCCCGCGCGTGCACGGGGTCGCCGAGGAGGCCTATGCGCCCCTGGCGGGTCGCTATGGACACGCCGCCGAGCACGTGTTGGCGCTGGCTCGCGAGGATCAGAGCCTCGCCGAGCCGATCATCGATGGCCACCCCGACCTGCTCGCGGAGGCACCCTTCTCCGGCGAGCGTGAGCAGGCGCTGACCGTGGGCGACGTCCTGCTTCGCCGCACGCGACTCGGGCTGCTGGCAGCGCCGGCGCTGTGCGTGCCCGAGAGCCCCGGACCGCGCCGGGTGGCGCAGGCCCTCGGCGCCTTCCTCGGGTGGGATCCCGGGCGGGTCGACGACGAGGTGAGACGCTTCCGCCAGGAGGCCGAGGTCGAAGGGATCATGGCGAGGTGAACGCGCCCGCTCGTGCCCTACAGACCGCGCGTGGAAGCCTGGCCCTCGGCGGCCGGCCGTGGCTCATGGGGATCGTCAACGCGACTCCCGACTCGTTCTCCGATACCCGAGAGCACCGGACGCTCGAACAGCGCGTCGAGTTGGCGGCCCGCCTGATCGAGGCGGGGGCAGACGTGATCGACATCGGCGGCGAGTCAGGCGTCACCCACCGCCCGCCGGTGGAGCCGGAGGTCGAGATCGAGCGGGTCGTGCCGCTCATCGCCCGGGTGGCCGGCGAGCTCGGAGCGGTCGTGTCCGTCGATACCTACAAACCGGCGGTGGCCCGGGCCGCGGTCGCCGCCGGGGCGGCGATCGTCAACGACGTCAGCGGGTTGCGCGACCCGCAGCTGGCCACTGTGTGCGCAGAGACGGGCGCCGCGCTGGTTCTCATGCACACACGCGCAGCGCCGAAGCAGAAGCTGCTCGACCCGAGTTTCGACGGACGGATGCCCGACGATGTCGAGGCGTTCCTGAGCGAGCGGATCGCCATAGCGCTCGAGCGCGGCGTGGCGTTCGAGCAGCTGCTCCTCGATCCGGGCCCGGACTTCGGAAAGACGCCGGCTCAGACGGTCGAGGCGCTGCGCGGGTTCGCGCGCCTGCACGAGCTCGGGCGTCCGCTGCTCCTGGCCGTGTCCCGCAAGGACTTCATCGGCGCGATCACACGTCGGCCCCCGCGTGAGCGCCTGGGCGGCACCCTGGCCGCGGTGGCTCACGGCGTGGACGCCGGAGCCCACGTCATACGCGTGCATGACGTCGCCGCCACGGCCGACTTCCTCCGCGTGCGGGCCGCGCTCCGGGCCGAGACGGAGGTGGAGGCGACGCTGCGTCTGGGCGAGGAGCTGCAGCGCGAGCTCGGCGGCTAGCGCGACGCTACAGTTTGCGCCCAGTCCGTTCGCCGGCCGCTGTCCCAACGCGGCCGGAGCCCACCGAAGGCCAACCCAAGGAGGCAGCATGTCAATCATCGACCGAGCATCGCTGGAGCAGAGTCCGCTCGCCGATCTACACGCCATCGCATCCGAGCTATCCGTCGATGGCTACCGCCGGATGCGCAAGGAGGAGCTGATCGACGCCATTTTGCGCCGCCAGGAGGGCGACGATTCCGAGGGGGGCGCGGGTGAGTCTGAGGAACCGGCACCCCGACTTCGGCGCGGCCGCCGCGGCGGAAGGGGACGCCGCGGCGCAGGCGGCCGTGAGGAGGTCGAGAGCGAGGCGCGGGGCGAGGGGGCGGAGGAGATCGAGGCCGAGCTCGAGAGCGCCTCGGCGGCCGAGGCTGAGGACGAGCGAGCTGAGGAGACCGTCGAGGGGGTGGTTGAGCTGCTGCCCGGCGGGGCCGCGTTCATTCGCGTGAATCCGCCCGAGCCGTCCGATCAGGACGTCTACGTCTCCGCCGCGCAGGTGCGCCGCTGCGAGCTCGTGTCAGGAGATCAGGTCGGCGGGCCCCGGCGCCCGCCGCGCCGCTCGGAGCGCTTTGCATCCCTGGTTCGCGTCGACACGATCAACGGCCGCCCGGCCTCTGAGGTGGCCGACAGCACCCGATTCGAGGATCTCCCGGTCAGCTTCCCGACGGAGCGATTGCGCCTGGACTCCGAGGACCCGACCGTCAAGCTCCTCGCCGAGAGTCTGCCCATCGGCCACGGGTCACGCGTGACCATCGTGGGCGAGCGCCAGGCAGGAAAGACCGAGACGCTCCGTCGCCTGGCCATCGCCCTGGCCGCGCATGAGCAGGCCGACGTCCGGCTGGTGTTGACCGGCGTCAGGCCCGAGGAGGTCCCGGAGTGGCGAGCCGGGCCGGTCGAGCCGACAGCGGTGGTCAGCATGGCGGCCTCGGCCGAGGCCCAGGCGCAGGCGGTGGAGGGCGTGCTCGAGCAGGCGCGGCGCCTGGCCGCACGGGGGGTGAATGCGGTTGTCCTGATCGACAGCCTCGAGGAGCTGCCCCGCCCGGCGGCCCGCCGGGTGCTGGCGGCGGCCCGCAACATCGTCGACGGCGGGTCCGTCACGGTGGTGGCGACGGCGCCAGCCGCACTGGGCGGTGAGACGGCGGTCATCGCCCTCGACGCGCGGCTCACCGCCGCGGGCAAATTCCCGGCCATCGATACCGAGGCCAGCTGGACGATGCGCGCGGAACTCCTCGCTGCGGGGTAGGCTGGGCCTACGAGCCAGGAGGAGAGTGATGCGGCAGCTGACGGCCCTTGATCAGCAGTTCTTGGCGCTTGAGGATTCGCGCCACGTCGGTCACGTGGGAGCGCTGGCCGTGCTCGACCCCTCCACAGCGCCGGGCGGCAGGCTGACCCTCGAGGACCTGCAGCTGCTGATCGCCGAGCGGCTTCCGCTCGTGCCCCCGTTCCGCTGGCGCCTGGTCAGGGTTCCCCTTGACCTGGACTACGGCTACTGGCTGGATGATGTCGAATTCGATCTGGACTTCCACGTCCGTGAGCTCGCGCTCCCTCCCGGTGCCGCGGATGAGAAGCTGGCCGAACAGGTGTCGCGCATCTTCGCCCGCCCGCTTGACCGCGCGCGCCCCCTGTGGGAGATCTACCTGATCCACGGCCTGCCGGAGGGCCGGGTGGCCGTCATGAGCAAGATCCACCACGCCGTGATCGACGGCATCTCGGGCAACGAGATCATGGGCGCACTGCTCGACCTCTCACCTGAAGGGCGTGAGCCTCCGGAGCGTTTCGCCGAGCCCCCGGATCTCCCGCCGAGCGACCTGGGCATGCTGGCCCGCGGCGTCCTCGGGGTGCCGCGCTACCCGCTGCGCCTGCTGCGCTCGGTCCCGAAGGCCCTGCCGAACGTGGCCGAGGTGCCGCAGCTGGCCAACATCCCGGGGATGGGGCTGGCCGGCCGCATGGCGGCGGCGGTACAGCGACTGGTGGGCGGCGGCCGGGTGATCGGGCGGCGCGACCTCGTGCCGCCGCGGACCAGCTTCAACGGGCGGATCTCGGCCCACCGGCGCTACGCCTTCGGCCAGCTGTCGCTGGACGAGGTGAAGGCGGTCAAGAACGTGTACGGGGTCACCGTCAACGACGTGGTGGTCTCGATCTGCGCCGGCGCCGTCCGGCGTTGGCTGCTTGAGCACGACGAGCTCCCCGAGGGGCCGCTGGTCGCGCAGGTCCCGGTATCGGTGAGACGGGAGCGGGAGCAGGGCACGTTCGGCAACCGCATCCTGCTCATGACGGCTCCGCTGTTCACCGACGAGCCGGATCCGATCCGCCGCCTGCAGCGGACCCACGACGCGCTCATGGAGATGAAGGAGCGCCACCGCGCGCTCCCGGCCGAGCTGCTCCAGGACGCCAACGAGTTCATCCCCCCGGCCTTGTTCTCACGCGCCGCCCGCCTCACCTTCTCGCTGGCCGCAGGCCCCGGGCGACCCGCCTGGAACCTTGTCGTCTCGAACGTGCCGGGCCCCCAGTTTCCGCTCTACATGGCGGGTGCCAAGCTCGAGGCGAACTATCCGATCTCGGTCATCACCGATGGGATGGGTTTGAACATCACGGTGATGAGCTACCTGGGTCGGCTCGACTTCGGGATCGTGGCCGACCGCGAGCAGATGCCCGATCTGTGGTCGCTGATCGGATGGCTGGGAGACGCTCTGGCCGAGCTCCGACCCGCGGGCAGGCCGCGCCGTCAGCGGGCTCGAGCCGGCGCCGGGAACGGGGAGCGTTCGGCGAACAAGAGCGGGGCCAAGGCGAGGTCCGGGAGCTCACGGGGTGGCTGAGCAGTTCTGCGACGTCGGACGCGGCATCACCCTCTGCTACGAGACGTTCGGGGCCGAGCCCGATCCGCCGATGCTCCTGATCATGGGGCTCGGGATGCAGATGCTCGGCTGGCCGGACGACTTCTGCCGCCAGCTGGCCGAGCGCGGGTTCTACGTCATCCGCTTCGATAACCGCGACGCCGGGCGCTCGACGCACATCGAGGGCCGCCCGCCGCCGGTCGGCCAGCTGCTGCGGAGGCGGATCGACCCCGTCCTTTACACGCTCAGCGACATGGCCGATGACGCGGCGGGGCTGCTGCGAGAGCTCGGGCTCGAGCCCGCCCACGTCGTCGGCGCCTCGATGGGTGGCATGATCGCCCAGACGCTCGCCGCCGAGCATCCAGCCGCGGTCCGCTCGCTGGTCTCGATCATGTCCAACACGGGCAGCCGCTGGAGCGGCCAGCCGTCGCTCGCGATCTACCGTTACTTCCTGAGCGTGGCTCCCGCGGACCGAGAGGGCTACATCGACCGGACGGTCAAGGTCTTCACCGCGATCGGATCACGCGGACTTCCGCAGGACACCGAGCGCCACCGGGAGATCGCAGCCCGGTCCTGGGATCGCGGGTTCGACCCGTTGGGCTCCGGGCGTCAGCTGGGAGCGATCATCGCCTCCGGCAATCGCGCCAAGAGCCTGCGCGCGATCACCGCCCCGACGCTCGTCATCCACGGGTCCAAGGATCCGATGGTCAGCCGCTCCGGGGGAGTGGCGACGGCTCGAGCCATTCCGGGGGCGCGGATGGTGACGATCCAGGGCATGGGCCACGATCTGCCCGCGGCGGCGTGGCCGCAGCTCGTGCAAGCGATCTCAGAGCACGCCCACGCGGCCGACCGCGAGCCCGTCACGGCTCAATAAGCGGTCGTCCGCGAGCGGTGACGCGGCACGGCCTTGTACCGCGGGCCCTGCCCGCGCAGCCAGAGGAGCTGGTCGATCTCGGCGCCGGTCGTGCCCGGTCGCGCGGCCACGATCAGCTCCACCGCCCACAGCGCGCAGGCGCGGATCTCCACCTCCTCCGGCGAGCCGTGCGCGATCAGCTCCTCCCGCTCAATGCGCTGGACCAGGCGCGCGTCGAACCCGAGGATCCCGTCGAGCCGGAGCACATGAGGGACGAGGTTGTCGGCGAACAGCGTCAGACGGTGCAGATCGTCGAACTCCGCCACGCCGGCCCGGCTGAGGTCGGCGGCGAGGATCTGGGCGCGCTTGAGGAAGGGGAGGGTCAGCTCGGCGTAGGTGGAGGTGTCGGCGAAGGCGGGCCAGGCGGCGAGTCGCTCGACCAGGGCGGCGGCTGAGTCGCCGGCCGCGTCCACGACGGCCGCGAAGCCTCCGGCCTCCGAGACGTGTTCGCCGAGGTCGTTGAGCGAATCGGCGAAGAGCGCCATCAGCTCGTGGGAGGGAGCCTGGGAGAGGGTACGGGCGACGTCGGCCGCCGTGAGCGCGGTCAGCTCCTCCGGGCTCCAGGGCCCGCGGCTGGCGAAGCGCTCGCGTAAGGCGGCCGCGATCGTGTGGTAACCCGAGCGGCCGGGAGCCTTGTTCAGGGTCGGAAACCAGCCGGACCCGAAGTTGACGGCGTCGAGTGTGAGCCAGAAGGCGGCTCGCTCCTCGCGGGAGATCCCTGGCGTCTCATCGGCCCCGGTGGGCCGGTCATCCAGTGGCAGCGAGGCGGAGTAATCGGCGATCCGGCTCGTGTTGATCCGCACGTGACGCGCACGCCGTGCCACCGCCGCCGCGGCCTCGCGAAGCTGGGTGAGCAGAGGGCTCATGCGCGTAAACGATGCTGATTTGGTTGACGATGGGACAACTGGCGCAGCAAAGCTCGAGGGCCGCCGCGCCGGCGGCGGCTCTCGGCGGCTTCGACCACTGCCGTCGGTACCGTAGACCGAGAGCCGATGACGGAGACCAAGACCGACCTGGAGGCCCTCCTCGAAGGGCTGAACGAGCCTCAGCGCGAGGCGGTTGCGCACCCGGGCGGGCCCCTCTTGATCCTGGCCGGCGCCGGCTCGGGCAAGACGCGCGTCCTCACCCATCGGATCGCCTACCTCCTGGCCACGGGGGCCGCGCAGCCGAACGAGATCCTCGCCATCACCTTCACCAACAAGGCCGCAGATGAGATGCGCGAGCGGGTGGGTCTGCTGGTCGGCCGGCGGGTGCGGGCGATGTGGGTGATGACCTTCCACGCGGCCTGTGCGCGGATGCTCCGGGCGCACGCCGATCGCCTCGGCTACACGCGGCAGTTCACGATCTACGACCAGGCCGACTCACGGCGGCTGATCAAGCGCTGCCTGGATGATCTGGGCGTCGACCCCAAGCGATTCACACCGGCGGCCATCGGCGCCCAGATCTCGGACGCCAAGAACCGTCTGCGGGACGCCGATGAGTACGGGAGGATGGTCGGCTCGTTCTTCGAGCAGACGGTGGCCGACGTCTACCGCGCCTACGAGCGCGAGCTTCACCGTGCCAACGCGATGGACTTCGACGACCTGCTGGTCCGCGCCGTCGACGTCCTGCGGCTCTTCGACGAGGTCCGCGAACGCTACGCCGAGGGCTTCACGCAGGTCCTGGTCGACGAGTACCAGGACACGAACCACGCGCAATACCGCTGGCTCCAGCTCCTGACCAAGGAGCACCGTAACATCATGGTCGTCGGCGATCCCGATCAGTCGATCTATCAGTTTCGGGGCGCGGACATCCGCAACATCCTCGAGTTCGAGGACGACTATGTCGACGCGCACGTGGTCAAGCTCGAGCAGAACTACCGCTCGACGCAGACGATCCTCGACGCCGCCAACGCGGTCATCTCAAACAACCGCGGCCGCAAGGTCAAGAACCTTTGGACCGACCTGGGCCAGGGAGACCCGATCAAGATCCGCGAGCTGGAGGACGAGCATGCCGAGGGCCGCTTCGTCACCGGCGAGATCCAGCGGCTGACGGATGAGGGCACCTCGCTGCAAGAGGTCGCCGTGTTCTACCGGACGAACGCCCAGTCGCGAGTGCTCGAGGACACGCTGACCCGAGCCGACATCCCCTACCAGGTCATCGGAGGGACGAAGTTCTACGAACGCGCCGAGATCAAGGACGCGATCGCCTACCTGATCACGCTGGTCAACCCGCACGATGTGGGAGCATTCACCCGGATCGTCAATTCCCCCCGGCGCGGGATCGGGTCGACGTCGCTCTCGCACGTTCTCGCCTTCGCGAACACGACCGGGGTCTCGATCTGGGATGCGGCGTCCGAGCCCGAGCAGGTACCGGGCCTCGGCGCCCCGGCGGTGAAGGCGCTGCGCCGGTTCATGGCGACGATGCATGTTCTGCGGGAACGCCAGGACGCGGGGGTGTCCGTGAGCGCGCTGCTCAAGGAGCTTCTCCAGGAGACGGGGTACCTCGAGGCGCTCGAAGCCGAGCGGACGATCGAAGCGCAGGGCCGGATCGAGAATCTCGAGGAGCTTGTCAACGTGGCCGCCGAGTACGACGCGTCGGAGACCGAGAACCACTCCCTCGAGGAGTTCCTCCAGCAGGTCTCGCTGCGCTCGGACGCCGACGAGCGCACCGACGAGACCGGGATGGTGACGCTCATGACCCTGCACAACGCGAAGGGGTTGGAGTTCGGGATCGTGTTCATGATCGGCTGCGAGGAGGGAGTCTTCCCGCATTCGCGAGCGCTCGATGAGGGGGGGCTCGAGGAGGAGCGCCGGCTCTGCTATGTCGGGATCACCCGCGCCGAGCGTGATCTCTACATGTGCTACGCCCGGACGCGCAACGTCTTCGGCTCGAGGACGTGGGGGGCGCCGAGCCGGTTCATCGCCGAGATCCCGGCCAAGCTGAGCGACCGCGAGGAGGAGCGGGCTTCGCTCGCCGGGGTCCGGGCGCGAGCCACGTCATGGCGGTCCGGGGCGGCGACCGAGGCGTGGTCTCGCTCAGAGCCGGCGCCTGTCGCCTACCGGCTGGGGGAGGACGTCGTCCACCCGAGTTTCGGCGACGGCGTCGTCACCGGGCTCGAGCCCGGCGGGATCGTCGTCATCCGCTTCAGCAAGGACGGGTCGGAGCGCAAGCTGGTGGCCGACCTCGCCCCGATCTCCCGGCGCTGACCTCGACCTGAGACCGTGCCGGCAGGGCGTCAGGCTGGGAACTCGATTACCTGCCCCTCGCGGGCCAGTCCGACCGCGCCGGCGCCTCGCCACTCGGCCGCCACCCGCTCGGCCAGGCCATCGAGGTAGGCGTCGTCGTGCCCGGGATCGTGGTGGAACATGAGGCTGCACTGGCAATCGGCCCGCCGGGCGAAGCTCATGGCATCCGAGATGCTCGAGTGACCCCAACCCTGGCGCTGGCGGTACTCGCCATCCTCGTACTGGCAGTCGTGGATGAGAAGGGAAGCTCCCTGGGCGAGCGTGTGGCCTGAGATCCAGCTCACGTCCGCCGTCTCGAGATCCTCGCCCAGCCCCGGCTCGTGGTCAGGCAGATAGCAGACACTGGCCGCGTCCGATGTCAGCCGGTAGCCGAGAGTCGGACCCCGGTGGGAGACCCACGCCGCCTCGACCTCGATCGCCCCCAGACGCAGCGACGGCGTCGCCGGGTCGGCAAATCGGACTCGCGCCGGCAGGTCGCGGATTTCGATCGGGGAGAGCGGGTTGGACAGGTACCGAGCCAGGCGATCGCGCAGGGGTCGCTGGATGCTGGTCGGTCCCCAGATCGTCACCTCGACCGCGGGGTCGAACAGCGGCGCGAAGAACATCAGCCCCTGGATGTGGTCGAGGTGCAGGTGGGTGAGCAGCACGTGAACGCTGCGGCAGTGGCCGGCGAGCGCGAGTCCCAGCCCGCGAATTCCGCTTCCCGCGTCCAGGATCATCTCCGTCCCGTCGGGGCCGGTCACCTGCACGCACGAGGTGTTGCCGCCAAAGCGGGCGAAATCTGCCCCGGGAACCGGGATCGAACCGCGCGCGCCCCAGATCTTGACCCGCATGAGGTCAGGTCTCCGTGTCCTGCAAGGGCCAGGCATGCTCGGCGTCGAGCGGCCAGAAGACGACCAGCGCCCCGTGATGGCCGGCCGATCCGATGAGCGGCAGCGCCGTGGCCTCGATCGGAATCATCCCGGCGTTCGCGGATTCGATGTAGAAGCGGCCATATCCCGGCCGGCCATCGCGGAGCGCCACCGTGACCGGCAGATTGCGCACGGGGAGCCTGGTGCCGTCCTCGTCGAAGGGTCCGATCTCCGCCCGCCAGGCCTCCTGGGGGATTCGGCCGGTTTCCTCAAAGCGCGCGCCGAGGACCTCCGCGGCCGCCTCGTTGTAGAACACGATGGCGCCTTCGGTGTCGACCAGCATGGCCCCGAGCGAGATGATCGAGATCAGGTTGCGAGCCAGGATCATCTCCAGAGGCTGCTCGGCGGCGTCGGGCATATGCCCACCCTAATGGCGACGGTCAGCGCGTGCTGGGGCCTGGTGGCGCCGACGGCTCATCGAAGATCGCCCCGATCTCGTCGAGCGTCGCCTGTTCGGGGTCGCTGATCTCCTTGCCCCCGATCCCGAAGAATCCCCCTTCGCGGTGGGCGCGCGCCACCCTCTCGGCGACGTAGTAGACGAAGCGCTTGAAGTCGTTGACCTCTTGGTCGGTGGCGGAGCGCTCGAGGGTTACGACCGCCCGCCGGAGCGTCTCGGTCGCGCGCTGGCGAAGCTCGTCAGGGCTCCGAGGCGCGGTGGATGCCTCAAGCGCCGGAGGCGTGGAGAGGATCTGCGTGAGCAGCTCGTCGCGGTAGTGCTCGCGTGCGCTGGCATACGCAGCGGAGATGGCCATGGTCTCACGTACGGTCCCGCCGCGGCTGGCGGCGATCATCAGCATCGCCGCCAGGTACGGCGCATTGGCAATGACCGTCCACTCTTCGGCGTTGAAGGCCGCTTTCGCAGTCACTGGGGCTCCTGTGGGTTGACCTCCGGGCGCGAGCTGGGCGATCGAAGGATCGCATTCCGCGACTCGGCCGCTGCGGCCCAGCCCTCCCGGTCGATCCGCCAGGTGCAGTCGATTCCAACCTCAGCCGGAGCGGCCCGAGCGTCAGGTCGTTCCTCGACCAGCTCGTAGCCGAGGCGACGCGGGACCCCGCGGCTGGCCGTGTTGGCTCGGTCCTGGTGGATCTCGACAAACTCGATGTCCGGCAGCGCGAAGGCCGCGTCGGTGAGGAGCAGCGCGGCCGCGGTGGCGATCCCCCGGCGCAGGTGGGCCGGGTGGGTCCAGTAGCCGATTTCCAAGACGCCCGGCCCGCGGCGATGGTGAAGACCACACCCTCCGGCGACCCGCGCCTCGTCGATCATGGTTCCGTAGATGATGTCGCCGCCGGCCCGCCAATCCTCCTCCCAGCGCCTGAGCATGGCACGCCGCTGCTCGACGCTCAGCGGCTCCTGGGCGACCCAGTCCATCCAGGGTCGGAGGTGCGCATAGCTCTCGTCCACGGCACGATGCAGCAACTCCACATCGTCCGCCCGCCACCGGCGAAGCGTCACTCCGTAGCCCTCGAGATGCTCGGGCAGGATCGAGGTCAACCCCGCCTCAGAAGTGCCCGGCCACGCCTTCAGGTGTGATCTGGCGCGTGTCCTGCGGGGCGGGGCGGAGGATCAGGATCTCGGCGGGCACGCGCTCGAGCAGCCACTCGAGGTCGTCTGCCGTGAGTCCCTTGTTCGGGCTGTCGGTGGCGGAGACGATCACGCGGTCCACCGGCTCCTCCTGGAGGAGGCGACGCAGCGCGTCCCGGTAGGTGCGCCCGCGAGCGACGCGAGAATCGACCGGGATGCCCTGACTTGCCGCTCGCTGCTCGATAGCTTCGAGCAGGGGCATACCGTTGCCGGCCTGCACCGGAAGCGAGGACTGGAGCGGGAGTTGGCGGGGCACCCGGGCCAGAAACGCAGGCATGATCGTGGCATTCTCGGCCTGGGCCAGCCGCACCGCCGCCTCGAATGCCCGCCGGGAGATCCCCATCTCGGTGAAGGGAAGCAAGATCCGCCGCACCGCGGGGGCCTGCTGTCGGCGCGGGCGATGACCGTGAGGTGGGAGCCAAAAGCCGGCGGCAACGCCGATCACGAGGCCGGCGATGCCAACGCCGATGGCCAGCGCGGTGCTCATGCTCGCTCCGTTGTCGAGCGGGCAACCCGGTCGGCGATGATCCGTACGTCGACACCGGGCAGAAGCTCCATCAGACGTTGCGGCAGCGGGGTGCGCAAGCGCGCCAGTCCTCGCGGCGCTCGGCTCCGGCCGAGCAGGATGTAGGTGGTTCCCTGCCGGCGGGCGACCGCGGCTGCCGCGGTCGCCAGTTCGTCCGAGGTCTCGACGAACAGTCGGGCGCCGAGAAGCGAGGCGAGCTGGCGAAGCGCCGCCAGCGACCGCTCCTCCTCGTCCGAGGCCTTGCGGTTGGGAGACTTGACCCACAGCAGGTCTAGGTCGGCGCCCAGCCGCTGGGCGGAGCGCCACGCCCGGCGAACCAGCCGCTGGGCGGCCGGGCTGGGCTCGATCAGCGCCAGCAGCCGCTCTCCCACCGCGCGGGGGCCTTCGACAGCCAGGCTCTCGCCCGACCGCGACCCGGGCGGAACGGTCAAACGCCGCTGGCCGACTTCCTGGGCCACCTGCCGCAGCGCGACCTCACGCAGGGCGGCGAGGTTCTCGACGCGAAAGAAGTTGTTCAGCGCCGAGTCAACGCGCTCCGCGGGGTAGACCTTCCCGGCCCGAAGACGGTCGAGCAGCGCCTCCGGGGTGAGGTCGATCATCACCACCTCGTCCGCGCGCTCGAGCACCGCGTCGGGGAGCGTCTCGCGGACGCGGACGCCGGTCAGCTCGTCCACCTGATCGTTGAGCGACTCGAGGTGCTGGACATTGAGCGTTGAGAGAACGTCGATGCCCGCGGAGAGCACGTCCTCCACGTCCTCATAGCGCTTGTGGTGCTCGACGCCGGGGACGTTGGTATGGGCCAGCTCGTCGATCAGGCACAGCTCCGGCGCCCGAATCAGGATCCCCGGCAGGTCCATCTCATTCAACTCGACGCCGCGGTAGGTCACGTTCCGCCGCGGGACGATGGGCAGGCCGTCGGCCAGCCTCGCCGTCTCCTCGCGGCCATGGGATTCGAGCAGCCCGATGACCACATCGCGGCCCGCGTCCTGCTCGGCGTGACCCTCGAGCAGCATCTGGTAGGTCTTGCCGACCCCGGCGGCCATGCCCAGGAAGACGCGGAGGGTTCCTCGCGCCGTGGTCTGGTTTGGTGCGTCGGACCCCTCAGGGGTTCGAAGCTCGGTCATGGCTAGGCCCCGAGCACGTTGTGGACGAGCAGGTCGATCAGCTTGATGCCGATGAACGGCGCGACGATCCCGCCGAGGCCGTAGATCAGCAGGTTTCGCCGCAGCAGTGCGCTGGCGCCGATCGGCCGATACCGGACACCGCGCAGCGAGATCGGGATCAGCAGCGGGATGATGATCGCGTTGAAGATGATCGCGGAGATGACCGCCGACCGCGGGGTGCCGAGGTTCATGATGTTCAGCACGTGCAGCGGCCCCTGGCTGCCTTTGGTCGCCGCCCAGGTTGTGGCGAAGATCGCGGGGAGGATCGCGAAGTACTTCGCGACGTCGTTGGCGATCGAGAAGGTGGTGAGTGCCCCGCGGGTGATCAGCAGCTGCTTGCCGACCTCAACGATCTCGATGAGCTTCGTCGGGTTGGAGTCGAGGTCGACCATGTTCCCCGCTTCACGCGCGGCTTGGGTGCCGGTGTTCATCGCCACACCGACGTCGGCCTGAGCCAGGGCGGGCGCGTCGTTGGTGCCGTCGCCGGTCATCGCGACCATCCGGCCCTCGGACTGCTCCTGTTTGATCAGCGCGAGCTTCGCCTCCGGGGTGGCCTCGGCGAGGAAGTCATCGACGCCCGACTCTTCGGCGATCTTGGCGGCGGTCAGCTTGTTGTCGCCGGTGATCATGACCGTCCGGATGCCCATCGCGCGGAGGTGGTCGAACCGCTCGCGCATGCCCTCCTTGACAGTGTCCTTGAGGTAGATCACGCCCATCACCTGTGAGTCACGGGCCACCGCGAGCGGGGTGCCGCCCTCGCGGCCGATTCGGTCGAGCGCCGGCTGAAGCTCGGCGGGTGGACGGCCGCCTTCGTCAATGACGAACCTGATGACGGCGTCGCCCGCGCCCTTGCGCACCCGGGTCCCGTTGAGGTCGACGCCGCTCATTCGGGTCTGGGCGGTGAACGGCACAAAGTGTGCGTGCAGGCTGGTCATGTCGTGCTCACGGATTCCGTACTGCTTGGCGAGCACCACGATTGACCGGCCCTCGGGGGTCTCGTCGGCGAGCGACGCCAGCTGTGCCGCCTCGGCCAGTTCGCCTTCGCCGACTCCGGGCATTGGGATGAACTCGGAGGCGATGCGGTTGCCGATCGTGATCGTTCCGGTCTTGTCGAGCAGCAGCACGTCGACGTCGCCGGAGGCCTCGACGGCACGGCCTGAGAGCGCGAGCACGTTGCGGCGCACGAGGCGGTCCATCCCGGCGATCCCGATCGCTGAGAGCAGCGCCCCGATCGTGGTGGGGATCAGCGCCACCAAGAGTGAGATCAGCGTCGTCTCGGAGATTGCCGTGTGCGCGAACAGTCCGAACGGCCGCAGCGTCGCCACCACGACGACGAAGATCAGCGTCAGGCTGGCCAGCAGGATGTTCAATGCGATCTCGTTTGGCGTCTTCCGCCTCGCCGCGCCTTCGACCAGCGCGATCATCCGGTCAAGGAACGACTGCCCGGGCTCCTGGGTGATCTCTACCACGATCCGGTCAGATAGCACCCGGGTGCCACCGGTCACTGCGCTTCGGTCGCCGCCGGACTCGCGAATCACCGGGGCCGACTCGCCTGTGATGGCGGATTCGTCGACCGACGCGATGCCCTCGATCACGGTGCCGTCGCCCGGGATCAGCTCCCCGGCCTCGACCACCACGACATCCCCGCGCGTGAGCTCCGAGGCGTTCTTGGTCGTCCCATCTTGGAGGCGGGCGATCGTCTCCTGTCGCATCTGCCGCAGCGTGTCCGCCTGCGCACGACCGCGCCCTTCGGCGAAGGCCTCGGCCATGTTCGCGAACACCACGGTCAGCCAGAGCCAGACCGAGATCACGAACGTGTACCAGGCGGGTTCGTGGCCGCCGCCGAGCGGGCCGCCGCCGAACACCTGGATCAGCCACGTGACCGTGGTGATCATCGCGCCGACCTCGACCACGAACATCACCGGGTTGCGGATCTGAACGCGCGGGTCGAGCTTGACCAGGCTGTCGATCAGCGCGCGCCGCACGATGTCCGGCTGGAAGAGCGAGATCGCCCGGCGCTCGCTGGCTCGGGAGGCGGCGCGTTCGTCGACGGCGGGCATCAGCGGGGCCTCCCGGTGAGGCGGTTCAGCGCCAGGTTGAGATCGAGCACGTCTACCCCCGGCTCGCCGAGCACGCCCAGGAAGCGGCTGTTGGTGTTCTCGCTGATCAGCCGCTTCACCGTCACCATCGGCAGGTGGCGGATCGCCGCGATCCGGTGCGCCTGGATGTCGGCGTTGGCCACCGAAATCTCAGGATCCACGCCAGAGGCAGAGCTCGTCACCGCATCTACCGGCACCTGGCTCGCACTCAGTCCTGGGTTGTAGGGCCGCTCGAGCTTCAGGTACCCAGCGAGGCTTGCCTTGAAGGTGTCGCGCGCGACCGCGGTATTGGGCCCGAGGTTGGTGAACGACGAGGCGGCGGCGTTGTACTCGGTTGCCGTCGAGGGACGGGGCTGGAAGTACGCCGGATCCGGTGCGAGTACGGGCTGGCCGGAGCTGTTGGTCTCAGGCTTGCCGTTCTTGCCGATCACCGGCTTTGCGAATGGCTGCGCGATCAGCCGCGAGCCGATGACCGTGTCACCGGCGCGGAGCAACGAGCCGTTGGCGCGCCCGGGAAAGACGACCTGTGAGATGCCGGTCATCGCGAACGGATAGACCAACCCGAACAGCACGGAGAACACGACTATCGCGATGACGGAGGTGGTCAGGTCGCGGCGCATGGTTAGAAGAGGTGGGTCCCCAGCCCCTGGACGACTGGACCGAGCAGCAGCGCGGGGAAGAAGGTGAGCGCGCCGACCAGGATCACCACGCCGATGAGCAGGATCACGAACGTCGCGTTGTCGGTGCGCATCGTCCCCGGTCCGGCCGGCGCGACCCGCTTGCCCGCCAGCGCGCCGGCGATCGCCAGCACCAGCAGCAGCGGGATGAACCGCGCGAACAGCATCGTCAACCCGCCCATCAGGTCCGCCAGCTTCACCCCGTGCGCGCCCAGGTTGCCCGCGTTGGGCTGGATGTAGCCGGTGTAGCCGGCGAACGCCGAGCCGTTGTTGTTGGCCTGGCTCATGTACGCATACAGGGTCTCTGAGAATCCCTGGGGCCCGGGCGCGTTGGACGAGATCGAGGCGCGGCCCAGCGGGCTCGCGGTCGCGACACCCGCGGTCACCAAGATCGTCAGCGGCGTGAGCAGCGCGGCCAGCGAGACAAGCTTGATCTCCTTGGCCTCGATCTTCTTGCCCAGGAACTCGGGCGTCCGGCCGACCATCAGCCCGCCGATGAACACCGCCAACAGGACGTACACGAGCATCCCGTAAAGGCCGCAGCCAACGCCGCCCCACACCACGTCGCTCATCGCCAGGTTGCCCATCGGCACCGCGCTGCCGATCCCGGTAAAGGACTCCATCGCGGCGTTGACCGAGCCGTTGGAGGTGTCGCTGGTGGTGGTCGCCCAGAGCGCCGAGTTGACGATTCCGTTGCGCAGTTCCTTGCCCTCCATGTTGCCGCCGGTCGAGCCCGCGATCGCGTGGGTGTTGACGCCAGCGAGGTGCTGCGCGGGCGTGCCGTGCTGCTCGGCGACATAGGCGACGGCGACCCCGCCGAACCAGAGCGCGAACATCGCTGCAAAGATCGCCCATCCCTGACGGCGGTTGCCGACCATCTTCCCGTAGGTGTAGGTCAGTGCGGCCGGGATCAGGACGATGAACAGCATCTCGATGAAGTTCGAGAAGCGGTTCGCGTTCTCGAACGGGAACGCCGAGTTGGTGTTGAAGAACCCTCCCCCGTTGGTGCCGAGCTGCTTGATCACGACCTGTGAGGCGACCGGCCCCTGCGCGATCGTCTGCGTGCCACCGACCAGCGTGTGCGCGACCGTGTAGTGACTGAAGTTCTGGATCACCCCCTGCGAGACCAACAGCAACCCGCCAACCACCGACAGCGGCAGCAGCACGTACAACAGCGTGCGCACCATGTCCTGCCAGAAGTTGCCGATGCTCTTGCCGCTCCGGGCCATGATCCCCCGGATCAGGGCGATCAGCACCACGATCCCGGCGGCGGCGGAGACGAAGTTCTGCACCGTCATCCCCATCATCTGGCTGAAGTACGTGAGCGTCGTCTCGCCGCCGTAGTACTGCCAGTTCGTGTTCGAGACGAACGAGGAGACGGTGTTGAACGTCACGTCCCACGTACCCGAGTGGAATTGCACGCCGGGATAGGTCGAGAACGGATGCAGGGTCTGCGTGCGCAGGATCGCGTACATCACCAGCCAGCCGACCGCGGAGAACACCAGCAGCGAGCGGCCGTAGCGCTTCCAGTCCTGGCCGTCATTCGGATCGACGCGGAGCACTCGGTAGAGGAACCGCTCAGAGCGGCCGAACACCCGCTCGAGCAATACCGTCTCGCCCGGGGTGTAGACGCGCGCCATGTACGCGCCCAGGGGCGGCGTCAGCGCGATCAGAACGATCACATAGATAGCGATCTGAACCCAGCCCTCGAACACCTAGAGCTTCTCCCCGCGCACCAGCGCGTACAGCAGGTACAGAACCGCGAGAACAGACATGATCAACCCGAATAGGTCGGCGCCACTCATCGAGCGATCACCGCCCTCAGATCCGGTCGATCGCGTAGATCAGGCCGATCAGAATCGCGAACGTCGCGAGGGCGATTGCGATAGCGAGCACATCCATGCGCTGATCATCGCTCCGAACCTGTGAAGAACATCTGTAGAAAGCCGTCGCTTCTATACAGATTCTGTGAAGACTTCTCGACGGCCGCCGGTGCGCCGGCTGGTCAGACCGCGAAGCGGTACCCGATCCGAGCGTCGGTCTTGATGTACCGCGGGCCTGTGTCAGGTTCGATCTTCCGGCGGAGGTTCGCGACGTGAACGCGCAGCACCTGCGTGTCATCGGCATACGCCGTGCCCCAGACCGAGACCAGCAGCTCCCGATAGGTGACGAGTCGGCCGCGATTGCGCACGAGCACCCGCAGCAGATCAAACTCCGTCGGTGTGAGGTGCACCTCTTGGCCGTCGCGGCGGACTACCCGGGATGCCAGGTCGACCTCGAGTCCGTCGGCGTGAATCAGCGAATCCTCCGGCTCGGCATTCACGCGGCGCAGCACTGCCTCGAGCCGAGCGATAAGTTCTCGTGGCCCGAACGGCTTCGTCACATAATCGTCGGCGCCCGCAGCGAGGGCTCGAACCTTGGACTCCTCCTCGCCGACCGCCGAGAGGACGATGATCGGCATCTCGCTCCACTCCCGTAACCGGCGACAGACCTCCACACCGTCGATGTCTGGCAGCACCAGATCAACGATTGCGGCGTCGGGGACTCCGAGCGCTGCGGTGTCCAGCGCCTCCTCGCCGGTGTTGGCGGGCACCGCCTCATAGCCGGCGTCTCGGAGGATTACGCGCAGCGCGCGCAGGATCTGCGGCTCGTCGTCACAAATCAGGACGGCGGGCTTGTCTGTCAAACGGTCACCTGCGATGCCTCGGGCACCGGAAACGACACAACGAAGCTCGTTCCCTGCCCCGGGAGTGACTCCACCGAGATGGTCCCGCCATTGGCCTCGACAAACCCCTTTGCGATCGCCAGTCCCAGGCCGGACCCTGTCCATGTCCGATCACCCGCCTGCGGCCCGCGGTAGAACGCCTCAAAGATCCGCTCCTGCTCAGCCGCCGGAATGCCGGGACCCTGGTCGACCACCTGAACCACGACCCGAGGTCCAGTCTGACGCGCTTGCACCGACACGGGCAGTCCATTTGAGTAGCGCAACGCATTCTCAAGCAGGTTGGCGAACACGCGCTCGAGCTGAGCGGCGTCAGCCAGCAGCGCGGGCACATCCGGATCCACCCGTACCCGGACCACTCCCGCCCCGTCCGACAGCCCATCGCGTGCGGCCAGCAGCACCTCCTCGATTGAGGTCCAGTCACGACGCGGCTCAGCGCGCCCGGCCTGAAGGCGGGAAAGATCGAACAGCTTGTCGATCAGTGTCCCCAGCCGCTCGCCCTCATCGACGACCGCCGTGCTGAGCTGGGCCCGGTCCTCTGCGCTCAGCGCGCCACCGCCCAAGGCGTGCCCCGCCGTGACAATCGCCGTTAGCGGCGTCCGGAGGTCGTGCGAGACCGCGCGAAGGAGCGCCGTCTTCAACTCATCACTGCGGCGGAGCGCGGCCGTCTCGACGGCCTCAGCCTGGACCACATCACGGTGAAGCGCGACCGCGACCAGCGCCTCGAGCGACGGCACCACCTGCTCCCGCAGCCGCCCCGCGATCTCCGGCGGCAGATGCCGAGGCACGACCAGCGTGGCGATCCTCTCGCCGCCGGGACCGTGAAGCGGCAGAGCGTCCTGTCGCTCGCTGCCAACCACAGCACCCAGCTCGATCCGCGCCGACGGAAGCGCCAACGCCTCAGCCACCCGTCGTGCCGTGGCCGCAAGCGCATCCCGCGTCCGCTCCCCGGCCAGCAACTCCCGGGCCAGCGACGCCGCGAGGTCCGCCTCCGCGCGCCGGCGCTCCGCCTCCAGGGCGCGGCTGCGCGCGAGCTCGGCCATTGCGCTGACCACCACGGCCACGAGCGTGAAGGTGGCCAGCGCCACCCAGTTGCGGCTGTCGGCGATGGTGAATCTCCCCACCGGGGGGATGTGGAAGAAGTTGAAGGCGGCCGCGCTCGCGAGCGAGGTCGCTAAGCCGAGGCGCAGGCCCCAATACACCGAGACCAAAAGGACGGCGGGCAGGTAGACGACGCTCAGTGAGACGACCGAGGCGATCTTGGCCAGCGGGTAGATCGCCGCGGTGGCGAGCCCGACGCCAATGGCGGCAACGGCCAGGCCGGTCCACATGGGAGGCCGTTCGAGCCCCAACGGGCGCGAAAAAAGCGAACGCACCACACACAGAGCGTACGCCGCGCAGCGCGTGAAAAGTCCCGGGACGCGGGCGCTCGCCCGCGTCCCGGAGCCGGTTAGCTCAGTATGGACACCCGGCAGCCAGCCCCCAGCGGCGTGACGGGGCGGCCGAACCCAGGGGCAGGGCGAGGTCGGCGGTCCAGGTGCCCGCGCCGGTCGCCCATCCGGCGACCGGCCGAGGATTGACACCGACCCCGATGTCCCGGTACTGGGGTGAGAGGAGGATCCGGCAGTGCTCGTTGCTTCGCAGCCAGGATGTGACCGCCCGGCGCGGGGTTCGGAATCCCGTCGACAGGGTCTCGCCATAGGCGCCCCAGGAGAACCCGCTGGCCGTGATGCGCACAGCGGGACTCGACCCCCCGGGACTTCCGTGGCCAAAGAAACGTTCGAGCACCATCTGGTCGGTGTGGCCCTGGGCGGCTGCGTCGAGTTGTTCCTGCTCACGCAGGCCTGGAAGGCCGCCCCGCCCGCGGAAGCGGTTGATCAGGCAGACGACCGCAGAGCGGAGCTCGGCGGGGGAGGCTCTTCGCACCGACGCGTTCTCGAACGCGCAGGAACGTCGTGCGAGGGCGGGACCGGCGCAACAGAGAAGCGTCAGCCCACCGGCAGCCGCTCCCAGGCATCGCGTCGTCCGTCCGAGGGGGACTCGTGACACTTTTGTCCCTTCTCTTTGCGCCTACGGGGTTAGCTGTCGGGCTCGCGCTTGAAGAGATCGCGCTACGCCTGGAACTTCGGCGATTCGCCCCGCGGAGCGACGGTGATGCGCTCACGCGCACTGCCATCGCATCCAATCGGGTCCCCCGCTCCCGGGCGTCGGGAGCGCCGCGGGATTCGGCTGGGTTTTATGTCGCGCGGCAGAGTAGCGAACGCGGCGGCGCCAGGCCGGCGGAGCGCCTCGGGGCGCTCGGAGCGGCTGGCGAGCTGCTTCTTCCCCCGCCGCGGCGGCCGGATCCACTAGGTTCTCCGGCAATGCCCGCCACCATCATCGACGGACGCGAGATCTCCGCGCAGGTGCGGGTCGAGGTCAAGGCCGAGGTCGAGGCGCTGAGCGCTCAGGCCGGTCGCGCTCCCGGTCTGGCCACGATTCTCGTGGGGGATGATGCTGCGTCGGCGATCTATGTGGCCAACAAGCGCAAGGCGTCGGCCGAGGTCGGGATCGCCGACTTCCACCAGCATCTGCCCGCCGAGGCGAGCCAGGCCGAGGTCGCCGAGTTGATCGAAGCCTGCAACGACAACCCCGAGATCAGCGGGATTCTGCTTCAGCTCCCGCTTCCCGCGGGCCTGGACGCAGCTCCGCTGACGGCGATGATCGCTCCCGAGAAGGATGTCGATGGCCTGACCCCGGTCAGCGCTGGCCGGCTGATGCAGGGAGCGCCGGGGCTGCGGCCGTGCACACCGCTCGGGGTGATCGAACTGCTGGACCGCCACGGAGTGGAGCTGCGCGGTGCCGATGCCGTGGTGGTGGGACGGTCGAACCTGGTCGGTAAGCCCGTGGCCCTCCTGCTGCTCGAGCGCCACGCCACCGTCACGCTCTGTCACTCCCGGACGCGGGATCTGGCCGAGGTCTGCTCCCGGGCGGAGGTCCTGATCGCGGCCGTGGGCGTGGCCGAGCTGATCGGGGCCGAACACGTCAGGCCGGGCGCCGCCGTGATCGACGTTGGCATCAACCGAACCGAGGCGGGTCTGCGCGGGGACGTGGATTTCGAGGCCGCGCGGGACCGAGCGAGCCTCATCACCCCGGTGCCCGGCGGGGTCGGACCGATGACGATCGCGATGCTCCTGCGCAACACGCTCGCGGCGGCACGGCTCCAGCTCGCCTGAGCGTGCCGGCGCGTCGTCTCACCCGTGGCGAGCTGGTCAGTGCCGGAACCGGCGTGGTGCTGCTGGTGCTGCTGTTTGCCGTGTCCTGGTACGGGGCTGACGGAGCTCCCGGGCCCGGCCACCGGATCGTCACCGGCACCCTGACGGGGTGGCAGGCGCTCACCGCGGTCCGCTGGTTGATCCTTGTGACCGCGCTGGTGGCCGTGTCCGCCGTGGCCGTGCACGCGGCGAGCCTGACGCGGCAGGCGGTGGCGGCGGTCAGGCTGGCGCTGTTGGGGCTGAGCGCCGCGAGTGCCGTGGCGCTGGTCCTACGCGTGCTCATCGACCTGCCCTCCCCGGACCGGATCGTCGATCAGAAGCTGGGGGCGATCCTCGGGCTCGCCGCCGGGCTGGGGCTCGCCTACGGAGCCGTCGAGGCGGTCCGCGAACAGCGGGCGCGGTTGCTCGTCGGTCGGTGATAATCCCTCTATGCACCTTCGGGCTTCCAGGCTGCGCTGGCCGGAGTGGCTGATCGGTGCGGGCGGGGTGGTCCTGCTCGGGGCGATGCTCCTGCTGCCCTGGTACCAGCAGACCCTGGTCTCAGGTCCTGGCGGGCCTTCATACTTCGCCGCGCAGAAGGTGGACGGATGGAACGGACTGGCCCACGCGCGCTGGCTCGTCCTGGCTGCGGTGGTCCTGGCCCTGGCGGCTGCGTTCTTTCAAGCCGAGCGAAGGGCGCCCGCGGTCCCGGTTGCCCTCTGCCTCCTGGCCTCGGTTCTCGGCGCCGTGGCAAGCGTGTGGTTGATCGTCCGGGTGCTGATCTCGCCGCCCGGCGGCCGGGAAATCGGCGGCTGGATTGGGCTCTTGGCCAGCGCCGTGATCGCCTACGCCGGCTTCGCCTCGCTCCGTCTGGAGGGGATAGCACAGGTCGACGGCCCCGCGGAGATCCCCACGGTGAGTCCCGCCGCGCAGGGCTCAAGCTAGCCGCGTCGCGCCGCCCCAACCGGACCGATGCCGGATGCCTCGGCGTACTTAGAATGGCCGAGATGCTCGACCGCGCCCAGGTTCTCCACGTCGCCCGTCTGGCCCGCCTCGAGCTCACCGACGACGAGGTGGAGCGGATGGCCGGCGAGCTATCCAAGGTGCTCGATCACATCGAGAAGATTCGTGAGCTTGACCTGGGCGGCGTGGCGCCGACCTCGCATGTGATCGACGTCGCCGGGGTGGTGAGGGCCGACGATGACCCCGAGCCGTCGCTCCCGGCTGAGGTCGCCCTCGCGGCGGCCCCCGAGCCGGTCGCCGTCCCCGGGGGCATGGGCTTCGGGGTCCCCAGCCCGGGGCAAGCTCCCGGTGAGTGAGCTCCTCGATCTGACGGCGGCGGCCGCCGCGGCGGCAGTTCGCGCGGGGGAGATCGACTCGGGCGAGCTGTTCGAGACCTACCGCGCGCGCGCGGCGGCCAGCGACATCAACGCCTTCACCTGGCTCGCCGACGGGCCGCCCGCGGCGTCGAACCTGCGCGACACACCACTCGGCGGGGTTCCCGTCGCCGTCAAGGACCTGTTCTGCACCGAGGGGGTACCGAGCCAGGCCGGTTCACGGATCCTCGAGGGATACCGGCCGCCCTACACCGCCACCGTCGTGGCCAAGTTGGGCGCGGCCGGGGCGCCGCTCCTGGGCAAGACCAACCAGGACGAGTTCGCCATGGGGTCCTCCAACGAGAACTCCGCCTTCGGTCCCGTACTCAATCCCTGGGACCGGGCTCGGGTTCCCGGCGGATCTTCGGGGGGCAGCGCCGCGGCCGTGGCCGCCGGCCTCGCCCCGTGGGCGATCGGCACCGACACCGGGGGCTCGATTCGCCAGCCGGCAGCCCTCTGCGGCGTGGTCGGCATGAAGCCGACCTACGGGGCCTGCTCACGCTACGGGATGATCGCGTTTGCCTCCTCGCTCGACCAGGCCGGACCGCTGACCCGCGACGTCACCGATGCGGCGCTGCTCCTGCGCCACATGGTCGGCCGTGATCGCCGGGACTCGACCTCACTCGAGTTTCCCGAGGACATCGCGCTGCCCCGGGCGGAGAACCTGCGCGGGATCCGCATCGGGGTGCCCGAGGAGCTCACCGGGGCCGAGGGCGGGGTGGAGACCGGGGTGCGTGAGCGCTTCGAGGCCACGCTCACGCTGGCACAGGAGCTCGGGGCCGCGGTCGAGGCGTGCCGGCTTCCGCACGCTCCGCACGCCCTGTCGGCGTATTACCTGATCGCCCCCGCCGAGGCGTCGGCCAACCTGGCCCGCTACGACGGTGTCCGCTACGGGCTGCGGGTCGCCGGCGATGCCGGGCTGCTGGCCATGTATGAGCGCACTCGAGCCGCCGGCTTCGGGCCCGAGGTCAAGCGGAGGATCATGCTCGGGACCTACGCGCTCTCGAGCGGCTACTACGAGGCCTACTACGGCGCGGCACAGAAGGTGCGCACGAAGATCGCCGAGGACTTCCGGACGGTCTTCGAGAGCTTCGATCTGATCGCGACGCCGACCAGCCCGTGGACCGCCTTCGAGCTGGGAGCCAAGACGGCCGACCCGCTGGCCATGTACCTCAACGACTTCTGCACGGTGCCGATGCCGCTGGCGGGGATCCCGGCGATCTCGATTCCGTGCGGGCTCGCCGACGGGCTCCCGGTCGGCTTTCAGCTGGCAGGCCCGGCGTTCAGCGAGACGCGACTGCTCGACGCCGCGCACGCGCTCGAGCTGGCGATCGGCTTTGACGCGGGCCCGGCCCGGCGCAGCGACGCGGGGGGCCGGGACGGACGATGAGCGCGGTCGAATACGAGCCGGTGATCGGGCTCGAGATCCACGTGCAGCTCTCCACGCGCACAAAGATGTTCTGCGGGTGTGAGGTGGCCTTCGGCGAGGCGCCGAACACCCATACGTGCCCGACCTGCCTTGCCCTGCCCGGAGCCCTCCCGGTCGTCAACGAGCGGGCGGTTCAGTTCGGGGTGATGATCGGCCTCGCCTTCGAGGGCGAGATCGCCGAGCGGTCGGTGTTTCACCGCAAGAACTACTTCTATCCCGACAGCCCCAAGGCCTACCAGATCTCGCAGTACGACATTCCGCTGTGCCGCGGCGGCCGGCTTGGCGAGGTCCGGATCCACCGGGTCCATCTGGAGGAGGACGCCGCCAAGCTCAACCACCTCGGGGAGAGCGGACGCATCCACGGCGCCGACCGGAGCTGGGTCGACTTCAACCGCTGCGGGACCCCGCTGGTGGAGATCGTCACCGAACCAGATCTCCGCTCGCCCGAGCAGGCGCGGGAATGGCTGGGCGTGCTGCGCGAAACGCTGCGCCAGACCGGGGTCTCGGACGTCAACATGGAGGAGGGATCGCTGCGCTGCGACGCCAACGTCTCGGTCCGGCCGCGGGGCTCCAGCACGCTGGGGACGAAGACCGAGCTCAAGAACATGAACTCGTTCCGGTTCCTGGAGCGCGGCATCCGGGCCGAGATCAGGCGGCAGGTGGAACTACTGGCGCTTGGGGAGTCAGTGGTTCAGGAGACGCTGCACTACGACCCGGCGTCGGACACGCTGACCTCGCTGCGCTCCAAGGAGGAGGCCCATGACTACAGGTACTTCCCTGAGCCGGACCTGGTACCGCTGCTCGTCACCGAGGAGATCCTGACCCGCGCCCGCGCCGCGCTGCCGGCCGAGCTCCCCGTGGAGCGCGCGCAGCGCTTCGAGCGAGAGCTCGGACTAACCGCGAGCCGGGCCCGGGAGCTGGCCTTCCGGGCGGAGCTGGCCGACTACTTCGAGCGTGCCCTGTCCGCCGCCCCGTCCAATGGCGACCTGGACGCGGTCGAGCTCGCCAACTGGATTCCCCAGTTGGTCGAGCGGATCGGTGAGGCCGATCCGGCGCAGAGCCGCGTCACCCCCGAGAGCCTGGCCTCGCTGGCGGCCATGGTCAAGTCCAAAGCGGTCAGCCGCGATGCGGCACGAACGGTTCTGAGTCGCCTGGTCGAGGAGGGTGGCGCGCCCCAGGAGATCGTGGACCGGGAGGGCCTGGGCGCGCTATCTGCGGACGAGGATGGCCTCGGCGAGGTGGTCGATCGTGCGATCGCCGCCGATCCGGACGCCGCGGAGCAGGTGCGGGCGGGCAACATGCGCGCCATCGGCCCGTTGGTTGGATATGTGATGCGGGAGACCAAAGGTCGCGCCGACGGCGGCGAGGTGACGCGACTAATCCGGGAGCGGCTCGGAGGGGCGTAGCATTCTCGGCGCGCGCTCGCAGGAGCGCGAACGCGCAATCGTTTCCGAGGGCATAGGAGGGCACAGATGTCACGACTGATTCGCATGGACCACACCGGTCATACGGAGCTGGCAGAGTGGTCGGCGGATGATCCGGCGAGCCTCGAGGCGGCGGTGAGATCCTTCCGCGAGGAACTCGACCAGGGCTACTTCGCCGTCGTCTCGGACGCAGAGGGGCGAGCCGAACAGGTGCGGGAGCTGCCGGCGGAAGCCCCGCTCGTGATCATGCGCCGGCCGATCGCCGGGGGGTAGCCGATGGCCGACAGCGCCGTCGCGCTCGCCGCGAAGCCGGCGGAGCTGCCCGAGCTAGCCGCC
>Ga0070731_10001034_pt1 | contig 31059 bp, 18 predicted proteins | sample Coa_R1_2_FD_66448 | JGI IMG/M metagenome (GOLD analysis project Ga0070731, IMG submission 66448) | Surface soil microbial communities from Centralia Pennsylvania, which are recovering from an underground coalmine fire - Coalmine... | ecosystem: Environmental > Terrestrial > Soil > Unclassified ... | reverse complement strand
TCACCCCTGCCACTGCTTGGGCCATCGAGATCACGCCTGCCTGGGCCTCCACGCTCGGGGCGGCGTACCCGACTTTTTGCGCCCCGTCATTGTTGGTGGCGAAGCCTTTGATCACCGCCATGACCGTATCGCCGTCCGTTATGGCATCGGCAAGTCGCTTTAACAGCAACGTTGCCACTCCGCTCCCAAAAACTGTTCCATCCGCCGCAACGTCAAACGTGCGGCAGATGCCGTCGCGTGACACCAGGTTGCCTTCCTCGTAGAGATAATTACGCCTTTGCGGAAAGCTGATCGAGACCCCACCTGCCAATGCCATGTCACACTGGTAAGTAAGCAGGTTGGTGCAGGCCTGGCAGACCGCCACCAGTGATGTTGAGCAGGCGGTCTGGACCGCCATGCTGGGGCCTTTCAGGTTTAATTTGTAGGAAACGCGAGTCGGGAGGAAATCTTTGTCATTGCCTAGCAGAACGGAGAAATTGCCAACCTGATAATTGCCGGCGAACCGGGTGGCGAATGCGCGATCCCGGCACAGATTGTACAACAAATAGGAATTCACGCTGCAGCCGGCAAAAACCCCGACCAATCCGGCGTAACGATTGGGATCATAACCAGCCCTCTCAAGAGTCTCCCACGCACATTCCAAAAAAAGGCGATGTTGCGGATCCATCAGTTCTGCCTCACGAGGCTTGATATCAAAGAACTCGGCATCGAACTGATCAACCTGATCAAGGACCCCGCGCGCACTCACATATTTCTGGTCACTGGATTGCCCTGCCTCAGCCGCGACGTCGTATTCCAGTTCACCTTCCCGAAAACGCGAAATCGAATCCACGCCATTCACAAGATTCTCCCAGAATTGCTGAACATCTTTCGCCCCCGGAAACCGGCCCGACATCCCGATGATCGCAATTCCGTCCGGCTTTGTCTCTTCCGTTTCCATTGATATGCTTATGATTTAAATTGCGTTATAAACAAAAGTTAATGACGGATCACAAAAAACAGACCGCTGTAGCTGTTAACGCAGTAATCAGGAAAAAATGGCAATTTGAGATCGCGGTCTGTTATCTGCCAAAAATCTTTCAGGTCATATCCCAAATCATGCATCCCCGACTTGACGGAATTCAGTTTTTCAACCCGGCAGGCTACTGCTATATGAAAATCCTTTTGCACGGCAAAATAGGTGTCGCGTTCGGAGAGAGGAACCCGGTTAATAATCACCCATCTGGGACGGCGGCTGGATCGTTTTAGCAACTCCAGCAAAGAAGGCTCCAGATAGTGCATCGACCCTGAAACCAAAAGCAGATCGTATTCCTCCAAATTGTCTATCTGATCTACAAATCGTAATTTTGTCGCCCTCCGTTGATTAGCCAGGTTTCGCCCGGCGTCCAGCGTCCGAGATAAGTCAAAAACCGTCCATGTCAGATCATTTGGAAACTGGAGATATTTTTCATAGCAGTAGAAGAGGTTTCCGACGTTGCCGCCCAGATCCAAAACCTTCCTTGTTGAAAGAAGGCATTCTTGCAGCCAGAAAAGCACTGGATAATCACTAAGTCTGGCCGATTCACCTTTTTTTAGATGCAACTCAATATTTGACTGCTCTTCGTGGCTGCCCAATCCAATCTTCTCCGCCGCCTGTCGGGCCTCCTGCATCGTGGCAAAGGGACGACGAAACCCTGCAAGACTTTGCAAAACAAACCGCGAATATTTGTGCCGGTTTAGCAGGCGCAGAAGAAAATCGGCGGGCCTGTTCGCAAGTAATGCACGGGAGATCAACATGCGTGATGATTAACGTCCGGAAATACGCTTTCGTAACCCTTGCAACTTGCCCATGACCCGGCGCTTCCAGAAAAAAGTTTCACCTTTGATCGAATCCATCATTTTGGATTCACCCACAGAACGGGGATTTAATCCCATTTTTCGAATATAACGGTTGGCGCGAAATACATCCGCGCGTTTGCGGCCGTGAAAACGAAAGTTGATGCTTAGTGACATTGAAACGGCTTTTTGGTTCTTGACCCAATGAGGGTAAATAACCGGCACATGAACTCCGTTTCCTGGTTTTAATCCAAATTCCCATGCCTTGGACTGGTTTTCTTCACGATATTTTGCTGCACTTATGTCACCACACCAGAAATTCTCCTCCTCGGTGTCCGTTAAAATTGAACGGTTTCGACCGTCAAAAACGTAGATTGTTTTACTGCCTTTAATTTGAAAGAGGAAATTACAATCACCATCAATATGGTAGGGAGTCACCTGCTCCGGTGAACTAAGTATCAGACTCATGGTTCTTGATTCAATTTCCTGTTTCAAATGGCGGTGAACCAGTTCCTCGACCTCGGAAAGACACTTTGACAGCAGTTCGGCGTAATCGGGGTCTTGGTGAATCCTTTTCAGAATGATCCAGCTGCCGCCCTGCTCCAGCTTGTTCAATGCGTCCTCAACTGTTGCACCCCAGTTTCCAGACTGTGACCATCCTTTCCCAACCCCGGCTGCGCCATTAAATGAAACAGTGTTTGGAAGGCGCAACGCCAGGGCTTTTATGCAATCCATCCCAAAACGAGGATCTGCACTTAGATTGTGATGGAAAATAAACGGTATTGAATCAAAATTGTCCCGAAAACATTTTTGATCGGCAGCACTTTCGTTTGCGGTGAATATATGCCCGTTGCGGGTCACATCAGCCTCGATTGCTTTCATGGTAAAGTTCCTGTTTAAACGTTTGGTTCAAATTTTTCATTGGAACGTATTTTTCGTTTTGCCGAATACACTGAACGTTGCAGCCGGGCACGATCCAATTGAGCGCTTCCGTCATTATTTGCTTTCCCGCCCGAATTCAAATGTCCCGCCAGAGCACGAATGGTTGTATGGGCGAATAAGTCGGTAACGGGAAATTGTCGGCCAAGCAATCCTTGCAGGCGGGTATGCACACTGGCGAGGCGGATCGAATCTCCGCCAAGATCAAAAAAATTATGATCCAGTCCCGTGATAGGCAGTTGTAAGACTTCCTGCCAAATGCGGGCAATGTTCTGTTCCAATGCCGATCCGGGCGCATCCGGAACAGAATGAGTTCCGGCCTGCCATGGGTCCGGAGCCGGCAGGGAGGACCGGTCGACCTTGCCATTGGGCGTGAGCGGCAGTTTGTCAAGTTTTACGAAAACAGCGGGCACCATATAGCCCGGCAGTCTTTTCACTAGAAACTCCCGCACCTCAGTCACCGTCGGCCCTGGTGCTTCCCGCACGATCAGGTAAGCGGCCAGCATTTTGGTGCCTGGCACGTCCTCTCGGGCGAGCACTACTGCTTTGAGGATGCCGGGATGGGTGGCGAGCACCACCTCGATCTCCCCCAGTTCGATCCGGAAACCCCGGATCTTCACCTGCTGGTCCAGGCGTCCCAGGTATTCAATGTTTCCGTCGGGCAGGTAACGGGCCTGGTCTCCTGTTTTGTAAAGACGCGCACCCGGCTCCACACTAAACGGATCGGCGATGAACTTTTCCGCCGTCCATTCCGGCTGGTTAAGATAGCCGTGCGCCAAGCCATCGCCCCCTATGTATAACTCCCCGGCGACTCCCACTGGCACGCGCTGAAACTGCCCGTCCAACACGTAGCAGCTCGTGTTTGCAATCGGTCGCCCAATTGGCACCGAGCCGTTTGGAAATGTTTCACCTGCCACAATGGCATACGTGCAGGCGAAAGTCGTCGATTCCGTCGGTCCATAACCGTTGATAAGCCGCACGCGTGGCAGCAGGTTCATCGCCTTTTGGACATGCGGCACCGACAGGGCTTCTCCACCGGTCAAAACCTGCTCAACGGTCTCCAAAACCGACGGGCGGGTATCGACAACCTGATTGAACAACCCTGCGGTCAGCCACAAGCAGGTAACTCCATGCCGGCGGATCACCATTTCCAGGCGTTCAAAATCCAGGGGCTGCTTCGAAAAAATCACGCAGACCGCTCCGTTAAGCAGCGGTCCCCACAATTCAAAGGTAGAGGCATCAAAGGATGTGGAGGCCAGTAACAAAAATCGCTGCCCGGCATCGAACCGCGCATAATCCTGCCCGCGCACCAACCGCGCCACGCCGCGATGAGGTACGGCCACGCCCTTGGGCTTGCCGGTTGAGCCGGAGGTGTAAATCACGTAGGCCAGATGATCGTCGCGGTTAATCTGATCCGGATCCTGCTCGTCGCAGGCATTAATCAGCGGGGAATCTGTTGCCAGGTTCACTACGGCCATGCCCGGCCGGTTCAACCCTTGGGGCAGTGGCTGGTTGGTAACAATCACCTTTGCAGCCATATCGGCCAGCATGTATTGCAATCGATCAAGCGGATAATTCGTGTCCAAGGGCACATAAGCCCCGCCCGCTTTAAGGATGCCCAGAATGCAGACGACATATTCAACCGATCTCTCAACATAGACGCCAACCAGCGTTTCCGCTCGCACCCCCAATGACCGTAAATGATAAGCAAGCTGGTTCGCGCGCGCGTTAAGTTCCCGATAGGTCAACCGCTCTTCATCACAGAGCAACGCAACTGCATTCGGAGACTGGCGCACCTGTGCCGCGAAAAGCTCATGAATGCACCGATAAGGCGCCCTCCCATTGTTAGCACAATTGATCTCTTCGCTCGTGCGCAACCGATCGGTCGGCATACCAAGCTGCTCTCCAAAGGGTTTGATGGTCATCTGATACACTCAACCAATACTGAGTTAAGTTTCCATTCGCCAAAACAAATTCTCTCACCAATCCCACTGACATATTCGCTATTAATCGCTCATGTCGAAGTGAAAATCTTGCTATTGTCGTGAGAATATGAGGGTGATATTCGCAGGCGCTTTCGGGGAACTGAAGTCGGGTTACTGCGGAAGATTGAACCGGTGAATCCCCGGGGACAAACCCTGAAGACGGTCGAGAGCTAAGGTTCTGATTATGAGAACGATATGCAGTGCCGCTGGTTGCCCAATCCCGGCCATTGGCTCCATCTCTAGCCCTTAACCATATGGACTTGGAAGAGGGGAGTCCACCTTCGGCGCCCATAACCGTGATTGCCGAAATGAAACAGCGAGGCTGAGGTCCGTCCCACTTCAAGGATGTCGAGATCGTCCGGCAACAGAGCCTTTATACCAAGGACAAACACCCGGCCCGAACCCTCGTCGCAAAAATCTCAGTGTGCTGGTGCATTACTTTGAAAAACCCATGCCAGCCCGCGTTGCAACCGTTCGCCAATATGGTCGCCGTGGTGTCCGGGAGGTTCGAAAAAAGTGCAGCGTATCGGGCGCTCGCTCAGCACTTCATAAATCTTCCGCGCGCCCACATTTGCTAAAAATTGATCCTGCGCGGCACCGTCAAGATAGACAGACTGGTTTAATGCAAAGGCATGCGGATTGATTTTCACGAGTGTCAGCGGATCGTTGTTTATCCAGCGCTGCCAGACACTCCTGCGAAACTTCCCGTGCCGGTCGTAAAGCCAGTCAAATTGCCCGCGATGCCAGAAACCGCGCGGCGCATACGCGGCGGAAAGACCCATGGCATATATCAGGTCGCTGTTTTTTGGCGGTGGCAGTTTGCCTGATTCCATCTTTTCAATATCCGCCACCGGAGTGTTGGAAACGGCAGCGATTTCGACCAATGGCAAATGACTGACCGGAAAATCCGAATCGGGGCTCAACGCTATTACGGCGTCGAACAATTTTTCTCGCGCCATACCTAATCGCAGTGCACCGAAGCCACCACTGGAATGCCCGGCAATCACTCGTCTTACGCTATTTGTCGCCGCGGGGAAGTGAGATTCAACAACAGGAACAATTTCATCACAAACGTAATCCTCGTAGTTCCCTTGCGCCGCTGAATTCAAAAACTGGCTGCCACCCCAGCGTGTGCGACCGTCCACGACAATCAAAGCCATGGGCGTAACTTCGTCGGCGAGTTGCTCCACCAATTTCAACCAGGTGTTCGAATGCGTAATGAAGGTATCTGGCGAACCACCATAGCCGGGCAAATAATAAATTAAAGGCAGACGCCTGCCGTCCGCGGCCTGGCTGGGTAAAAAAATTGCAACGGAACGTGTCGCGGAATCGTGAAGGGGGTTATTTTCAAGCACTCGGCTTTTCCACTGCAGCACTTCCAATCGCGCCGCCGTCGCTGACGGCAGCGTCAACATCAGGCCAAAGTACAGCAGTAAGACTCGGAGAATTGGCGGACGGCAAAAGCACACCGTCGCCTCGATACAAACATTATGAACCGCTCGCTGCACCATGGTCAGCTTGCCAGGTTATTACGTTCTCCACAATGCTCTGTAGTCGCTGGATCGGTCAAAAGATCTTTCTGCCTTCCACGCCGAAATGTTGTCAGTGTGACCAATTAAGGTGCCAGTAAAGGCCCAAAAGATTGTCCAACGGCACCGCTTCCACATGCCCGTCAAAAAAGACTATATCAATGCCACCCGGCAGCGGTTTTGTATAATTGGCACTTGTCGGCGCCACGGTGGGCCGATGGGGACTGTGCCTTGGAGTAAAATATCTCCAGAGTCCTGAGGGTCCCCCGGGACCAGATGTAACATTGGGTCCCGGCCCCACGGGAGACTGGATATTGTGACTCGATGGGGGAGCGTCGTTCGTTTCAACCCAACCGTCCGGCCAACACCCATCCGCGAAAACGGGGGTCCGGGTCGCGTCTTGCACTGCCGCATCCTTCTGGAATGCTGCCGCACTGGACGGAACACCCGTAAACGCCCAGGTGCCGCTGTAAAGCCATCCATTGATAGTGTAACTGCCGCTATTCGTGGTGGGAGCCCCGGCACCCGTAGACATCCAAAACCATGCAGTCTGAAAGTCACCGATGGTTGGGACACTCGGCTCGGGATTCTGAATAGTGGTCAGAGGGCAGATCAGCACATTGTCAACATTAGCATAGAGAGGCCGTAATGACGATATCCATAGTGTATTGCCCGGATAGGGAACCGTCGATCCACCGTTGTCAGTCACATAGATTTGTTCTCCCAACCCCAATTGCTTGAGATTACTTTTGCACTGTATTTCTTTCGCTCTAAGTTTCGCGGAGCTTAAGGCGGGCAATAACATCGCCGCAAGAATTGCAATTATGGCGATGACCACGAGCAGCTCAATCAGAGTAAAGGCGGGTCGGTCTGGTTTATCTTCCGGTCGAAATGTCTTCACCATAGCTTCAATCTTCTTACACATTTCTGCCCGGCCGCGGGGCGAATTCCACGGCCGGGCATAATATTGTTTATTAATTCAGTCGCTGGCTTAGTTGTTTGTATTACTCAAGATATAGAACTCTTGCGGAATACCAGCGCGAACCACGTTGGTTCCGATGAACGTAAAGCCGTTGGCAGCGCCTCCGTTGGTAACAATCACATTCGTCGCCAGTGGCGCCCACTGGTTCAACGGCGTGGTTAGATTGGTGCTGCCAAGCAGGTAATAGGTCCCGCCTGACTGTCCATTGGTCGCGTTAATCGTCACGTTGGTCCCGCCAACAAGGCTGAACCCGGTGATGACGGGTTGATTCGTTGGAATAATCGTTGAATTGGTCACAGTCAACGTGATCAGGGAAATGTTGGTGCCATAGGCATTGGTCACGACCAATGCCAGCGTATTGCCACTCCAACTGCCGGGAACATCGGCGATGCTGAGGTTTGCGACGAGTGGATCCACGGCATTGGTTGTACCCGACCCGAGGATAGCGGCAGTGTTCGTGTTGCTCCAGGTATAGCCCACAGGCACCGAACCAAAGGCTTTCACAGGAATCGACAATGGCGTGTCCGCGAGGAGCGTTACGCTGGTTGGCGGCAGTGGATTCAAGAGATAGGGCGGAACACCGCCAGGCGCCACCTGAGTCAACGAGAAGTAATTCCACTGGATATTACCAGGAATACTCACTGCGTTTTGGGTTATTCCAACCGCGTTGATCGGCGGATTAGTCGAGGGATAGTTGGTCGTCCCACCCAGCACGCCGTTAACATAAAACGAAACAGTCCAACTGGAGCCGGTCGTGTCCAATACGATCGTGTTCGTCAATGTTGCGGGCAGGGCGGGGTAAAAGTTATTGATATTAACGTATTGCCCCACCCCAGCCGGCCCCACAAAGGCTTGCAGGTTTTGAGTCCCTCCGGCAGTGTCAATCTGCCAGGCGTACCCATTTACTGCGGAAGAGTTTAAAGCGGCACCAGGGGTGGCATTAATTGGAATCGATTGCGCAAAACCCACACCGACCCAACTGCCCGGATAGGCAGTCAGCGTCACCGAAGCAGTTACGGTGTAAACATAACCGGCATGCGGCGTAAACGGCAACAGCCAGCTATCTCCTAGCGGAGTCGCACTGATGCCGCTGGCCTGTAAACTGCCAGTATCATTGATTCCCAACGCATCAGTCCACGTAGTATTAGTGCCGCCGACCAAAAGATTGGCCGCCGTCAGCGGCATTCCGCCAATAGACCATAGCCCTCCGTTAAAATTGTTGGAATAAAGGGTGGGGCTGGAATAATCCAACGCTACCGGTGGCGGCGGGCTGAACAAACTGACAAACCAATTGGTAGAACTAGCGGCGTTCGTGACGACCAGTTCCAACACATCGCCACTCAGGCTGGCGGGAGCGTTCGAAATGATCAGCGTTGCATTCAGATTTCCGGTGATATTGGTTTTACCCGAGCCCACGATCCCGCCGACGGTCACATTGGTCCAGTAATAACCCATGGGCGCCGGACCAAAAACCGTCGCCGGAATGTTTATTGTATCGTTTGTCGTACCGTTCGCCAGGAATACAAAATTCGTCGGCGGCAGCGGAGGAACAAAAGTGAACGTAAGCGAAGACGGGTAGATGCCGGCCACCTGCCCGGAAGAGAGCGCGTAATTGTATACCGCCACGTCGCTGAGATAGCCGCTAAATTGCAAGCTGTCATTATCGCTAGCCGACGCGCCTCTCGCGCCAATAGTGACCGGCGTAGGGCAAGGAAGCACTCTGCTTCCGGCCGTAATTGTCGCACTGCCGACTATCAGGCCATCAACGTAAAGCGATACAGACCCACTGGCTTGATTGCAGACACCGATAATAAGATGCCAGGTATTGTCGGGACCGGCTGATGCCGTGACACTGGAAGCAACCCCGGCGCCATTTCGAACCAAAAAGCGCCATTTATTACCGCTTACGTCCAAGGCGAATTGTTCTCCGCCGTTGTAGCCTTTGGCGATTATAGCCGCGCCGGTTGGCTGCGATGCAGACCCGTTAACCCAGGCTTGAACGGAGAAAGTCGCACTTACGCTATTTGAGAAATCTATTCCTTGAATGCCATAAACATCACTGTGAGCGTTAAACCAGTTGAAGCGCGCCGACGCATCGGTTGGATCCGTATTGGTGAAACCCGGGTAGCCGAGAACAGCATTGGAATAAATTCCATTGTTGCCGCTCGCGTAATCGAGAGCAAGGACACCATTATCGCCATTTCCGTCATCTGGTCCGTCATTCAATCGCCAGAAACCGACCGGATTGTTTGAAAGTATAACTTGAGGAAAGGATGCCGTCGGTGTTTGGACATACGATACCGACCAATCGTTGGTTGTCAGACCGTAGCTGTTGGACGCCACGCAGGCGAAATTTGTCGGACTGCTCAATTGGCAGTTTGTAAGTGTAAGACTGGCGTTGGTCGCGCCGCTAACGATCACTCCGTTAGTCAGCCACTGGTATGTCAAGGGTTGTCCACCCAGGGTTGAAACCGAGAATGTCGGGGTTGAACCAAAATAATTTTTTCCACTAATATTCGTTCCGCCATACAAGGTGACTAGATTGGTATAAGCGGTCGGATATGTCGCCGTAAAAACCGGATTTGTAAAAACGGCCAGACTGACCGGCGCACTTGTAATCGAGCCGAGGCTGTTCGTTATGATAACATAATAATTCGTGCCGGCTTCATCGGTCGTTACAGGGTTCAAGATTAAAGAAGCACTGGTGGCGCCGGGGATGGCAACATCGTTGCTGTACCATTGATAAGATGGCGAGGCAGCTGAGACCACAACCGTGTTGGTGAAAGCACTGCCTACATCTACATTCGCCGACACCGGTTGCTTCGTGATAACCAACGGATTGGCTGAGAGCGTAAAAGCGGCCCATTTGAAAGTATTTTGGGACAAAAGAGCAGTCCCGCCGTTTTGGGAAAGCCCAACCCCGCGAATCGTCGGGTTGCTAGCATAGGGAAAATTCGTACTCGCTTGAACGCCATCCACAAAACAAGCTACAACCCACTTAGTGCCAGTCGTATCCAATATCGTCGTGAGCGTGTGGATTCCGGTAGGAGGAGTCCAGATGCCATTCACATTTGCGTAGCCTGCAGCTGCATTCGGTCCCGCAAAAGCCTGCACATTTTGACTGCTTTCAGTCAGGATCCCAAAATCAACACCTCCATTATTAAAACGAGCGTTACTGGTGTTTGTTATCCCATAGTAATTGCAAAATCCAGCCCCCACCCAGGTGCCTGGGCTGCTGAAGAAGTTCGCCGAAGCCGTCATCGTATAAACATAGTTGGCTTGTGGCACGAATGGCAAAAGCCAGGCGTCCCCCTGCCCGGTGCCCATGGTGCCGTCTGCGTAAAGAGCATTCGTATTATTGGCTCCTAGTGCGTCAAGCCAATTGGTGCCGCTTTGGCCTCCTAAGGTGCCTCCCTCATAGTCGGCAGGCGTATTGGTGATATTCACCCCGAAAGTCCCATCAAAGGCATTGGAGTAGATGAGCGTCGCTCCAACTAAGGAGTTGGAATAGCTTATTTGCGCATTTACAACGGAGCAGCAGAACGCGGCCACCATTCCCGCGATACCCAGCTTTGTGATTTTTTTCATATTGGGGGTTGGACTTCTGAAGGGTTGCATCTTCTCACTCATATCAATGAAGCCGTCACAAGAGTTTTAACGAGACTGGTCTTCGTGAAAATAATGAATATGCTTTTTAGGTTTGCTTCAAAGACCGTACCACCTCGACAAATTTCAGCCAATAGACAAAACGCGGATTCGTATGGACAAAACGCTGATTTGAGGCCTGAAGCAAGCGCTTTCGCATGTTGTTTCCGACAGCGAAGCACGCCAAAATATTTCATCCGCGTGAACTCATTTTTCATGATTGAAATCTTCTGGCGCAATGTGCAGGCGACGCGGCCGCTCACCTATGTCAATCCGGATCGCATGCGAACCCCCGCCGATGTTCGTAAGCCTGAGCCAATTGTTTGAGAGCGTGCCAGAGGAAATTTCGCCGTCTACCATTACGACGGAGTTCGTCGAACCAAACGCCGGCAACATCACCGTAGCGCTGACATTCCCTGGTATACTCAGCAGCAATTGAAAATCTCCCGGTGCGTTACTCACCGAAATGCTCACCGGTCCGCGAATCGTGGGCACCACGCCTTGTGCATACGTCAATGTGTTGCCGAGCTGAGGTTGAATGAGAACTTGTCCAAAACCTGCGGTTAGAGGCCGGAGACCGAGGACAAAGCGCGAAATCAAATTACCTGGTGCTGCACCCCATGCATGGTTTAAATCCATGTTGGGCTTGTCGGTAAAATTCCATGCTTCAGTCGTAAGTGTGGAACCGAGATTGATCATACTTAGCCAGCCGCGCGGACTGTTTGTAGTCATCAGATAGATTGCAGTGTCTGCGTCGCCAGCTTCGAACAAAGCTTCCAGCAAATATTGCGCGCCATACACACTGCATGGCATTCCGTGATTGGCGGCGATTCGCGAATGGAGAAAATTGACGACGGCGTCTTGTCTTTCGGCCGGTACCAGCCCAAACGCGAGCGGGAAAAAATTTGCGTGCGCAGACACGTGATCAGTTCCCACGCCATCCACGTATCGCTGCAGAGCGTCATCCCAAAAAGTTGCGTTGTATGCGACAAAAAGCCGATTGGCATTGGCAGTATAACTATTCGCATCATGTGTCCGGCCAAGAACGGCGGCGATGTCAGCCATAAGCCGCAAACCGCGATAACAAAATGCGTTAACGACTGAATTCGTAAAATTCAGATAGTTGCCATCTTTGATCACGAAACCGTCGCGATCTCCACGCGGCCAATCTACGACATCTGAATTGGTGGATTGAGGAAAGTTCGGAAAGCTTTTCATCAATCCGGAACTTGTGGCCGCCCACGTGAATGAGTTCGTTTGGAGCCCCGTGTAATATTCACTGAGCAGATTGGTATCTCCCGTCTGGAGATAATCCGCCCAGGCAATGAAGATATCATGAGATTTCCATTCCGTAGGCCACGTCGGATGTTGCATTAAGTACTCGAAACTGTGGCGCGCCATAGTGAATTCCCGGTCCACCGCATACGAACTCATCTGCTGAATATAAGAATCCGCTTCGTAGGGCTTACGCTCACGGTCACCGTCCACGTAAATGCCAGCGAACGTGAGTACCTGCATGGAATTACGGCAGAGATTCCAAATCTGGTTGAGTGCGGCACTTGAGCTGCTGAAACTTGCGGCGTCGGTATTGAATCGAGAAAGCAACCGCATTTGCACGACGTCCGTAACCGTGAGCGCGCCTGGGAAGTTACTGAGTTCAAGATACCGGAACGGCATAACCGCGCCGCAATCCTTCAGATCAACCGTGCCCGGCGGATATGAATACGACGGCGGCCGGATCGAGTAGGTGATGTTTCCGTTGGTCAAACTGAATGTGGTATTCGTGTGTCGCACGGTACTGCCGACTGGCGGCTCCCCATTGACGGCAAAACCGTTTGACATTTCTCCGAAGCGCACGCCAACGGTGCATGGCGTCAGCGCGCCATGTGCATGTACAGTAGCATAACCGAAAGCGTCCTGACCGAAATCTACAAACCACTGCCCTGGCGCCGTGCTCGTAAGCAACACCGGTGTGGCGGGGACAAATTTCAGCGGATAACGACCGGCAAAAGGATTTGTCGCCGAGCCGGTGACAAAATGTTGTACAACGGAAAACGGACTGATCTGTCGCGCACTGTCGGCTGACTGCACGCGCCAAAAAAAATTCATGCCCATGGCCAGTGGCGCTCCGCCGTAAGGAATGTTGATCGAACTGCTGTTGCTGACCCAGCCCGAATCCCAAACCTCACCGACGCCCTTGTCCGCCAGCCTTTGACTTGAAGCGACGATGATATGGTAGCCGCTTTGCGAATCGTTGCGGAATGACGGATTGTAAATCCAGCCGAACTGCGGTGCCGGGTTGGTAATGACAGTTTCTTCCGGATGTTCCAGCAAATCGCATAACAATCCGCTGGGCGGATTGGCGGCACACATCGCTACCGGCAACATCAACACGAACAAGCGAAAAAAACTGGAGCCCATCTCGTGAATTATTTGATGTAAACCCCGTTTGCCAAATACCCCCAAATGCGGGTATTCACCGCACATCTTTGCGCAATTAGTGTAGGAAGGAAAAACGGAAAGCCACTCATTTACCATCTGCGGCCTGAAACGGCTTTGGGAGCGACCGATTCGTTTTCCGCGTCGATTTGAACCGGTTGTTTATCAAAACGATGCAATTGAAGTTATTGATTCAGGTGATATTAAATAATTCTGGCAATGCGACATCAAGCGAAAAGGCGATCCCGGGTCAACCGGCGAGCGTCGTCATACTGTTAAAAAATGATATTTAAACATAAAGTGATCGTCGTTTTGGTCGCGGGGCTGTTATGGAGCGGATTGTCGGTTCAAGCATCTGCTTCGCCGGAAGCTGCTGCAACTTCATCTTCAGCATCAGATTCAACTGCGGTTTTTGACCTGCAATCAGATTCTCCCGGCCGGCTCACGTTCTACGGTTCAGATTCCGCTGATTTGTTTGCCAAGGAAGTGAATGAGTCCTTCAAGGGGGCGCTGGCTTCCGATTACGTGTCGGTTCCAAACGAAAAATTTCCTGCGGGCTTTCTCAATGCATCACCCGCCGGCCAACCGTGGTATGGAACCATGTGGACCCGCGACGCCGGCACCTTCATGCGTGAGCTGGTTTTTTGGGGATACTACGAACACGCCTGCCAGGTGGCGCAGCTGGTCATCAATCGGGTCGGAACTGACAGCAACGGTTTCGTCGCATTCCCCAGGTATTTGGACCCGCAAAAGGGCCCTGAGGCGGGTTCCGAAATGGACGGCCAGGCGGCGACTATCATTTCAATGATCGCCTTGTGGCAGCGGCTGCCAGCGGAAAATCCATTTCGCTCCCGGCTTTATGCGTTTTTGCATCAGCCCTCCTCGCCGGTGCGCGCCATTCATCACTTTCTTCAATCGCGGCCTCTTGTTCCTGGTTCCGGCGAATTCGGCGGTGGTCTGGGGCACGATAACTATAACGTTGTGCAAAACAACCTGTGCGCCCTGGCGTTGTTAAGCGCGGCCAATATGGAAGACGCAGTTGGCGACGGTGCCACCGCAAAGCAATGGCGCAAGGACGCCAAAACGCTGTTCCACAATATTGAAAGATATCTCATCAACGAGAAGGGTACTTGGATTTGGGGTATCGATATGACATCCCTGAAACCAAACCACACGGATACCGACAGCGCTACCTTGGGAGGCACTGGCGGCCTGAACGGTGTAACCTCCATGACCGCGGATGTTTTCGGATTCAATCCAGATGACTGGCCATGGAAAGGAGCTTTGGTCAACGGACAAAAGACCTTTGATGAACTCTACGCCTTTCCATTGCGGAAAAGTCAGTTTGATAAATACGGCTTTTGGGCGCAGATGAACTATACTCACAACGGCCTGCTTACCAGTCCGTCGTACGGTCAAGGCTACGCATTACAAGACATGCTGCTACTTGACAAAACGGACATGGCTGGCCACGGTTTGGATTTTCTTGCTCAGGGAACTTATAACTCTCCTGACATGATCTTTAGCTTCAGGGAATGGCATTACACGCGCCTTTCTCCATACTATTTCTACGAAAGAATGTATTCGCCCGATGGGAAGGGCAAGATAGAGATGACTGCCGGTTGCGGTCCGCTCAATCTGGTTAATGTCTCCGAGCCCCTCAAGGTAGCCCGTTTGATCGCCGGCGTTGATGACACATCGTTGAAACAGGTTCAAATCGTCCCACGCCTGCCTCCTTCATGGAGCGGGTATAGTTTGGAAAATTGGCCAATTCTCACCAACCACGGGGTCGTGAGGGCCGATATTTCCTTTGAAAAAAAAGATGGAAAGGCAAATTTGCACGTCCGGGTCAGACAAGGTGGCATAATTCCAAAACTCGCTGTAAGGCTGCCAGGAAAGAAGGGACTGGTTTGGAAACAACAACGCAATGTTGAAGATTTCAACTTTATCTCCGACTTCTGAATACACAATTGGGTCGAAAGCAGAGTCTTGCAACTATTGACAGGCGAGTTTTATCAAATTCAAGACAGTTCGCAAAATAGTAGATGAATCAGCAACTTGTCTTGTGTAACTTCATAAAATCTGTGAATTCGAAACACGAAAGAATCATTTACAATATTTGTCGGCTAATAACCTGTGCTTCACTATGCGCTTGCGCAAATAATCACCTTCGCGCCGAAGACTATGATGCACGCGCCCGCGAGCTTGTCGGAAAAATGACCTTGCAGGAAAAAATCGATCAACTTCACGGAATCCAGAATGCCGAATATTATCGGTATGTTCCTCCGGTGCCACGGCTGGGTATTCCGGCATTCCATATTGCGAACGGGCCGGCCGGTGTCGGACCGGCTGGCGACGATCCTCAAAAACCCGCGACCGCAATGCCGGCGCCCATTTCGCTCGCCTCAACGTGGGATGTTGCCCTGGCAAATCAGTACGGCGTGATCATTGGCAAAGAATCGAAGGACCTGGGTGAGGATTTGTTGGAAGCACCCGACATCAACATAGCGCGTCTGCCGCAAAATGGCAGGACGTTTGAAGCGTTTGGCGAAGACCCTTATTTAGTGTCACAGATGGCTGTCGCCGAGATTCGAGGAATTCAAAGCCAGGATGTCATCGCCAACGTGAAACACTACGCCGCGAATAACCAGGAAAACAATCGTTCGAAGGTCAATGTCATCGTAGATGAACGCTCGCTGCATGAGATCTATCTTCCGGCTTTTGAAGCATCGGTCAAGGAGGGGAATGTTGCGTCACTGATGGCTGCCTACAACAAAGTGAACGGCCTTTTCTGCTGTGAAAATCCCGAACTGCTCGACCAGATACTCAAGCGGGATTGGGGGTTCAAAGGCTTTATCACCTCCGATTTTGGAGCTGTTCACAGCACCATTCCTTCCGCGCTCGCCGGATTGGATTTGGAAATGCCAACCGGAAAATACTTCGGAACCAATCTCCTGACGGCCATCCAATCCGGCAAAGTGCCGATGTCGGTCATCGACGATAAGCTGATTCGGCGTTTCCGCACGATGATGGAATATGGGCAGTTTGATCACATCACAAAATTGAAATCCATTCCGGCCAAAAAGGACGGACTTGTCGCCAGGCAACTTGCCGAAGAAGGCATGGTGTTGCTCAAGAACACTGGAGACGAATTGCCTCTCGATCCAAAACGATTGCACAGCATCGCTGTCATTGGACCTTACGCACGCAGGGCGATGACAGGCGGCGGTGGCAGCTCTCAGGTTGAGCCTTTGTATACAGTCAGCCCGATGGAAGGCATCCAACAACGTGTCGGCTCAAAGGTCAAAGTCGCTTTTGCTGATGGCGCAGATGTGACCAACGCTGTCGCATTGGCGAAATCTTGTGACGTGGCCATCGTTATGGTGGGCGATCATGCAACTGAAGGACGGGATCATTTGCTGACGCTCAGCACTAATCAAGATGCACTAACCGAAATGGTGGCGGCAGCTAATCCGCACACGATAGTCGTGCTAAAAACCGGCTCGGCGGTGCTTATGCCGTGGATGGATAGAGTCCCAGCTGTTTTAGAGGCGTGGTATCCGGGCGAAGAAGATGGCAATGCCGTGGCGGCGATCCTCTTCGGAGATATCAACCCTTCGGGCAAACTACCGATAACGTTCCCAAAAGCATTGTCGGACCTGCCGGCCAATACTCCGGAACAATATCCGGGCGTTGCCGGTACAGCGCATTATTCCGAAGGAATTTTTGTCGGCTATCGTCATTACGACGCTGAAAATATCCAACCTCTTCTCCCATTTGGTTACGGTTTGTCTTACACCAAGTTTGGCTATACAAACTTATCTATCAGTGCCAGGAACATTTCGACAGCGCTCGAATCGAGCGGAACGGTAGCTGTCGATCTGGATGTAGCCAACACAGGCAAACGGTTCGGCAAAGAAGTGGTGGAACTCTATGTCAGCTTCCCTTCGATCGTTGCAACTCCGCAACCACCCGCGCAATTGAAAGCATTTGAGAAGGTGGCCCTGAATCCAGGCCAAAGTCGCCGTGTTCGCTTGAAGCTCAATGCGCATTCGTTTGCGTGGTGGGACACAGAGACACACGGCTGGAAAATTACGCCGGGGACGTACCGCATCATGGTGGGTTCGTCATCCCGCGACTCTCGGCTTCAAGACGATTTGCAGATCAAGTAGAAATCTATGGCGGTATTTCAATCCTGCATCGAAAATCTTTCACATTAATGTATCGGTTGAAACCCATCGAAGAGATCAGCCGGCGCAGTCTAATCAAACTAATGCTGCTGACAGGTCCAATTATCTGTGGACCAACTCCTTTGCTGGCAGAAATGGTTTTCAGCCCACCCAACGGTCGCGGCGCCGCGACGAATCAAACCACGCGGCGTCCGCGACTTTTTTACAATTCCACTTCTCTGCACCACCTGCGCCGATGGCTTGCCTCCGATACGGCAGCCCGTGACGTGTTGCAAAAACGCGGCGAAGAGTTGTTAACCGCTGACTTCATTTCGGAGTCCACGGCGATGAAAGGTCCCGGCCAGCAGCAGAATTTCGCCGCTCCTGGAGACCAAATGTCGGAAATGGGTCTAACCCTTGGCCTGCTCTATCAGCTCACTGGAGAAAAGCGTTATGCTGCCAGGCTCCGGGACGCGATGTTCTATTATAGCCGGTATGCCCGCTGGACCGCTCCAGGCTTCCCGCACCGGTCCCCTCCCTGGCATTCGGAACTGGACACAGCAAAATTCAGTTTTGGTTACGCAACTGGTTACGACGCGCTCCACAACGCGCTTGCGGACGCCGACCGAAAACAAATCGCGGAAATCATGGTCCGCATGGCCGTTTTGCCAATTCTCAACGATTGGGTTTCGCCCGGCACCCGCATTCATTCAATGGATTCCATGGGACATAACTGGTGGGGCGTTTGCGTTAGCGGTGCTGGCCTGTGCGCACTTGCTTTGCTGGGAGATGATTCGCGCGCTCAAGGATGGATCAGAGCAATAGATGCGGGCTTCAAACAATGGTTCGATTACCCGGGGAACGTGCTTCAAAACCGCGTGGCCACTTTCCAACGTTCCGGTCCCTCTTACGAAGGCGTAGGCTACACTGACTATGGCGTGCAGGAATATCTCTATTACCGGCTGGCCTGGCAGAACACATTTCCAAAGAATAAAGCGGCGCACATGGAACCCTTGGATAACCTGGCGCGCTATTTCCTCCATACACTCTATCCGACCTCCTCGGGCTTTTATGCCGTGAACTTTAATGACAGCTCGCCGGAATCCGACTCAACCACAGCCGTGCTGCTGCTAATCGCCTGCGGGTTGGGGACGCCGGAAGCCAGTCGGTACCTCGAACTGGTGCATACCCGGAATAACCGGGTAATGCGCTCGTTACTACGACAGCATCCCAAACCCGCGGCGGCTACAGATGTGTCGAACTCCTATACTTACCCCGATATGGGCTGGGCGATGCTGCGTTCCTCGTGGGAAAAAGACGCAACTCTTTTGGCCGTCAAGTCCGGTTATACCTGGAACCATGCCCACGCGGACGCCGGCTCGTTCATGCTCTTCAAGCAGGGACTGCCTTTGATCATTGACTCCGGAAATTGTGCCTACCATCTACCGGAATACACGTCGTACTACCGGCAAAGCAAGGCGCACAACGTCATTCTCTTCAACGGCGCCGGACAGCCGGAGGAGGACCTGTTTCTCGGCTGCAAGTTCCCCGGGCACCTTCACAGCTTGATTGACGGACTCGGATTGAAATACATCTACGCTGACGCCACCGGCCCAATGGCTCGCTGGTTTGTGCGTAATTATCGCCACTGGTTTTGGAGCGGCGATGTCATTTTCATTTTTGACGACGTGCGCGCACATGAGGCGGGCCAAATGGACTGGCTGCTGCACTACGAAGGGGAATACACACCGTATCCGGGCGGTGGCGTCCGGCTCGAAAACTGCGAGGCCGAAGCGGTCGTAAAAGTGCTCTACCCGCCGGTCCAGGTCCGTGAAGAAATGGGTTTAGCCCCTGAGGATCCAAAAACAAAGATGCCTTACTTGGTTTTCTCCGCTGATGCTCCAGCGCAATCATGCCAATTCATCACAGCTATTTGCCTGAATTCAGAACCCGTGCCGGAGTTTGAGGTTCTGCAAGAGGATGACTATGTCGGAGTTCGTATGCGAACTCCCAATTCCGTGGAAGAGTACTACATAAACCTTCGTGCAATCAACAACCCCGGCACAATCAGCATCCAAATCAACGATTGGACTACCGACGCATATTTGTTGCATTTCAAACGCGCTGTCTCAAATGATCAACCAGTACAACGGTTTTTCGTGAGCAATGGAAGTTATCTTCGCCGCAGGGGCCGCAGCATTTTCGAATCTCTTTCAAAGGTGACCGCCTGCTGGGCGCCAGATGATCCGCTGGAAATTCTTTCCGATGGCGCATCCAACTCGATCCAAATAGCCGCCGAACATTCTCCGGCGTGCGTCCAATGGAACGGTCGCCGAGTCGTTGCCGATTACGATAAACAAACCAAGCTCGTCTCCTTGTGTGGCGATTGAGTTCTGCATTTGCATCCCCTGAGTCATCGTTGACTTTTTCAAAACGGACTTTTGTTTTTAGGAGGATCGTAATGGTCAAGAATGGGCCGGATGAGCGAAGCCCAAATGGCACGGCCCTGTTCATTCAGATGCAAACCATCCTTGCCGAATAACTCCGGCCGCGGGCCACCCGACGCATTGGACATGGGCGTTAAATCATCAATATATATTGTGTTCGCGTTGGTCCGGCAAAACGATTCAAGCAACGCGTCCGTCTCTTTGACTTCAGCTACCAACCTGGCACGTGACGGTGATGGTTTGACAGCGATGCAACCAATGATTGTTTCCGGCAGGGCGGCGTGAACTTCCTGCACGAACGCGCGGAAGTCGGCTGAAATTTGTTCAGGCGTTTTATGGTCGGCCAAATCGTTGTCTCCGGCATAAATAACGACGATTCGCGGGCGATAAGGAATGACAATGCGCCGGGCGAATTCCGCCAAATCCGCCATCTCCGCACCACCAAAGCCGCGGTTGAAAACTCTGTGTCCAGGGAACGCGTCACCTATATTTTTCCAAAGGCGGATGTTGGAGGCGCCAGTGAAAAGGACGGCGTTCATAGCCGGCGGATTCGTGCGATCCGCTGCTTCAAATGCTTGAATGTCGCGCTCCCAACGATTGGTTTTGGCGACGGTTTGCGTTTGCGCGCCGGCGAACCCGGCGGAGGACAGAAGAATAAACAAACAGAAGAGCGCGGCAGAACCAAAGACAGTATGTTTCATGTGTTTAACGTTGTAATTCTTTTTCCCGCTAACTTCTCAGAACGGCAAATGATTCATTGCTCCATTACGACGACTGCAGACCGCGCTGGAATTTTCAACGGACTGTGCATCGCATGAGCATTCGGATTTTCGGGAGTTGCCGTCACCAGCTTGCCTGGATGAGGCAATTCCACTTTGGCAATGATGGATTTGGAAAATTCCATGTTGACGACCACCACCGCGCGCTTGCCCGTCGCCGTTACAAAAACAGAGTAGCGGGAACTGCCGTCCGCGGTCACACGGGCCCCCAGCGTGTCCTGAAAAGTCGCGTCCCAAAGGTACTCTTTATACTTCCGGCGCAAGGCGTCAATTTTTTTGCCGTACGCCAGAGTCAACGGGAAGTCTTCGAGATACCCTTTGAAGTTGTAAGGTTCGTATTCGATCATGTAACGGTCCATCAAGATCAGGTTCAGCATCTCCCGGTCGTCAAATCCGGTGACGGACACCATCAAAGGCTCCTGTGGATCAATATAACGGCACACCGGCACTGAATCGGCGTTGATACGGAAATAAGAGCACGGAAAATACTGGCACAGCCAGTCTTCCGGCCCCTCGCCGGAAAAAAGAAAGTCCGGGCTAACCTTGTCGGCGGCGGCACGCAATTGGGCGCTTAGCGATAGATCGCCATGGTAAATATATCCTGGCGGATTATAGCCGTGTCCGGATGCATAGTTATACAAAACAGTCGAATGGTGACACACTTCATCCCACAGCCAGCCCTCGGAGCCAAGCGCCAGGATCTTTTCGAATTCCTTGTTAGCCACGTCGCGATAGGCAGGGTCGCAAAAGTCCATTACCGCCCGACGATGCACACCAATGTTCGCCAGTTGTGTCGGCGTGAAATACTGGTAGCCGCCCTGCTCGTAGCGCTTGCCGTTAGGGTCGGCGCATTCGTATTTGTAAAGTTCGTTCGTATACCAAGGCATTGTCAGATCGGCCCAGTTCAGTTTGGCGAACAAGATAATTTTGACACCCTTTGCCTGACTTTGGGCAATAAAATCATGCAGTTGCTGCCACGTGCCTAACCCCGGTTCGATGTCTTGTGCCGGATCTCCGCCGTCCTGTCCCCAATGATTCCAGCCGACAAGTTGAATGGCGTTTACGCCGTTATCTGCACATTGCCGGGCATAGGTAATCAAGTTCGTGTAAGGCACACGATAGTCCTGTTCTGGCGAACAGATCTGCAACTGCTGCCACGAGTTGACATCCTGAATCCATGACGGCAGATGCGGCTGTTTAAACCACGTCATGCGCCACGCCTTGTATAGGTCCACGCCCGCGTGCCAGTCGCCCTGGTAAAACTTCATGAGTACTGGCGCCAGTGTCACAGTGGAATTCGGATGCACATAGGCAACGTGCGAAGTGTGAAATTCGGTTCGCGTCGGACTGTTGCTCGAACTGGTTAAACTGCGTCGATCGAAAATAAAGTTCAACAAATACGGCTGGGTTGGATCGTGCATCTCGACATAGAGCCCGGTATTGGAGGACTGCACCAAACAAAAGAGGCTTTGCTTGGACTGAACACCGGGTTTCTTCGAAATTTCTTCGGAGGGGAGGTTGCCATACCACATGTGTTTCACCGTCAATGGCACACCCTCTGGCGCTTCACTGAAACCCCCTAAGTAAGGATAGTCAATGGATTCGATCATCTGCGATGAACTATTTGCCACGTTCATAGCAAACATCAGCGCCCCGTTGGTCAAAGTCACGTCAGCGGTTAGTGATATGGGCAATGGTTGGCCGTGATCATCGACCAAATCGTGCCACTGAAGGCGAATTTCCCGGGCGGAAATCTTTTGCGCTTCGACAGCGTGGTGTTTGTCGCAGTAAACAAAATCATGTTTTTGTCCCGGCGAAAACATGTTGAGGCGAAAAGGTATACTCAAATCGGGCCGATGGTCTGCAACCCATTGGGCAGGGCCGTTTTCCAGTCGAACCAGCGCTCCTGAGTCGTTGTCAAAGGCGGCCAGCATTTGGCCATCTTGCAGCACGATTTCATCCGCTGAAGCTGGCGGCGACATCAAAACCGCAATACTGCAAATAACTCCGACAATCAACATTCGTGCAGGGCGAGACAGGCACATAGCGATAGAATTCATTTTAAGGACCGACTTATTGAGGCAGAGTCGGGCGCCATTGCTTGTAGATATCACCTCCGGCATGTTCGTCGCCCTGGTAACAACGCGCAATAATCGGAACCAGTTTTATGGTAGAATGCGGTTTCTCGAAAATGAGATGGCACACACGAAACTCCAAATGCACCGGCTTGCCATCGATTACGTCTTTCGACGGAACCAATGAGTTGATACCTGACAAAACACCGGGATGCTGTTCAAAAGTGTATCGGAGACTGTAAGGTGATCGGGCGGCATCAACCCCGACATAGACTCCCTTATCGGGGGATTGGATCAGGCAGAAAGGACTAAGGTTTGCGTCTAGAATTTTGGTCGGCCAAAAGACGCCCCAATAACCTTTTTCGTTGCGGAAATGTGGATAGATCTCGTTGGGAGCAAGGTGGTCCACATTGCTACGCTGCATCGTCCAAACCGCCATCATATTTGTGGACTCACGTGATGACGAATTGAAATCACCAAAGTACGGATAGTCAATCGTTTCGACAGTCAGTGCAGAATCGTTCTGCAAGCTCGCATTGAACGTCAGCACGCCGTTGGTCAAAGTAACATCCGCCACCAAGGATATCGGCAAAATGCCGCCGTTTTCACTGACCAAATTTTTCCACTGCAAACGAATATCGTGTTCAGATATTTTTTTGACTTCGACTGCCTGCTGCTTCTGCCCCAAAATCGGATTCCAGCGCCGCTCTGGCAATGGAGCGAACATACGGAAAGAAATTCCCAGGTCCGGCCGTCGTTCGATGGTCCACCTAGCCGTCTTATCCTCGAGTCGCGTCAATGCCCCGGACCGGCTATCAAATGCGATTAGTAGAGAACGATCCTCCAATACAATCTCTCTGCCGATCGCGGGCTGCGCAACTATGTCAACCATGTATAGCGCACCCAAAATAAACGAAGTGGAAAAAAGATTCGCTGCTCTTAGGATTATATCTGATTTGGAATTTATCCTTTTGAAAGTCATTGCAATCATACACTCTCGCGGTTGAACGATATATTTTTCCGTATGCTATTCTTCGCAATTCGTATTCGATCCATTGCACTCATCCTTGTAGTTGCGGTCACAACTTGTTCGCTGACACACGCGCGCGCGGATCAAACCAACCCGGCCGAATTCCGCACACAATTTTCCAGCCTTTGCGACGTGGCCGTTGCGCAAGTGACGAATTCGAACAGCAAGGGCCCGTTCTTCGCGGATTCCTATGCCATCCGCGCCTTGTGCGTGGAATACGACATGACGGGCAATCAGAAATATCTGGATGCCTGCCGCGCCTGGTCCGACCGGATGATCAAGTATCAAGAGCAAATGACTCCGCCCGGCGCCTATTACATGCACTACAACCGAAAACCCGGCGAAACGAACGGCGATTGGTACGCAGCCGACAGTTCGTCCATTGGCATGGCGGTGCTGGCGACGTCCGTGCGCTGCCCAAGCGTGGAGCGGCAACGTTATCTCGCCTCGGCGGAAAAATTCGCAAGCCTGGTCATGAGTAATTACGTCAAGCCGGATGGGGGCGTTACCGACGGAATCTGGCACGAATCCCAGGATGAGTGGTGGTGCAGTTCCTGTTTGTTCGGTTCTTTCCTCTTCAACCTTTACGCGAACACTGATGATGCGCGTTATCTCAAAACGGCGCTTGCCGCGACGGATTGGCTGAACCGTTTGGACCTTAACAAAAAGCAACCATTCCCGCTCTCGCAACAAGGTCCGGCCATGATTTTTTACGTCATGGAAAATTATTGCGCCGGCTGGCCATATATCGAAAAGGACACAAAGCTCACTCCGGCTGCACGCGGAAAGGCTAATTGGTGCCTCAGTTGGATTGCCGGGCAACAGAGTGTCCCGATTGCCGACCGGCAATGGCAGCCCACAAAAGGTTGGGGCATGAAATTGGGTGGGCTGCCGTTCGATGAATATATTTTCTCTCTCCATTTCGCTGACAGCGAGAAATTGACGGCGGACGGCGATGCTGAAATGAAACGACTTGCGGCGATAGCCTTTACCGGGAAACCGGAATTTACCCAACTGACTGCATTTTTGATGATGGCCTACGCCGAACGTTTGGACCCGGGCGCGATTTATAGAGCCGCTAAATAAACGTGAAGAATTAATCCTCGCGAGCCTCAGTTTGCGCAGTGATTCGGTCAAAACTCCTCCACGCAGGGCTTGCCCTCATACCAGGCGATCATATTTAGCACGAGCAGGTTCCAATCTTGAAATCCCGGATTCATGACCGGCTCGCCATTTTCGGGCAGATAGAATTCGTGCAATGCGCCGCTTTTCTCATAGTCCCTCCCGATCAGCTTGACTGTTTTTTCGACCAATTCACGCGCTTGCTCCTTGTATCCATATTTTACAAGGCCCCGGAAAACGAAATAGTTGGCATTAACCCAGATTGGCCCCAACCAGTTGGACGGATTGCTGGTGGCCCGCAAGTCATACATTTTCTCCAGCTTCGAAAGCGAACGGATCCCATACGGTGCATTGAACGTATTGGTGTCCATCAGATTTTTTTCAACCATTTGCCTGGCCTGTTCCGGTGTCGCCACGCCGGACCACATGGCCAAAAAGCCCGACCAAACGCCCAGCCGTTGAATCAGGCAATCCCAATTCCTCGGCTGGTTCATGTGAAATTGCCAGGCTTTGTCTATTGGCTCTGTCGCGGGCCGCAGATTTAAATCAACACTATAATAGAAACCGTCCTTCGGATCCCAACAGTGCTCGCGGATCGATTGAAGGAGTTCGTCCGCCAGTTTTTGATAGCTATTCCCGATCTCTTTTTGGTTCAAGCATCCCGCCAGATACACCATCGCCTCGAGCTCCTTGTACATGAAACAATTCAACAAGATCGAACCGGAACTTCCGTAAGGCCGGAAAAACGTACTGGGATCGTTGTCTACTCCCAGGAACTCGTCGGTTTGCCAGTAATACAAACCCGTCTCTTTGTTGCGGTAATGATTGTAATAACAATTTACAAACGCCTGCATTTTGGGGAACTGATCGCGTAGCCATTCGGCGTCGCCGCCGTTCAGTTTAACCAGGAAGGCGGCGTGCTGGGCCAGACACGGCTTGTGCATGTTATGCTGCCACGGGATAAAATTCGTCTCGTTAAAAAAGCTTTTGCCGTTGGGGCTGATTACCACCGGGATGTATCCGCTGCTGACAGCGTCGAGAAAGTTGAGGATGCATCCCCGCTCATATTGGATTGCCTCTTTCTTGTCGTCGGCCGAACCGTTCTCCAGAAGAATCTGTCGCAAGGCAATGTCCGTCAGCCACGAGTCCCAATCCCAGAGCTGATCCTGATAGGAGCTGCACCCCGGCGTCACAAAGGGATATTTCAAAACGCCTTTGGCCGGCTTAAACATTCCCTTGTATTCTTTGGAAATATTTGTCCGGATAACTGCAATGTAGTGTTGCGTTTCGCTGGGGGTATCGGCGCCTTTCACAGCAAAGGCCAGACACAGGAGTGGAATGATAAGTCTATTCATGCGTTAGAACGGGTGCGAAGCAAAATAATTTTCCAAAAGTTGTTCAATGGATGGTTTTCATTTTCCTTCAAACTTTGCCGGCCGCTTTTCCACAAACGCCGAGATGCCTTCGCGGGCATCCGGCAATTCAAGACAACGCAGATAGGCTTCCGTGTCGGCCCGATGCGTGAGTTTGGGCAGTTGTCCCTCATCCGAATGAATCAGGCGTTTCGTCCGCCGGAGCGCCTCGGCGGGTTGCAATAGCAAGCGCTCCGCGAGTTGCTGCGCGCGTTTCATCAGCATCGCCCCGGGCACGAGTTCGTTGGTCAACCCCCACTCCAACGCCTGAGTTGCGGTGACGGCATCACCGGTAAGACACATCTCCAGTGCACGCGCCTTTCCAATCAGCGCCATCAATTGCGCAATACCATAACCTGGCGGCCAACCGAGTTTAATCTCCGGCATGGCGAAACTGGCCGCATACGACGCCACTCGCAAATCGGATGAATATGCCACCACGCAACCAGCGCCGAAGGCTGGACCATTGACTGCCGCAATCACCGGCTGCGGCAATTGTTCAAACGCCAAACAGATATTCGCCTGCCGCAGGCTCAACGTCCGGGCCACTTCCAACGTTAACCCCGCGACCTCCTTCACATCATCTCCAGCACAGAAAGTGTCACCCGCGCCGGAGATCACTACGACCCTGACCTCCTGGGGATGTCCTGCCAACCACGCGACCAGGCGTTCCAGTTCGCCGGTCATTTGCACATTGATTGCATTCGCCGCACGCGGCCGATTCAAAATCACCGTGGCGATTCGATTCGACACTTCCACGGTGAGGGTTTCCAATGCACCAAGATTTTCAGCGGCCGGCTTGAAGTTCGTGACGCGGTCTTCTTCTTTCACCAACTTCATCACATTGGAAACGACTCGGTCCAGATTGACGACGGCACGACGGTGCCTGCCTTTGCCGATTTCGCGATCGCCAACGGAAGCACGCACTTCGAAGACCACGCGATGACCCTCAATCTCCACCACTTTGGCGACTGCCCGCACGGTCGAACCCAACACAGCAGCGCCGGTATGCTCAACCTGTACCTCGACTCCGACAGATTCCTCTGCGTCTTCCAAATACGGCCGCAATGCTTCACGAGCAGACAGTTCCATCAGCATGATCATGCTGGGCGTCGAAAATACAGTGGCCTGTGGTACACCGCCTAACGAGATGGTCATCGTCGGGTCAACCATCCAGGTCAATTCCCCCGCATGCCCAATTTGTAAGCCTGATTTCATATCAAATCATTGATAAGCCTCTATTCGTTTTCAAGGCGCATTAATGACTGTTTGCCCTCGGTCGGCCAAATTCCGAAGTGAGATTAGTGGAATTATCGTAACTTTCGTACGCCTCTCCCGCTGGCGCCAACGAAATTGGCCATTTTCTATCTGCCATGTGCCATTGCTCCATGCTCCGTTTGTCACACCGGGACGTCGCGCTCGGCGTGTCCGAAGACGGATGGACCCGATTCTGCAGTCTTCCTTCTGCATTCTGCACTTCCCCAGCCCCATCCTGTAAATCTTGTTCATCCTGTCCAAAACCCGAAGTGAGATTAGTGGAATTATCGTAACTTTCGTACACCCCCTTGTCGCGTCGGAGCCAGACGAAGACGGACGCCCAGCCCACCCGCTTCCGGCCTCCACCCTGCCAGCCTCATCCATCCCAATCCTATTCTCATTTTTCATAGCCCGATCATAAACCGGTCACATGGACATCCGCTGTCCATGTGAAATTTTTTCAGAATTTATTATTTTAGACATAATTCACTCCAGACCAGCAGCTTACATATATTTTTGTTCTCGCGCCTTGATTTCCCATCGAGGCCAACAGGTTTAACCGTGAATATTCGCGTTTTGGGCGTCGAAGCTATCGAAGATTATCCCATGAAGGCGGCACTTCCCGAATACCCGCAAACGTGGGTATTTACGCCTCTTCGCACAAGCTGTTAGATTGAGAGACAAGTCGAGAGCTGAATTGAAGCCTGTCCATAATCCTGTGGGGCCCTCTGAAATGCTCTAATAAAACGATTGGAATTCTGATTGAAGAGCAACTTGCTGCAAGCACCAATAAAATTGCTGGTGTTGGGAATCCTGTTGACGTTCTGCTGCCTGACCGGAGCCGCCCAGACACTCATTTATTCCAACTTTTTTAACGGAGGCGCAGTGACCGTGAATGGAACCGCGCCGATAATCGCCAACAGCCTTCTCGGCGGCTCCAGCAGCGCGCAATGGACATGCACGTATACCAACACCGTTGGTTCCGCCACTGTTTTTCAGAATGGCACCATCGATACCAACGCGAGTTGCGCTCTTTTGCCGTTCACTCCCCAACCGGGCTGCGTTTATTTAATGAGCGCTTCAATAACGACCCCGGCAACCATGCCCAATTGGGTGGCGATGGGATTCGCGCAGGCCGCTACTCAGACTAATAACGCAACTGGAACTTTTTCTCGATTCACTGACAGTCCGGTCAATGGATATGCGTGGATGGGAATAAGGGCCAATACCGCTCAAGGCGTGTATGCGGGCAAGGGAACACAAAACTCCGAGGGCAATAGCACCATCATTCCTTCCGGGGCCACCAACTTAACAATTATTTTGAATACAGCCGGCCCGCATTGGACAGTGTCCGCGTATTTAGGAGGCGCAATAGTCGGCACGAACGTCATTGGCGGCACTCAGCTCGGGACCAATGTCGCGTATAGCGCCATTCCGCCGATAGCCTACGCAGGAATTGGCCAAACCAGTTTCGCCAACCAGTCCGTCGCCGGAATTCAATGGAACTACTGGACGCTTTCCGTCACGCAGGTGCTGACGGCAGCCGTTACCAATACTTACTGGGTGGGGCCGTCTGCGTCCGGCACGGGCGATGGATCATCCTCGGCCAACGCGGCAAGTTTTATCAATTACAGCTTTTGGACGAATGTCCAAAGCCAGCTTCACTCGGTGAATGTCACCGTCAACTTGAACGACGGAAACTATTCTGCCGGCGAGCTGAATTTCACAAATATAGGCAACCCGTTGCACCAGCTCACGCTGCAAGCCGCGAATCTCTACAAACCGGTTTTCAGTGGAGCTGTTGGTACGCTTGTTTACCTCACGGGTTCACAGAACATCAAATTCTACGGCATCGTCTTTACCGGACCCGTCAGCTACTGGGGAGTTGAGTGCTTGCCGAATGGCCTCAATCCGTGCCGGAATGTGGAATTATCCTACTGCCAATTCATTAATCTGACGAACGTCCTCTATGGCGCCCTTGGTCTGGTGAATGGAGCCCGTGACATTCTGGTGGACAACTGCACCTTCACCAATCTGACGGCCAATAACGGCAACCATCAACATATGATCTATGCCTCACACGAGATCGTGGGCGTGGTGGTGACCAACTGCCTGTTCCAGGACTGCCTGGCGGACTACGTGCGATTCCGGGATAACTCCGAATATTGCACCATACAGAACTGCAAATTCATCAGCACAATGAGCGCCTCGGCGTGGCCATTCATCAGCGCCGAATTATATAACGTGACGAACTCTGACTCGGCCGGCGATGAATTCTTTGGTAATTATTTCCAGGTCAGCGGCAATTCCTTTACGTACGATGTCCCGGGCGGACCGGGGCCGTACGCAGCGTTGCACTTCAGCGACAGTGGTTATTCCCCTTATACCTACAATTGTACCCCGACCTCCTCGCAGGTCAACGCGTGGACCAACGGAACCATTAGCTCCCAACAGTCATTCCTGCAAACCAACATGGGGATTCTCGCTTCCAGCATCAAAATGTTCGGCAATAGCTACAACTCTGTCACCTACCAGATGGACTATTCCTACGTTTGGGATGGCAATGCGCCCTACGGCGGCTGGAGCGACACGGTCGATCTTGATAGTTTGCCCGACGCCAGCGGCGCATCCCTCGGAGCGACGCCCGCGTTGCGCAACGGCAATTTCGACCGCCAGGGACTGCTGCTCACACCGGTGGTCTCCAGCACGCCCAACGAGTGCCTGTTTCAGACATGGTTTTGCAACCCAACCTACGCCAATATTCTTCGGCATCCGGGCTTTAATGGGACCAGCAATGCGTTGATGTTCAGCAAGGCGGCCAACCAATTCGTCTACCAATGGATCACGCCTCCCGGCCCAACCTGGACAATGGACTGCCTGTTTGCCATGGGTTCCGGTTTTAGCGGCGTCGGGACCAAATTCAAAGTGGACATTTTTCACGACGACATCTCCGGCGGCAAGGTTTCGATCGGAGTTAATGATCAAGGACAATTCGGGATTATCAACAGCGAAGGCACTTTTGTGGCTTTGCCGAATTTGGGAACGGTTTCATTCTCTCAGGATAATAATAACAACGGCTACTACAACGACCCGGGTGATGTCTTGAATGTCTATCGGCTGCGGGTCGTCGGAAATTACACCGCGTCCACCCCCTACGTGAACGTTTATACCAGCGACGCAAACAACCCCGCCCTGACTCACCAATCGCTCGGTCTCACCTATTGGGTGAACGGTATACCGACCAGCGGACAATCGTCTCCCGAGACGATTGCATTTTACAACAATACCAACACAGTAATAGTCGATCAAATCGCCATCGCGTCCAGCCTGGCAGGCCAACCACCGGTCATTACCAGCACCTGGCTGAATGGCGGGCAATTCGTTTTGTCCGGCATGAATGGCTTCGCCGGGGACGGTTATAACCTTCTTTCTTC
>Ga0070731_10001033_pt1 | contig 31069 bp, 33 predicted proteins | sample Coa_R1_2_FD_66448 | JGI IMG/M metagenome (GOLD analysis project Ga0070731, IMG submission 66448) | Surface soil microbial communities from Centralia Pennsylvania, which are recovering from an underground coalmine fire - Coalmine... | ecosystem: Environmental > Terrestrial > Soil > Unclassified ... | reverse complement strand
CAGCGCGAACAACGTCATTTTGGACACCGACTCGGTTCAGAACTGGACCGGTCATTCGGTTTTTGTGCAGTGCACTTGCACAGGAAATTGGATGGCAAAAGACGAGTCCGGTTATAGGAGCCTGGCGATTCAAGCGCTGACGCAGCCGCAAGGCGGGATTTCAGCGTCGATCGGCACATCCACGTACATGAATTCGGATTACGCCGTCGAATTCGCGAGCCAGTTGTTGAAGAACGCCAACAGCGGCGGAATGCGCTGGGGTACGGCGCTGATGAAAGCGCAACAATGGGCCTTCGCGAAAGGTTCATCGTACTACGGCGATTTGAATAAGACCGAGCAACTCTTCGGCGATCCGGCGATGCCGGTGCTGACGAAAGCGCCGGCGGAGGCCTCGAAGACGCCGGCGACGGGGCAGTTCTGAGTTACTTTTGCCGAAGCGGGACGCTTGCCTTTAATCCACGATCTCGTTCAAACTAAAGCCGGACCCATCGATCCGCTGCTCGATGGAATTTGCGACAAACTCGCTGGAATAACCCCGCCCGTATCTGAATTCTGGACGGGCTCGGAGGCCCGTCCTGCTTGCCTCACTTCGGGCGCGGCAGTTCCGTCGAGATCGGCTGCGGGCCGTCGTCTTCGATCACCGGCGGCAGCACTTTGCGGATCGGCTTATCCGGCGTTTTCCCCGGCTGCTTCGACGCCGCTTCGCTCGGCGGATTCTTCCCCGGCTCGGGCAGGCGGTTCTTGTAATCGGGATCGAGCTTCTCGATTTGCTCAATCGCTTTCTGCGTGATGCGTGCCGTTTCGCTGCGGCTGAGTTCCACCGCCGATTTCAAGCGCGCCTTCGCGTTCTCCGTGTCGTTCTTCTGAACGAGCGCCATGCCGTACCAGAATTGATGGTCGGCGTTTTCCTTCATGATCGGATCGGCTTTGCTCAGCGCGTCGAGCGCGCCGTCGAGGTCGCCGTTCTTCAGCAGCGCCGCGCCCAGCACCGATTGCGCTTGCGCGCGCGACACGTCGTCCTTCGCCGCTTCGGCAATCGCTTTCGCCGCGTCCACAACCGCCGGATCGGCGGCGTCGCGGTCGAGTTTCGCGCGCAGCGCCAGCAAACACGCTTCCGGCGACTTCATGATTTCGCACGCTTTTTCCGCAGCAGCCACCGCGCCTTCGACGTTGCTCAGCGCACGCCGCAGCTTCGACAATTCGAACCACGCGCTGCCGCTTTCCGGATCGAGCCGCACGGCCTCTTCGTAACTCTTCGCCGCGTTTTCAAAATCCGGGCCGGGCTTGCTGGCCAGCACATTCGCCAGCCGCGTGAAGTACTTTGCTTCGGGCTTGGCTTCCGTCGCCAATTTCGCCGCGCGCTCCATTACATCCCAATGCCCCAGCTTCACCGCGATCTCGTACAGGGCTTCGAGATGTTTGATGTTCTTCGGATTGATTTCGACGGCCGTGTCCGCGGCTTTCTCCGCTTCCTTTTCGCGGCCCAATTCTTTCAGCATCTCGTATTCAAGCTGCCGCGCCGCTTCGTTCGTGTCGTCGAATTTCAAGCCGGCGCGAATGTTGTCCAGCGCCTCGGAATAGAACTTCTTCGCGTCTTCGATCTTGCCTTCCTTCTTGGCCGCGTCACCCTGCAGCTTCGAAATGAACGCATACTTGAAGTACGGTTCGGGCCGCGTCGGGGCGAGGTCTTTCGCGAATCCGAATTCGCGCTTGGCGTCGTCGAACTGCTTCATCGCCATTTCCACGTCGCCCAATTCCATGTGCAGCAGCGCGTCGGACGCGCGCAAAATCACCGCCTGGCTCAACTCCTGCTTCGCCAGTTCGAGCTTTCCTTGCTTCACAAAAATGATCGCACGGTTGCGGTTGGCTTCGGGAAGCTGGTTGCGCGGCGCAAGCTTCTGCGCGAAATCCAATTCGCGCAGGCCCGCTTTGACGTCGCCGGACATCGCCAGCGCCAAGCCCAGTTCCGCGCGCGCTTCGGGATTGCCCGGCGCCAGCGTCACCGCGTGTTCCGCGGCTTCTTTCGCTTCGTCGTAAATCCGAACTTCTTCGTCGGCGCGCGCGAGGTAAATCAAATTCGGCACCACGCTGTCGTCGCGGATCAGCGATTCGGCAAACGCATTGCGCGCTTCCATGAACTGGCGCGCTTCAAACCGCGCGCGTCCCAGCAGCGCGTACGCTTTCGCTTCCATGTTCACCGGCAGTTGCAGCGCCAGCGCGTTGTTGAACGCCTGCGCGGCCAGGTCGTAGCGCTTGCGCGCCATCTGTTTCACGCCCAGTTCAAGATGCTTGAGCGTCAGTTCGCGCGGCGCGGTTTCCGGAATGATTTCGGCGCCTTTGATCTCCAGCCACGGCTGACCTTCGCTCTTCGAACGTTCCTGCACCCACAAATGCACCGGCGTGTACATGGGAACGTGGTTGAGCTTCTCGATGAGCTCCTTGCGGCGGCGGTCGATGTAGAACAGCAAATGAATCTGCTCGCGCGCTTCCTTCAGCCACAAATCCGAACCGTATGCCCACGCGCTGTAATTCATGAAACCGTCTTCGTGAAACGGCGCCGTGAAGGGCCGGTAGATCGATCCGCTTTTGCCCCAATACACGTCGATCTGGACATTGTTGTCGAGGTAAAACGCGGGTTCGGCACGCATCCGTTCCAGCGAGCAGGGATCGAAATTCGCGAGTTCCTTCGGATAGACTTCGAAATAATTGTCCCACGTCGTCCGCATGTGGTGGAAGACATGCCGCCAGCGCGCGAGCGTGGTTTCGTGGTACACACAAGGCTTGATGAACGGATTCTCGATGTTTTCCGAACTGACGGGGGCGAACGGCTCGCGGGGCAATTCGGCTTTGGCTTGAAAATCCATGGTGATGCGCGGCGGCGGATACGCATCGCTGGTCTCTTCCGCCATAGTGGGAAACGCTGCCAGCAACGGCAGCACAAACGTCAAAACCTTGAAACGCTTTTCCATGTAGCGCCCTTTCCGCGAAACGAATTCGTGCGTCAACTTGCAAGCCGCCGGCAAAATGAAACGGTTACTCCTTAAATTATCGGTCATTAGGGTGCGACACTTCACCAAAATCTCGACCCATCCGTGTCGCGACGCACGCCCTCCCCGCATCTCACTCTACCTCACAACGTGCGCTTTTCCATGCCCCAAACTGCTCAATTCTGCCGCCCGCTCATGCACCAGCGCAAGACTCCAGAGCCGCGCACGTCAGCAAGCGACAAGCATTTTCCGTGCAAAAGTTGCACATGGTTCGTTCGTAGTCCCGCCTTTAGGCGGAATAGCACAGAACCTTCTTAAATCTCGTGCAAAAGTTGCACATCATGTACCACGAGCTTTTTGGCCGTGGATTGTCAAACCCCAATTCCGTGCAAAAGTTGCACATGGTTCGTTCGTAGTCCCGCCTTTAGGCGGAGTACCACCGCACCTTTTCAATCTCGTGCAAAAGTTGCACATCATGTACCACGGGCTCTTTGCCGTGTATTATCAAACCTCAATTTCTCATGCAAAAGTTGCACAATGTGCCAATTGCCGCTTCCCCTCACTAATATTAGTCCGATTATCGCATCTAATTTCTTCCAAAATCTCAGCAGATTCTCAACGATTCTTTGAAACCTCTGAAACCATGAAACCTGAATCTTAGACCCAACTCGAAGCCTCATCCCTTCAACGGCAACACCAAATCTTTCGTAAAAGGCGTAATCGACACCAATCGCCCCGTCTCGTCGATCAAAAACGAATCCTCAATCCGCGCGCCCACCGTCTTCTCCGGATAATACAGCCCCGGCTCGATCGTGATGAAATTCCCGGCCTGGAACGTGTCCTCCTTTAAGAGGTGGCTCATCCCCGGCCGCTCATGAATATTCAACCCCACCCCATGCCCCAGCCCGTGCACGTACCCCACCGTCGTCCCCGGATGGCTCCGCTGAGTCTGATGACCTTTGCTTTCAAAATAATCCAGCACTGCGTCCTGCAGCGTGTGGCATTTCTGACCCGGCCCTTTGAACGCCTTCACTGCCGTCTCAAACGCCGTCTTCACTTGCTCGAAAATCTCGCGCACCGCGGCCGGGGCGTGCCCGATACACCAAGTCCTCGTGCAATCGTGGTAATACCCGCCGCCCATCGTTCGCGGAAACAGATCGAAAATAATCGGCACGCCCGTTTGCAGCGCCATGCTCGCCGTCCCGCGGCTGTGCGGGTACGTGCAATCGTGCCCGTGCGCGAAAATCATCCCCGTGTCTTCCAACCCGCGGTCCATCAAATCGCGAATCACAAATCGCTTCACATCCCCCACCGTCAGCGCCGTACCATCCGGCTTCACGACCGCCGTCCCCTGAGCGCGATGAGACGCGATAAAATCCCACGTCGCCTGCAACGTCAATTGCGTCTGCGCGGCGACATCCAGAATCATCTTCACTTCCGCCGAGTCTTTGGTCTGATACGCCTCATCGAACAGCGTCATGTCCGCTTCGCCCACGAATTCGTACTGCGGGTACGCCGCGCTCAGCATCTTGAAGCGCTGCAGCCACGTGTGAATCTCCCCGACGCCAAACAGCCCGATCTTCCCCGGCGGAATTTTGAATTTCTCGAAAATTTTCCCATACAATTTCACGCACGCACGCGCCCCGCTCCCCTCCACTTCCTTCAAAATCTCCGGATAACCCAAATCCGCATAATTCACCACCTGCAACCCGCTCTTCGCCGCCTCCTCCAATTCCATCCCGCCCACAATCAGCACGGGCGCCGCCCCGCGCTTGATCACATTCATCCCGCCATGAATGTCGATCCCATTCGACACATAAGCCCGCGGCGTATTCTCCTGCTCGCCCCCAGTCACAAAAATCGCCTGCAAATTCCGCTCAGCCATCAACCGCTCCAAATCAGTTCGCATTGAATTTCTCCCGTTTGTAGTCCCGCCTTTAGGCGGAAGGATACCGCGTCTTAAACCCCACCGCAAATTCACCCGGCCGCATCGCCGAACGTGCCGTTGCGCTCTCCCTCCGGGAGAGGGCCGACGCATGTACTCATGCGCGGGGTGAGGGGAACTCGGCGCTCCCGATCTGCTTTCGCGAAAAATATGGTTGACTTGGCGAATTCTGGCCATTATATAGCCAGAATGCGTTATCGCATCGAACTCGCTCAAAATGCGAAGGATGACTACTTGGGGTTCGACGCGCGCTGGCGCTCGGTGATCAAATCTGGACTTGATACCTATTTAAGTCACGAGCCAATGAAAGAAAGCAAGAGTCGGATCAAAAGACTGCGCGACTTGTCACACCCACAATATCGCCTGCGCATTGAGGAAATACGCATATTTTACGATGTCGTTGATGACTTGGTGACGGTGGTTGCAATCGTTCTAAAGAAAGAAGCAGAGGCGTGGCTTTCACGCTACGGAGAGAAGTAACATGACTCGTGTACCCTTGCACAAAATTAAAGACCGTTTGTCCGAGTATGTTGACAAAGCCGCTGGCCGGCAATTTGTCATCACCCGGCACGGCCGCCCGGCCGCGGTTCTCATCGGTTTTCTGGACGAAGACGACTGGTTCGAATACCGCTTGTTAAACGATCCACGTTTCCTCAAGCGCATCCGGCAGTCCCGTCGCCAAGCCGCCACCGGTAAAACCGTCCGCCTGGAAGACCTCCCCGATTAATTATCCCGCGTCCCCCCATTTGCGTCCCGCCCCCGCATCGTGTAAGTGTACTCCATGCGCCCCCTCGCGTTCGCCGCGCTCCTCCTCCTCCATGCCCTCCCCGCCGCCGAAGCCGCCGCGCGCTTCCCATTTTGGGACGGCCGCGAATCCGTCGCCGCCTACGCCGCGCGCGTCAATCTCCCGCCCGTCAAATCCTTCGACCTCGGCCACGGCGTTACCCTCGATCTCGTGCTCATCCCCGCCGGCCAATTCACGATGGGCTCGCCTAAACCGCCCGACCCCACCGCCAAAGTCGAAGACGCCGGCGTGCTCCTCTGCGTCGGCGCAGCGCTCGTCTTCAGCGCCCTGATGATCTTCCTCGGCAATTTCATCCAACGCCGCAAATTCGCCTTCTCCCTCCGCTGGCTCCTGTTCACTGTCATCGCCAGCGGTTTCCTCATCGCCGGCTTCACCCGCTGGCACCTTGCCGAAGTCCAAGCCCATCAATATTTCGAAGCGATGAAGCTCTACGATGATTTGCCCGCCAACGAGAAACACGCGCATCTCGAAACAATTGAAGCGCCTTTCTACATGGCGAAATTCACCGTCACACAAGCGCAATACGAAGCGGTGACAGGAACCAATCCGAGCACATTCAAAGGGCCGCAATTGCCGGTGGAGACAGTTTCGTGGAACGACGTCTCCGATTTCTGCGCAAAGCTCTCCGCTAAATTAAAAACGCAATTCCGCACGAGCGCCGCATTCACACTCCCCACCGAAGCCCAATGGGAATACGCCTGCCGCGCCGGCACCACGACAGAATTCAACACCGGCGACACCATTTCGACGGACGAAGCAAATTTCGACGGAAGCGCGGCCAGTCCGTATTTGCGCATCGCGGGAATTAATCGCGGCAAAACAATATCAGTGGGTTCCTTCAAGCCGAATGCTTTCGGGCTTTACGACATGCACGGGAATGTGTGGCAATGGTGCAAGAATGCCTTCCATGAGGATAACTCCGTCAAAGTCGAAGAGAGTGCGAGCGCATACTACGCGCGCAATCTGCGCGGCGGGTTCTGGGACGCCAGTCCTTGGATGTGCCGCTCGGCCAGCCGCATGAGTTGCCTTCAAGACGTTCGTAGCAGCTTCGGATTTCGTATTATTTTGCCGCTGGACTTCTAACCCTTTTTTCTTTTTTCTTTCATCCTTCGCGCTCGCAGCGCCAATTATCCCCGAAAAAAATCTCCGCTGCGGAACCGACTCCCAAAATTCAATCCCACGCCCCGCCGTCAGTTTATTCGCCGTTCGTGTGCCACTCGCTTTGCCAGTGCGGCCGCGAACCGCCCGTTGGCAAACACTCGCCGCACCGCGCGCAGTTTGGCTCGATGCGCCCGCGCCCCGCTCAAATCGGATTGGACTTCCCAAATTTCGCCGCCGCCGCCGCCGCCGCGTCGAGGCGCGCCCAGAGCTGCCGCTGCCGCGGGCCGTCGAATTCGCAGAAAAATACGCCCTGCCACTGGCCCAATTGCAATTCGCCGTTCTCGACGAACACGCAGACGTGCGATCCCATCAGGCTGGCTTTCACGTGCGCGGCGCTGTTGCCTTCGGCGTGGCGAAAATGCGGCTGCATCCACGGCACGGCTTGGTTGAGCGCGCAGAGAATATCGTAGGCGACGGCTGGGTCGGAAGTTTCGTTGATCGTGACCGCGGCCGTCGTGTGCGGAACAAAAAGATGAATTGTGCCGTTGCGAAACGAGTGCCGCGCGATCAGCGTTTTCAGCTCGCGCGTGATTTCCACGAATTCAGTATGCTGCTGCGTATTGATAAAAATTCGTTCCACCGCCAAAGTTCTCCATTCGCCCGGATTTTACCGCGAACCGGCGCATAACACAATCGTCCGCAAAGCGCGCAAACAAGATAAATGTCGTCTTTTATCGCCAGTCTCCTTCCTGAAATCAGCACCGCCGCGCCGAAAATCCGCCGTTCGCACAATAATGCCGCGCCCGCTCCGTCGTCATGTTTCCAGAGAGAAACGGATCGGGACATGGAGAGCCCGGTTCAACCAATCCCGGCCGGTTATCAAGCCGGCCGCAAACAGGAGAGAATCATGACAATGGGTACTGCAAACAAATCGCTCGTCGCCGCGCTGGCACTGAGCTTGGCGTGCATCTTCGCGGTGAGCACGAAGAGCGCCGCCGCGTCGGACTATGGTTACGGTTATCACGGCAGCTACGAGCACTGCGAACACCGCGTGTTTGTGCCCGGCTATTACGAGACCGTCGTGCAGCACGTCTGCGTCTGCGCCGAACGCACCGAACACCGCTACTTCGAACCGGTCTACGAAACGCGCTACCACTGCGGTTATGCGACGCAATATTGCGTGCGCGAAGGTTACTACAAGGACTTCTACTTCCCGGCGAAGTACGAAGACCGCTATGTGAAAGTGTGGCACGAAGGCTACTACCGCGAAGCCTCCTATTAAAATAGCAGTCACCTCCAACGGCCCGCCGGTGCGCACTTGCGCCCGGCGCGGTTGAAGGGAAGGCGCGGAACGAGTTCGCTCTCCGCGCCTTTTTTATTTTTTTCCAAAGTCGTCGATCGTACTTCCGTTCATAGGCCCTATGGATAGGGCCTATATGCCCTATCCATCGCGCGCGCACCGCGCGAGAGCGAGAACCGAAAGACCCCCATTTGCAGCCGGAAAAGTCTGTCCCGCAGCGCTGGAAAACGGTATCATGCTTTCATGCCGTACGTTGAAACTTGGGCCTTGCGGTGCACGCGCCTCGCCTGCATTTTTCTCGCCACAGCAGCCTGCGCGCGGGCCGAAACGGCGCTGCCCGATCCCACCGATGGCGTGAAGGCGCTAAAGGATTTCGCGCCGCGCTCGCCCGCCGAGATCATCGACGCGCCGAAGGGCGATGCGTCGGGGCCGGATGGCACGCCGCGCGCGACGATTGCCATCGACGGCGAAGTGTACCTCGGCGCCTGGCGCAAACTTGAAGGCCGCGTCATGGCGGCGGATCAAAAGCCGATCGAAGTCGAATGGACTCAAGCCGCCGGCCCCAGCACGTCCACGCCCGCGGAAGCGTTCAAGCAGCGCGAGTTGTGGCTTTTCCTGACGAAGCCGGGCAATTACGCATTTACGTTTCGCGCCAAAAATCAGGCCGGCTGGAGCGCGCCGGCTCAGATTCGTTTCGCCGTTTTAAAAGGCCGTCCGTACGTCAGTGAAGCGGAAGGCCTTCGTCTCGCCGGCAGCGGCGAGCGAGTCGAGCTCCCCGGCGCCGGCTGGAAACAAATTTCCGGCCCGCCCGCCGTGCTGCGGCCCTCCGAAACGGGCCTGACCGTGCGTCCCAACGATGCGGGTTTGTATATTTTTGAAGCTGCCGCGCTCCAAGCCCTTCCTTCGATTACCGACCCCTCGCCCCGGGCCCCTCTCGCGCAAGGGCTGACGGGCGAACGCCGGGGCATCCGCGTGCCGCCTGGAAAAGATGGCAAGGTCGGCGATCGGCGCCCCGTCGCGATGTTGCCGCGCAGTCTTAACGGAGTTGCTGGAAGGCCGCTGATACTCGACGGCTCGCTCTCGGCCGATCCCGACACCGAAGATCAGGCCCAGTTGAAAGCGCGCTGGATCGCGCCCGACAAAGCGCGCGGCGTCAGCATCGAATCGCAGCCGGGCTTGCGCGCCGCGCTGACCGCCGAGCAGCCGGGCACGTACCGCATTGCGCTGATCGTCTCGGACGGCCGGCTCGATTCGCTGCCGGCGGAAGTGTTCGTTGAGATTGCCGCCGGACCCGCGAACACGGATCAGGCTTCAGCGATCAGGGGTGACGGCTCAGGCGGCGGTGCGCTCTCGCGCAACGTTTCGCTGGCGATCTGGCCTGCGGAACCGGATGCTGAAGGAAACTTGATCGTGCCCGACGATTCGGGGCTTGAGCGCGCCGTGCAACTTTTTCCCAAGCGCTGCGACGTGGCGTTGCTGATCGATCCGAGCGTCGCGCGGCCCGGGCATTTCAAGGAATTCCCGCTGGCGCTCGAAGCCTCCCACACGCCGCTGCGCCATCTGCTGGACGGGATCGCGCGCCAGACCTCGACGCGTTACCGCGCCGACGGCGAACGCGGATTCTGGCTGATCAAGCCCTCAGATTCCTGCCGCGACGAAGCGCTTGAACCCGTCGCCGCGGGCGTCGATGCGCTGCACGAAAAAGCCGACGCCGCGGACCTCATGCTGCCCTTGCAGGAGTATCTCAAACCGGCGCGCGCGCGCGACGGCGCTTCGGTCGCGTTTCAAAACGAGCGCATCGTCGGCATGTTGCCGAAAACCGCGGGCGCGCACTTGAAGGAAATTGCCGCCGCGCTGCGCGAGCCGACCCTCAACACGGTCCCGGCGCCCACGCCGCCCACGCCCGCGGAGGAAGCGTTGCATACAACACTGGGCGACGCGCTCGTCACGCAACGCGGGCGTTTCCGCTTGGACCGGCTGCTGCGCGAACTCGCGGAATCGGCCAAGCTCTCGATCGGTTTCGATCCGCGCGATTTTCCGAAAGGCATTCCGTACGTCAAAATCGCCTATGAAAATGCGCCGCTGCGCCAGGTCCTGCGCGATCTCGTGGACGAAGTTGGCTTCGACGGCTGCTCCATCGAAGCGCCCGCGGGCGTGTGGTTCTACAAGGGCGAGCGCCCATTCCCAAGTGGCGAATGCCTGTGGGACACTGCCGTCGTGCGCGCGTACGATTTGAAACCCGTGCTGGCCGCGCTGACGCCGGAAGCCGCGAATTTTCTCACTGGCGAAGTGATCGCTCACAAGGTCCGTTCGATGGTGTACCCGGCGTCGTGGAACGATCCGGGCACGCTGATTTTTTTCCACGCCCCGACTCAAAAACTGGTCGTGCTTCACGCGCCGGAAGCGCAGCGGCGTGTGGTCGAGTTGCTCAACGATTTCTGTGAGCGCGGTGAATGGGCGCTCGGCGGATCGGAGTGACCGCGGCGCGCGGCGCGTTGCTTGGAGCGGATTTTAATTCTGTAAGGACTTCTGATCTCTGACCCCTGACCCCTGACCTCTGATCTCTGACTTCCGATGCGGGCCGGCTGGAGGCCGGCGTTCCTAAATCGTTTTTGGCGGCGTGAGTTTTTTCACGACTTCGAGCAGGTCGCGGAGTTGCTGGCGGGCCGAGGCGGACATGTCCATGATGGCGAGGCCCATTTCGAAGGGGAATTGGACGATCTGGACGGTTTCTTTTTCGTAGACGTAGATGGGTTTGCAGAGCGCGCTGAATTCGTGCGGGGGGAATTTGAGGCCAAGTTGGACGTACATGCCGTAGGATTGGAAATTGCCGAGCATGCCGAAATCGGTGTGGGGGCACTCGAGGCGGAAGCCGCCCTCGCTCAAGTTAACCGTCTGGCCGTTGTAGGTGACTTCTTCGAGGCGTTCGCCGCTGGAAGTGCAGAAGAAATACGTGACCGGCAGCGCGAAGGTGAAGCGCGGGTGGCGGCGGTTTTTTAACTGGCTGACTTCGCCCGCGGAATCTTCAGGGGTTTTGTCGATCAACTGCAGGACCAGGTCTTCTTCGGCGAGAAAGACTTCGACGCGCTTTTTGGTAAGGGATTTAATTTCCTTCAAGACCGGCTCTGGAAACGGCGAGCCGGTGGCGATGCAGACGACTTTTTCGTTGGCGTCGAACGGAATGAATTCGTAACGCTTCATGATTTCGATGGGAAATATTTCGCGATAAGTGCGGCGGATGCGGACGTCGCGCAGATCGGTGGTGGGCATGCCGTGGGCGAGGGCGAGCGCGCGGCAGAGTTCGCTGCCGGTGACCTTTTTGTTTTTGAGCAGATATTGGCCGAAGCGTTCGCGCGAAAGGCGCGCGTCTTCGACGAGTTCATCCACTTCTTTTTGCGTGAGTTTGCCCATGCGCACGAGCACTTCGCCGATGCGCTTGCCCTGGAATGGGTCCTGCCAATAATTGTGCGAGGCGCTGCCGAGGGCCATGTCGCGCGGGCGTTTGGATTTGGGGCCGGCCATGAGTTCGGCGGCAGGGACGGGGGCGGATTTGGAAAGTTGCGCCGCGGCCACGGAGGGTGTGGGCGTGGCGGCCGGTGCCGGCGCCGGCGTGGGAATGGGTGGAAGACCGCCGGTGATCACGGCGGGTTGCGAGGCGGAAGATTTAGATGCGCCGATTTTCGCGATGAGCGGGTCGATCTGGATGATCTGCGAACCGGTGCGCAGGCGTTCGGTGGCGAGTTTGAGCAGGGCCAGGCGGAGGACGCCGCAGCGTTTGGGCTCCATCGTGCGGAATTGGACGCCCAGTTCGATGCCTTGATTCTCGGCGGGGCGAACGTTTCGGATGTCCGCGGAGACGACGAAGCGGTCGAGGTGCGGCGGCGACGAAAGCAGCAGTTCGAGGAGTTGGTTGGGTTTGTTGATTTTGTGCCAGATTCCGGCGTCGCGCGCTTCGATGGCGACGCGGCAGCCGCCTTCGCTGAGGTTGAGCAGTTTGCAGGTGATCGGCGGCGAGCCGCCGGTTCGGAGGATCGCCAGGCCGGTCTGGCAGTGCACGCGAACGGATTTGCGGCGGTCCTCTTTCATTGCTCTCGCGACGGCTCCAATAGGACGAAGGGGCAAACGATATACGTCATTGCGCTTTCGGCGCATTCTTCCAGCACAAGGCGCGCCGGAGACGCGCCCCACGAGCGCAAGACTCGCTTTTGCGCTTTTATCTGAAGGCGCGGCGACTGCAATCCTCATTTATGCCGATTTTTCGCCTTGCAATTCACTTGTGCAGTATTTCCCGCGCCCTTTGTAATCAGCTAACTCCTTACAATCGTTCATCGTCGAAAAATAGTGTATTGCGGAAGCAAAAAAATGCATGATAAATGCGCCACATGTGCGTCCAGTATTATGGAGTAGTAGCAAGACACACGCAAGGGCGAGCGGAAACCGGCACGCGCCGGAGATGCGCCCTATGGAACAATGGAAGGAATAAATTCGAATGCCCAGCTTTGCATTCTCCCGCACTACACGCATTTTGCACAGCCTAGTTTTTACGGCGCTGCTCGCGCTGCCCGCAGCCCAGACCGCTCAGAGCGCCTGGAGTGCGGAGGTCAAGTTATCCGAAGCCGTCAAGACGCTGGAGTCCAAGCATACGGATGTGTTCAGCAAATTCAGCGCGGCGGTGGTGGGAATCACGAGCAATCAAAAAGGGGAGGACGGGAAGCCGGCGATGGCGACACTGCGCGGTGTGTCCACCACGAAGATGTGGATGGGAACTGGCGCGGTGGTTTCCCCGGACGGTTGGATTCTGACGTGCTTAACGTCGGTGCCGGCGGATCCGATGAACATCAAAGTTTACTTCACCGACGGGCACGTGCGCGCGGCGGAATTCAAAGCCGCCGACGAGCACAGCGAAGGGGTGATGATCAAGGTCGATGCGAAAGATTTGCCGTTCATGCGCGTGTCGGATTCGAAGGATTACAAAGTGGGCGACCCGGTTTACACGTGGGGCAATCCGTTCAATTCGATTTTGACGGATGGGAGCGTTTCATTCAGTTCGGGCAGCATCAGCGGGCGGTATCTGGCCAGCAGCATGGACAGCGAAAGCAAGTATGCGGGGCCGGTGATTGAGACGGATGCGGCGGTGAATCCGGAATCCGACGGCGGGCCGCTCACGGATTCCGAGGGAAATCTGATCGGCGTGTTGTCGCTGGCGTATTCGCGCACGCGCTGGCAGGGGCTGGCGATTCCAACGGCGGCGATCGCTGAAAAACTCCCGGAACTCAAAGCGATCATGAAGCCGCGCCGCACCTCGCTCACGTCGCTGCAAGCACCGGCGTCGGCGATGAACGCGGCGTTCGAAGCGGCGGCGGAGAAGGCCGGCAAGGCTGTGATCACGCTGCGGATCGTGCGCGAAAACGACAAGGACGAGGCGCCTGCTGATTTCCGCAAGCTGGAAGTCAAGCCGGCGCCGGCGAGCGACGAGCAGCGCGCGCTGATGGAAGCGCGCCGGCCGCAGGACGGCTTCGCGACGGGATTCCTGGTTTCGGCCGACGGCGTGGCGTTAACGGCGTTTTTCAATGTCGATGAACGCGACGCGGATGGGATTACGCGCCAGATGCGGCAGGGGCGCATTCCGCTTCCGCTGCAGCGCGAGAAGTTGAACAAGATCAAGAAAATCTATGCGTACTTGCCCGACGGAAAACGCTACGAAGCGAAACTGCTTGGCGTGCACAAAGCCGACGACTTGGCGGCGATCAAACTCGATCTGCCTGCGGGGACGAAAGTGCCCTACGTGGAACTGGACGGACCGGCGGAATTGCCGACCGGCAGTTCGATGGCGATTCTGGGCCGCAGCGAACCGCCGGGCGATTTGATGATCAACGCCGGGCGCGTGAGCGGGCAGTGCCGCTTCCGCAACACCTGCAACCAGGTCAACGCGTTGATGAACTACGGCAACATCGGCGGGCCGGCGATTTCGCTGGACGGAAAAGTCATCGGCATCGCCGCGCAATTGACCAGCGAGACGGATTGGCGGCAGAATTGTGGCGTCGGATTTTTGCTGATGGACGCTGAAATTAAAAAGGTGTTGCCGGACTTGATTGCCGGCAAGACGGTCGAAGCGATCAAGCGCACGTTCCTCGGCGTGGGTCCGGACCAAGCGGACGAAGGGGACGGCGCGCACATCGCTCAAGTCGAACCCGACTCGGCGGCCAGCAAGGCGGGGATCAAACCGGGGGACATTATTTTCGAGTACAACGGAAAGAAAGTGATTGATTTTGAGGGGCTGTCGAAGATCACGCGGTCGCTCAAGCCGGGAACGGAAGTGACGATGAAGGTCAAGCGCGGTGATAAGACGGTGGAGTTGAAGGCGACGTTGACGGAGCGGGCGTATTAACGGACCATTTTTGATTTGGCATTTGTCATTGAAGACGACAGAAGCTTTTGCGGTGGGTGCAGAAAAGAACGGAGCAAGGAATATGAAGCAGTTTCGGGTGATGGCGGTAGTTTTGATGGCGGCGGCATTGTTGAGCGGCGCTGTGCGCGTCGCTGCGGCGGAAGACGACGCGGCGAAGACGCTGGCGGCGGCGCGGGACTTGGAGAAGGCGTACGTTGAGACGATCAAGAAGGCGCTGCCGGCGTATTGTTTTTTTCCGGGCGGGTCGGGCGTGTTGATCAGTGCCGACGGGTACGTGCTCACCAATTACCACGTGGTCCGCGACAAGAAGCGGGTGCAGGTGCGCAACGCGGGGAAAAGCTACGTGGCGAAATCGGTGGGCGTGGACAACGTGGGCGACATCGCGCTGCTGAAATTGCAGGACGCGTCGAACCTCGCATACGTGGATTTTGCCGATTCGGACGCGTTGAAGGTTGGCCAGCCGGTAATTGCGATCGGCAATCCATTTAACACCGCGGACCTGTTTGAGCGGACCGACGACCCGACGGTGACAACGGGCGTCATTTCAGCGATGCACCGCTATGAAGCCAATTACACAGACGCGATTCAGACCGACGCGGCGGTGAATCCTGGCAATTCCGGCGGGCCGCTGCTCACGATGGACGGAAAACTCGCGGGAATTAATGGGCTGATCGAAACGAAGTTGGGTAACGCCGCGAACACCGGTGTGGCGCTGGCGGTGCCGGCCAATCAAATCAAGCGCTTCCTGCCGCGGCTGAAGGAGGCCAACGGCGGGCCGGTCGCTCATGGGACCATTCGTGGGCTGAACAAGGCTTTGATGCGGCGCTTCATGGTCGATGACGGCGCGATTGAAACGACGGAAGGCATGCGCGAAGGCGCTGAAGTCAAGACTGTGGACAAAGGCAGCATCGCGGAGAAGGTGGGCCTTGCGGTCGGCGACAAGATTTTGAAGATCGACGATTACCCGCTGTTGAACAACAACCGATTCCTAGGCGTGATGAACACGTACCCCGCCGGTTCGGAGGTGAAACTGACCGTGGATCGCAACGGCGCGCGCAAGACGGTCGCGGTCACACTGCAATCGGTGCTGCCGGGGAAGCTGGGTGTGGAGATGATTCCGATCACCGGAGCCGATGGGAATTCCATCCCGCGGCTGCTGGAGGCGCGCATCAAGAAGGTGGACGCGAACAGTCCGGCCGATCGGGCCGGTTTGAAGGCGGACGATGTAATTCTGTCGGTCGATGGCGAGGCTTTTTCGAATCTCAAAGAATTCCGCGATTACATGAGCGACAAAACGCTGTTCGCCGGCGACAAGCTGAAAATGAAAGTGCGGCGCGGCCCGAAAGACGCAGCCAAGGAATTGGATCTTGAAGCCACGCTCTCAGTGGACGAGACGAAAGCGGCGGCTCAGCGGCGAAACCGCTTTGGGGCAAATTGAAATTCTCACGCTAAGGCGCAAAGGCGCGGAGGAACGGCGAGGAAACAACGCATCGCACGAATCTTTACTAATGGGTTTGAGCAACGCCGTCATCACCATCAAGCACCTGGCGAGCGCATGAGTGCCGTTCTTTTTCAGCTCCAACGGGGCGAACTTTTATAGCCCAGGCCGAAGCGAAGCGAAGGCCTGGGTTCGCGTGCCGGTAACGTCCCAAAAGCCCCAACGGGGCGAACTAAAAGCAGGCGCGCCCGTTGAATTTAGTTCACCCCGTTGGGGCTTTCGGAAGACCAGAGCGACCATGGCCCAGGGCTGGGCTTTAAAAGTTCGCGCCGTTGGCGCTGCGGCTCGGCCCGTCTCTACTACTCTTTCAATCCTTCTTTCGCCGGCCCGTCATTCTTCTTCGGTGCCGGCGGTGACGTGGGCGGCGCAGTGTTGTCCTGTACGGGCGCTGGCGGCTGGGTTGAGGGAACAGATGCGCCGTCATGTACGCGCGTGAAATAATCCTTCACCGTTTCGCGGGCGTCGGCGGGGATGCGTTCCAATTCCAGCGACGAGGCATTCTCCTTTTCAGCGGCTTCGAAGGTCTTGTAAAATTCCTTCGGCGCGTCGCCTTTGGCGCCCTGTCCGCGGAAGTGCGAAATTCCGGTGATTGCGCCAGCGCGCAATTCGCCTTTGGCCTTCTGCTTCTCGAATTCCGCGTCGCCGTCGCGGTACGGCCGGCGGCCCTGGCCGGGCCCGTTTCCCGGTGCGCCGTCCCCTGGCCGGCCGTCTTTATTTCCGTTTTGGTCGCCCTGCTGGCCGTTCTGGCCGCGGCCGTTCTTTCCGTCTTGCCCGTCCTGGCCCTGTCCGCGCTGGCCGGCATTGCCGCGCATCTGGCGCATGCCGCGATTGTTGCCGTTGCCCTGCTTTTGCCCGCCGGCTTTGCCCGTCTTGCCGCCCTTCTGGCCATTTTGCTGGCCGCCCTGGCGCTGGCCCTGCTGCTGGCCTTGCTCGCCTTCGCCGTTCAACCCGTCGAGCGCATTGTCGATGCTCTTTTCCAGCTCGTCGAGTCCGTCCATCTCCTTCTGTTCGTCTTCATCCAGCTTGGTGTCGTTCTCTTCGTCGAGGCGTTCCATTTCGTCGGCCGCTTCCTCCATTTCCTTTTGAATGTCGTCGCCGAATTTCTTGTTGTTCTTGCCCTTCTTCTCCTCTGCCTTCTTCATTTCCTGTTCAAGTTTCTGGAACTCCGCGGCGCTCATGCTGTCCTTCGACACTTCCTGCAGTTTGTCGCGCAACACTTCGTCTTCCGCCATCGCGCCGGCAAGCTTCTCCAATTCGCGCTGCAACTTTTCCAGCGCTTTCTGCTTCTCTTCAGGAGTCTTCTTGTCGTCGTTGAGAATCTGCTCCTTTACTTTCTGCGCCAGCTTGCGCATTTCTTTCGCGGCCATGCCCGCATCGCCCATCTTCAACGCCTCGGAAACGTTTTTAGTCAGGTCGTTCTCTTCGAGATTCAAATCCGTGGCCGTCAATTTCTCCAGCCGCGCCGAGAATTCCTTGCCGCGCTCGATGCGTTCCTTCTCCTTTTCAATCTCGCTTTTCAGAGCGCCCATCTTGAGCATCTCAGCTTCGGCATCGTGCGATTCGTTCTTCAAATCCTTGGCAATCTGGTCGGCGTCCTTGATCAATTGATTGAGCTTGTAATTGCCGCTCTTGTCGTCGCCGGGCTTTTCAGCGCTCATTTTTTTCAAATCTTCAAGCTGCTTCTGCATGCCCTCCGCGGCAAGCAGGCGCTGCTTTTCGGCGTTGCGTTTGGCTTCGGCGCGCGCGACGATGCCCAGCACGTCCTTCGTATCCATGAATTTGTAAATCGCTCCGGCCAGCAGCGCCGGCACCAGCAGCCACGCGAACGCGCGCGGAAAACGCACGGGAAAAGCCTGCTGCACCCGCACGGCGGACAATTTGCGCGACGCTTCGTCGAGGAACGCGCCGCCCATCGGTCCGTTGGCCGGGTCGCGGAAATCGAGCGTCAACGCACTGCTCAAACGAGCGTGCAGGCCGAGCCGGTCGTCAGCCAGCACCGCGGCGCGGCGCTCATGCAGCTTCGGCGAAAAAACGCGCCACAGAATATATGGCAAGCCAAGTACGGAGACCGCGCCCCAGATTACCCACACGTTGACGCCCAGCGTCTTCAGCGCGAAGAGTTTGTCCGCGAACAAAAGCAGCACCAGCATCCATGCCGAAACGGTAAGCGAAATCGCCAGAGCGTTGAGCGCCGCCTGCCCGCGCAGCCGCAGCAGCGCGCGGTCGGCATACGTGCGCATGTGCCGTTGAGCGTTGAAAACTTCGGCTTGGTTGAGTGGGATGGCGCTGGAGTTCACGGGGTGAACCTCCTTATAGGGTGGACGAACCCATGCAACAATTACTTTGGCATATACGGGCGGGTTTGTCAAAGGGTTACAAAAGAAACGGGAAAATCGGGAGTCGGGAGTCGGCAAAAAAGCCGCGCACCGGTTTTGTCGCCGTTCATGACTCCTGACCCCTGACTCCTGATTCCTGATCCCTGAGCTAATGTCGCCGTTCCAAACCGCCGATAATCAACCCTGTTCCGCGCAATTGCTCTTGTCAAGCGCGGCACAAACGGTTACGTTATGCCGCACTCGAGCACAGCCCTATTTGACCGCTGCGGCTCACTGAAATCTGGATTGCTTCAATGCGGCGACGGCTGCTTATCATCACCAAAGATCCCGAATTCGACATGCGCGGCGAAGTCGTGCTCGGGCAATGCGAACCGTTCACGTCCGGCTGGACGATGTACTTGATTTACCCCGACGGCAAGCGCGAAAACCTCGTCACCGGCACGTATTCCGATCTGCGCAAAATTCAGGAAGGCTGCATCGGCATCGACGATCCCGACGTCGTCCGCAAGCGCGTCCTCGACATGCGCATGATCCTGATTAAATCCGTCACCGAAACCGTCGCCGTCGGCGCCAGCAAAATGGCTCAAACTCCAGACCGCGAACCCACCAAAGAACTCGAACCGCTGCCAAGTTCCGGCGAACAGCCGTAGAAATCCGCCGCAGCAAACGCGGACGACGCAAAGAAATCCTCCTGACTCCTATCTCCTGTCTCCTGTCTTCAATACTTTCTCACTAAGTAATAGTAGTATCCGAAAAATTCATGCGGAAAAGCTTTGCAGTCGCGCCACTGAAAATCGGCGTGAGCGGTGCGCAAATCGGTAAGGCCAAAGCGCCGAAACGCAAGTTTGCAGCGGCTGATGTGCGTGAAACTGCTCACGATCAGCGCGCTGTGCCAGCCGCGTTCGGCGAACAGCTTCGCGGCGTTCTGCGCGGTCGAATACGAATCCTTGCCGCCGCGATCGACAATAATGATCGCTGGATCGACGCCTTTCGCGACCAGGAAGTCATGCATAATCTCGGCTTCGAAAAGCGTTCCGGGACCGGTTCCGCCGCTGCACACGATGTAGCGCGCTGCGCCCTGGCGATATAATTCGACTGTCTTCTCCAGCCGCGCGCGCAAGACTTTGTTGGGCGTGCCATCGGCGTTTATGCCGTTGCCCAGCACCACGGCCGCATCCGCCGGCGCGGATGCCGTCGCCGAATCCGAGAATCCGTCCCATGAAATCAGCGCGCAGTGCAGCACAAACCACGCAATAAAAATGAGCGCCGCGCGCAACAGCCATTTGCGAAGACGGACGAACCGAGGATGAAGAAGCATGGGATTTGGTTTTCCATAAACTTAACCAGAAGTCAAATCCTGATAAACGCCGCTGACTTTCAGTGCATCTTTGCGTATAAAAAGAACGCCATGGATTCCCCGCGCGCCGCTGTCATTGTCCTCTGCGAACCCGAACGCGCCGCCTCGCACGGCGACAAAACACGCGCCGCGGTTTGCGCTTGGCTGCGCGCGCAAAATTTCACGCCCGACGACGGCACGGCCCTCGACTTGGTGCCCGCCGAATTGTCCCGAGCGGTTGAATCCGCTCGCGAGCGCGCGGAATTGATTGTGGTCTGCGGCGGCACGGGCATCGGCTCGCGCGACATTGCGCCTCAGACGCTCAAGTCGCTCTGCGATTTTGAAATCCCGGGCATCGGCGAAATGCTGCGCGCCGAAAGCCTCAAATTTTCGCTCAACAGCCGCCTCAGCCGCTGCGCCGCGTACGTCTCGCAAGGCCGGCTGGTTCTCTCGATTCCCGGCAGCGCCAAAGCGTCGGTCGAGCAGCTCGAGATTCTCAAAGATCTTCTTCCACACGCGCTCGAGGCCGTGCAAGGCCATTGCAAGAGCCGGCGCGCGCCAGGAATCCGGGGTCAGGGATGAATGATCAGGGGTCAGGAATCGAAGCCAGGACTTCACACGGCGGCGATCCGCGCGCTCATCCGCTGCGCAGCGTTCACACGTCTTCTATGGTCGATCTGCTGCGCCAACTCAACAGCTCCATCGCAATCACGACGTACCAGGCCGGCAAAGTCATTCTCCTGCGCGAACTCAACGGCGCGATCAACACCCACTTCCGCGACTTCGACGCGCCAATGGGCCTCGCGTTCGACGGCGCGCGCCTGGCCATTGGCACGCGGCATCAAGTGTGGGTCTTTTACAATCAGCCGGACGTGGCAGAACGGCTGAGGAGTCAGGAATCAGGAGTCAGGGATCAGGAATCAAAACAAACAGGCGCGCAACTGACTCCTGACTCCTGTCTCCTGACCCCTGATTCCTGCTTCATGCCTCGTTGGTCGCACTTCACAGGCGACATCAACAGCCGCGACTTGGCGTGGGCCGGCGACGATCTGTGGGTCGTCAACACGCGCTTCTCGTGCCTGTGCACGCTCGACCGCGCGCACAGTTTCATTCCGCGCTGGCGTCCGCGCTTCGTCAGTTCGCTCGGCCCGGAAGATCGCTGCCACCTCAACGGCCTCTGCGTCGTCGATGGCGCCCCACGCTTTGTCACGGCGCTCGGACAAAGCGACGCCGCCGAAGGTTGGCGCGAACACAGAGCGAATGGCGGCTGCCTAATCAATGTGCCGTCCGGCGCGATTTTGGCAAACGCTCTGTCGATGCCGCACTCGCCGCGCTGGCACGACGGGCGGGTCTGGTTCACGGAATCCGGCGCGGGACGGTTGAGCTACCTCGATCCAAAAAGCGGAAAGCCCGTCATCGTCGCCGAACTTCCTGGTTTCACGCGCGGACTCGATTTCGTCGGCGCCTACGCCTTCGTGGGCCTCTCGCAAGTGCGCGAAAGCGCCGTCTTCAGCGGCTTGCCGATCACCGAACGCCTCACGCCTGACGAGCGCGCGTGCGGCCTCTGGGTGGTGGACGTTCGCAACGGCCAAACCGCCGGCTTCGTGCGTTTCGAATCCGGCATCCAGGAAATCTTCGCGGTGAACGTGCTCTCCGGAATGCACACGCCCGACCTGATCACCGACAGCGAAGAGCTGCTCGGCAATTCCTTCGTGCTTCCAGATGCGGCGCTGCGCGAACTCGGCCCGCCGCGTTAACGACGCCTGACAATCACTTTGATTTCCTGCTTCGGCCGCAGCGTAATGCCCGGCTCCAATTGCGGCGGCGTGGAATCAATCGCCTCCAATTTCCACTGCCGCGCAATGGTCGCGAGCACCAGCGTCCCTTCGGCCCACGCGAACGCTTCGCCCACGCATTGGCGCGAGCCGCCGCCGAACGGAAAGTACGCCCAGCGCGGGCGCGAATCGCGCCGCTCCGGCGCGAAGCGTTCCGGGTCGAAGCGCTCCGGCTCCGGCCACCAGCGCGCGTCGCGGTGCGTCACCCATTGGCTCACGAAAACAACTGCCTTGTGCGGAAGCTTTTCGCCGGCAATCGTACACGCCTCGGCGACCTGCCGCCCTTGCACCCACGCCGGCGGATACAACCGCATGCCTTCCGCCAGGACCATGCGCGTGTATTGCAGCGTGTCGAGGTCGTTCGAATTCGGCGTCAGGCGCGAGCCGAGCACCGCATCCACTTCCGCGCGCATCCGTTCCGCCGCGTCCGGATTTTGCGCCAAAAGCCAGAGCGTGAACGTCAGCGCGTTTGCCGTCGTTTCGTGGCCCGCGGCGAAAAGGATCACGCATTCATCGACCAACTGCCGTTCGGTCATGCCGCCGCCGCCTTCAGGATCTTGCGCTTGAAGCAAGCGTCCGAGCAGATCGTCGCGAACTTCGCCGGACGCGCGCCGGTGCGAAATAAAGCGGCGCAGCGTTTCGATCAAGCGCCGGCGCGCGAACCAGAATTTGATGTTGAACGGCGTCGGCAGAAAAACGCGCAGCGGCCCCCACGGCGCGGTGACGCGCCGAAACATCTCTACGTTGCGGTCCATCGCATCGCTGATCGCATCGACTTCCGGCCCAACGTACGCGCCGAAGAGCGCCTCGGCCACGATGCACAGCGCCAGGCGCATCATCTCGCGGTGCAGGCCGATCGTCTGCCCGTCCTGCCAATGCGCAATCGCCTCCGCCGCGTGGCGCGTCATCACGTCCGTGTACCCGGCCAGCCGTGCGGGATGCAGCGACGGCTGAATCAAGCGCCGCTGCCGCCGGTGCGTCTCGCCTTCACTGGTGAGCAGCCCGTTGCCGAGCGTGAATTTGGCCCAGCGCAAATCCGGCGATTTGACGAAGCAGTTGTCGTGCGTGACCAGAATGTCGCGCACCGCGTCCGGATGGCAAAATAAAACCCCGCGCGCCCCGCGCACAATATCGCCCTGCGCTTCCGCGGCGCTCTTGATCAGCGTCAAGCGGTCCGACGAAATGCGCAGCCGGCCAGTGTGCGAAAAGAATAGTGGCAGAAATTTGAGGACGTTGACGGCCATTCGATCATTTCCCCTCTTTCAACATCTGCCGAATCTCCGCGCGAAGCGCATCGATTTCAAGTCCGTGTTTCTTTAATAATCTTGCGGCCAGACATTCCGGATCGTGGAGCAACGCGAGCAGAAAATGTTCGGAGCCAGGATTTGTGCTGCCGAGTGTTTTCATTTCCTCGTCAACGGCGGCATGCAGAAACATGGTCCACCCGCGCAGCAATGCGCGTTGCGCCGCGGTTTTGCCGGTTTCGGCCGCAATAGCTGGTGCCCGCGGTTCTACATGCAAAAACTCGCGGATTGCAGCGCGAAGCTTTTCGAGAGTCAGTCCGGCACCCTTCATCTCCTGCGCGGCAATTCCCTGATCTTCTCGCAGCAATCCCAAAATCAAATGTTCCGTACCGACGTAATTATGTTCCAGCACGCGCGCTTCGTCGATGGCGTACTCCAGCGATTTTTTTGCGCGCGGCGTGAATGGAAGCTGCCCAATCGTGATCGGCTTGTCGCCTTTTTTAACGGCGCTTTCAAGGGACGCGCGCAGCTTCTCGATGTCGATTTCAAGATTCTCCAGCGCGTTCGCAGCGGTCCCGGTTCCTTCCTGCAGAGTCCCCATGAGCATGTGCTCGGTGCCGATGTAATCGTGATCCAAGCGTTCAGCATTTTGGCGCGCGAAGCTCATCGACTTGCGCGCGCGGTCGGTGAAGCGGTCGAACATGGGTGTGCTCCTTTGACATGGAACAGGTGGCCGCGAAGGAGACGGGAAAGATCGCGTGGGCTTTACACGCGATGCGCAGCCGCATAAAGCCGCAACGCGGCATTCAAACGCCGGCTGCAATCGCCTTGCGCACGGAACCAACTCAGTGTCTCGGCGTCAACTTTAATCGTCGTTTTCACGAGACGCGCGGGCTTGCGCAGGACGGCATTCTTGAAAAAGTCTCGCGACAGCGGCGCAATGTCCGACGTATCTATTTCGGAATCGGCCAGCGCGTCAATCCGCTTCCAGTCGGTCTTTGATGTGCGTTTCGAATGTTTCCCTTTCATGCTTGAGCGCCTTTCGTGCGGAGATGAGATGAATTGTGTCGTCGCCAGTTTCCGTGTACACAATAACAATGCAACGTCCTCGCGTCATCCCAATTCCAATCCATCGATCCTCGCCATAATCATACCGCTCGTCAAGATTGCACAACATTGGAGAATCGAAAATCTGCGCAGCCTCTTCAAAGTGGATGCCGTGCTTGCGCAAATTGCGTTGAAGTTTGTTCGAATTCCAAGTGAATTTCATCGTACGCCCTCGGCTTGCAGCGTCGGTCCTAGTAATGGCCTGGTGCGTTTGCGGTCAGCCATAAAAATGGTCTTCTCCGCCACTAGAGTCACCCTATCGGATCGGCGCTTCCCTTCCAGCGGGAATGACCGGCGCGTTCCCGTAAAACAATGCGACCCAACTGGCCGGCGGTACAACTCTACTCCAATCCCATCGCCAGCGCCTCGCGCACCGTTTTCGCGCGCAAAATTTTCACGCCGGTGTGCGTGGAAAAATCCGCGCGCCCGCGCGCGGGGAGCAACAACGTTTTGAATCCCAACCGCCGCGCTTCTGAGAGCCGCGCATCCAACCGCGGCACCGGGCGGATTTCGCCGCCGAGGCCGATTTCGCCGGCGGCCACGAGCCCTTCGCGCACGCGCCGATTCGTTGCGACCGATGCCAGCGCAAGCGCAAGCGGCAAATCCGCGGCCGGTTCATCAATCGTAAATCCGCCCGCGGCGCTGGCGAAGACGTCCAGCGGCCCGAAGGGCACGCCCGCTTTCGTTTCGAGCACCGCCAGCAGTTGCGCGAGGCGGTTGCCGTCCACGCCGCTGGCGCGCCGGCGCGGCGAACCGCCACCCGGCACGGGCACGGTGAGCGCCTGCAATTCGACCAGCAGCACGCGCGTGCCTTCGCACACCGCGCCGATCGCCGCGCCCGCGCCTTTGTCGTCGTGGCCTTCGCGGTCGAGCAGCAGTTCGGACGGATCGGGAACTTCGCGCAGGCCGGCGGACGTCATCTCGAAAAATCCGGCTTCCGACGTGCTGCCGAATCGATTCTTGGTCACGCGCAGGCAGCGCAAATCGAGCCGCCGCTCGCCTTCAAACGTCAGCACCGTATCCACGATGTGTTCGAGCACGCGCGGCCCTGCGATGGCGCCCTCTTTGGTGACGTGCCCGATCAGAAAAATCGCGCAGTTCAAACGCCGCCCCGCTTCAACCAGCGCCATCGCACATTCGCGCACCTGGCTCACCGATCCGGGCGCCGACGGAATCCCCGCATCGCGCAGCGTCTGGACCGAATCGATCACCGCGACGGCGGGGCGCTCGCTTTCAAGCATCTCGAGAATCGCGGAGAGTTCGGTTTCGCTGGCGAGTTTTAGATTGGGACTGTCGAAAGTAGGGCGCGATGTAGGGCGCGTCTCCGGCGCGCCTTTTCCAGCAAAGAAAATCGGTGCGCCGGAGACGCTCCCCACGTCCAGCCGCAACCCGCGCGCGGCGATCTGGCTGGGCGCCTCCTCGCCGGTGATATAAAGGAGGCTTGCGCTCCGGTTCCCCTCGCCCCTTGGGGGAGAGGGGTTAGGGGTGAGGGGAATTTCCGCGCCAGCCAGCGCCCCCAGCAGTTGCAGCAGCAGCGTCGATTTTCCAATCCCCGGCTCGCCACCGACGAGCACGCTTCCTCCCGGGACAATGCCGCCGCCGAGCACGCGGTTGAATTCGCCGATCGGCACGTGTACGCGCGGGATGTGTTCCTGCGCGTGTTCCCTCAACGGCCGCGGCGGCGAACTGAGCGGATTCGAAATCGCGCGCGCGCCGCCCGACGCCCCGCCGCGCATCGCCGGTGCGGCCTTGGCGACAGGCGCTTCGACCAGCGCATCCCACTCCCCGCAGCCCGGGCATTTGCCCTCCCAGCGATGCGTTTCATGGCCGCAATGTTTGCAGAAGAAGGTGACTTTTTCTTTTTTGGACATCGAACCGAGTATGCGAGGCGGGCGGGAAAAATGCAAATGCGCTCGGGCGGTCTTTCGTTCAAAACGTTTTGTGTCGATGGGCGGCTTCGCGCTCAATCCCAAACATACTGCTCGTCATACTCCAAGCCGCTCCGCCGCAACATGTCGCGGTATTCGTCCTGAAATGAAGCCGTGCGATGGTGTTCCTTTTGATCGTTGATGTAACCGATGACGCGACTCACGTCCGACGCGCCGACCGAAAATGTACCATACCCGCTCTGCCAATAAAATGAAGTGTAGCCGACACCTTTTGTCTTGATCCATTTCGATGTATCCGTTTTCACGGATTCGACTACGTCCATGATCGCCTCTTTGCGCGATAGTTTGAATAAAATATGTATATGATCCTCGGTCCCACCAATGGTAATCATCGGTGAGTCGGCGGTAGTCAGAATTTGCGAGGTATACGCATACAATTCAGGTTCGATGGTGGGTTGAATTAATGGCGCACGGTTTTTGGTGCTGAAGACCAGATGGACCAGCACGTTCGACAAGCGATTGTGGCATTAGCGCACCCTCCCTCTTAGCCCCAAAGGGGCGGACTTTTAAAGCCCAGGCTGAAGCGAAGCGAAGGCCTGGGTACACGTCGGATCAACGATCCCAAAGCCCCAAAGGGGCGAACTAAGGCAGTAACTCCACGCGTGCGATTGCCTCCACGTATACCAAAAAAACCGGAACATCAATTCATGATTTGCAACATTGGTACGACCTCCGTTAGTTCGCCCCTTTGGGGCTTTAGGATCGTCGGGCGGACTCGGACCCAGGGCGTTGCCCTGGGCTATAAAAGTCCGCCCCTTTGGGGCTGAACGACGGGGTCGTGCTTCGCACGACGAGGCAACATGCCCATTCTCGAATCGAATACCTTACTTAGATGGTATGAGTTTCCTCCATTTATCCTCGAAATCATTTTCAACATCTCCGACAAGAATATTATCTACTCCTTTGGACACTATGTCAGGCAGATGCCCGTGACGCTCGAAATATCTTTTGCTGTAAGCTTTGTTTCGCGATTTTTGTACGATGTCGATTTCAGAATGCGTCAGAACAAAAAATCGCACAGAAGTCTTCCCATCTCCGCCACTTTTGAATTGAACCAACACCTAAAAATCGGGGCGCGGAAAATCGTTTGATGAAAATCTCTGAGTGATGCGTGTAATAAACTTTTCCCGCTGACTTGCTCGAACTTCGATGATCGAAGGCGTACCTTGATCGCGCATGATCTTCATCCAGGTACCCTTCTCAAACGTAGCAATCAAACCTTGTTCGTTCAATTTGCTCCACAACTCGCGCTTCGCGCGCTCATTGAGAAGGTGCTTCGTCGTCATCCTTGGGCCATACCCATCACTTTGGTTGATCACTCGCCACCTCCATAGTTTCCAACTTCGCCTCACCCCTCCGACCGCTCCGCCCCCCACGCCCACACCTTCCCCAGCGAGAATTCGCGGGTGCCGGTGAAATCGGCGGGCGTCTCCTGCATCTGCTGCGGATCACGTGGATTTGACGCGCTCACACCAACTCAACCTTGAGCCGTCGCCCCAACGCCGCCGCGGCTCGCTCCAATGTATCCAGCGAAACGGAGGCGTTCGTCGGGCTGAGCACGCGATCCAGCGATGAACGGCTGGTCTTCATCTTTTTCGCCAGCGCGCTTTTTGTGATGCGCTGGCGTTTCATCTGTTCGGCGAATCGGAGCGCCAACAACTTCTTGGCAGCGCGGCGGCACACTTCTTCGTAAATGCCTTCCTCTTTCAGAAAGGTATCGAGGTCGTCGCCGATGTAGCTCGGTTTTGATTTCATCAGTCTCTTCCTTTTGCAATTGCCAGCCTTTTACGCGCGAGGTCCAAGTCCTCTTGCGGCGCCTTCTGGCTCTTCTTGATGTAACCGTGCAGCAGAATCATTCGCGCGTCTTTAACGGTAAAGAAAACGCGCGCAATTCCTTCTTTGAAACTGGTCCGAACTTCCCACAAATCCGGCTCAATTTTCCTCACCGTTGGCATTCCAACCGGCCAGTGATATTCAACCGTTCGCAGATCGGAACCGATTTCCGTGCGCTGTTCTTCCGTTAGCTCACCCCTCAACCAGTCGCGCACCGGCTGGCGGCCACTCTCCAGTTGGAAAAACGTCGCGCGGATGATCTTCGCTTCATCGCTCATAAGAACTGTACCTTATATAGTACAACTCCGCAACAAGATTTCACACCCAACGCCTGAACACTTTGGATTAAATCGTTATCCCCCCGACCGCTCCGCCCCCCACGCCCACACTTTCCCCAGCGAAAATTCGCGGGTGCCGGTGAAATCGGCGGGCGTCTCCTGCATCTGCTGCGGGCTGAAGGCGGCGCCGAGGTCCATCAGGAGGTCGATCAGTTTGGGGTCGCCGTAACTTAACCCCTCGATCGTGAACGGGTCGCCGTTGATGTCGAGGATGATGGTCTTGCCCGGCTGGACGCGCACGCGGTTGGCGGTGTTGAAACCGCGCCGCTGCAAGCGCAGCAGGTTGCGGATCACGTTCGGCTCGGCGGGGTTGTACGCGACCACGTCTTTGGCCGCGGGCGCTTCGCCGCGGTTGGACGGCTGATCGTCCGGCTTGATGCCCCAGCCGGTGTCGGCGATGACTCTGTCGCGATTGTGGTGAGATCGGGAAGTCGACATACGCTCTACGCCTTCCCCGCTGGAACTTGAACTTTCGTTGCAACGTTTCGTGCCTGCTTTGCAGATGTCCGCGCGCGGGGCGAATGCCCGTTTACCGAGGACGAATACGCTGCTTTCAATTCCGATTGAATCGCCGCCGGCAAATCCAAAAACGCAAAATGGCTCGAATGAAACACGTAATCCTCGCCGGAATCGTCCACGACCCGAATGTAATTGACTTCGGCGGCTTTTGCGTCGGGCAGCACCGGATATACCTTGCCGACCGAGAGCGACCCTTCGTAGCCGCTGTTGTCCAGGCACAGCGCACATTGCCGGCGCGTACGCGATTTTGCAGTTCTCTTTCGATTCATTTTTCAACCCAGGAAACGCTTGATCTTCATTCTGCGTTTACCAATACCATGAGCTTCGTACCAATGCAACTCGGCTTGGCAAACGAATCCGTCTTCGGTTCGCACGCGAGCCACACCTTTTAGCTTGCGCCAGTGCCCTTGGCCATATTGCGCGTTCAACTCCTCCAATTGGCGAATCCCGGCGCTCTGGGCGATGAGCTCAATCTGCGCAATGGGACCGAGGACTTCGAATTTGGCCTCCACCGCGCGTTACCTCTTCTCGTAAGTCTCCAGCCCCGCCGCAATCGCCTCCAGCGCCGCGAGTTCCTCCAGTTTCTGTTTCACCAGCGCCTGATCCACGCGCCCCTGCCCGCGGTACTGATGATGCTGAGCCACGTCGGGCGACCAATACACGCGGCCGGCCTGCGCGTATTCGGCGGAGCCTTTCGCCGCGCGCACCAATTCCTGCGCGGCGGCCAGCAGTGCGGGCGTGGCGGTGTCGGTCTGAGCGAGGATAAACTGCGCGGCCGCGGCGAGCATGTTCGTGTTCAGCGGATGGCGCCGAGCCAGATGCGCGACGAACGACGCGAACCAGGTCTGGCGCGCGAGCGTGAATCCGCGCTGGCGCATCAGCGCGAGCGCGGCTTGATACAGTTCGCTGGGCAGCGTGTCCTGCAAGCTCGACGCAATTTTGAAATCGGGCGCCTGATCGAGGCGCATCAATTTCACGAAGCGCGAGATCATGACTTCATGCAGCGGGATTTTCACTTCCGCGCCGTCGGGCATCTGCAAAATCGTCTGCGCTTTCGCCGCGCACAAATCCGCGTTCAGCTTTTCCAAATCGGCGCTCGTCGGACGCCACGACGCGAGCAGATCGGAGACCGCCGCCTGCTCTTCCAGCGTCGGCGTGAACTCCGGCGCGAAGAGAATCTCAAGCTCGTGCTCTTCCAGCAGCTCCGCCGCGCGCGCCAGAAACCCCGCCGCATCGCCGCCGTGTTCCTGAATGTACTGCGTGACCTGCCGCTCCGTCTGCGGCTTGACCGACCGCGGGCGGGAGAGGAGGGCGGAGATTTGCGTAGTTAATTGATTCAGCATTTCCGAATTATCTTTCACAACGAATTGCCTTGCCGCGCGTCACGCGCGCGATTTTTTCTCTCTGATTTCAAATGCTTTGCTATCGCGGAAGAAACACACATCGAATTCCATGAAGAAATTGGTTTGGCCAAGAATCACGGGAACATCGTTCGACTTTGTCCACGCGAACGCCAATCGAACCGGTTTGAACCCACTGATTTCGGCGGTGACTACAATCGAGCGTGCCGGAAAGTCCGCGAGTGTGCCCGATAGGTAAAAATCACTTTGAGCCTCGCTCCACTTGACGCCGAGCTTTGCGCCAATGTTGTATGGCAGAACGTTAACCGTTGCTCCCGTATCCAACAGTCCCATTAAATCCAACGTTGCGTCGTTAAACACAGTCGGACGGCTGTACGATAGTTTTAATGGGAGCCATGGAAATAAACTACCGGATCCGGCATGACCTTCAGCCTTAATAAAGGGAAAACGTCGAGGCGTACTCATGGTTTTTGAGCCTTATCCGCTTCGAGCGCCTCTAACAATCTGTCAGCAGCTTCGTGCGCATCGAATGGGGACCAGATCGGATAATTCCTCAAGTCCTCCAGCTCGTATTGTTCGTCTTCAGTTAACTCTTCCGCGAGTTTCCGAAGGAGTTTGATCTTGTCTTTTTTTGTCAGGGACTCGACGCTCGTGATTACTTCCGTGTAAAGCATGGCACACGCTCCTACTCCACGTCAACTTTAAGGCTTATCCCATTACAGGCCCAGTTGACGCAATTGTTCATCCCCGATCCGCTTCCTCGATTAGTTTATCCAATCGCCCAGCCTCAGCATCCTCATCCAACTGCTCGTCCCAAAGCCGGTCTTCGTACGCCTGAAGCCAACTCGCAAGCTCCGAGACTTCCGATGGCGGAAGCGTCTGAATGGCGTCTTCTATTTCCTTGATCGTGCTCATCGCCGTAACCCTGAATTTATGTAGCGCCGGCTTCCCGCCCGCGAGAGTTGCAGGCGGGATTGCAAACCAACGTATCACACCGGCTTCGCCACCGCCGCCACCGCCGGCTTCGCCACGGCCACCGGAGCCGCAGTTCCCGCAGTCCCCGCCGGCTTCTCCGGCTCAATCCCCGCCAAATCCTGCAGCACGCGCCAGTTCCGCCGCCGGTCCGCGTTGCCCAGCAGCAGCGCTTCGGACGGATTGCCATTTTT
>Ga0070731_10001032_pt1 | contig 31096 bp, 34 predicted proteins | sample Coa_R1_2_FD_66448 | JGI IMG/M metagenome (GOLD analysis project Ga0070731, IMG submission 66448) | Surface soil microbial communities from Centralia Pennsylvania, which are recovering from an underground coalmine fire - Coalmine... | ecosystem: Environmental > Terrestrial > Soil > Unclassified ... | reverse complement strand
CCCGCGAGCCCCCAGGACGTCAAGCTCTCCCCCGACGGGAAGCTGCTCTACGTCGCCGATCAGGACCGCGGCGGGCTCTGGGAGATCGACCCTCAGAGCTTCACGGTCATCCGGTTCCTGCCCACCGGCTCCGGCGCGCACGGCCTCTATCCGAGCCGCGACGCCCGCTTCCTGTACGTCTCAAACCGGACCGCGGGGACGATCTCGGTGATCGACTTCGCCACCCGCCAGATCGTGCACACATGGAGTCTGGGGTCCTCCAGCCCGGACATGGGCGGCGTCTCGGACGACGGCAAGACCCTCTGGTTGAGCGGCCGCTACAACGCCGTGGTCTACGCGATCAACACCCAGACCGGACAGCTACGCGCCACGATCCACGTCGGGCTGGGCCCACACGGGGTGTGCGTCTGGCCGCAGCCCGGGCGCTACTCGCTCGGACACACCGGCATCCTGCGATGAGGGCGCCCGTCGACAAGAAGCCTCCAAGGCCGCCCGGCAGTCGGCGCAGATGGAGAGCAGCCAAGGCGAGACGCAGGCAGCTCCGCCGCCGGCGCATGGGAGCGCTGGCCGCCCTGATAGCGATCGTTGCGACCGTCGTGGCCGCCGCGGTGGCCATGGCAGATCCGGACGATTTCTCTGGGACCGGGCACGCCGGAAGCCGCCGGACGACGGCGGTGCACCGAGCGCATCGATCCGTTTCGACGCTGGACGCCGCGGCGGCCGCGCGAGTGAACGTTTACTCGCACACGCTGGCCGGGATGCTCACGCCGGTCACGCGGCGCGCGCGCTACCTCGTTTACGTCCCCGACTCACAGGGCAACGGCGTGTACGTGATCAACCCAACCACCCACCGGGTGATCCGCTACTTCCCCACCGGCGCGGTCGTCCAGCACGTCGTTCCGGGCTGGGACCTGCGCACCCTCTACGCGACCAACGATGTCGGCAACAGCTTGACCCCGATCAATCCGGACACCGGGCGGCGGGGCGGGCCCAACATTCCGGTCGCCGACCCATACAACATGTACTTCACCCCCGACGGGCAGCACGCGATCGTGGTCGAGGAAGGCCGCCAGACCCTCGCCTTCCGTGATCCACACACGTTCGCGCTGCAGAAGGCGCTGCCCGTCGATTGCGCCGGAGTCGACCACATGGACTTCTCCGCTGATGGCAGCTTCGCCTTGGCGAGCTGCGAGTTCTCAGGGCGGATGGTCCGGATCGACCTTCGGACCGAGACCGTCGCACGCTACGTGTACGTCGGCGGCAGCCCGCAGGACGTCAAGCTCTCACCCGATGGGAAGATCTTCTACGTCGCCAACCGCTACCTGCCGGCGAGGGGCGCGAGCGGTGTCCAGCTGATCGACTCAAAGACGATGCGCGTCATCGGATTCATCCGCACACGCCTCGACGCGCACGGCCTCTACGTGTCCCGCGACACCCGGGATCTGTATGTGACCAACCGCGCCGGCGGGGCGATCACCGTGATCGACTTCGCCACCCACCGCATCGTCGCGGTCTGGGCGGTGCCCGGCACGCCCGACATGGGCGGGGTCAGCCCGGACGGCGACACTCTGTGGGTCGCCGGGCGCTACAGCAGCGCCGTGTATGCGATCTCGACCCGCACCGGACGCTTGATCGCCAACATCCGGGTAGGAGTCTCACCCCACGGCCTGTGCGTCTGGCCCCAACCCGGCCGGTACTCCACCGGCCACACCGGCGTCATGCGCTGACTGCGGGAACCGACCGCTAAAGGCGCTCGTGACGGCTCCGCGGCCCACGCCGAGTACGCTCAGGCCGGCGCGATCACCGCGTGCGGTCAGCCACGGCCAACCGGCGACCATAACCTGCCTCTAGCGCGCACGGACTCTCGTCGGGCACCGGGAGGATCTCACGACAGGTCCGTGTGACGCTCGCGGCCACTGCGCCGACGAAGGCGGTTGGCGATCAGCGCGCCGAGAATCACCAGGAGCGCCGGCGCGCCGAAGGTGATGGGCGGTGAGGTGCCCGATCCGGAGGATCCCTTCGTGGCCGGGAGCTTCTGCGCTCCGACTGGCCTCCCAACCGCTCGGGCGATCCGCTGCACGGCGAGGATCGCCGACCGCGTCAGGCCGTTTGACTTGTGAGCTGCGTCGACCTTCAGGCCGTCAAGCGCACGGCGGGGGCCGGCGTGCGAGAGGCCGAAGCCCGCAGGCATAACCACGAGCAGTGGCTGCGGCTGGCTATACGCGATCTCCTGCTCCAGGAAGTCGGCGTACATCTGTGGCCTTCCGAACAGGTTGGGGATTGCCCCGAGGTCGATTGGACTCTCGACGATCGCCACCTTCAGGTTCAGCCTCTGCTTGTCGAGCCGAGCCAGGGCTCGGTCCAGACGGGTCTGGAGCGCCATCGCGACCGGAGGCTCGTAAGGAAAGAAGGTCGGACTGGCCAGGAGAACGTCGCTGGCAGGGTCGCCGTCGGCGACTCCCCGCGCGGGAAGCGACGCTGCCACGATCGCGCCGACAAGAAGGGTCAGTACCGCACGCCGTGTCATGGCGCCGAGCGCCGTCAGGTTGCCCGGTTCCTCACAGCCCGGGCGCGAACATGACTGGTCGGTTGCTGCCCGCCAGGCGGGCCGTCGGCTCGGACTCCCGTCCGCTCGGACACGTTTTGCTCCTTCCCTCCGGCCGATGTCAGCGAACCTGATCGTGGCATGCCCGGTCATGCAACGCCCGTGACCGAAGCCCTAACCGATTAAACCGATCCCTCTACGCAGGCAGTTTGATGCGTCAGAACGTCCTGGCGGAAGCCGGCCCCGCGCAACGACCGACAAGCGTCGTAGGAGGTCCTGCGAGGTCTCGCCGTCCATCGGGTCGCCCTCCTCGGGACGGCTGGGCGGCGGCGCACTAGTGAGATCACGAAGCTGCCGCTCGCCGACCAGTGAACACCACCGGTCAATGCACCCGATTGAGCTCAGCGTCGCTGATGGAGCGTGTGGAAGACGAACTCGACGACTGCATCTAGCTGTCGGGCGCTTAGGCGGTCGCGGTATGACGCCGTCGCCGTCGCCGTAGTCGAGCTCGGTGCGAATCTGGTCACGGTTCAGCTGCTCGCTGGTGTCAAAGTCCGGGCCCACCTGACCATGCGTATGCGCCGAGGCGACCGTGTGGCAGGCTCCACAGCGAGCGCTCACGAATACGCGACCGCCCTCACGGAGGAGCTGGGTCTCACTCGGTCGGCCGCCGGCGCATCCGCCGAGCACCACAGCACTGATGGCCGCGACCGCCATCGGCCAGCGCCAGCATGACGCCGGCAGCCCCGGAGCAAGCAGCTCATGGGGGGATTGTGGACCGCGGTTCTCCAAATGAGCGCCTCCGCTCTGGAACCTCACCTACGACGTCTTCATCAAGGGCCGGCTGCCGCAGGACAACGAACTGCCGACACGAGTCGGTCCTGGTTTCATCCAGCCGCGCGAATCTCGCGGTCCGGCGTGGCGCTCTTGAGTTGTGCGGCCAGCAGGGCCCAGCTTCGGCCAACGCCCGGCGGTTCTGCTCCGCTTGAGGAGCGGCGATGACCGCGCCGGGACGAACCGCTGGTGCTCGATCAACGCGTACGCGCTCAGTTTCGACACCGAGGTCACGAGCGTCTGCTATCGATAGATGGCATGGCCGAAGTAGTCCTGTTTCATCACGCCCTGGGCCTCACGCCGGGCGTTGTCGACTTCGCCGACAAGCTGCGCGGCGCCGGGCACACCGTCCATGCGCCCGACCTCTACGACGGCCAGACGTTCAAGACTCTTGAGGATGGTATGGCCCACGCTGAGCAGATCGGTTTCGGCGAGGTGATCGATCGCGGCACCCGCGCAGTCGAGGGGCTGCCAGGTGAGCTGGTTTACGCGGGCTTCTCGCTTGGGGTGCTACCGGCGCAGAAGCTGGCCCAGACCCGGCCGGATGCGCGGGGTTGCGCTGTTGTTCTATTCCTGCGTTCCGGTCTCGGAGTTCGGCTCCGCTTGGCCAGCTGGCGTCCCGGTCCAGGTCCATGGCATGGACGCCGATCCAATCTTTGTCGGCGAAGGCGACATTGATGCTGCTCGGGCGCTCGTGGAGTCGACTGACCAGGCCGAGCTGTTCCTCTACCCCGGCGACCAGCATTACTTCGCTGAGAGCACGCTTCCGTCATACGATGCGGACGCCGCCGCACTGCTGCTGGACCGCACGCTCGCCTTTCTCCGCTCCGTCGAATAGACGCTCGGCCCACCGCCGAGAGTTGTGCTTCGGGGCTAGGTGCTATGGCGAGAGCGCATCAATCTGAGGGTGAACACAGCCTTCGCGGGGTACGGTGGCCTCCCGATCGCCCGTAGCTTGCTCTCGGCCCGCCGGCTGCCGCGCCGCTCCGCCTCGGAGAGTGCCCACGCGTAGGAGCCCAACTCGGCCGCGGGCCAGTCGCCCAGCTGCCCACAGCCGACATACGCCAACACCTTCTCCGGGAAGCGCGCGGCGTACAGCACCCCCAGCACCGAGCCCCACGAGTGCCCGAAGATCTCGCCCCGGACCCCCGGAATGCGGTGAGCGGGGGAGGGTCGAGCAAGCGGACGCCATCGAGTCCATCACGCGAGCGCCCAGCCCGGTCGTGGCGAAGCCTGCCACTTGCACGTTGATCGAGTGGTCCTGCATTCGCCCCGGCGACGGCCCGCGCCGGGACGCGGTGCGGTTCGCACGGATGGCTGGCTTGGCCTCTACTGCGAGTGGGGGCGTTTGCGTGGCCGGTGCTTTAGGGCATAGTCCGCGAGCAACAGAATCCACGCGAGCACCAGGATGGCGATCGCGATCGCGTGGCTGAACCCTATGAGCAAGCCGCCGAAGGCGAGCACAACCGCGAGGGCTCTCAGGGCGATGTCCAATCGCGGCGAGATTCGTGCCTTGGTGGCGCCGGGCTCGTGGTCCTTACTGTCTGCGGCCTCGATGGGTTGGGTTCCTTCCGCTAGCTCGTGCGTTGGCCTGGTTCGTCGTGGGCGCGCGGCGAGTACGCGGCCGAGCTTGACGCGGGCGCCGGTGTGGAGGATCGACCGTTCGTAGATGCGAGCTGCAAGCATGATCAGGCCAGCGGTGGCGAGGAGGTCGATCGCAATCGCAGCGGTGAGCGCTATCCAGGTCATGTGTCCGACCACCATCCGCGCAGGAACCACTGTTGGGGAGAGGAAGGGCACGAACGCGGTGACCTGCGCCAGCGTCCCGTCCGGGTTCGTGTTCGCGATGATGTCGGCCAGCAGGAAACCAGCGACTGCCACGACGTAGATCGGCACCTGCGCGGTGGCCAGGTCCTCTTGCCGTGAGACCGTCGCACCGACTGCTGCGTAGGCGACGCTAAAGAGAAAGTACCCGAGCACGAACCAGAGCGCCACGAGCGCGATTGCCTTGGGCGCCGCGGACGGTAGTCCGGCGCCGCCGGCCAGGTTTCCCGCGATGAGCGCGGCGGCCCCGGGAACCAGCACGAGACATAGACCCAGCACGCCGATGCCCAGTACCTTGCCCGCGAGCAGACGCCGCGGCGAGACCGTTGTCAGCAGGAGCTCTACGACCCGCGAGGACTTCTCCTCGGTAACCCCTTGCGCGACCGCTTGGCCGAAGAACATCAGCATCGTGAACAGAGCGATTACTCCAACGGCGACCAGCGTTCGGTTGGCAGGGGTGTTACGCGCGTTTGGTTCAAGCACAGCAACCGGCACCGCAGGCGGTGACAGCGCGTGCAGCGCCCGTTCCTCGGTGAGCCCCGACGCGCGCAAACGATCGAGCATGGCCCGGGCACCGAACGCGTTCTGCACCTCGCGCACCTCCGGCGAGATCCGTGTGCTCTTGACCAGGATCCGGCTTCCGTCGATGAGCGCGACCGCGATCGTCCCGTCGCGTACTGCTTGGGCGGCAGCCGCCTGGCTGCCTAGGTGGCGCAGGAGGACGTGACGGCCGGCGGCCTTTGCCTCCAGCTGGATCGCTGGCTGCAGCGCGACCGAACGAGCGCCAACTAAGCCGATCTTGTCGGTCGGGATCCGACCGCTCAGACGCGCCGCGGCGACCGCACCTCCGACTGCCAGGAGCAGCAGCAACAGGAACGAGACTTGAAACACACGCGAGCGTGAGCGCTCGACGACTTCTCGCCTGGCGACCTCCCACACTGCCCGGCGAGCACTCACGCCGAGACGACCTCCCGGAACAGCTCTGCAAGCGAGGGCCGCAGCTCGGCGAAATGCGTCACCGACCCCGCCCGGCGCGCCGCGTCGAGAATCGGTTCCGGATCGGCCGACTCATCGACCCGGAACACGACTCGGCCGTCCGTGCGCTCGACCAATTCCACGTCGGCGACCGCGTCGGTCCAGTCAGCGGGCGCGCCCCGCACGTCGACACGGATCAGACGCGGGCCGGCGCCCCGGAGCTCATCCACAGACCCGGAGGCGACCAGACGCCCATGATCGATGATCACCACTGACTCACACAGCTGCTCGACCAGCTCGAGCTGATGCGAGGAAAAGATCACCGGCACCCCACGCGCCGCCTCACCGCGAAGCACCTCGGCCATCACATCGGTGGCGATCGGATCGAGCCCGGCAAACGGCTCATCTAGAATGAGCAGGTCAGGACCGTGAACAAGCGCCGCCGCGAGCTGGACGCGTTGCTGGTTGCCGTGCGAGAGCTCCTCGACCCTTGCGCTCACCCGGTCAGCCAGGCCGAGCCTATCCAGCCAGGAACAGGCCGCCGCGCGCGCGACCCGATGAGAGGCGCCGTGCAGCACCGCGAAGTACTCCAGCTGATCCCCGATCCGCATCTTCGAATACAGACCGCGCTCCTCAGGCATGTAGCCAATCCGCTCACGCGCCTTGGCGTCCACCGGGCCTCCGTCCCAGATCACGCTCCCTGAATCCGGGGCCAACAGCCCACAGACGATCCGCATCGTCGTCGTCTTGCCAGCACCGTTGCGGCCCACGAAGCCGAACAAGCGACCGGGCAGAACCGAGAAGCTCAGCCCGTCGACCGCCAACACGGCCCCAAACGAACGCCGCAGGTCACACAGCTCAAGCGCGCCTCGCATGAAGCCACCATCCATCGCGCCCAAACCGCACGCATCCGCGATTGCGGGCAATCAGGTGCGGCAAACTACCCTGATGAACGGCGACTCGTTGTTCAGCCGTTTCTGCGACTCAGACCGGGTCATCCGACGCAGTGGATTGCAGCCAGCAGCAGTGCGAGCCGCGACGCTTGGCCGCGCAGCCCTCGCCACCGGGACCTCCTTTCGCGCTCGCACAGGCAAACCGGCTGCGTCGGCCACCGTCTCGCTTCTCGCGGAAAGCGAGGGCACGGGGCGGTGTCGGCCGCGCCGAAGGCGGTCGGTCACGCTCGTGGCGAAATCCAGGGCAAGCCCGCCGTGGCCGTTGAGTCCAGCTTTGGAGTCGGCGGGGGTATGCCGGCTCAGGGACCAATGCCATCGGCACCCTGACTGTCCGTAATTGCCCGTCCTGGCTCTTGGCGTTGCCTCGTTCTGTGCCGGGCCCTCGGGCGTGATGCTGGTCGCACCCTTCAAGAACGAGGGCTTGATATGCGCGACCTTCGCGGAGGCATACAACAGAGAGACAGCGCTGGCGACCCGGCACGTGGCCGACATCGTGTCCCGCCTCGACCGCAGCACCCACCAGACGCGCACCGCCGCCTAAAGCGCGACCGCCGCGGTACGGCCATGCCTCGCCCGTCACCCGAGCTGGCGGTCGAGGCATGTAGGAGGCGCCTATCCGGCGGCAGTCGCGGGGACGGGTCGGTGGCGTGCGCCGAAATAGATCAAGGCTGCCGCGCCGCCCAGGACGAGCAACCCGAGACCTGCGAGGACGATTGATACCCACAGGAGCGCGGGGAGCTTTGCTCCCGCGGCGAGATCCGCAGATACTCCGGGTGAGCCGTCGGGGCGCATGACGACGACCGCCCAGCGACCCGGCTTGACGCTCCAGGTCAGCGTCTTAATGCCTTTGCCCTCAACGCTGGCGGCCCAGATCCTCGCGCGGTCCGGTGCGGTCGCGGGCGTGCCCCCAGACTGCGCTCGGTAGGTCGGACTGTAGGTCGTCCCGAACGGATCGCCACTGATGTCGACCACATCGGAGTGCGCCACGTCCGCCAGGTAGCGGTCGACGTCGGCCTTGTGGGCGATTCCGATGAAGAGCGGCCGGTTCGGATTCGTGCTCTCGCCGCGGATGCGGACATCGCCGAGCCAGTCGCGGCCGTAGAGGAAGCTGGGCACCTCGGAGCTGATCTGCAGGGTCCGCGTTGCCAGTGCGTAGCTGCCGGTGGCGAAGCGCTGGCTGGATGTCATGACGTAGCCGTGCGAGCGCTGCGTGGTGTGCAGCCAGAGCCCGTAGGCGCCGCAGGCCATGGCGCACAGCGCGAGGAGCGCCACGAGAGTGCCGACCACGACCATGGCGATCCGCCCTCCGGTCCAGCCTGACAGCGTGTTTGCCGTTACCGGGCCGGCCGTCGGCGGCGGCTGCGGCTGGGGTTTCGCTTCGGTTGTGTTCAGAGTCGAGTGGGACATTGCGTTGCTCGTTTCGGATTGGTGTTGGGAGGGTCGGGGCCTCAGTGCTTGGTGAGCACGGGTTGGCGCGCAGGCGGGGTCGGCCGTGCGGCGTCGGGCTGCGCCTTGGGTGTCACGATTGGGCTCGCGGAGGCGAGGGGGTGGTCGAGGGCCGCGAGCGTCGGTTCGCGTGGGAGCGCGAGGTCGACGCGCCGCACTGCAGCGAGCTTGATGCCGAGGAGGTCATGGGATCTCCACGTCGCTGATGCGGGTCACTGTTGTCCGTTCCGCGACGTAGCGGGGCAGCAGTGCCAGTGCGTCTTGCTCGCTTGCGGCCTCGACCTTCCACCAGATTGCGTGGCCGCCGGATCGGCACGAGGCGACGGTCACCTTGTGACGAAGCGGGCTCTGATGCCCCTTGAACGACGCGAAAACGACTCCGCACTCGCGGGGCTCGTGGTGATGCTCGAGGAGGTAACCGGGCATGGGGTCAGGTTGCCGTGTGGTGCTAGCGCTGACATCGGGCGGACCCCCTGAATCGCACCCTGATTTGTTGCTCGGAGTTCTTGATGGAGAGCGAGCGGACGCCCCTCGCCCGTTAACGAAGTGCTCAGAGAACTCGGACGACGCGTTCGCCGTCGATGAGCTCGATGCGGCCGAACTCGGCGCGCGCAGTGCCGGCTTGGAAGAGGCTGCCGGAAAGCAGCCATGTACGGACGACGCGTGCGGGCACGGACCCGCCGATCGCCGCCTGATGGTCGGCGAGGACGGGGCGGTCTTCGTGCACCCACCGGCCAACATCGGCGGTGCCACTGCGCACGACGACGTGCGTCTCGCGGTGTCGCCAGTGCTCCAGCGGGCAGCGGTAGGCGAAGCCCTCGGGCAGCGCGCAGCTCCACTGCCACGTGAGGTCCCTGCCGTCGTCGAACTCCAGCGCGACGCTGAGGTAATCGTGCGTGAGCTGAGTGTCCTCGGGCAGCCGCGAAGGCAGCTCGTCAACGCGCCAGGACCAACGCAAGCGAAGCGTTGGGGTCAGCGGCGCCTCGGCCGCTCGGCGGATGATGGCGTTGGAGTGGCGGCAGTCGGCGGCGATCCCGTCCGGCGACGCGCGGTAGACATCTTCGCGGCCGAGCAGCGGGTGGTGCTCCCAGCCCTGCGGGGCTTGGGGGGGATCGGCCAGCCGTGCGGCCTCCACCGCGCACAGCCCCGAAGGATCGCGTGCGGCGAGCATCCGCAGCGCCGCTTCCGGGCCGGTCGCGCTTCCCCACCGTGCCACGACCGCAGTGAACTGCCCGCGCATGACGCGGAAGGGCACGCGATCGACGGTGATAGAGCCATCCGGCTGCAGTTCACCTGGGAAGCGTCCGCCTAACTCGATCGCTCCGTCGCGGTCGGCGATAAACGTGAAGGTCTCTCGCGCACTCATCTGCGGGGGGCCTCCTTGGACCCGGCCAAGCAGACCGAGGCTCGGGCCGGCGCCAAGACCGAGCGGCCGGATCAAGTACGCGCACCCCCACGCCAGCCATGTCACTACATCGCCGGCGGTGACACGCATCCCGGTAGCACTCCAGGGCCGGCGGTCGGCGGGGATCTCCACCAGTCGGGCTTCGGCTGCCTCCTCGGCGATCAGGTTTCGCATCGCCTTGCCATCGACGCTCGCAGCGGCCGGCGCCGCGCGGACGCGAGCTCGTCCAGCTCTCACGGCCCGCGTGATCGTCACCGCCTGTCTGCCTAGCCGCCGCAACCGCGCCTCGCGGTAGGCCTCCACGCGGCTAGGGCGCTCAGCCGCCGTCCGGGGCGTCGGGATTATCGTCGTCGCTGATCTCAAGTCTTGACCTCCAGCGGACGCGACAGACGCGCTCAGGTTTGAGCGGCGATGAGCACCTGCCCATGACTCGAGGAGGTGACCGATTCGGCGATCAGCTGGACGAACTCGGTGGTTGCATCGAACGGGGCTGCGTGGCCAGCACCTTCAACTTTGCGGAGCTTCGCGGTGGGGATCGCGGACGCGAGCGATCGCACGAGGCGAGGCATGAAGTCGGGGCTCCGCGCACCGTAGCTGCAAATGACCGGAACCCTCACTGTTGCGAGATCCCTGGCCGACGGATAGTTGCGGATGGAGTTGAGGAAGTCCGCCAGGGCTACGCGAGCGTTCTCCCTGCCGATCTGCCGCCACTCCTCGGGAAAGGCATCCCAGGCGGTTCCGCCATCACGGTAGGTGTAGGCGGCACGCAGCAGCACCTCGGCGGCGTCGTCGTGCCGGCCACGCACGACGAGCGATGCGATCTTGGCCACGGCCGCCAGCTGCGGGCCGGTCGGAAGGTGACGATCTGCCCGCCATGGGAACTCATGCGCTATTACGACCTCCACGAGCTCGGGTCGTCGCACCGCCAGGTCGATGGCGATGCCCGCGCCGGCGCTCGTACCAACCACCACGGCGGGCGAGGCCTGCAAGCGCTCAAGCAGCGCTGCGGCGTCGCTCGTGTGTGTCGACATCGAGTGGGGCGGCTCGCCGCCAGAGCGCGTGTAACCCCGGCGATCGTAGGTGATCATTCGTCCGATCCGACTGAGCCGCTCGACGACGGCCCCCCAGGTCGATGCCGTTGCCCCGGCGGGGGGAATCAGCAGGATCGGTACGCCCTCGCCCGCCTCCTCGTAAGAGAGGTCAAGTCCGTCAGACGCCCGCATCACGAACTCGACGGTGCGGCGGGGGACACCGACCTTGTCGCCAGGGTGAAGGGTGGGTAGCGATCGGTGAGCGACGCGAGGTAGGCGACCAGGTTCGCTTCCCAGCCGACGAGCCCGCGCAGGAAGTGCCACCAGCTCTCGGGGTAGCTGCCGGTGAAGAGCACCAGAACCATTCCGATCACCCACACGATCGCCCCAAACCAGTTAAGGATGGCGAGCACGAGCAAGCTCGGGATCGCGTAGACGATCCGCAGCAGCGCCGAGCGCACCGTCGGCGAGCCCGAGCGTTCGACTTCGAACCGAACGGCATGTTCACTTGGGCTCGGCAGCCGGTCGGTCAGGAGCGCGACGTACGCGACCGCGTCAACGATCCAGTGCAGCGCGCGCGTCACCCTCGGCCCGTCCTCGTCCAGGTAGCGCCGCCCGCCCTTTTGCGAGATCAAAATCCCCGCAACGACGGGGAGGCCTAGCCACAGCAGACCGACGGGATGAACGATCCAGCCGATCACGATCAGCACGCCGACGCGCAGGAGTACCTGGGCACGGTCGAAACCCGCCGGGCGCTCGACGTCAAAGGTGACGGGAAAAGACATATCGCTCATGCCGGTACCTCCTGAGGAATCTCGATCTCAACGTCCAGGCCCTGGAAGAACGAGAACCGGGTGAACTTGACGCCCATCGCCTCCAGTGCTCCGGCCAACGCCGGCGAGGGCTTGCCGTAGAACGCCATGGTGTGGCCCGCGACGCAGTCGTGCATCAGCTTCGCCTTGACCTCCCCGATGTAGCGTTGCTGGGCCAGCAACGCATCGGCGTCCACATACGCCTCCCGGACCTCGCACTCCTTACCGTCCTCGCTCAGAAACCAGTCGTAACGGAGCGGCTGCGATTCGCTCTCGCGGGTCAGCCGCATGATCTCGGCCACGTGTTGTTTGAACGCCTCGAGTTCGCCGTCGCGGATCGTCAATCGTGCAGTCGCCTCAAACATGTCATGCGACCTCCTTTTCGATTTTTCGCGCGCTTGCGCGCATCATCTGCCGCGGGCGGGACCTGGCGTCCTGCTCGGGCGCTACCACAGCCACTGAGCGTGCGAGCTCGTCGAGAGCACCGCGCACACCGTGGACGAAAACATCGAGATCTGGACAGTGGTCGCGGTCGGCGACTGCTGTGAGGTTGAGCTGCCCGGCGTAGGAGAGCACGGCGATGACGAGCGTCAGGTTGCCCATCACCGACACCATCGGGAACAGCTCCAGCACGCGAGCGCCAGCCAGATACACCGGCACCGGCGGACCGGCGACGTTGGTCACGACCAGGTTCACGGACTGCTGCCGCGGAAACGCGCGATACCAGAGCCGCTGGCCGGCAACGAACCGGAAGATGCCCGTTCCGACGTCCGGGCGGGTTTTGTGCTTGCGCGCGGCGGTCTCGACCGCGATCAGGTCGAGCCGGCGGACCGGGTCGGGCTCGCCCACGGGCAGCGGCACCATCATCCATCCGGGCTTGTTGCCGTGCGCCTGGTCAGGCCGCTCTTCGTGCAGCGAGATCGGCACCATCGCACGCTGCACGAGGCCCTGGACCGCCTCACCGCGGGCTGCCAGCAAGTCGCGAAGCCCTCCGGCGACCGCAGCCAATACGACGTCGTTGGCCTTGCCGTTATGGGCGTGGGCGATCTGCTTGATCACCTCGAGGCGGTTGCGGACGATCGCGATCCGGTAGTCGTTACCGACCGGGCGGTTGAGGCTGGTGTGCGGCGCGCGCTCCTCCGTGAAGACTTCCAGCCAAGCCGGCACCGTCCGTCGCGCGATCCGGATCGTCCTGCGCGGGTGCGTCAGCCCCGACCAACCGCGGCCCAGCTCACGCCAGCGCCGCCACGCGTTGTCGCGCAACAGCTGACCCGCCGTAGGCGTCGGTTGTGGTGTCCACGGCGGTGCCGCTGGAGCTGGCCCGTCGGCGGCCAGGTCGAGCAGCGCCCCGAAAGCGGCCGCGGCCGCTGCCCCGTCGGCCAAAGCGTGATGCACCTTGAAGAACGCGCCGACCCGTCCATCCGGCAGCCCGGGCAGAAGCCACAGCCTCCACAGCGGTCGCGCCTGATCCAATCCGAGGCGTGCGAGCTCCCGGCATGCCTCCAGCAGCTCAGCGTCGCCGGCGGGCGGGCCAAGCGGATGGACGCGGATGTGCTCGGCGATGTCGAACGAGGGAGCGTCGACCCAGACCGGCCACCCGAGGCCGAGCCGGGGGCGGTAGAGCAGCTGCCGGAATCGAGGTACCAGATGGAGTCTCAACGCGAGCCGCTCGCGGACCGCGTCTGTCCGGACACGACCACCAGGGTCGAGCAGCTCCTCACCGTCAAGGATCGCGAGCGCACCGAGCTCGCTCGACCAGCCGTAGTCATCCGAAAGCAGCAGGAAGATGTCGGCCGCGGTCAGGCGCTCGATCATGCGCTCGCGCCCTCCGGGACGAGACCGAGCTGGACAACGGCAGCCATGAAGTCGTAGTAGAGGTTGTCCACCACGATCTTGCCGTCGCGTACCTCAACGTACTCCATGCCCTTGATCTCCACCCGCTTGCCCGTCGCCGGTATCTCGGTGCCGTCCGGTAGCCGGAGCGGACCGGTGTTCGTGCCCGTGAACGTCCACTCGTCCGCGAACCTGTCGCCTTCGGCGAAGAAGCTGTCCACGACGTATCTGGCGTCCGCGAACGCGTCCAGGTCTTGAGCGAGGCGGGCGCGGATCGCGTCCTCCCCCTCGAAGACGCCGTCATGCATCCTCTGCACGGCATCCTCGGCGTACAGCTCCATGCATGCGTCGAGGTCACCTGCGTTGTAGCGCTCGACGTAGTAGTCCAGAAGCTTGTGATTGGCATCCATTTGCGTTCGTCTCTCTTTCTGATTCAGACCTGCTTCGGGACGTGGCCGGAGTAGATGACCCGCATCACTTTGTGGCCGAAGTCGGCGGTCGGTCCGAACATGCACGGACAGCCGCCGTCGATCACCGTGATGCCGTGCTCGCGGCCATACGCGGTCGCGGTTGGTGACACGCTGCCGGCGCCGGGACCGCGATGCATCCAGACGTGCTTGATCCCGAGCTCGGCGCACTCGTGCATCGTGGCCTCGGCGCGTTCGGGCCGCGTTCCGATCACGACAGCGTCGACACCGCCGGGGATCGAGCCCAGGCTCTTGTAGGAACGGTCGCCCTCGACCTCGGTGGCGTTTGGGTTGACCGCGAAGACCTCGTACCCGCGGTCGCGGAGGCGCTTGTAGACCGCGTTACTCCCGTGGCCATTCTTGCTGTTCCTAGAGACGCCCGTGACCGCGACCCGCTTGTGGCCGAGGAACTCGGACGCCGCTTCATTGATGCTTTGCATAGCTACACCTCCACTTGGTCGATGGCCCTGACTTCGGCGTTGAGGCCCTGGAAGAACGCGTAGCGGTGGAACGGGACGACGGCGGCCAGGCGCTCGATCAGCTCGGCGAGCGCCGGCGAGGGCTCGCCGTACAGCGTCATGTCGTGGTCGTAGGCGTACTCGCGAAACAGCTTGTCCCTCGCCTCGAAGACGTGCTGGGCGTGCTCGAGCAAGCCGTCGGGGTCGACATAACCCTCGCGGACCTCGCACTCGGTTCCGTCGTCGCTCACGAACCAGTCGTAACGAAGGGTTCTTGTGTCGAGTTCTCGCGTCAGCCGCATCATTTCGGCCGCTTGGCGCTTGAACCCATCGAGCTCGCCCTCGCGGATCTTTAGACGTGCGGTCACCTCAAACATTCCTTCGCTCTCCTTTCACGTCGCGGTCCGGCTAGCCCGCCGTCGTCGCGATCCGCTCTTTTTGAATTGCATGGCCCCAGCTTGCCGCTGCCAGAACCCGCCGACATCAGGGCGCCACCCTGATTCGCACCCTGATTTCAGTCGGCGATCAGTGGAGCCCACCCGCTGAACTAGCGCGAGGCTGCACGTGCTCGATCGTTGTCGGCGCGCTCCACCACACGCGCGAGCTCGACTCGTGTCGAGACGTCGAGCTTGTGGAAGATGTTGCGCAGGTGAGTCTCGACGGTCTTCTGGCTGAGGAACAGATCCGCTGCAATCTGGGGATTAGTCCTGCGATCGACGACGAGCCGAGCGACCTCCAGCTCGCGCGCGGTGAGCGACTCGATACCGCTCCCGTCGCGCGCGCCCGGGTGCGTTCGGTGGTGGATGTGCCGGCCGAGCTTTCGCAACTCGCGCTCAACCTGGTTCCGGTACCGGAGCGAGCCAAAGGACTCGAACGCGGCCGCGGCAAGTTCAAGCTCGCGCGTGGCACCGGCACCGTCTCCTGCGCGGGCCAACGCCCGTCCCGCGAGTTGGTGTGCCCGGGCCGCTTCGAACAGGGCTGTGACCGCTTCAAGCTCCGTGGCCGCCGCAAGCGCCCGCTCGGCCGCAGCCGCCGGCTCACCTGAGTCCAGCAAGAGTGCGGCCGCCGCAAGCATGGCCGACGCTCTGGCACTCGGCAGCGCCACAGCGTCGGCGCAGGCCTGAGCCGCGGCCGCCGCACGTTCGGCCTCACCGCGCCTGCCGCTCGCGAGCAGGGCGCGAGTCAGCACCTCGAGGCATCGCGCCCGCCAGCCTCCGCCGATCAGCCGGAGCTCCTCGCCTCCCGCCCTCGTCAGCAGCACCTCCGCGCTCCGCTCGGCCTGGCCCGTCTCAAGCAGCGCGGTGGCAAGAGTCGACGCTGCTAGAGCCGGAATCACTCCCGACTCCATGTCCGCTACGAGCTCGCAGCTCTCTTCAGCGGCCGCGATCGCCAGGTCGACGTGTCCGGCTACCAGCGCCGCGAAGCTGAGATTGAAGAGGTTCCAGGCCAGGCTGTGGACGTTGCCCGCGAGCCGCGCCGCCTCGACGGCTCCATCGAGCAGCTCCTCGGCTTCGGATGGTTTGCCCTGCATCGAGAGCGAGCCGCCGAGCATGAGCACGATCAGCGGGAACAGGTCGCCTTGGCCGGTTGCGCGCCCGATCCTCAGCGCCCGCTGTGCGTGCCGGGTGGTAGCCCGGAGGCGGTCCAGGTAAAGATCGGCGGTCGCCAGATGTGCGAGCGCGTCTAGCCGGCGGGCCAGCTCCTCGTCGGTGAGCTCGTCGATTAGTTCTGTCGCCTCATCGCAGTGCGTCTGTGCCTGCTCGCCGGCGCCGGCGAGCGCACTAGCCCAGGCGCGAGCCGCGAGCGCCGAGGCCAGCAGCGCGGGGTCGCCCCAGGATCTGGCTGCGCTGACCGCGCCCTCGGCCCAACGACATCCAGCGTCGACATTGCCAGAGAGGAGCCCATCGGTGGCCAGTTCGATCTTCAGTTCGATCGACTCGGCGGACTCCGCCTCGCCGAGCTCGGTCAATGCGGTCGCGAGGCGGCGCTGCGCTTCCTGATGGAGCCCCAGCAGGCGCTCGACTGAGGCGCACGCGGTCGTAGCCCGTACTCGCCATGTATTCGCGTCTCCATCGGCAATTTCCACGCAGTTGAGAAGGTCGGCGCGGCTCTCAAGAAACCGGCCTGTCGCGGCGAGGCTGCCGGCCCGAGCTAATAGCAGCGGGATGCGCTCTTCACTGGGCGCCGTCTCAGGAAGCACGCGGAGAGCGGCGCGGAACCAGCGCGCGGCGCTCGCTGGTGCCAGCCGTGCGGTCTCCTCGCCCGCCTCGCGCAAGAGGGCGACCGCGTCCAGGTCACCTATGCGCGCGGAACGCTCGACATGGTGGGCGCGCGCCGCCGCCGTCGCCCCGCGCGCGGCGAGCACACTTGCGCAGCGTTCGTGCGCGCCCAGACGCCAGGCGCCCGCGCTGGCCTCGTACACCGCACGTCGTACCAGCGGATGTCGGAAGCGAAAGCGCCGCGGGACATCGGTGGTGCGGACGATGTCTAGCTGGAGCAGCTCGTCGATCGCGTCGATCGCTGCAGCCTCTGGCGTCCCTGCCGCGGCCGCCGCCAGCTCTGGTTCGAACGGATCACCCACAACTGCCGCGCCTTGGAGGACCACGCGTCCCCCGTCCGACAGGAGCGAGAGCTCTTCCCGCAGGGAGGCGGCGACGGCGGACGGGACCCCGAGCTCGATCAGCGAGATCTCCGAGGCGGAGATGGGCCTATCCCCAGACTCAAGCCACCGGGCGAGTTGCTGAAGATAGAACGGATTTCCGCCGCTCTCCTCGTAGAGCGCTGCGGCCGCTGCGCTGTCGATACCACCTGCCAGCAGCTGTCGCGCCTCCTCGGAGGACAGCGGCTCGAGGTCAATGCGTTGGAGTGCCCCCGCAAAATGCGCTCGCTCCAGCGCCGCCTCGAGACGCTCCTGACGCTGGCTCGGGCGAAGCGCCAGAGCGAGGAGCACCGCTGCCGCCGGCGGCCGGCGCAACAGCGCACCGAGCAGCTCGACCGACGCTGAATCTGCCCAGTGCAGATCATCGAGCACGAGGACCAGCGGTTTCCGCTCGGCAAGCCGCTCGAGCAACGCGCGTACAGCGCGGTGAGTGCGGTAGCGCTCGTGCTGGAACGCCACCTCACCCATGGTCGCGAGCGCCGACAGTGACGGATACACGTGCCCGAGCTCCGCCTGCACGGCGTGCTCGAGGCTCGCGAACCATCCTGGCGAGATGCTTTGGAGGTACTCGTCAAGCGAGTCGACGAATACCGAGAACGGCAGGTCGCGCTCTTGCTCCGACGCCGTTCCGCAGAGCACAAGCTGCCCGCGTGCCTCCGCGCGAGCGCCGAGCTCGCGAAGCAGTCTGGTCTTGCCAATCCCCGGCTCGCCGACCAGCACGAGCGCACCCGAGCGGCCTCGCGCGAGCTCATCAACTGCCTGCTCGAAAACGTCGAGCTCCTCGACGCGTCCCACGAGCTGATCAGTAAGCAGGCTCACGCGGCCTCCTTTGGCGGCGTTAGCAAGAGCCTTACCGACGGCTCAGCGCACGTCATCACGGGAAGTGCGCAATTCGGGTCCGCGGTTTCTACGGACCTACTAGCCGCACGGGAACACCGGCCCCGATCAGAGTCCGCTACGGCGAGAAATCAGGGTGCAAACCAGGGTGGGCGCCCGATGTCGGCGCAGCCGGACAGCGGAAAACTCCCCTCGATTCCGGATTGCCGTCGGCAGAAAGCACAACAGGCTTGGATCGGAGATGAGGGCCATGGCGAATACGACCCACAGAGTTGAACTTGAGGTCCCCGAAACGAACGAGGCCCCGATGAGCCTGGATGTCATCTCTCCGCCGCGTCGTCGAAGCGCTCGGCCGGTTGCCGAGTTACGCGCGTCGGAGGCGGACCGCTACGCGCCTGTGAAGCAGTATTCGGGTCGCCACCTTGTCGCCCTCTGGGCAGCGGTCGTAGTACCGATGAGTCTTCTCGCCTGGGTCATCGCCCCCTGGCTTGCCGATCGACTTGGCGGACGCGAGCCGCTCGGCAAGGCGCTCTTGATCTGCTTCAACGTCGGCCTCATCTGGATAGTTGTTCTGACCCTGATCCTCGTCAGGCGTGAGCAGGGGTCACTGAAATGGACGTACGTGCGTGACGCCCTGTGGCTACGGCCGCCCCGGGATCCAAAGACTGCTCGGGTGGGCGGCAAGCTGTGGTGGTGGGTGGTCCCGTTCAGCCTCCTCGCCGCCGCCCTGGAAGCACTGCCGATCAATCCCAAAGGGCCAGTCGTCAGGGATTTCCCACACTTCATCAGCACGCACAGGGCCGAGCTCTTCTTCCATGGCGCGTGGGGGTGGTTCGCCCTCGCCGTCCTCGTCGCCCTGTTGTCGCCGGTGGCAGAGGAGTTGTTCTTCCGGGGACTGCTGCTGCCGCGCATGCGAAGGGTTCTCGGAAGGCGTGATTGGGTCGTCAACGGGTTCATGTTCACCGCCTATCACCTCCACGAGCCGTGGGTCATGCCGACCACGCTCCTGACCGCCCTCTTCACACAGGCCTACCCGGCAAAGCGGTCCCAGAGCAGCTGGATCTCGATCGTCACCCACACGCTTCCCAGCTTCGTGATGATCGGCGTCATCCTCGGCATGGTCTTGTGAGCCAGTGCCCGGGCGGAACTCCCGTAGTAGGCGCAGTTGCACGCCACCAAGGACAGCGAGAGCGGACCGTCTACGTCCGACGCGTGGTCCCGCTTCGAGTTCGAGACGGGCATCGGGAGCGCCGCGGCGCCCAACCCGCATCGCGCAGAAAGCGAGGGCACGGGGCGGCGTCGGCCGCGCCGAAGGCGGTCGGTCACGCTCGTGGCGAGGAGCGGGTCGCTCGGCCCCGCCGGTGGCCGGTCCTGCCTTCGTGTTCGCGCGGGATTTGTTCGTTGAGTTCCGCATTGCCGGGCGGATGCATCGAGGTCACGCGCGCGTCGACGTCGATGCCGTTAGCCCGAAGCAGCAGCCCGCCCTCGTAGTTCCGGTGCGTGACGAAGAATCCGAGAGAGCTGGACTGGCCAGGCTCTTAGTGCTCGGATGGTGAATGCGCCGACCTCGGCGTGTGCCGAAAGGGGTTGCCGCCTGCGCGGGCGGCACACCTCCGGCAATTCGCAACGGTCGTCGCGACGGGTTGAAGAGAGTTCAAACATCGGCAAGACTTTGGACGCCGTCGCCCCCAACAAATCGAGGAGGCGCCTGAGCTGTCGTTTCCATCGCCTTCATCTTCACCCAATCCGAACGAAATCGACGCCCTTGGTAGACAGGAGCTGAGGGCCCGCGACCAGGCTGGTGAAGCGAGTTGGATGCCGGACTCGGGCGTCCGGCGCAGACGCGGGTTGATGAAGCGCCTTGCCGGCATCTTCGGGCGGCGCGACTCGTCTGCGGACCCGTCCGAGTCCGATGTCTCCGGCGAAGCGATGTGGGAGGCCGAGCGTCAGCATCGCGCTGAACACGAGCAGGACCAATCGGGCGGGAGGCAAAGCACGCTGCCGCACACGCGCCATCGGTCCTAAGGCCACGGCGCGGTCCGGTCTGCTTAGCTGAATGAGGCGGATCGAACAGTGTCGCTCTGATGGAAAGGGAGAAGTTGCGGCGCTCGGCAATTTCGGGGGACCCGCCGCGCTGCCGCCTCAGCCCAACGCAGCGGTCTGAGTTAGCGAGGACCTTCGGGGCTCTCCACTTCGTGCACGTCGCCGGGCCGGCGGTCCAATAACGCGGGCCACAGGGTTCGGATCATGCGTCGGGTTGGGGTGGCGAACGGCGATGTGGTCAGGGTAGGGTGGGCGCCGTGATGGGGCGCGAGGTGTTCACTTTTGAGAGCGTGAATGGCGCGCTGGCTGGCTGGTCTGCGGGGTCTGGGCCGCCGGTGTTGCTCCTGCATGGTGGCCCCGGATTGAGCTTCTCTTACTTAGACGAGCTTGGCGCTGAGCTTGCACCCGAATTTCGCGTCGCTTCCTTTCAGCAGCGCGGACTGGGGCCATCCACCGTTGAGGGGCCGTTCACGATGGCGCAAGCGATCGGGGACGTGGTCTGTGTGCTCGACGGGTTGGGGTGGGAGCGAGCCCTGGTCGTGGGGCACTCCTGGGGTGGGCACTTAGCGTTGCGATTCCTCGCGGCACATCCGGAGCGACTTCTCGGGGTCATGGCAGTTGATCCAATCGGCGTTGTGGGAGACGGCGGCAGGGCCGCGTTTGAGGCCGAGGTCATCGCCCGTACTCCCCGGAAGGACCGCGAGCGTGCTCGCGCGCTCGACGACCGCGCGATGGCTGGCGAGGGAACCCCGGAGGAGTCCCTCGAGTCAATGAGGCTCGTATGGCCCGCGTACTTCGCTGATCCTGAGGATGCTCCGGAGATGCCACCGACCCAAGTCTCGATCGAGGCGTATTCCGGCCTAATTGGCCAGATCACCGAGGACACCGATCAGGTAGCCGCAGAGCTCGCGAACACCGCTGTGCCGTTCGGGATCATCGCCGGGGGTGCAAGCCCAATCCCGTGGGGGCAGGCGGCTCGGGAGACCGCCGAGCTATCCCCGGGCGCATTTCTCGATGTCGTTCCCAACGCCGGCCACTTCATCTGGCTCGACGCTCCAGGCCGCGTCCGAGCAGCGGTCAAGCGTCTCAGCGACACCGCCGGCACGCGATAACGCAAAGCGACACGCGGCTGATGTGAGCGAAAGGCAGGAGTGACTCAGCGGCGATTCCGCGGAATCATGGCGCGCGAGTCAATAGATCACTTGATAGCTGGTAAGGCCCAGCCACGTATTTCGGGGGTTGGTCTGCGGCCCGGACTGTCGGCCAACCACGTCTCCACGCTCGAGGAGCTGACCGACTCGATGCTCTCGGCCGACCAGGCACTCGTGTTCTAACGTAAGTCAGATTCCTCGAGAGCACATCCGGGCTCTGCGCGACCGTGAGGCTCAGCGGTTCGTCGAGCTGAGGCCGCGCGGTAGTGCGCTGATTGAGCGCGCCAGGGCGAGCATGCCAAACGGGGTGCCCATGTCGTGGATGGTGACGCTGCACGATCATCCACCGATCGTTGTAGAGGGAGGGCGCGGCGGGTCGTTCACGGATGTCGATGGCAATCGGTACGTCGACTTCAACCTGGCCGATATGAGCACGTTCACTGGCTACGGGACCGCCGCGGTCGCCGGTGCGGTCAGTGAGCGGGTAAAGAGGGGAGCGCAGTTCTTACTCCCGACAGAGGACGCGGAGGCGGTCTCGCTCGAGCTCGCCCGTCGCTTCGGACTCTCCCTATGGCAGTTCACGCTTTCCTCGACCCAGGCCAACACGGAGGCAATTCGGCTGGCGCGCGCCTTCACTGGTCGGAGCACCGTGTTGATGTTCGATGGCAAGTACCACGGTCACGCTGATGAGTTGCTGGGTGAGCTTCATGGCCAGGAGGTGTTGCCTGAGGGGCTCGGGGTCCCCCGTGACTCCACACGTCATGTGCGTCTGGTCCAGTACAACGATCTTGAGGCTGTGGAGCGAGAGCTCGCTCGCGGCAATGTCGCATGTGTTCTCGTCGAGCCCGCGATCACCAACGTTGGGGTGATACAGCCGAACGAGGGCTTCCACGCGGCGCTGCGCCAACTGGCCTCGGAGAGGGGGGCGCTGGTAGTTCTAGACGAAACACACACGCTCGTTGCCGGACCTGGTGGCCTAACTGGCCGTTGGGGTCTACAACCGGACGTGCTGGTTATCGGCAAGTCGATCGCAGGCGGCGTCCCGATCGGCGCCTACGGAATGACCGACACCGTCGGTGCGGTGCTCGAGCACCAGCCGGGAGCGTCCTTTGGCGATGAGGTCGCGACCGGGGGCACGCTGTTCGGCAACGCCCTGTCGATGGCGGCCGCTCGCGCCACGCTCGGCGAGGTCCTCACCGAGGAGGCCTACGAGCACGCCGCGGCGCTCGGACAGAGGCTCGCGGACGGCATCGAGCGGATCGCCGGCGAAAACGGTTTGGAATGGCGCGCTCACCGGCTCTATAACCGCTCTGGGTACACGCACGCCTCGCAGCTACCGTCCAACGCGATCGAGGCCCGAGCGACATTCGACCTCGAGCTGTACAACCTCCAGCGTCTCTACATGGCCAACCGCGGCATCTGGGAGGCCATCAGCAGCGCAGGACCCGCCTGCGGCATACAGACCAGCTGTGGCGACGTCGATAGGTATCTCGACGTCTTAGACCAGTTCGTCCAGGAGTTGGCGTAAAACGCGGCTGGCCGATCGGCCCGAGTTACGTCCTCCGCGCGACAAACATGGCCTGGACGAGTTTGGTCTTGTGAGCAAGTCCTGCGATGAACTCCCGCTCCCGCTCCAGCGCGTCCATGCGTTCCTGGTCGAAGCCGACGGCCTTGAGTGCGTCGTAGCTGAGCTGCATGGTCACCATGTCGCGGTAGAGACCGAAATGGGAGGCGAATCGATCTGTGTCCTCGGCAACCTCGACGCGGAAGCCCGCGTCGAGGAGGAGATCTCGGTAGTCGCTGACCGACATGATGCTCGGGAAGCGCATGTGGCGCAGGAGTCTTTCGGCTTCGGAGGAGCTGAGTCCCGAAGCCCCCTCCACCCAGTCGGTGAAGGCGATGGTTCCGCCCGACCGGAGAAGACGGGCGGCCTCAACGATGAGCGCCGCCTTCTGTTCGACGTAGCACCAAGCATCCTCCCCCCAGACGAAATCTGCGCCCCCAGGGGCAAGGCCCGTCGCGCAGGCGTCGCCAAGCACGAATGAGATCCGGTCCTCCAAGCCCTCGTTTTGGCAAATCCTGCGCCCGCGCTCGACGACGTGCTCCGTCGCGTCGACTCCGACCATCCGGGCGACTGAGCAGAAGCGGACGAGCGCGCGCATGCCCCCTCCGGTATGGCAGCACAGGTCGACGCCACCAGTTCCCGCTTCGATGCCCGCCCGTGCGGCCAAGTCGAGCGTCGCACGCAGCCCTCCGACGTGGACAAGCTCCCCCATGATCAGGTGCGAGATGTCGCCATCGCGCCCGCGATATTCGGCCTGTACCTCAGCGAGCCCTACGCCGGGGACCGAGTGCATGCCCCCTCCTTTGTCTGCCTGATCCTAAGAGCGTCGTCAAGTCCATCTTCGCGGCACGGTTGCGCTGGTGGCGAGGAGCGGGTCCCGGACCACCGGCTGCGAGGCACCTGCTCCGTTCGTGACGCGATAGTCACCGTGAGTGGCGGCGGCGCTGCTCCTGGCGTTCCTCTGCGGCATGCTCGCGTGGGGCTCTCGACCGCGCTCACGACTGCCGCAGAGCCGGAGGGGCAGTGCCCTGAACGCGTGCAATAACCGGCATGGTCGACGGGCTGCTGCCTCCGGAGAGGAAGTGGGTGGCCGCGGCGAGCGTGGCCACCCACTCGTCGTTCAGGTTGCGAGTGTGATCGTCCCCGAGAGCTGGGCGACTCCCGAGGTGCCTGCCGCATGCACCGATCCGGCTAGGTGGCCGCTCGCGCCGGCGAAGCTGCCGGTCCCGCCGACGATCACGTCCGTGACGGTGCCGAAGGCGGGCTGACCGAAGCCTCGGCTGGCGCACACGCCTGGGCAGGTCGGGTTGCTGAAGACCTCATTGCTGACGATCGAACCGTCCGCGAGGTTGATTGTCCGCAGGTCGCAATCCCCGCCGCAGGCGCCGCCGAACAGGATCGTTTCTGTCGCATGACCGAACGGAATCAGTTCCCCGCTTCCGCAGAGACCCTGATTGGGCGGAATCGGGCATCCGCTCTGAATGGCGGGCATGATCGGTTCGGCGAACGTCGCGCTGACCGTGCCTGGTGTAGTCGCTGCGCCTGCGCCGGAGGCGCACGCACAAGATGCGATGAGGACTCCGAGTAAAACCAAGAATCGCCTCATGACTGCTCTCCTGTCTGATGGTTTAGTAGTGCCCGCCGTAGGAGCTGGTCGCCTCGAGCTGCGGCACCGAAGTCTTCAATCCGCGGTGGTCGAGCCTTGCACCGGCTTCGTCGGACGGGTTGGCCCGGATGGCTGGACGGTTTGCGTGGGCCGCGGTTTTGGCGATCGTCCCGCCGCCGTTATGGGTGGCGAGCAGCACGACGGCCACGGCCAGCCCAACGATCGCGATCATCGCGATCGTGAGCAGCGAACGAAGGTCCTGGCGGCGGCTACGGCGGACGACCGCTGGGTGCGAGGTGGGCGCGGTGTGGCTCATGGCTTCTCCTCTTGGGCGCCCCGGGAGGGGTGCCCGGCTTGTGATCAGCAGTTCCGACGTCGGTGCGCGGATCATCCGGCGGGACGCTTGCGGCGTGGCTGCAACGCGGTAACAACCCGGTTGCCGAGCCGAGCGCGAGCCGGTAGCGTTGCCCGCGGGCGCTGGCTGGCATTCGCATGGACTTCCGCATCCTTGGTCCGCTTGAGGTTCTCGACGATGAGCGCCATGTCGTGCTGGGGGGCTCCAAGCAGAGAGCGCTGCTGGCGCTGCTGTTGATCCATGCGAACGAGACGCTCACAACCGAGCGGCTGATCGACGAGCTGTGGGGGGAGCGTCCACCCCCGTCCGGCGCCAAGACCGTGCAGGTACAAATCTCGCGCCTTCGCAAGGCGCTCGAGCGAGCGGCGGCGGACGGATGTCACGAGACGGTCGTAACTCGAGAGCGCGGCTATGAGCTCAGGATCGATCTTGAGAATGTCGACTCGCATCGGTTTGAGCAGCTGATCGTCGAGGGTCGGCGCGAGGTGGTCGCGGGTCGCCCGGAGCGGACCGTGTCGCTGCTGGAGCAGGCACTGTCGCTGTGGCGCGGTCCGCCGCTTCCCGAGTTCGCATCTGAACACTGGCGACTCGTGTTCGATTTGGCGGATGCGCTCGCGGGTGACGTTGAACACCTGTCCCTGCCCTGCTGACGCTGGTGGAAATCCCGGCATGCGAGATCCGCGGTTTGACCTTTGCCCGATCGGGAATCCTGCGTGCAGGGTGCCGGGTGGGTGATGTCTGGCTGTCGGGCGCTCTTGGGGAGGGGCCTGCGGCGCCACGACCAGGAGGGAGAGAGATGTCGACGTCACCTTCGACGCAGATGAAGGCGTGCGTGACGGGGGCCACCGGCTACGTCGGTGCGCACATCGTGCGCTGTCTATGCGAGCGCGGCCACGAGGTGAACGCGGCCTGCCGCGATCCGCGGATGGCGGGCGCGCTGGCCAGTCTGAAGGCGCGGCGCACCCAGGCCGACCTCCAGGACTACTGCGCCCTGCGCCGGGCATTCACTGGGGCCGACGTCGTCTTCCACACTGCCGGCTTCGTTGGGTCCCGGCCGGTCGACTGGGCATGGCGCGTCAACGCCGAGGCCCCGCTCATGGTGGTGGAGGCGGCCGCCGCGGCAGGATGCCGGCGCGTGGTCCTCACCTCGTCGATCTCCGCCATCGGGCTGCCGCGCGACAGTCGGCCCGCCGATGAGCGGACTCCCTACCCTGAGGATTGGCTGGGGCTGACGTACCCCGACTCAAAGCACGAGGGTGAGCGGGTGGCGCTCGAGGCAGCCGCCCGCCACGACATCGAGCTGGTCGTCGTGAACCCGGGCTACGTGCTCGGGGCCCCCCTTGACTTGCGACGCAGCCAGACCTCGACGCGGATCGTCGGCAATTACCTGCTTGGTCGGCTCCCGGCCGTGATCTCGGCCCCGATGAACTTCGTCGACGTCGAGGACGTCGCCGAGGGCCATCTGCTGGCCGCGGAGAAGGGCAGGGCCGGCGAGCGCTATATCCTCGGCGGAACCAACACCACCTGGCCGGCGCTGATCGACCGTATCGCCGCGCTGTCTGGCGTTCATCACCCGGTGGTCGTCCTCCCGCGCGAGACGGCTCGGGCGGCGCGACTCCGCGACTCCCTCGGCCTGCCAGGTCTTCTGTCCGCGGAGGCGTACGACCTGATGGCCCAGGACTGGCGGTTCTCCTCGGAGAAGGCGGTGCGCGAGCTGGGCTACGACACAAGGCCGCTGGACCAGACCATCCGTCTCACGATCGACTGGTACGAGCAGCTGATGCTCGACGGCGCCTTCGACAACGTGCACCGCTCGCCGCTATCCACGCTGGCGAGCGGCGTACGGGCGGTCAGCAAACTCGGCCTGCTGGAGCCGGTGAAACTGGGGCAGCGCCTCGCCGGCCGCAGGATCATCGCGGGACTCTGACGCTGGCCTGCGCCAGTAACGGGTTTATCGACGGGACGTAATCGAGTTGCTGAACGACGAGCGCGCTGCCTACGAGAGCGGCGAACGCTTTGGCCCGCCGAGTGATCATCGAGCCGTACCCGGCGCCGTCCCGAGGCGGCCATAGCTGAGGTCAGGCTGCGACCGTTCCCACAGAACAAACGCTACGACTCGTAGCGACTGGCCGTTGGTTGAATCAGGGGCGCACGCCGACAACGCTTCTGTGATTCGCTCAGCGCCCTCGTCGCGAGTCTTGCCGAGAGCGACGACGCCCCGGAGGTCCGGCAGCTAGGCGCCCCCAGCCGCTCTCATCAGCGCCGCCCTGTCGCACCGGTCCGGTCGCCGCCCAGGCTCCGACGCGGACGCTTTGCCCTGCTTCCGTCCTGCGACGTAACTGTCGCCCTCGCCGTCGGCGAACCCGCCTTGCGCGGAACCCAAGGCACGGATGCAGCGACGACGGCGCGGTCAGCGGCCAGCGCGAACTCCGTGGCGAATTGCAGGTCTGCACGAGCGAGGTTGCGTGAGTGCTGCTTGCGTTGTCTGGCGTGCCCGCCTGGGTCGGCGGGTCGCTCATGCGTACCGCAGCGTCTTCGACCTAAAGCGGTACCGCGCGGCGGAGGGATCAGTCGGCGCTGTGTCGATCCCCAACGTTTGAACCAATAGCCCCGAGACCGACGAGTGCCTCTCAGTACTAACCCCGTGCAGGCCCGCATCTTCGTCCGGATGCTTTCTTGGGAGGCTCTGAGCGAGGATCGATGCGTGGTGGCAGCTTTGGTCAATTTGCCGACTGACTGTTGATGACCGCTGATCTGAGGGCATGCGACTCGCCTCTCCAGGCCGCGACGCCACCGGCCGTCCTTCGGGGTCTGTCGGTGCCCGGACGGTCCGGGATCGACTTGCTGTGGCTCCCGCTCGGTGCGCGCGGCCGGGTGGCGCGACTCTCCGGGCTTGTGTTCGAGGGCGTCGTTGCTCGACTGGAGGGCCGCCGACCGCTCGCTCTGTACCACTCCGCGCTTGAGGTTCGCGTTCCAGAAGCGCGCTTCGTGATCGAAACGCAAGGGGCGATCCCGGATCAGTACGGTGCTTCGCGGGGTGTCGTGCGTGAGGGCCCGGTGTGGTCCCGGCGTCTCGCGAAGTACCGGTTCTTCCGCTACGAGCTGCGCTGTTGGCGTGATGGCGTGATCGCGGATGCCGAGGATGCCGTGGAAAGCCCGCGCCCGGTGGCCGATGACGAGGGCCGCGCGCATCGCGTGCTCGAGCTTGTCGAGGTCGTGCCGTTGCCTGTTTGGGGTCGTGACGAGCTGCGCGCGGGCGAGATGTGGAACTCGAACTCGGTCATCGCTTGGCTGTTGGCGCGTAGCGGCGTAGAGATGGACGCGCTTGAGCCGCCGTCCGGGGGGCGTGCGCCCGGCTGGGCAGCGGGCCTCGTGGTCGCAGGGCAGCAGCGCCCCGGCGGTACCGGAGCTCCACATGCGCCCCGCGGATCCGCCGCTGTTCAGCGAGCCAGCTCTCCCGTTACGGGCCCAGCGGACTGCCGATGAACCTGACTGCCGTGTTCAAGGAGCGAACAACATGAGGACCGGCGCCACCACTGAGCTGTGGCGCATGAGCGCCACCGAGCTGGCCGGCACGATCAGGACCAAGCACGCCTCGAGCGAGGAGGTGATCGAGGCGCACCTGCGGCGAATCGAAGAGGTGAACCCGTCGATCAATGCCATCGTGATCCTCTTGGCCGAAGAGGCGCTCGAGGCGGCGCGGGCGGCTGATCATGCTCTCGCCGGCGGCCAGGACGTGCCGCTGTTGCACGGCGTTCCGTTCACCGTGAAGGAGAACATCGACGTGGCTGGTACGCCGACCACGCAAGGACTGAAGGTGCTCGCAGAGGCCTATCCGTCTCGTGATGCGCCCCATGTCGCCCGGCTCCGGGCCGCCGGGGCGATCCCGATCGGACGCACCAACCTCGCCAGTTTCGGAATTCGCTGGCACACCGAAAGCGAGCTGTGGGGAGCAACGATCAATCCCTGGGACCGGTCGCGGACGCCCGGCGCGTCAAGCGGCGGCGACGCCGCGGCACTCGCGACCGGCATGACGCCGCTTGGGGTCGGTGGTGATGTGCTTGGCTCGTTGCGCTGGCCGGCGCAGTGCTGCGGCATCGCTGCGCTGCGGCCAACGCTCGGTCGCGTGCCGCGCGCTTCAACGATCGAGCCGGTGGACATGCCGATCAGCGCTCAGCTGATGATGGTCGAAGGACCGATGGCGCGCAGAATCGCTGACCTGCGAGCTGCCCTTGAGGTGATGGCCGGCGCCAGTTGGCGTGACCCGTTGAGCGTCCCGGCACCGCTCCGAGGGCCCGACCTCCCCAAACCAATAAGGGTCGCGCTGGTCATCGATCCAGCGGGCCAGGGCGCGGCCCCACAGGTCAAAGATGGTCTCCGCAAGGCCGCCGCGGCGCTTGAGAGCGCCGGCTACGCCATCGATGAGCTCGAGCCGCCGTCTATCGATCTAGCGGCCAAGACAGCCTTGGACATGATCAATGCCGATACCCGTGCAACCTCGTCGCTGATGCCGTTCTCGCTGCCGGCTGACACGATGAAGTTCCTCGCCTCGCTGCTCGAGGTGGCTGGCGAGCCCAACGCGCTGACCGGCACCATGAGCCTGATGACGCGCGCGTCGCTTCTACGTGCATGGGGCGAGTTCCAGGAGCAGCATCCGCTGATCCTCGCCCCGATCTACGCGGACATCCCGTTCGTCCCGGGAGACGACCTGACGGTCGCTGCGGTCACTGAGCAGGTCCGGAGCATGCGCATGGCGATCGCGGTCAACGCCCTCGGACTGCCTGCCGTAGCGGTTCCCGTCGGCATCGGCGAAGGTCTACCTCAGGTCATTGAGGTGATCGGCCCTCGCTACCGCGAAGACCTCTGCCTAGAGGCCGCCAGCGCACTCGAGGAGCAGCTCGGAGCGATCACGCCAATCGATCCGCGCTAGGGGAGCACGATGTCGTTGGTCAACGGAATCGGCGCGACGCGGCCCGGAACGTGGGCAATCGCGCACGTCGTCTCACCCCTGCAGCGGTGGCTGCTGCTTGCAACCGGCGGCCGCGTGTCGCTCACGGGGAAACTCCCGGTCCTCTTGCTCACAGCGACAGGTCGTCGATCCGGGCGACCCCGGACAATTCCGCTCATCTTCTTGCGCGACGGCGACGATCTGGTGGTCTGCAACGTCCGGTCGCCGTCCGAGCGCCCAAACCCATGGCCGCTCAACGTGCGAGCGAACCCGAACGTATCCGTGCGAATCGGATCCGCAACCGAGCAGCGGGTCGCACGACAGGCACGACGGCACGAGGTGGAGAAGTACTGGCCGCGCTTAGTTAACACGTGGCCCGCGTACGAGCGCTTTTCGCCGAAACGCATGAGCGCTCCATCTTCGTATTGCAGCGCCCGTGATCGCGGATTCCATCGCGCGTTCGTGGTTCCGGAGCCCAGCTTGCTTGGGTCGCGAATCCCATCGGAGACTAATCGCAGACCTGCTGAGCACGGAACGGCAGGCTATTTCGTCAGATTTACGCTCCGAGGCAGCTGACCGAAAATCTGTCGCTGATGCCCCCTCACCCGGCGGCCTGGATGGCGGCGCTGACGAGTGTTCGGTGGTCCCAGTTGGTGGCGTTGCCCATCGCGACAACACCCAGCTTCAGCTCTGGGTAGAGCCGCATCGTGTTGAAGAAGCCACCGCCCCCGCCGAGATGCTCCCAGTAATGGCGGGCGTTCGGGGGATCGCTGCGTCGGCGATACCAGCCCAGCCCCACGTCGAGTTTGCGTCCGCGCGCGGTTCTTTGTTGCATCGCTAGGACGGCATCCTCAGATAGGACATCGGGATGCGCTCTGGGATCGAGGTGCAGGCCAAGGAAACGCGCCGCGTCAGTCACGGTGCCGATCAGGCCTCCGTAGGGGGCGCCTTGGACGCAGAAGCGTGACAGCGCCCAGAACTTGCCGACGCGATGATCGAAGATCCCCGCCGGAGTCATCCGGCGCAGCACGGGCGTTGCGATGTTGAACCTTGGGTGATACCCGGTGGCGGCGCGCGTTGTCACATCCGCCCGGTAGATGAAGTCGGTCGTAGTCATGCCGAGCGGCTCGAGGATCTGGGCGTGCACGTAATCGACGTACGACGCTCCGCTTGCTGCCCGGATCACTTCTCCGAGGACGAGATAGCCGAGGTTCGAGTAGCTCGCGCGCTCGCCCGGCTCGCCCCGTAGCCGGGAGTGCTTTTTCAGTAGTCGGGCGGTGAATGCGTGAAGGTCCTCTGCGGGGGCTTCGGCGGCTCGTACCCAGCCGATTGGGATCGGGTTCGCCAACC
>Ga0070731_10001031_pt1 | contig 31119 bp, 25 predicted proteins | sample Coa_R1_2_FD_66448 | JGI IMG/M metagenome (GOLD analysis project Ga0070731, IMG submission 66448) | Surface soil microbial communities from Centralia Pennsylvania, which are recovering from an underground coalmine fire - Coalmine... | ecosystem: Environmental > Terrestrial > Soil > Unclassified ... | reverse complement strand
CTTCAAGAAGCCAGGCGCCGTGCGGGATTTTACCTACCGGGCCGGTGAAGGCGTTGGCGCGGAGCTCGTTTTCGACGGCAGCGCTGTGGACAATGGCGGCGCGGGAACGGGCGAGGACCGCGCGGAGCATGGGAATGTCGTAATCCGGCGCGCGTTTTACGGTGCGGACGTAATCGCGGGCGTATTCGAAAGCCTCGCGGCCGGCGTCGGCTTCGACGGCGCGAAGATACGCGTCCCAATCGCCGCGGCGGATGGTGAGATCGGCGACCAAGTGGTGGAGATTGGCCTCATGCAACACCACCACGCCGGGATGTTCCAGCGCCATTTCGTAGGCGAAGTTATGGTGGGGATTGTTGCCGAGCTGATAGACCGCGGCATCGTATTGCGAGGCGTCAAAGCGGCTGGGTTTTTCCGTAAATGTGTCGATTTTCGCCAGGCGCTGCAGAGGTTCGAGCAAGGCGGCGGAATAATCCGCGATGCCGCTTTTCGTGGGCGGCAACGGCGAAAAAAATGCGATGCGCATCTTCAGCGGACCAGTTCCACCGAAAAAGTGCCCAGGGCGAGCGGGACTTTCGCCAGCAGCGGCGTGCGTGCGTTGTCGCGCGCGAAGAACAGCTCCACCGTCAGATTGCTGGAGGGCCCCCGGATGGTGGCGAGAATGCGGTCGGCTTCGACGTTCTGTTCGGCAACCTTGATGGTCTGTAAGCCGGTGAACTCAAGGCGCACCGAATAGACGGATCCGAACACCACCTGCTGTTGTGGCGCGAGACGGCCCTGCGCCAGCTCATTCCGGGCGAACTGAAGAAACGTCAGAGCGTCGCGGCCGCATCCGGACAGCGAAATATCGGACTTGCCGCCGCCCTGCGTCTCGCGCGTCGCGGTGCTTTTTTCCTGATCGAAGGTGATGCGCTCCTCGGTCTTGTGAGAGCCGTGAAGAAACTTCTTGTCGAATTGCAGGCTGCACAGATCCGGGCCGGCGGAGGAATCGTAATGATCGCGCACCGCGAATCCGGGAACGCTGGCGTCGATGTCCAGCGAAAAGCTCCACTTCTCGGGACCTTTCGCGGCGCCCTGATTCCGGGCCCGAGTGGTATCGAGGCTGGCCTCGCCCAGGCTCAGGCCGCTGGGCCAGTTAATGGAATAACGAAGCGATTCGGCGGAAGCGGAAAGAATGCAGAAAACAAAAATCAGAAACTTCATGAACTGACACGAGCTTTCATTACGTGCTTCTTTTCGACCGGTCTCTGTCCCCTAGTGTAGCCCGCGCCCGCGACTTCGTAATAGACATCCAGAGTGCGGCGCGCGGCCTGTTCCCAACTGAAGTGCGCGGCGCGCTGGATGCCAAGCCGCTCCAGTCTGCCGCGCAGCTCCGAATCGAGCAGCACGTCCGCGATCGCGCGCACCATCTCGGAGATGGAATAGGGATCGAACAAAATCGCGGCGCCGTCGGCGACTTCCGGCATGGCGGTCAGGTTCGAACAGGTGACGGCGCGGCCGCATGCCATGGCCTCCAGAATCGGAAGACCGAAGCCCTCGTAAAAGGACGGAAAGACGAAAAGATCGCAGGCGCCGTAGAAATGCACCAGGTCTTCGTCTTCGACGAATCCGGTGAAATGGACCCGGTCGCCGATGCCGCTCCTGGCGACCGCGCGATGCACTTCCTTGGAAGACCAGGTTTCCTTGCCGACGAACACCAGGCGATGCGGAAGCTGCGGATGGGCGCGCAAGACGTTGGCGAAGGCGCGCAACAATCCCAGGTGATTCTTACGCGGCTGGAGATCGCCGACCATCAGGACAAACGGTCCTGGAATTCCGTACTTCCGCTCCACGGCCGCGGCGGCCACCTGGCGCTCGACGGGGCGAAACACCGGGGCGGCCGCATTGGGGACCACCACGACTTTGCTTTCATCGATCGCGTAATGATGCAGGATGGCGTGGCGGGAAAACTCGCTGGGCGTCAGCACGCGGGCGGCGGCTTCCACTGTCCGCTTTACCGTGATTCCAAGTTGCGCGGCGCGGAACTTCGTGAAGTACTGGGGATGCTCCAGATAACTGACATCGTGGACGCTGACGACTAAGGGCGTGTTGCAGGAAAGCGGACCGGTGTACTGGACGTGGATAAGGTCCGGACGATCGGCGCGGAGCCGGAGCGGCAGGTCGAATCCCAGACGCTTGAAGGGATTTTCGGACACCCGGCGTTTGTGAAACCGGGCCGGGATCTCGGCATCGGCATGGGGCTTGGACAGATAAGCAAAAAATTCACTGTCGGAATCCAACCTGGCAAAATAGTTCAGCAGGTTGCGGATATAGACTTCATTTCCGGTGAGGTGACAGCCGATGGCGTGTGCGTCAACCGCGAATCGCATGTGCGAATTTCCAGTATAGCGGCTGAGAGTTGACCTTTGCCGTCATGAAATTAGCGTTACGGCCCACCCTCGGCAATTCCCCGTCGCCGCCCCTCTCTCTCAATAGTCTAACTTCTAAACCCTTTCCGATGCTTCAAGTTCCGCCGGTTTTACCTGGGAGCGCCTAAATTGGCCGGAATGCGAAGTACGCCATTACCACGGCCAGGACCAATAGAGCCGTCAAAACTCCGAGCACCAGTCCGGCCAAAGATTTGGCGGCGACCGGGAGCAGGCGCACGGGCTGTGTCCGGGCGTCCGCAGACGGTTCAGGACTCACGGCGTCCCGAAGCTGGGTAATCGGCGCGGGATTGCCGGCGGGCGATTCGAAGAGCTGGAGAAACTGTTCGTCGAGGGTCGGGTTCGCCGAGGGCGCGGCATGGGTCGTAAGCCATTCGCGAAAATCGGCGTATCCGGCCAGGCGATCCGTTACGACGTAAGGCAATCCACGGGATGAGCCGCGATCGAGTATGCGGCGGCGTTCGCCGTCGGGAAGACGATCGATGCGGCGGAACAGAACCAGATTCTCAGCGGTCAGGCCGGCGGCGAAGATGTGAACCTGCACAGGCCGCGCGGTGGCAATTTCGCGTGCGTGATAGGTCTGGATACCGCCGTCGCGACGAAGCTCCAGCAACTCGAATCGATCCAGGCTCAAGTTCCTTATATGATGGCAGGTATGTGCCGTAGCATCAAAGTTCTGAGACGTCCGGCGGAGCCAGCGACCCGAGATGAGATCTCCGCGGCGGCGTTGCAATTTGTGAGGAAGGTGAGCGGGTTCCGGAAGCCGTCGCGGGCGAATCAGGATGCGTTCGACAAGGCGATCGTGGAGATTTCCGGATCGGTGGAGCGGCTGTTGGGGCGAGTGGGGGCCCTGGACGAGCGGGCCGAGGTAATGGCCGCGAATGAACGCAAATGAACGCCGATGAAAACAATTACGTCTGACACAGCGCGCACGATTTCAGGGTTGACCGATTTCGATGGGGCAGTGCTTTCGCACAACCTTAGTTGGGCGGCGAGAGGTTCAAGGCGATGGTGATGCGCGGCGCGCCGGGGTCGAATCTTACTGGGACGAAGTTTCTTAACTCGCCTGCGTAGGCGTAGAAGTCCACTGCCGATTTGGAGTCGCGGAGCGTGCCAGTCTCAATGTCGACCAGTCTCACATCGAGTGTGGGGACTCACGATAAGCAGGCCGGAGACGGGTTGTTTTTCCTCAACCACGCGCACAGTACCGCCCTCAATCGTTACGCCTTTAACGAATGGTGTGGAAACCTGATTCGAGCTTCGTGTGGGCCTTCAACAGCGACGCGATACAGGGGAGGGCCGAAGCGAAGGTCACTTTCATAACCATAGTTGTTTGTGTTCACCAGCAGCAACGGAAATCGCCTGAAACATATGTGGACGATTGTGATCGCGATTCCAGCCACGGCATTAGCCGCCGAAGCAGTAGAGTTTGCCGTCTTGGGAGCCGATGACGATGCGGCCTTCGGCGATCGCGGGCGATGCGGATAGAGGGGCGCCGGCTTCGAATTCCCAGAGTTTTTTTCCGGTGGCGATTTCGAGGACGTAGAGGCGGCCGTCGTTGGAGCCGACGTAGGCTCGGCCGTCGATTACCGCCGGGGAGGATTCCACGCGCGATTTGGTGGCGAATTCCCAGAGTTGTTTGCCGGTCTGGGCGTTCAGACAGTGGACGATCTTATCGCGGCCGCCGACGATTACTTTGCCGTCGGCGAGCGCGGCGGATGAATAGAACGGGAACTGGCGCTGCGGGTTTTCATAGCGCCATAACGGCTTTTTGGTTTTGAGACTGAACGCAAGCACGTCGTTATTGAATGTCCCGAAGTATGCGGATCCGGCGGCGGAGAGAGCGGGCGAGGCTCCGGTGTAGGCTCCGGTGGTGATGGAGACCACTTCCTTGCCGTCCGAAATCCGGATGCCGCGCAGGACGCCGTCGCAGCCGGAGATGTAGGCGAGGCCGGCGGAAACGCTGGCGGTCGCGTGGACGGGGCCGTTGGTGTGGAACTCCCAGGCGAGCTTGCCGTCCTTGAGGGACAGGCAGTACAGCGTGCCGTCGTAGGAGCCGATAATCACTTTATCCTCGACGATCACGGGCGAGGCTTTTACTTCTCCGTTGGCGGAGAAAATCCACAGTCCTTTGCCGTCTTTGGCGTTCACGGCGTGGACGGTGCCGGAGAGATCGCCAACGACCACCGTGCCGGCGTGAACGGCGGGGGAGGATTCGCCGATTCCGTCCTTGACCTTGTATTTCCAGAGAAGCTTGCCGTCGGCGAGGCTGACGGCGATCAGATCGGAGGACTGCGAGCCGACGTAAACGACGCCCTCGGAAATCGCAGCGGAAGATTCGATGGAATCGCCGGCGTCGAAGGTCCAGAGCAGTTTTAGCGTCTTAGGGACCGGCGAGGTGGCGACGCCGGTGAGGCTGGGGTTGCCGCGGAACTGCGGCCATTCGTCGGCGGCGAAGGCAGTCAGGGCGCAGGCGGCGATCAGACCTAATACGCGCATCGGTAAATCTCGAGAGCCGCGGCGGCGTCGAAGGCGCGGGGATTGAAGCGGCCGACCCACTGAGATGCGGCTTCTTCGGCCAGACGCGGCAGGGCTTCTTCGGGGATCGAGGCATCGCGCAGGGATTGCGGCAAGCCGGAGACGTCGGCGAGATCGCGCAGGCGGCGCACCAGATCCGGAGTCAGCTCATCGTATTGACGGCCCGCGGCCGGGCAATTCCATTCGACGACAACGGCGAGCATCAGGCCGACGGCGACTCCATGCGGGACTTTATAGTGCGCCGTAAGCGGAGCGGCGCAGGCGTGGGCGGCGCCCAGGTTCGAATTCTCGACGGCCAAGCCGCCGAAATGCGCGCCGATCAGCATGCCGCCGCGCGCGGCGAGATCGCTGGGATCCTTGATGGTCCGCTCAAAATTGCTATTCAAAAGGCGCCACGCCGAGCGCGAAAAGCATTCCGACAAGGCGGTCTGGCGGGTGCTGACCAGTGTTTCAACGGCGTGGGCGATGGCGTCCCATCCGCTGGCCATGGTGAGGGCGCGAGGCTGGGAAACGGTCAGCTTTGGATCGAGAATCGCGGCGCGAAAGGAGGCTTTATGATCGCCGCAGGCCATTCTTACCGAAGTTTCCGGATCCACGATTACGGTGGTGCTTTGCGCTTCGCTGCCGGTTCCGGCCGTGGTGGGAACAGCGATCATCGGCAACATCGGCTTGGACGCTTTTCCGTAGCCCCAATAATCGCGAATCGATCCGCCGTTGGTGATCACGAAGTTGATCGCCTTCGCGCAGTCCAGCGAACTGCCGCCACCGAGGGCGACGATCAGGTTCACGTTCAGCGGCCCAGCAAACGCGGCGCCTACGTCGATCATGGGAACGGTAGGGCCGGCTTCGAAATCGTGGAATCCGCAGACTTCGATGCGGCGGGCTTTCAGAGTGCGCGTGGCTTCCTGGGCGTAGCCGCGCTCGACCATGCCGCGATCGGCGACCAGCAGACATTTGGTGGCTCCGGATTCGCGCGCGACTTCGCCCAGGCGCGAGAAATCGCCGGCTCCGAACAGGACGCGAGTGCGCGGGCGGAAGTCGAAGGGGGTCATGATGGCCGCGAATGCCACGCGTTAGCGGGCACCGGTGGTTCCTTTCATCTGGGGCGCGCGGGCCTTCGAGACCATGTCTTTCACTTCGGCCATCAGGGTCGCGACGTTGTAGGGGATGCCGTCTTTGACGGTCCACTCGATGGCTCCGGTGTGCGCCATTTTGCCGTCGACCCAATGATCGATGCCGGTGGGATAGAGCACCTTGAAATCTTCCACCGGGTTGCCGTTCACGACGATGAGGTCGGCGCGGAATCCGGGCCGCACCTTGCCGAGATGCTCTTCCTGGCCGAGAATTTTCGCGTTATCGGCGGTGGCGTGCTCGATGATCTTCAGCGGCTGGAAGCCGGCTTCCTGCTGAAGCTCGAGTTCACGGATCAGACCAAAGCCGTACATCGAGTAGATGAATCCAGCGTCGTCGCCGACGCCGATGGTCCCGCCGCGGCGGCCGAATTCGCGCAGGGCGGCCATCCAGATGCGATAGTTTTCCTTCCAGAAGGCTTCGTCGGTTGAGGTCCAGTGATCGAAGTAGGAGCCGTGATTGGCGGGATTGGGCTCGAAATATTTTTCGAGCACGGGGTGAAGATATTCCTTGAACCAGGGCTGGGTGCGGGCGCGCTGGATGTCGCGGCTGGCTTCGTAGATGCTGAGCGTCGGCACCCAGGCGACTTTGGCGTCGACCATGGCTTGCAAGACCTTCGACAATTTTTCGGGATTCGCCTCGCGCCAGAGGTGGCCGCCGTAACGGAAGCGATCGCCTTCGTTGCTGTAGTTGTAACTGGCGGGAAAATGCTGCACGCCGTCGTCGAGCGCGGCGTCGGGGATGCCGTACCAGTGTTCGATGCTGGTGGTGCCGTACTTGATGTCGTCCCACGCAGTGGTCTCCTCGACGCCGGCGTGATGGGCGATGCGCAGGCCGAGCTTGTGGGCCTCATCCTCGGCGGCTTCCATGATGTTGCGATTGATACCGAGGAACTTGATGCCGTCGGCGGTAGCGGCCTGGATTTCACGAACGCGCGCGCGGGCCAGTTCCGGCGTCTTGGGCTGGCCGAACATCGGATAGACGAACATGCGCGGCGCGGCGATTTCTCCAGCGGCGCTCTTTTGTCGCAATTCGACGGTCTTCTTCGTGTCGCTGCCGACGTCGCGAACGGTGGTGATGCCGCAGGAGAGCCAGATGTTCAGCTCATATTGAAGCGGCTGCGGGATGCCGCCGCGCTCGTCCTGGGTGTGCGCGTGAACGTCGATCAGGCCGGGCAGGACGTATTTTCCGGTGGCATCGATTTCGATATCGCCAACGGGGCGGCGGGCGCGGCCCATCGAAAGGGCGACGCCGTCGAGAGGCACGACATCGGTGATGGTGTTGTTTTCGATCACGATGTCTTTCGGGCCGGACGCGGGCGTGCCGCTGCCGTCGACAACGAGGGCGCCACGGACCACGATGCGGGGATAGCGGCGTCCGCTGACGACGTTGGTTTTGGTCGTCTGGGCGGGTAGGGAGGCGGCGGCGAAGAGAAGAAGAAGAGCGATTCGGCTGGGGACAACGGGGCGCGTCATATCAGCATTAGGATACTGCACGCGTCAGAGTCCGAGAACTTCTACTTCGGTTTCCGCAGCGGCCAGCCCACGGAGTTTCGTATCGAAGGTGACGAAAACGGCATTGTTCAGCTGGGCAAGGGCAAGCAGATAGATGTCGGTGACTTGTTTGGCTCCCAGTATCCGATGGAACATTTCGGGAGATGCGGAGGGTGACGGCATCGTGCCGAAGTAAATATGCAAATCATCGCGCGTCATCGAGGCCAAAACCAACGCCGCCTCCGCGGGACTCTTCGGCGATGGAACCGCGGCCGGATTTGACGAGAGGCGTATGAACGAGAGTTGGGTCAGCGCGCATGTCGCCCACCGGGAGTTGCTCGATTCCAGGCGGCGGACTGAAGCCGTGTGAAATTGGTGATTGGGCCAGGCCAGGGCGAACAGAACATTTACGTCGAGAAGGAGGGGTTTAGAATGGCCCTTCTTCATCGATAATCCGCTGGATCCTTGAGGCAGGTATGATCGGCGCGCCCGGAGGAACCTCGAAGACGGGAAAGCGCCGAGCGCCTTTTCTCGGGGACGGGGGCTGGGCCTTCAGGCCGCGACGCACCAGTGTGGATAGAGTTTTTCCGAGCCGTTCCCCAGCAGCGCGGGAAAGGTGCACAGCGGCTTCGTAGACGTCGTCGTCCAGAGTAACGGTGGTTCGCACAATCTAATGGTTATACGGTGATGCAGCGATGTCAAGATGCGGCAACCCGACGAGCGCCGTCGGAACACAGGACCGCGGCGTGCTTCGATGCTGGTTCCAAGCCACCGAGCGCTTCTTCGATGGTCGCCGGCGTCAGCGTCTTGAGCTCGGCGCGTGATTTTCCGATCATCCATTCGGTGAGCGCGGAGCTGGCGGCGATCGAAGCGGTGCAGCCTCGGGTTTGAAAGCGGGCTTCCACGACGCGGTCGTTTTCGAAACGCGCCCACAGGCGAAGCATGTCGCCGCAGGCGGGATTGGTCACGTCGACCTTGACCGATGGCGGCGCGAGTTCGCCGGCGTTGCGCGGATTGCGGAAATGGTCCAGCAGCCGGTCGCTGTGCATTTCGTGCTTCAATTATCCCTGAATGAACGTGGTGGCAGCGGTGATCGAACGGGATGGACGTGTGCTCATCTGCCAGCGGAAGCGGGGACGGCATGCATTGAAATGGGAGTTCCCGGGGGGCAAGATCGAGCCGGGAGAGACGCCGGAGGAGGCTCTGGCACGTGAGCTGCGGGAGGAACTGGCGATCGAGGCTCGCATCGGGGAGCGAATCCATCAGCACGATGTGCGCTATGGAAATGGTCCGCTGATTCACCTGGGGTTTTACCGGGTGACGGATTTTTCGGACGAGCCGCAGAATCTTCAGTTTGCTCAGATCGTGTGGGAGGAGCGGCGGAAGCTCGTCGAATACGATTTTCTGGAGGGCGATCTGGAGTTTGTGCGGCGTCTGGCGGCCACCTGATCAGTCCGCGCGTTCGCGGACCAGCTTGTAGCCCACGCCGTGGACGGTGTGAAGATAGCGGGGCGTGCTCGGATCGGTTTCGAGCTTGGCGCGCAGGGTGGCGACGTGATTGTCCACGGTACGGGTGCTTTGTGGAGCGTCGTAACCCCAGACGGTTTCGAGCAATTCGTCGCGAGTGACCACGCGGCCTTCACGCGCGGCGAGCAATTGCAGCACACCGAATTCCTTTCGGGTCAGCTCGATGCGGCGTTCGCCGCGATGGGCCTCATAGCGGCGGAAATCGGCGACGATATCGCCGATATGCAGCTCCTGCGGCAGATCCGGAGCCGGATTCGCGCGGCGCAGCAACGCACGGACGCGAGCCAGAAGTTCGCGGACGGAAAAAGGCTTAGTGACGTAATCGTCGGCGCCGAGATCGAGGCCCAGGACACGGTCCTCTTCTTCGCCACGGGCGGTCAGCATCAGGATCGGCGTCATGCATCCGCCGGCGCGCAGTTTGCGGCAGACTTCATAGCCGCTCATGCCAGGCAAGCGGATGTCGAGGACGACGAGGTCGGGGGGTTGATCGCGCGCGGCGCGAAGGGCGGATTCGCCGTCCATGGCGACGTGAACCTGGTGTCCTTCGTATTCGAGGTTATCGCGCAGGCCCTGGGCGATGGCGCGATCGTCTTCAACTACCAGGATCTGGCTCACGCCGCATTCTCCAGCGGCAAGTGCAGCGATACCACGGTGCCTTTGGGTTCGTTGCCGCGAACTTCGACGCGGCCGTTGTGGCCTCGCATGATTCCATCGACCAGTGTAAGCCCGATGCCGACACCGGCCGCGGCCTGATGCTCGGATAGCGGGATACGAAAAAAGCGCTCGAAAATGCGCTCGCGGTGTTCGGCGGGAATGCCGATGCCGCCGTCGGCTACTTCAATGGTGGCTTCTTTCCCGTTGCTCGAAAGCCGTATTTCGATGTCGCGCGATGCGCCGGAAAATTTCATCGCGTTGCTCATAATGTTCAGAACGGCCTGCTCCAGCGCATCCGCATCGGCGCGCACTTCGAGCGCCTCAACCGGCATGATCACGCGGATGCGAAAACCGCCCTGCTCGAGCGGATACTCCATCGCGCGCAAGGCGGATTCGAGGACCGCCGCGAGCGGGATCCTTTCCTGCCGGAAACGCGCCGCGCCAGCCTCCATTTTTGAGAATGTCAGCACATCGTCGACCATGCGGGCGACGCGCTGGCTCTCGCGAGCGATCGTATCCAGATACCGGCGCTGACGCTCGGGATCGGTGACCCGGCCGAGCGCCAGCGTCTCGGCGAACATCTGGATGGAAGTGAGCGGCGTGCGCAGTTCATGGGAAACGTTGGAGACGAACTGGGCCCGCATGGCGGCGAGCTGGCCTTCCTGCCGCATCTCGCGCCAAACGATATAACGGCTGAACAGAGTAACGGAAAGCGCGAACACGATGGCTGCCGCGTAAAACGCGAATCGCAGTTCGGTCTGGCGGAGACTCGCTTGTACCTGCGGACCCTGGAGCCGCAGGGTTTCGAGCGGCTGCGATTGTTCGGCCGCGAGGCGCTGGACAATTAACTCCCGCTGCTGACGGTACAGTTCCAGGCCCAGCCCGGCAAAAACCGCGGCCGGAATCAGGATCGAAGCCACGAACAGCGCCACTCGCCGGTGGTGGGGCATTCGGTCTCTAATCGACAATTTGGATGTTTTCCGTAATACCTTGGGGAGCCGCAAACAGGTCGCCCAAGGCGCAGAACGGGGCCGAAATTACCGCCCATGCGGTGATCGCGGGAACTTCCACGATGCCAAGCGGCGCGGCTTCGGAGAACAGCCGGCGGAAGGCGTGGGCGTAGCCACGATGCAGGTCTTTACCGAGTTTTTCGAGGTTGATGGGCTCGGTGCCGACCCGGATGGTAGTGAAAGAGTTACGCGGGACCTCGAAACTGCCGCTGTAAACGAAGTCGACGGTTTTTGAAGGGTCCAGGAGCACAGCGGTGTTGCTGGCGCTGACAAAATGGCCGTGCATACTCTTGCCGTCCTTGGTGACGATGGTCACATACTTTCCCTTCAAGTAGTCGGCTAGTTCGGACCATTTCTTGGGGACTTGGGCATGCAGGCTGTGAGAGAAGAAAACGGCCGCTGCGGCAAACGTCGCCAGGCGGAAACATGGAAACGGGCGTGTGTTGTTCATAGCACGCCCAGATTACGGCTAAACGAAACAGCAGTTGCCCGCTAGAAGCCACGGCGGCGCAAAGTTATCGAAAAATGTTTTTGCAGCGCGGGTATGAAAAGTGTCTGGAAAGTGTCACGCCGGCTTGTAGTACAGGACCAGTCCGGCTCCGACGGGGACCAGCAGCATGCCGACCCACAACAGAGGATTGATGTCGCCCTTGGGCGGGTGGGCCCACATCGAGTAGAGGACGTTGATCACCGGCGCGCCGCCGAAGACCAGGGGCATGACGTAGGTGGGGACGCCTCCGTTCTTGAAAGCGTAGATGATGAAGATCGCGCCCAGGGCTCCGAGCGCGCCGCCCAGGGTGGAATTAATGATCCCGGCCTGGCTGAAACCGGTGATGCCGCTGGGGCCCAGGGCGATCATGGGAGCGAGGACTCCCATGACGAAGTAGGCCGCGCCGACGCATAAAAGCGCCTTCATCGGATTCTGAAGGAGGCCCTGGCCTTTGCCCAGGATGGGACCGTAGAGGCCCCAGGATAGAGCGGCGCCGATGGCGAAGATCACCCACCACATGGATTTTTTCCTCACTGGAGTTTGAGTTTGCATAAAATGCCGAAAGGCTATTTTAGCCCGCCGGATTCCTTTCTGCTAATCTCGTCTTAAGAGATGCCCTCTGCTCCTACCCAGGATTCGCTCCGGAAGCGCGGCGTCAGGCTTACGCGGCAGCGGCGTATTCTGCTCGACCTGATCGATCAGTCGGGCCGGCATCTGGATGCCGAGAGCCTGTATCTGCTGGCCAAGGAGAAAGATCCCAAGCTGAATCGGGTCACGGTGTACCGGACGCTGAAGCTGCTGAAACTCGGCGGGCTGGTGGACGAGCTGGATCTGATGCATTACGGCGGGGATCAGCATTACTACGAAACCCGGCTGAAGCAGGAGCACGCGCATATCATCTGCCTGCGCTGCGGCAAAGTCGAGGAGTTCTTCGGGGAGCCGCTGCAAAAGATCCGCAAGCAGGTGGAATCGCATTTCGGATTCGAGATCGTGCTCGCGCGAACGGAAATCGGCGGATATTGCCCGCACTGCCAGGCTCTGCGCGCCCAGGAGATGGCGGAGGCCGCTTGTCGACCCCCGGGGTGACGGCGGAGGCGCGCGCCCTTCCTCCAGCCGCGCTGCTGGTATTGCATCCCTCGGGCCAGCGTACGCGAGTCGCCATCGACACGCTACCGTTCATGATCGGACGGCATGCGGACAACAACCTGGTGCTGCGCGATAACCGGGCGTCGCGAAGCCACGCGCGGATTATCGCCGAGAACGGCGCCTACGTAGTCGAGGATCTGAACAGCCGCCACGGAACCTGGATCAACGGCGAACGCACGGCGCGGCATGTGCTGCGCAATTCGGACCGGATCGATCTGGGCGTTCGCGAGTCGTATCAGCTTACGTTCGCGCTCGAGACGGGCGAGATCAATCGAATCCTCGATCAGATCACTTCGACGTCGCGATCGGAGGGCACGGCCGGGAACAACCTGGTGAAGCTGCGCTCCCTGGTGGAAGTGGCGCGGGCGCTGCAGAATTCGCTTTCGACGCAGGAAGTGCTGACGGCGGTGGTGGATGCGGCGCTGGCCGTGACCGGCTGCGAACGCGGATTTCTGATGCTGCGCAAGGACGCGGAACTGGAAGTTTCGGTCGCCCGGGATCATGACGGGCGGGCGCTGGAAGCGGGCGATCTGCGGGTTCCCCGCTCCGTCATCCGGCGGGCGCTGCATAGCCGGCGCGATCTGCTGTCCATGCATTTCGATCCGCTGGCCGAACAAGGCGTCCGGCCGGAGGTGAGTATCGCGGCGCTGGAGCTGCGCAGCGTCGTATGTTTACCGCTGGTGCAGATCCGCAGCGGCACATCGGAAGAAACGCGGATTACGTCGACCGCGGAAGCGACGGTCGGGCTGCTGTACATGGATTCGCGCGATGCGCCCGCCGATTTGTCAGCCGGAAATCGCGAACTGCTGCAAACCCTGGCGATTGAAGCTTCGACGATTCTCGAGAACGCGCGCCTGCTGGAAGAGGAACGCGTCAAGCTGCGGATTGAGGACGAGCTGAAAATCGCGCGGACCATTCAGCAGGGCCTGTTGCCGCCGCTGTTGCCGTCGGCGGGATGGTTCCGGGCGGCGGGGTCGAGCATTCCTTCGACGCAAGTGGGCGGGGATTATTACGACGTGCGCGAAGTGACGGCGAACGTGTGGGCCGCTGTGGTCGCGGATGTTTCCGGCAAAGGCGTCAGTTCGGCGCTGCTGGCGAGTCTACTGCAGGGCACGTTTCTAATGGCATCGGCGGATCCCTGGCACGTCGAATCGATCATGGACCGGCTGAATACGTTCCTGCTGGAACGAACGCGCGGGGAGAAGTACGCGACGATTTTTTACTGCACGCTCGATTCTTCCGGCCTGCTCAGCTACTCGAACGCGGGCCATCCGGCGCCGTATCTGGTTAGTCCGGATGGACGGCTGCGCAAGCTGCATACGTCGGGGATGCCGGTGGGAATGATCGAGGGCGCGCCGTTTCAAACGGTTCAGACACAGCTCGAGCCGGGCGATAAGGTCGTGATTTATAGCGACGGCCTGACGGAGGCGGAAAACGCCGACGGTTCCTTTTTCGATACGGAGCGGCTGAAAGTAACTCTGCGGGACAACGCCAAGCAGAGCGCGCCGGAGATGCACGCGGCGCTGCGCGCGGCGGTGGACCGGTTCACGGAAGGCGGCGTCATTCGGGATGATGTGACGGCGCTGGTGATTGAATACTCGCCCGCGTGATTCTGTATACGGCCGCGCACGGCGGTTTTTCCTCCAGCCCGGTTCCGCTGGGCGGCGGGGCCGCGGTCTTCGAACACCTGGTGGAGGAATGGACCCGCACCCAGCCGTTCCCGTTCCGCGCAATCACTCCGGCGATTCTCGGAAAGGATGCGCCTTCGGGACGGGATCTGGTCGGTTTTAATGAGAAAAGCTACGCCCGCTTCTCGCGCGCCTTCGAGCGGGCCGCGACTGACGAAATTTTGCGTCACGATCCGGCGGAAACGATTGTTTTGAGCAACGATGTCTCCGAAGGGCCGGATTTCACGACGCTCGCCAAGCGCGGATTCCGGGTGTTTACGATCTATCACGTGGATGTGGTGGCGTATGTCGCCGAAATTTATGGGCGCGGGATGGTGCGGCCGGAAACGCTGGTGCGATGGTATCCAAGAGTCGCGAAGATGCTTCCGGACATCGCACGGCTGATCTGGGAGAAGCAGGCCGCCAGTGTGAGGGGATCGCGGGGGCTGATTGTTCCGTCGGAGGGTATGCGCGAAGTGCTGCTGCGCTGTTATCCGGATTGCCCCGCGGGCAAGATTCACGTTTTGCCCTGGGGATCGTGGGGGCAGGCCGGCGATGGCGGCGAGTTCGACCTCCAAACGGAGTTTGGCGTGCCACGCGAGGCCCGGGTGCTGCTGACGCTGAGCCGCATTTCGCCGGAAAAGGGGCAGGATCTGCTGCTGGATGCGCTGGCGGATTGGGAACAGCGGTCCGATTTTCCGGATTACCCGTTGTGGTTGTTCGTCTGCGGCGAAGCGGCGTTCATGCAGGGCGGCCGCTTTCTTCAAAAACTGCAAGCCAAAGCAGCGCGGCTGCGGCGGACGCGGGTGGTGTTTCCGGGATACGTCACTGGAGCTCGGAAGAGCGCGTTTTTCCGGCTCGCCGATGTGTATGTGTTTCCGTCGCGGCACGAGAGTTACGGGCTGACGCTGATGGAGGCTCTGGAAGCGGGAGTTCCGGCAGTGTGCCTGGATCATCATGGAGCGCGCAGCGTGATGCGGGAGGAGTTCGGGGCGATGGTTCCGGCGGCGGGGCTGCGGGCGGGGATTCAACGGCTGCTGGGGGACGACGCGGGCCGAAAAAAGATGGGCGAGGCGGCGCGGAATTTCGCGCGAAGCGAGAAGTTCTCCACGCGAGCGGCGGAACTGGCGGAGCTGCTCACGAACGAAGAAAACCCGCGCTGACCGAAACCAGCGCGGGTGTGGATGTATAAGGAGAGGAATGAGTCAGGATTTCGAGGCGCGCCTCCATCCGAGACCAAGGAGCCCGATGCCCATCAAGGCGAGGGTGGAAGGCTCAGGCGTCGTGGTGGTGACGGTGGATTCGTTCACCTGTCCGGTGAATGCGATGTTTCCGCCACCGCTGTTGGGCGCGGGGATTAGCGTTATACCGCTGATGGTGAAGGTGTTCGGGCCGAACGTCGAGGAAGTGGCATTATTGGTGCCAGGGCCGAGTTGGATCGGCGACCAATTAATGCTCAGGTTGGACGAACCTGCTGAGACGCTTCCGCCCGTGGACGTACCAACGAATTTTCCGACGCCGCCGTCGGTGAGATCGTTAACCACCACATCAATGGTGAAACCGGAAAACGTGTCGGTCAAGGTGCTGCAATCCGCGATCGCACATTCCAAAGTTATATTTCCATAACTGATGTTCGTGGGAAACGTGCTTACGGTGTTTGAGAACGAGCCTGCCGTCGAATAAACGAGTTCGAAGTCACTCCCTGTGGATAAAAAGACTGCAGGATTTCCGGGTGTAAAGCCGGAGCCTGATAAATTGTAGGAAACGGTTGCGTGCGCGCTGACAGCCATTCCGACTGCGATGGTCCCCATTAGCAACGCGTTGAAAACACTATGTTTCATTGCTTACCTCCGGTATTGATTTCTAAAATGCAGGACCAGAGTAACAGCAGTACTAGTTCTCGTCAATATAAAAGTACCATTAGTACTAATCTTAAGACTGTACTGGGGGTACTCGGGCCACGGAAGTTAGAATCAAATGTGGGATCAATTGTTTCGTTAACTCTTTCCGGCTTGGATTGGGTGGAGCATGGATTCGGCACGCGTGACGCTATATCGTCGCAAGAAGACATGGCGAGTCTGACGCAGATCCATTCGGCCACGGTGCTGCCGGCGGTTCGGATCGGGCGGGTGGGGGAAGGTGACGGACTGGTGACGTCGACGCCGGGGGTTGCTGTGTCGGTGCGGACCGCCGATTGTTTTCCGGTGCTGCTGGCCGACGCGAGGCGGAGGGTGGTTGCCGCGATTCACGCCGGCTGGCGGGGGACGGCGGCGCGGATCGTTCCGGCGGCGATCGATCTGATGAAAAGGGAATTTGAAACCGGTGCGGAAGATATTTACGCGGCTATCGGTCCGGGGATCGGCAAATGTTGTTACCGGGTGGGGGAAGACGTGGGGCGAAGGTTCGGACTAGAAGGCGCGGGATTTGTCGATCTAGGACAAGCTAACCGTGAACAGCTTATCGAGGCGGGGGTTCCCGCGACACACATCGATTCCTTGAATCTGTGCACGTTTTGCGATTCGAGATTCCACTCGTATCGCCGGGACAAGGACGCCGCCGGCCGGATGATTTCGTTTATCGGCATCCGGCCGAACGGTTGACGATCTCAAGCGGTGGTTAGGCCGCGTTGACCAGCAGTTCGTCGAGGCTCTCGGAGCCGTCGCCGGCCTGGTTGCGGTCCGCCATTTCCTGGCACTGGATGCAGAATGCGGTCCACGGCACCGCAGCCAGCCGTTTCGGGCTGATGTCTTCCTCGCAGTGCAGGCACACGCCGAAGGTGCCTTCGTCGATGCGGCGCAGTGCTGCGCGCACGTTCCGAAGCAGATTCGATTCGCGGTCCAGGTTGCGGATGGCCAATTCACGCTCGGCTGCGTGTTGAACTTCGTCGAGCGCATCGGGACTTTTTTCGATCGCGATTCCCTCACGGTTCCGCACGAACTGAGCCAGCTCTGCCTGCTTGGCCTCCAGTATGTTTTTGAATTTGTTTAACTCACTCTTTGTCATGGCTGCCTACTCTCCTGTTGTCTCTTTTCTCTTTTATTTTTTTCTTACTTCGTCTCGGTCTCTTGTTTTACTGTGTTGTCCAGCGCCACATCGCATTAGACGCGAAGTGATGCAAAAAGGTTCAAGGTTCAAATTCGTTTTGCGAGAGCTTCGTGGGTCTTCGCTGCATCGAATTCCACACTCGCGCTACGAGCAGTCGACCGTTCGAACGTTGCAGTCTCCTCCACCGCGCGAGCCCGTCCGAAATAGCACTGTCCGAAAAAGCTTTCCACACCATAACACATCCGTCCGTTTAGTGCAAGCAATTTTATGACCAAGTCCCCAAACTCTGTTTGCCGGTCGCCGGAAGGCCCTTTCGGATCCGTCCGCACTCAGCGATTACATTTGAATACCTATCGGCTCTGTCTTTCAAAATCATTACCCGTTCAAAACCATTAGCCTTTCAAAACCATTACCTGTTCAAAACCAATACGGCGTTCTGCAGTTGCCCGGATTACCTGCCGGCGGCAAAAAACCGGGATGCTCCAACGGAAAGACGTCCGGGAGGCCCGTAAGTTTCACGCCCTGCTGACGTATACTGTTTCGTGATCCGGTAAAAGTTCTCAGGGCAGTCATGTCTTTTCGTGAACCAGCTCTTAATTGACTCGGCTTCTGGCAGCTCATTCTTTTCGTGACGAATCGTAGCATACCGTTTCTCGTTTTCTGCGCCTGCTGCCTGTATATACTTCTTGGCGCGAGTCTTATTCCCTACGCGGGCGTTCAGAACGATGAAGCGCTGTTCTCGATCCCTCTATATCTATTCAATCCTAAGGACTTAAGCATTTCGATCTTCCATCATCGCGTCCCGCTGATGGTGATGTCGTACGTGGGGACGCTGAAAACATTCGTCTATGCTCCGATCCTGCGTATTTTCGGAGCCAATGTGTGGTCCGTGCGCCTTCCCATGGTGCTGGCGGGAGCCGCAACGATTTATTTTTTCTATAACTTAGCGCAGCGGGCGGCAGGAACCAGGACGGCCGTTCTGGGAGCGTTTCTTTTGGCTACCGACCCGATTTTCGTGCTCACCGACACATTCGACTGGGGTCCAGTGGCTCTCGAGCATTTTTTGCTGGTGACCGGTTGTCTCAGCCTGCTCCTTTTTGCCCCGTCGAATTCGATGCTTCAACTCGCCGGTGGATTCTTTTTCCTGGGTCTGGCCCTTTGGAATAAAGCTGTTTTCTTCTGGGCCCTTGCCGGTCTATGCTTTGGAGCGATCGTGGTGTTCCGGCGCGAGGTATGGCAGCGGCTTACGCCCACGAATATAGGGGTCGCGGCGGCGGCATTCCTGCTGGGCGCTTTGCCCTTTGTTCTCTATAACGTCCGGCAGCCGAACGCGACGCTCGACGCAACCGCGCACTTCGATACGGCAAATTTTGCACCCAAGTTCGCGATGGCGCGGGGAGCATTGAATGGATCGGGATTGCTCGGTTACCTGGCCATGCCGGACTGGGCGGAGCGTCCGAAACCGGTAACGTCCTGGCGCGGAAGGCTTGCGAAAGGGGTGGTTCAGCACTTCGGGGTACGAAAGAACCTGATGGAATATGCTTTCGTGCTCGCGCTGCTGGCTGTTCCCTGGTGGCGGCGATCGCGAGCAGCCTGGTTCTCACTGATTTTCATGGCGGTTACCTGGGGTGCGATGGCCATCACGAACGGAGCCGGCGGCGCGATTCACCACTCAGTGCTCCTGTGGCCGTTTCCGCAATTCTTTGTCGCGATTGCGCTCGCGTCGCTGCCGTGGCCCCGGGTCGCGGTGGCCGCTTGTGTCCTGCTAGCGGCGGCAAATCTGGCGGTTTTGAGCCAGTACGTGGCTGATTTCGAGCAGGATGGCGCATCCAGTGTTTTCAGCGACGCCCTATTTCCGCTCTCGGCGGCGTTTGCCGGCCCGTCAAATTCCCAGCCCGAGCAGCCGATATATGTAATGGACTGGGGTATGGCGAACACGCTGGCGCTATTCCATCGCGGGCGGCTGCTGGTCCGGCCGGCGGATGGTCCCTTTCAGAAAGATTCCCCGAGCAGCGGCGAGCGGGATATCATCCACGCGATGCTGTCGGACCCGAATGCAGTATTCATCGATCACGTGCCGGAAAAGCGCATTTTTCCAAAGGTGCGGGAGCGGTTGGATAAGGCGGCGGCGGACGCGGGCTATCGAGAAGAGCCCGTTCAAACGATCTTTGACTCAAACGGGCGGGCCGAGTTCGAGATTTTCCGGATTCGATAACGCAACAGATTGTCCCGTTATGTCTCAATCGTGTGTCGAGGGTCCACGAGACGAGCCCGCTACGGAGAGCCAAAGCGACGCATCGTCAGTCACTTACGTTGGCTGGTGGCGTGCTTTTAAGGCTGCTTCCATCACTATGCGGAGTCTGTCCAGAATCGCCACGCTCGTCGGCTTTCTAGCGGCTGCGCACGCGACTACTCTGCAGCAGCTTTCGACGGACGATATGATCCGGCAGTCGACGGCGATCGTCCGGGTGAAGGTTGCGGCTGCATCGACCGGTGTTCGCGGACGGGATATCTACACGTACTATCAGTTTCAAGTCCTGGAGACACTGAAGTCTTTAGGCTCGGGACCGGTTCAGGTGGCGGTGCCGGGCGGTGTTGCGGGCGGGCTGCGGGAGATGGTTCCGGGAGCGCCTACGCTGACGGCGGGCCAGGAGTATGTCATTTTCCTGTGGACCAGCAAGTCCGGGCTTACGCAGGTAATCGGGCTGTCGCAGGGGCTGTTCACGGTGATGCAGGACGCGGCGGGAAATCCGGTGCTGGTGCGGCCGGCGGCGCCGGCGCTGATGCTCGACCGGACTGGCAACGTGGTGGATGACAAGGCCGTGACGATGAAGTTGAGCGATCTGCGCGCCGAGGTCCAGAAAGTGTTGAGCAGCGTCAAATGAGAGCGCTGCGGCGAGCCGTGATGCTGATGGCGGGGCTGGCCCTGCTATCGCCGCTCGCTTCAGCCTACTATTATTTTGTTTACTTCGCGAATCGCACGGGTCCGTTTACACCGGTGCCGGTGAAGTTCGATTTGAACGATCCGGCGGGCGCTTACGGGATCGCGGGCAACCGGGTGACTTACCTGATTTCCAATCAGGGGCCCGGGCCGCTGGTGGCGGGCGACACGTTTCAGGCGTTCATCAGCCAGATACGGGCGGCGGCGGAAGTTTGGAATGGCGTGGCAACATCGGGCGTCCGGCTCGCGTTCGGCGGTACGGCAACCATGCCGACTGCCGACGCGACCCCCGAGGTTGACATTGAATTCGACGATAATCTGACACCCGGGCTGCTGGCGCTGAGCCGGCCGACGACGGTGGCGAATCCAGGGGCGCTGATCGGCGCGGGCGCGACGTTTCTTCCGATCGTGAGATCGAAGATGCAGCTTCGCAAGGATTTTACGAATACGGCTGTGCCGGGCTTTCCGATGGCCAGCTACAGCGACCTGTTCTTTATCACGGTGGTTCACGAGTTCGGCCACACGCTGGGGTTGCAGCATACCTGGACTTCGAGTGTGATGTCCACGCTGGTGACTTCGGCCGCGACCAAGAGCGCGCCGCTGGGGCCGGACGATATCGCGGGGATTTCGATGCTGTATCCGGCCAACGGGTATCCGGCGGGAACGGGCAGTATCACGGGAACGGTGCTGCTGGGCGGCGGCGGCGTGAATCTGGCGAGCGTGGTTGCGATCGCGACCAACGGCGTTGCGATCAGCGGCCTGACGAATCCCGACGGAACGTACCGCATCGACGGGCTTCCGCCGGGGCAATATTACGTTTACGTGCATCCGCTGCCGCAGCCGCAGCCGGGCGAGAGCCAGCCGGGCGGGGTGTATCTGCCGCTCGACGGAAATCAGAATGCGTTTGCGGCGAATACCGGTTTCGGATCGGAATTCTTTGGCGCGACGACGGACTGGACGCAGGCGCCGCAGGTCTCCGTGACGCCAGGGAATGTTTCGAGCGGAGTGAGTTTCAATGTGCGGGCGCGTTCGGGTCCCGCCGTATCGTCGATGACGACTTACGGCTACCTGGATGCGAATACGGTTCCGGTAGGCGAGCCGCCGCTGCAATCGGGAACCAATACGACGGTGGTTTTCAAGGCCAACGGAATTTTGGGCAGCGACAACGCTTCGGTCGCGCCGGGATTGAATGTCAGCGTTCTCGGAGGCCCGGCGCAAGTTCTGCCAGGGGGGCCGAATTATTTTCAGAACGGCTACCTGTATATGTACGTTTATGCGGGGCCGGTGACGACGCGAACTCCCACGGCGCTGGCGGTGACGCTGAATGGCGATTTGTATGTTCTGCCGTCCGCGTTCACGGTGGTGACCTCGGGTCCGCCGTCGATTTCTTCGGTATCGGGAAGCACGGACGGCCAGGGGAACTCAGTGGTGAATATCGCCGGAACGAACCTGGGGCCGGGGACGCGAATTGTGTTCGACGGCGCGCCGGCAAGTTTGGTGCAAACGAATTCGGATGGATCGTTGACGGTCGCGGCGCCACCGGGATCGGGCGGATATCGCGCTTCGGTCGAAGCGCTGACTCCGGACAGCCAGACGTCGGCCCAGACGCTGGTGGGCGGGCCGCCGACGTTCACATACGGCGGGCCGATGGCTCCGGGCATCAGCGTGAGTCCGTCGAGCGTGACGCCGAATACGGATACGATGATTCAGATCACGGGCTACAACACCAATTTCGTGGACGGGCAGGTGGTGGTGGGCTTCGGATCGAGCGACATCACGGTCAAACACGTCTGGGTGGTCAGCCCGGGGTTGATGATGATGAATGTTTCGGTGAGCCCAACGGCAACGGCGGGCACCACCACCATCAGCGTCGTAAACGGGCTGCAAATGCCGACGCTGACCGCGGCGTTTCAAATCGGAGCGCCCGTGGCCGGTCAGAGCAGTTTGCGCACGCCGATTCTGAACCAGACGACTGGACTTGAAGGCGTTCCGGTGGGCGGCACGGCGGTGATCAGCACCAGCGGGCTGCCGAACAACCTATCCGGCTGGACGCTTTCGATTTCCAATCAACTGACGCCGTTCACGGTCGGGAATAACGGCCAGCTCATCGCGATCGTACCGGGGAGCGCGCTCACCGGGCCCAGCGTGGTGCAGTTGGCATCGCCGAATGGAAATTTCATTCCGCCCGTGGTGATGCAGGTGGATCTTCCGCCGCCGGTGATCACGGCTGCCTCGAATCCAGTGACCGGCGCGGCTGCGGCGGCGGTTTCGAATTCGGTATTCCATGCGGGCGATCCGGTATCGCTGCTGGTGACCGGGCTGTCGGATCAATTCGGGAATCTGCCGGCCGCCGGGAGCGTGGATATCAATATCGGCGGCGTGGATGTGACGGCGTCGTCCGTGGCGGCTGCGGCGGGTGGGACGGCGCTGGTCCAGTTCCAAATTCCGGGCAATGTGCCGACGGGAAATGATCCGATGACGATACGCGTGCAGACGCGGGTATCGGCGGCGTTTTCAATTACGATTCAGTAATCCTGCGCTGACTTTCAGCGAATCTCACTTCGCCTGCACGGCCGCCAGCGTTGGACCCACCGTGGTCCCGCGCGGAAGAAGACTCGGCCCGGAGGGGATGAACACCTTGCTTGCGTCCGTCTTCGCGTCGAATACCAGGCCGATGAAACCCGACTGCATCTCGTCCCAATTCTGATCGCCCCACCAGACCGTCTGCTTCGGATCCGGATTGAACTTGTTGTTCACGGAGTTGTCGAAGTGGGCGATGGCAAGAATCTTGGTGCCTTTGGGCACCGGCAATGGCTTGGCGAGCTGGTACCCAACCTGCCAGTCGAAATTCCAGATTCCTTTGAAAACGGTTTCGGATTCGCCGGTCGGATAGGTCAGGCGCAGCTCGTAGTCCTTGCCGCGCAGGTGCAGGTGCGGCTGGATGTAGGTCAACTCCGCGCCACTCACTCCGACGGTGACTTCGCTTACGATCTCGGCGTTGCTGTCTCCGGGCGGAATCACCAGGTTGAATGCCGAAGGAGTGCCGGGCGACATCCAGTAGCGCTTCTGCGGTGGATGCTTCGCGAACACCAGCCCGACCCTGGACCGGTCCGTTTCCGGCGTGCCCACCGCCGTGTAATGCAGATTGAACACCAGGTCCGAACCCTTCGGGACGAGCTTGGCCGATCCGTCGACATCGAAACTCTGCGCGCCGAGTCCAGGATTGTACTTGCCCAGCAGATCGGTGCCTTCCTTGGCGCCTCCCGACCCTTCTTCGTAGGCCTCGCCGGGGATCGCGTTCGCCATCCAAGCGGTTCCGGGCGGCAAGACGATCACGCGGCCGTGGTGCACCACTTTCGGATTGCCGGGCCGCATTTCCGCCGCGACCACCCAGGTATCTTCCGGGAAATTTACTTTCACGCGAAAGTTCTGATAGTTGATAGTGCCTTTCGCCGCGACGTGAAACTCCTTCGGCATTTCGACGATCATGTCAGGCTGGATATTCCAGCCGTCCCGAAACGTCAGCGGAGCCGGCTTGTCCTTGGCGTCGCCCTCGGGCGCTCCGTTATCGGCCCACGATACCAGCGTGTTCACCACGTCCTGGCTGAGCGTCCGGTCATTGGCGAAGTGGCCTTTCTCGGCAAACCAGGGCGGCATTTTCCTGGTAAGCACCGCCTGCTTCATGGCCTTGGCCCACGGACGCGTATCGCTGTAAGTCAAGAACGACATCGGCGCGAGTTCGCCGGGGCGATGGCAGCCCTGACAGTTCTTCTGCAAAATCGGGAGAACGTCTTTGTTGAACGTTGGAGTGTTGGATGCGGCGACCGCCGTCATCCCCAGAACAAATCCGGCCAGCGATGCCCGTAGCGTGTTCATGCTGCAAGCCTCCTTCGGCGTGAGCCGAGCCCGAATGAATGATATCGGAGGCTCGGCGGCAACGCAACGGGTTATTATGACCAACAGCCGCGATGGCCACCCAGTTTGCGAAGATACGCCGATCCCCAGCATTGTTCCTTGGCCTGGCGTGCGTGGCAGCGCTCGCGCTGATTTTGGCTGCGCAAACGCCATCCGCCGGAGACACGCGAATTCAGGGCCGCGTGCTCGACATCAAAGGACAGCCGGTGGCCGGCGCGATGGTTTCCCTCGCCCGCAGCGGGACGTCTCAGAGCATCCTGTCGATTACGCATGCCGACGGGACATACTCCTTCGCCAATGTCGGGGCCGGCGTCGATTATGAACTGAAAGCCGGGCACGAAGGCCAGGCCAGCCGCGTAAAGCCGCTGAGTATGACAGACGAAAAGCTCACGGTCGATCTGTTGGTAATTCCGCCGATTCGGTTCCAGGATATTTCTCAACGGGCAGGCCTCGACTTCGTTTTGCGAAATGGCGCAGCGGGGCATTTCTATCAGCCTGAAATCATGCTCGGCGGCGTAGCGGCTCTCGATTACAACAATGACGGCTGCATGGATATCTTCGCCGCCAACGGCGCGGAACTTCCTTCGGGCGTTAAGACCGGACCGCAATTCCACAATCGCCTGTTCCGCAACAATTGCGACATGACGTTTACCGATGTAACCGAGCAGGCCGGTCTGGCCGGCGAAGGTTATTCGATGGGCGTCGCCGCCGCCGATTACGATAACGACGGATTCGTCGATATCTTCGTCACGGGTCTCAATCGCAGCACGCTCTATCGCAATCGGGGCGACGGGACCTTCGAGGATGTCACCGGCCGGAGCGGCCTGGCGGCGATCGACAAAAAGTACGGGCCTATGTGGTCGGTTTCCGCCGGCTGGTTCGATTACGACAACGACGGTTATCTCGACCTGTTCGTGTCCAGCTACGTCGCCTGGAAACCGGGGGCGGACAATTGCTGGAAGGAAGGCGGCGAACTGTTTTACTGCCATCCGCGCGTATACCAGCCGCTGCCGAACCGGCTTTTTCACAACGATCACAAGGGCGCTTTCACCGATGTTTCGGAATCGTCGGGCATTTCGCGCAGCCTGGGAAAGGGCATGGGCGTCGCGTTCGGCGATTTCAATGGAGACGGCCTCACCGATGTGTTCGTATCCAACGATTCGGTCCCGAATTTTCTGTTCGAGAATCTGGGCGCCGGCAAGTTCAAAGAAGTGGCGCTCGAAAAGGGTGTCGCCTACGACGTTCATGGGAACGCGATCGCCGGCATGGGCGTGGACTTCCGGGATTTCGATGACGACGGTCTCGAAGACATCGCTCTCGACGGGATGTACTTCGACACGTTTCCGCTGTACCGGAACCTGGGAAAGCCGAAGTTTTTCTCCGACGAGACCGCGGCGTCTGGCCTTGTGAGCGCGACACATGAGCTGACCGGCTGGGGTCTCGGGATGATCGACTTCGATAACGACGGGCACAAAGACCTGTTCTTTGCGGCATCGCATTTCCCGGGATCGGGACCGCGCGGGCGCGCCGATGCGGCGCTTCCGAACCACGTGCTGCGCAACCTGGGAAACCGGCAGTTCGAAGATGTGTCGGCGCTGGCGGGGCCCGATTTTCAGATTGCGGCGATGCATCACGGCGCGGCCTTCGCGGATTTCGATAACGACGGCCGGGTGGACGCGGTGGTGAGCGTTATCGGCGCGAATATTAAGCTGCTGCGCAATCTAAGCCCCTATCCGGGTCACTGGATCGCGCTGCGGCTGACCGGCGTCCGGAGCAACCGGGACGGCATCGGCGCGACCGTGCGCCTGACGCTGCCAAGCGGCGCTGTCGAATACAATCGCCTGACCACAGCCGTGGGATACGCCGGGTCCAGCGAACCAATCGTTCGGTTTGGGATGGGGCCGTATGAAGAAGCGAAAGAGATTCAGATCCACTGGCCGAGCGGCCGTATGCAGGTTTTGAAGGGCATCCGCGGAGACCGGGTGCTCACAATCAAGGAACCGATCTGAACCGGGCACGCGGCCTTTGGGTATGCCGTAACGCTAAAGAAACACTAAGCCAAACGACATACTTCCCCATTGACACTCCCGCCGAAGTGATGTAGCTTGTGGTAACCACGTTTTCCAATTGAGGTTGGTGCTCGACGCCCTAAAGGAGGGTTCGTGATGCGGAACGTTTCGGCTTCCAGGGTCACAGTTGTCGCCTTGGTTTTGGGCTTAGTTGCCTGCTCCTTCGTTTTCCTAACCCAGAGCGCTTATGCCCAAGTGCTATTCGGATCGCTGGTCGGTAACGTAACCGACGCGAGCGGCGCCGGCGTCCCGGGGGCCGTAGTCAAAATCACAGAAACCCAGACCAACGCGTCTCGTACGGTCCAGACCAACGAATCGGGCGTCTATACGATTTCCACGGTTCCCGCCGGGCGCTATCAGGTCGAAATCTCAAAAGAAGGCTTCCGCGGCTTTGTGACGTCGAACATCGATGTCAATCAGAACAACGTCGTGCGTATCGACGCGCAGCTCCAGGTCGGCGCGCAGGCGGAACGAGTCGAAGTGAGCGCCGAAGCGGCCCTGCTTCAGACCGATCGTGCGGATATCCACGCGGAAGTCACCACGCAGGCGCTCGAAAGCCTGCCCCAGGCCACCCGTTCCTACGAAGGCCTGTTTGCTCTAGTGCCGGGCACCAGCCCGCCCAGCGGACAACTTGCCGGCGGCACCAACAATCCATCCAAATCGATGCAGTTTTCGTTTAACGGCACGGGCACGAACGGAGCCCAGGTCCGCGTCGAAGGCGTCAGCGCAAATAATCCCTGGCAATACTACAACACCTCTTACGTGCCTTCGATCGAAGCGATCCGGGAAGTGAACATTGCGACCAACGCGAACGACTCCGAGCAGGCTCTTGCCGGTGGCGCGTCCGTCAACGTGATGCTCAAGAGCGGAACCAATGAAGTCCACGGCGCGGCATTTGCCTACAACGTCAACAGCAAGTTTGAAGCGAACAACTTCTTTGCTCCCGCAGGAAGCAAGCCGCCACATCTAAACGACAACAACGACGGCGGCAGCCTGGGCGGCCATATTATCCGCAACAAGCTCTTTTATTTCGGCAGTTACGAAGGCGACTATTCGCACGGAGCGAATTCCGGAATTCTGTCATTCCCTGCTGCCGCACAGCTCGCTGGTAATTTCACTTCCTCGGCGAACCCAATCTACGATCCCAACACCGGCAACGCCAACGGAACCGGAAAGACGCCGTTCCCTGGGAATATCATTCCGTTGAACCGGATCAACCCGATCATCGCGAAGATCATTCCTTTGATTCCGCCCACGAACCTGCCCGGCGTGAACAACAACGAATATCTAAACCTGCCGGCGCTCTACAACCTTCACAAAATCGACACCAAGGTCGATTACGTGGCGACGTCAAAACTGCACGTCTCCGGCCGCTACGGAACGCAGCCGTACTACGCGACGTTCGCACCGATGTATGGGGAAGTGCTGGGCGGCTCCGGTGGATTTACGGCCTGCGGCGCATGTAATTATCTGCAACACGGCGCAACGTACACGATTTCCGGAACCGGCACCTACGTGCTGAGCCCGACTCTGGTCATCGACGCGACGTTTGGGCTGATCCATCCTCACCAGTTGTTGTATCCGAGCGAGACCAACGTTCGATACGGATCGGATACTCTCGGCATCCCTGGAACCAACACCGGTCCGCTTCCCTGGGCAGGCGGCGTGCCGCAATTCGTATTTACCAACACGACGTTCAACACGATGGGATATTCGTATCCGGCTCTGAACTACATTCAGCCGTCCCACGAATTCAACGCCAACGTCAGCAAGATCAAGGGCTCGCACAATATCCGGTTCGGCACCGATGTCTTCAAGATGTCGATGAACCACATCGAGATTTCGCCGACCGCGTTTACGTTCTCCGGCGGCGCCACCACGCTGAACGGCGGTCCTTCTTCGACGCCGTATAACCAGGTCGCGGATTTCATTCTCGGGCTTCCCACCACGGACGCCAATTACACGCAGGTAACCCAGCCTTTCCTGACGCTCCGCACCTGGGATTTTGCGATTTACGCGCGCGACCAGTGGCAGATCAGCCGCAAGCTCACGGTCAACTACGGCCTGCGATGGGAATACTATCCGGTCCCGACGCAAGAGAAAAAGGGCATTAACTTTTACGATCCGACCACCAACACCATCTCGGAGTGCGGCGTGGGAGGCATCCCGGGCGATTGCGGCATCACGGTGTCGAAACGACTGTTCTCTCCGAGCATCGGCCTCGCGTATCGTCTCACCAAGGATTTTGTGATCCGGGCTGGTTTCGCACTCTCCCCGCTCCAGGACAATATGTCCCGCCCTGGCATGAAGAGCTTCCCGGAAGAGGTCGGCGCGATCTTCAACGGACCTAATTCCTATACGGCGGTCACGAACATCAGTAATGGAGTGCCTGTGGTAACCGCCCCTGCGCCCGTCAACGGCAAAATCTTCGTTCCAGCTGGAACCGGCAACATCTTTACCGATCAGAAGAATTACGTACGAGGCTATGTTGAGTCGTTCAATTTCACCGTGCAAAAGGAATTCACCGGCGGGTGGACGGTGCAGGCAGGCTATGTCGGCACTCACGCCCTGCATGAGTTTTCGCAGGTGAACATCAATCCCGGCACGCTCGGCGGTGGATCGGCGAGCCAGCCGCTGTATCAGTACGGGATCACAGCGAGCACCATTCAGATCCAGCCCTGGAATTCCGATATTTATCATTCGCTGCAAACCAACGTCACCAAGCGCTTTGCGAAGGGCTTCACCACGCACTTCGTTTACACCTGGTCCAAGGACATTACGTATCAACCGGGCGCCGTCGCTGGATCGCAGTTAACCGCGCAAACCATTCTGGTCCCCGGATATTTCTTCTACGACCGCAACGTTTCGTCGCTCGATCGCACCAACTCGATCGTCTGGTCCAACACCTACGAATTGCCGTTCGGCAAAGGCAAGCCGTGGGTTCAAAAAGGAGTGCTGGCGCAGGTGGTCGGAGGCTGGGGAATTAACGGCGTCTTCACGCATTACTCGGGCATACCGTACACCGTGACGTCGTCCGCCTCCTCGTGCAATTGCCCGGGGAGTTCGCAGACCGCCAACCAGGTCCTTACGAACGTCGCGCAGGTCGGCAACGGTCTGGGCGGCCAGGCGTACTTCAATCCGCTGGCCTATGCTCCGGTGACTAACGTGGCCTTCGGAACGTCGGGCTTCGATCGCCTTCGCGGTCCCGGCGCGACGAATCTCGACTTGAACCTGTTCCGCGATTTCCGGATCACGGAGCGCACGAAAATTCAAATTCGCGCCGAATCGTTCAATCTGAGCAACACGCCGCACTTCGCCAATCCGGGTGCGAACGTTTCGAACCTGCAGTTGAATCCGGACGGTTCGGTGAAGAATCTGAACGGATTCAGCCAGATCACTGCGACCAATCCGCTCGGGCGTCTGATCGATCCGAGATATTTCCGGTTCGGACTGCGCTTCGAGTTTTAGCGGTCTAAGAGGCTGTTGACGGAAACGTCCGGACCCGGTCGCTGGCGCTCGCGGTTCTGTGTCTGGCCTCGGCGTGAAAAGGGGCGAAACCGCCCTAGCGGTCGCGGCTCGGTGGCGATGTGAGGGGGATTTCGAGGCGTTATCACGCAGGCACCTTTCAACAAGTTCCTAGCGCTGCCCGGTGGTGGCCGGCTGGTTCGTGAACGCGGATTTGCCGCCGGTCGAGAGGATTTGAACCAGCCGGTCGCGGCCGACCAGTTTTTCAAAGCGCGGGATTTGTTCATCGCTGGCGACCAGATAGTAACGCTCCGCCGTCAGCCATAAGCTGCGCCACTGGCTGTCGTCGATGAAGACAGCGGGAGCGCCGGGGGCGTACGAGCCGTAGACCATATTGTTGATCCGCCCATTCACCAGGAGAGCATTTCGATTGGTGTAAAAGAACACGGATGAAAACGTGTAGTAATGATGATCCACGATCAGCTTGCCCTGGGGCGAACGATTGATGGCTTCGGCGAGCGGGCGCGAGGACATGAACGGGTCGAAAACCACGAGAGCCATTCGCGCTGCCTGAAAAAAGATCACGGCCATGACGGCGGCCGCGATGAATGCGTGCTTGCGCAGGCTGCCGATCGCGCCGATGAGAAACGCGAACGCGGCCAATAATAATGGGCCTCGGAGATAGGCAAAGGACTTGAGAGTCAGATCCTCGATGTGGCCTAGCGAAAGCGTGTAAGCATCGGGATTCTGGCTGAGGGCGCTCGAAATATCGCCGGGCGCGGGCTCATTGCGGACCAGGAACCAGAGCGATCCGCAGGCCAGCGCGGCGAGCACAAAGATTACCGTGAGCACTCGCGTGGCGCGCGTGATCCATGGGCCGCCCTCGGCCATCGCCGAACCAATCAAGAGCGCCAATGCCGGATAGCATGGCATCGAATAATATTCCTGCGTTGTCGAAAAGGTGAAGAAGATCAGGACGAAGGCGGTCAGGCAAAGGGCCAGAAGGCGGGTGCGGCCCGCGCGGTCGACGGGCTTGTAGGATAGTTTCGCAACCGCGGGGAGATAAACGCTCCACGGAAAAAGCCAGACGAAATGGAGCAGCCAGAAGTATGCGCGCGGGACAGTGTTGTAATCGCGCGGGTAACGCAGGTTCAGGAAGCGCAGGAGCTGCTCGTTGATAAAGAAAAACCAGAGGAAGCCGTGATATTCGCCGGGGGCGCTGTGCATCGTGAAATCGAAATAGGGCGGATTGCGGAGAGCCGCCAGCACGTGCCAGGGGACGGCGATAAGCAGGATCACCAGAATGCCGCTGAACGGGCGAATGCGTTTCCAGACGGTCCACTGAAAGAGCTGGCGCGTAAGGGCGAGATAGATGATCCCGGCGGCTACGGGAAAAACGATGCCGATCAGACTTTTCAGCAGCAGGCTGACGCCGAGGCTGGCGGCGAGCAGAAAGGCCCACCCCTGCGGATGCGGCTCGGCGTCGTCAATGGCGCGGAGAAATGCCCACATGGAAAGCGCGATGCAGGCGGTCAGCGTGACGTCGGGAATCTGGATCCGGGTAAATAGAAAAAGACCGACGCAGGTCCCGACGGCAAGGCCGGC
>Ga0070731_10001030_pt1 | contig 31142 bp, 25 predicted proteins | sample Coa_R1_2_FD_66448 | JGI IMG/M metagenome (GOLD analysis project Ga0070731, IMG submission 66448) | Surface soil microbial communities from Centralia Pennsylvania, which are recovering from an underground coalmine fire - Coalmine... | ecosystem: Environmental > Terrestrial > Soil > Unclassified ... | reverse complement strand
TTGCGCGCGGACAATACCACCGGCAACTCCACCGGCACCGGTCCGCTGGAAATCATGGCCGGCGCGACGCTCACCGGCACCGGCATGCTCGGCAGCCCGACTACTCTGGACGATTATTCCTACCTCCTGCCCGGCGACCCGACCGGCACGCTCACCTGCATCAGCGACCTGACGCTGAATGACAACACGATCTTGCAGTTTGGCCTCGGCACAAACAGCGATTCCGTGGCCGTAGGCGGAGATTTGTTTTTGACCGGCCAATTACTGGTCACCGACGGCGGTGGATTTGGTCCCGGCACCTACATGCTGTTTACCTGTGCCGGCACCATCACCTACGACAATTTCACGCTGGCGTCCGCGCCGCCCGGTTTCAACTACAGCATCGACACCAGCACGCCGGGCACGGTATCGCTTGTGGTCACTCTGCCCTCGCCGCCCAGCATCAACAATATTTCGGTCAACAACGGAAACCTCGTGTTGTCCGGTTCCGGTGGCGCCTCCAACGCCACGTTTTACCTGCTGACTTCCACCAATCTCACAACACCCTTGAGCAACTGGACGCCGCTCCTGACCAATCAATTCGACGCTGGCGGCAATTTCAATCTCACGAATCCGGTGGATTCGACTGCGCCGCAGAGTTTTTATTTGTTACAATTGCCCTGAAATCGATTCGAGTCCGTACTTTCTCCTACAGAGTCGAAGTCGGTTACCGACAACTGAGCCTTCGGCCGGATCACGCCGAAGCTCACCTGAATGTCACGAAACCGCCATGATTTTGACGTTCATGCCTGTCAAATAATTCCCCCGAGCCGATCGTGATCACGATCGGCTCAGCCGCCGCAAACATCGCCACGAACCAGTTCACAACTGGCCAATCAGAAATGACTTGTCTATAAAGAAACCTGATTCTATTATCGGTCGCCTCAGCCTCAAACCTTCCACACAATGAAACACCAAATCAGCATCCTCACGGCTGGTCTGGCTCTTGCCTTCCTCGCCTGCACCAGCAGAGGAGCAGCGACCCTGACCATCTCTGACGGCGTAAATCCTGCCATCACAATTGTAGACAACGGACCGGGTGACGGTTCCCCATCCACGGGAGTCATCAGCGCCACAACCAATGTCGGATCCTGGACAATTTCGGTCAACAATGCGGCCACCAAACCGGCTTTTGGGAGCGCGGCTCTTCCTGCAATGTCCCTGGCAGTCCATGCTACTTCAACCGCGTCCGGCACGATACGCTTGACGTATTCCGATAATAGTTTTGGCCCGGCTATCGGTCCCATCAATGCCTACGTTGCCGGCGATACGCCGTTGGGTTCCGGGGCTGCCGCCGCCGTGACCGTATACGTTGACTCTGAAAATGTCGTTGGATCCACTTCGATGCTTACCGCCGAGACGGGTGCCGTTGCTTTGCCGACGAGCACCACCGGCTCTGGCTCGCTCAACTTGTTTGAGCCTTTCAGTATGACGGCAGTGCTCGCGCTCTACGCTTCCGGCCCCACCACGATCAATATTACCGGTGCGGGTACCGGCCTGAACCAGGTCACCGTCAACGCTGACGCCGGCACCGGTTCCTTGCGCAACGTAATAGCGAACGCACCCTCCAGCAGCGACGTCACGTTTGTTCCAGCTCTCTCGGGGAGTACGATCGTGCTCACCAACGGCCAAATCATTGTCAGCAATAGTGTCACTATTGACGCCTCGGCGTTGCCCAACGGGATTCAAATCAGCGGCAATCACGCTTCACGCATCTTCACGGTGAACACCAACGTCGGCCTGGCGCTCAGCGACCTGACCTTGCGCGATGCTAACGGCAGTGGCAGCGATGGCGGCGCGCTCTTGAACTTTGGCACGGCAATTCTCAACGGTTGCACCCTCACCGGCAATTCTGCCGGCTCCGGTGGCGCCATCAAAAACGCTCTCGGCACTCTCATCTTGTATCAGTCCACACTCTGCAGTAATTCCACCGGCGGCGGCGGTGGAGGCGGCATCGTGAATTACGCCTCCCTTACTTTGGACGGATGCACGCTCACCGGCAACTCCGCCGGCGCTTTTGGTGGAGCTATCTACAGCGAGACCGGCGCTCAGGCTATCCTCGACAACACCATCGCGGCGGGAAACAGCGCCGTCGACATCTATAACAATGGCACGTTGACTTTCGTAGGCTCGAACATCGTGCAATCCGTTTCGGTAAATCCGGGAACCGGCACAAACCCAATCATTGCAAACCCGCAGCTCGCACCATTGGGCAGCTACGGTGGTCCTACACAAACCATGCCACCCTTGCACGGCAGCCCGGCCATAGACGCGGGAAGCGACCCCGCCAATTTCTTCGCTACGGATCAGCGCGGCTACCCGCGCCCCTCCGGTGCGCATGTGGACATCGGCGCTGTGGAGGCGCAAATCGCTCCCGCGCCGTTCAGGATTTCGGAGTTCGTGCCGAAGGGAAATGGGTCCGTCTCTCTGGGATTTTCCAACATCCCCGGCGGCAGCTTCACTGTATTTGCCGGCACCAACGCCGGAGCACCACGCAGCACCTGGTTAAACCTTGGTCCCGCTGTGGAGAACCTGGTTGGCAGCGGTAACTTCCAATTCATCGACTCGCAGTCCACCAGCTACCGGCAGCGCTTCTACTACGTCAGCTCACCCTGACGGCACCAGTGGCCCTTGTTCATGGAGCGCGAGAACCACGCTCCATCGACTTCTGCTCGAACCTGGCCGACGGAAACTCGGGCCAGCCGCCGGCATCTTTCACCCAATTAATAATGTGCCCGCTGCCCTCCCGCACCTCCCGCACGACGCGTTCATCCACCGCGTCGCGGCGCGGCAGCGTTGCTCCGGCGTTTTTCAGCACATCCTCATAAGCGGCGCTTGGCGCTTCCATTGTCACCGCAGGTGCAGGAAAAGGTTCAGTTGCTCCTATCGTGTCACGCTCAAAGACAAATCCGCCCATTCCCAGCCAGTTGTCCTGGTTGACACCGGGCCTGGCACCGCTGCCCTCGAGAATGTTGTTGGTGACAAAGAGTGAGCCCGGCATCACTTCAGCGTCCCCAAGGTGAAAAAAGAAGAACGGCTTCTGTTTCGTGGATGGTCCGGCCTTTAGATAGTTGCCGACGTAATTGAGCTTATCGAATTCGCCGTAAGCCGCGCGCTCGCCCCAATCGTACACCACATTGTTGCGGAAATCCGCATCCACCATCCCTTGAAAGCGGACGTTGCGGCTTAGGTTGTGCGCAAACAGATTGTGGTGCCACGTCTCCCGGTTACCCCCGGCAATCGATGCGTAACCATGGTCTGCGAAATTCAGGCCCTCGCTCAAAATGCACCATTGTACCGTGATCAGGTCGCTCAACTTGGTGATGGAAAGAATTTTTCCGACCGACCAGCTCAGCGACAGATGGTCTGCTATGCAATTTTTCGAGCCGGCGATGAAATAAACAGCATGCTCACCCTCGCCGCCCTCGTACGCGGCTCGATCCTTGGGATTATTCAGGTGAACGTCATCGTCGCCCACGCGAATACGCAAATAACGCAACACCACATCGTGGGTTTGCACCTCGATACCGTGATTCCGCAGCATGATTCCAGCCCCGGGCGCGCTTTGGCCATCGATTGTGATGAACGGTTCCCTGATGGGGAGCGTCGATTTTAAGGCAATCACCCCGCCGACGTGAAAAAGGATGGTCCGTGGCCCGGATGTTTCGATTGCCGCGCGTAAACTCCCTGGACCTTCATCGTTGAGGTTCTCGACATAGATGGTTTTGCCACCGCGTCCGCCCGCCGTAAATGCACCAAACCCTTCCGCTCCCTCAAAGCACGGCTCGCCGCCTGTCTTCGCGACAAGGGGATACACTCGCTGTTCTCCCCACAGCGGTTTCGGATTTTCCGGCAATGGGCGCGTCTGCGTCACCGGTGCGTCTGCGGCGTAATCGCTTTTGTTTTTCAAAACCAAATCGTGCCCACCCGACCCGCCGCGATAAGTCAGTTCCCACCGATACTTTTGTCCTCCGTATTCAGCCGTAATTTCACTGCCTTCCGGTAAGTCATCAAAAGTTCCTTGCGTCGCCGCATGCGCGGAAACCAGCGTGATGTCATCACGCGGCGGCACGGCCGCCAGGCTGATGCGCAAGTGACAACGGCTTGCCGCGTCTTTGTCGAACCATAGGCCGCGAAAACGCGACTGGATTGTGATGGGCGTCACGCCATGTTCATCGATTGTGAATGCCAGAGTTGTATCGCCAGCCGCGCCGTTCGTGTCCGCGAAGGCTCCCAGTTCGACGTAATCTAAAACGTGCACGGCGGACGCGCTCGAACCTTCAATGGACAAAAGGGATTGCGCACCCCAACCGACCCCGACCGTCAAAGTGCGTCCCAAAAAACTGCCGCCCTGAATGCGCAAAGTCGCTTTCGTGGCGCGGTATGGAACCCCGTTGGCCGCGCCTACAAAAATATCCATGAAACAGTGCATGGCGCCGTCCTTTAAAATAAATTCCCCGTCGCTGCCCGTGTATTCGCCCACGCGCAGAGAATCCTGCATCAAAATCAATTTCCCTCCGTCCACTTGCACTCGCGCGCGGTCCCCCGTGTTCAAGCCGATTTCCAGATCGCCGGCGACAAAGGTGCCCGCGGGAATATCAATATCGGTGTTTCCGTGAACTTCGGTTCTTTCGTACGGATTTGGCAAACCGTCGGACCATTCCGTTCTGTTGGTCCAGCTCCCCGAACCGGAAACCCATTCTGTAAAATCCTTGTCTGCCTTTGCGACCAGCGCAATAGACTCAATGGTTAACGCAAGAAACAGCCACGCGAGGGCAATTCGATGCGTCCGTTTCATGATTTGTTTTGGAAAACAGTGTGGAATTCTCACGGCTGTGTTCACCTTTCAACGGTATGACCTTTCAACCGATTGATTCTTCAACTCGGCAACTCCGCTGATAAATCGAAGCGCTCAAACAACATCCCCAGCCATTTCAAGCCGGCGAACACCTCGCAGCCCAGGACAATTGCCGCCCCGATGGAGCCGAGGATGATGCCGACCTCATTGTTGGTGAGAAAGTGCGCAATTAAAAAAAGCCCGGTCCACGCCAGCGCGGCAGGAATAAGCGCGAGAATCAGCGCCAGCAGGTAACCGAAAATAAAAATCAGCCGTTGCCCGGTGGCTTCGATCCCTTGTGGACCGGTTTTTCCTAACTGGAACCAGGCCGGAAACAACAAAACCGCGCCGTTCGGTATGAGAAGCGAAATCAGATTAAGCACCGGCAGGATTACCGCCGCTCCGCATGCCGCGGCTACAAGCTGCGACCAGGGAAGTGGGATCATCTCTGTCGGCAGAAACCCGACGAACACAATCAGCAGGCACCATTGGATGGCGGTCAGGATCACCGCCGGTGCGAGCAGTTCGCCCAGCGCAATCTGCCACCCGGGAAGCGGGAACAGTTTCAATGTGTCAGCTAGCAGTAGATCCTGCCGGAAATCGTGGCGGAGAAACTGCGGCCCGACAAATAACGAATAAGCCAGCAACATTGCGGCAATGAATCCGACACCCATCGTCATGGGTGACCCGGAGGAACTATGATGAAAAATCATCACTCCCACCACCGCCAGCGCCACCAACCGGATCCACGTTCGCCTTGAGAATCCCTGGCCGGCGCTGATTAAATTCTTCCAGAGCAAGGCGACAGGCACGAACCCCGTCGCAGAGAGCTTGAACGGAGCGCGCAAGGCCTTGCGTTTCTTCCCTGCCGCGCGCCAGTTGCCGGCCCGTATCGCCGCAGTCTTTTCCGCCAGCTTCCGCGAGGCGTCCAGTGAGCCTTCTTCAAATGCCACATCCGAGGCCGTCACCCATAGATAGTGCAGCGCCACCAATGCGATGGCCGGCCAGACAACAATAAAAAACTCGGCGGCATCATGCGCAAAATATGGACGCACCAAATAGCGAAATGGCGCCAGCACGTAGGGCAGCGGCCCGGATGAAAGGACCTGTTGTGCGTACGCCTGGATTTTATCGGCGATGGCGGAGGTCGGATTGGTGTTCGCGCCGGAAACACTGGTGAGTTCCTCGAGCGTGGTCGAGGGAATTGTGTTGCGCACCCACACCACTACCACCACGGCCACGACCGAAACGAGAGCCAGAACAATGATCCGCCGCGTCCAATTCGTGATGCCGCGATCGAGCAGCATTGTTCGCGTGAAGGATGAGCCGAGGAAATGAAGGTTCAGTGTTGAAAGAATCAGAAACCAGCTTGCCCCATGGATCCAGGCATTGCCTCCCATGCGGCGCGAGACCAGCATAAAGAAAATGGATGTAAAAAAAATGGCCGTTTCCGACCGCAGGAGCTTGAAATGAATGAGCCCGCGCCGCGTCACCGGCGCCGGGAAAAGGAACGCGACTTCCGCCTCCGAAAATGCCAGCGCCGCCCGTTCGTAAGGAAAAATCCACGCCAGCAGCATGATGACCGCAAGGATGAGCGCGCCAATCATCTCATACAATGCCACATTCTCGGGCGACAGATCGAAATTCGCGCGGCCTCGAAAAGCAAATTGGCGGACGAAATAAAAATAGAAATACAACACACCTACGATTGCCCCAAAGAGATACTTGGGTTGCCGCATGCGCCGGAACCGCATCGTCAGGCGATTGCGAATGGACCAGTATTGCAAATAGAGCAGGGCGGAGATCATTTGTTGCCGGACACGTAGTGGTCCATGGGTTGCACGACGATTCGCAATTTTTGCTGATTCATCAAAGATCCCGTGGACAGAGCAGGAAATGGAGCGGGGCAGCTATTGCCCGCTCGTCCGCGAATCGCCCTGGACTCTCCTCCGCAATTCATGCTGAATTTAACTCGCTGTTTCTCAGGTATTGCAAGCGGATTCGTGTCATTGGATTGCCGCAAGAATCGGGTGGAGCCTCCGCCATCTCATGGCAAACTGAAGATATGAACGATTACGAACGCATGGCCCGCGTCATTCGCTATCTCGACCAGCATCACTCCGAGCAGCCCGACCTGGCGACAATCGCCAAACAAGCCGGTCTGAGCCTGTCGCATTTTCATCGGCTATTTTCCGCGTGGGCAGGTGTGACACCCAAAGATTTTCTCCAATGCCTTACCCTCGCACGCCTGAAGCAGTCCCTTAAAAATGGCAAAAGCATTTTGGATTCATCCCTTGATGCGGGGCTCTCCGGTCCCGGCCGCGCGCACGACTTGTGCATCAACCTCGAGGCAGCGTCCCCGGGCGAAATGAAGAGCGGCGGCGAAGGCTGGACGCTTATCGCCGGTTTTGCCGAAACGCCCTTTGGCAAATGTCTCATCGCCGAAAGTCCCCGCGGCATCTGTCATCTCGCTTTTCTCGAACCAGGAAAGGAAGAGGCGGCATGGGCGGAACTTCACGAAAACTGGCCGAAGTCCCACCTGCGCCGCAACGATTCCGGCGCGTCAAAAATCGCTACCCGGATCTTTGCCCATCCCGCTCGTCGTTCGCGCCCTGTGTTGAGAGCCTTCGTGCGCGGCACACCATTTCAGTTGCGCGTCTGGCGCGCGCTCATGCAAATCCCGCCCGGACATCTCACGAGCTACGGTCGTCTCGCCGTCATGCTTGATATGCCGAGCGCCGCGCGTGCTGTCGGTTCAGCAGTGGGCGCCAATTCGCTCGCCTATCTTATCCCGTGCCATCGTGTTATTCGTGAAACAGGTGTCGTTGGCGAATACCGATGGGGTAATATCCGCAAACGCGCCCTGTTGGTGTGGGAAGATGCCATGACGCACTGAAGACTGCGGCCGACCTTGGCCGCAGCAATCGGAACGGTCTGCTTTGGTGGTAATCAGACGGAATATTCTCTATCCCTCCGGATTCATTTAGTGTCACCTTCACCGCTCCAACTCCGTCCTAACCACCCGTACGCGTTGCAGTTTTTAGAACCAGGTTTATGACTGATTCGACCGCACCCCTATCGCGACGAAATTGGCTCGGTATTGTCTCAAGCGCTTCCGTTGGCGCCGGTTTGCTGGCGACCAATGCTGAAGCCGAGCCAACCAGTAATTCTTCCGACCATACCCTCGGCGCTCATATTTGCAATATCCGCGACTTCGGCGCAAAAGGCGATGGCGTCACGCTCGATACCGCCGCGCTCCAGGCCGCGATTGACACCTGCACCAAAGACCAGGGCGGCACTGTCCTTGTTCCCGCCGGAACATTTGTCGTCGGCACCGTCGAGATAAAGAGCAATGTTACGTTGCACATTGCAGCCGGCGGCAAATTACTCGGCACCGCTGACGGCAAACAATATCACGCCGCCGACTCCATTCCGCTCCAGGGCGACTCCACATTGGAAGATGGCAATGTCGGTCTCATTTACGCCATCAAGGCCGAGAACATCACCATCGAAGGCCCGGGCACGATTGATGGCAACGGAAAGCAATTTCTTCACGGGCCGAATAACGAGCCTTCTCCCGCTGGTCTCAAGAGCCACGAACGCCCGTATCATTTGTTGTTCTATCAGTGCACGAATGTTCGCGTGCGGGATATTTCTTTGTTGTCGAGCGCGTATCACTCGGTTCGGGTCATTCAAAGCGAATACCTGTGGTTCACCGGCATTCACATCCACAGCCGCATGATCCACAACGCGGACGGATTCCATTTCATCAGCGCGTGTCACGTTCACCTCAGCGACAGCACCATCGAATGCCAGGACGACGCCTGCGCGCTCTTCGGCAGTTGCCAGTTCGTCACCGTCACGAATTGCTCCTTCAGCACGCGCTGGTCTGTGTTTCGTTTCGGTGGCGGCACGGCACAGAATATCGCGGTTTCCAATTGCCTGATTTACGACACGTTTGGATGTCCAATCAAAATCCACTGCACTCCCGGCGCACATTTTGAAAACATGTCTTTCTCGAACCTCGTGATGCAAAACGTCACCGGCCCGATATCCATCGGCCTGGGTTCGCGCCGTCGTGCAATGTCGCAATCGACGGGAACAGAAACCAACACGCTGCCGGTTGAAACACCGGAGACGCGGCCGCCAGGCATTTGCCGCAACATTTCCTTCAGCGGCATTCACGCCGTCGTCACGGTGCCCGTACCGCTCGCTGACGTGCCCTTCACAAGCAAATACAACCCGGGTGAAATCAAATCCTGCATCGGGCTGAATGCCGTCGGCGGCGTGATTGAAAATATCAGCTTCAGCGACGTGCAGATCACATTTCCCGGCGGCGGTACTGCGGAGGAAGCCGCCGTCCGTGACGTGCCGAAAATAATCGGTGAGTACTACGCTGCGGGTGTTTTTCCCGCTTACGCATTCTACGCCCGCAATGTCCACGGCCTCACGCTGAGCAATGTGCGCTTCGAAGTCGCCGGCCCCGAAGCACGCCCAGCCGTCGTTTTCGACCATGTGGAAGATGCCGCCGTGAATGGCCTCAATGCGCAAGGAACCAAAGAGGCCGAGTCGCTGCTGCGGTTCATTGACAGTCGCGATGTACTGCTAAGTGCTTCTCGTCTGCTTGCTCCGACCCCTGTTTTCCTCCAGGTCGAAGGTGGCGACAGCAGCGGTATTACAATTGACGGCGGCGATCTGTCAAAGGCCGGCAGTCCGTTTGCTTTCAAAGCGGGTGGGGAAGAAAGATCTGTCAAATACCGGGGGTAGCCACGCGTTCCTGCTGGACACAGAAAAGCATCTGCAATAAAAAAGGCGCGGAGGGAATTCACATCGTTCCTTTCCGGTTGCATGATTCCATCGCTGGAGAAATTGGTCAAACTGGAGCCGCCGCCACCAAATCCGCTGGCTCGAGGCACAGCGGAACGTTGGAAACAAGTGGAGAGCAGGCTCGGCTTTCGACTTCCTAACGACTACAAACTTTTGACGGACCTTTACGGAGTTGGGCATTGGGTCAATTTCGTCGAAATCATGAATCCATTCCATCCGTGGCAGCACGCGCAGGCTCCGGATTTTTTTGCCTGGGCTCGGAAGCGGCTCCAGGGCCTGGACGACGGACCACGCTTCCGGCCCGGCTATTCCGCCCCTTTCGTAAGCCATCCGTCGCCCAACGGATTGTTCCCGTTTGCCTATGACGACGACAGTGGCACGCTTTGCTGGCAAATGTCCGGACAGCCGGATTCGTGGCGTATCATTTGTCTCGATAGAACGATGTCCGAAAAATTTGAGCGGTATGACATGAGCCTCACCGGATTTCTAGTGGCCCTGTTGAACAATGAAATATTTCCGCGAACGTTCAGTTCGAAGATCTTTCCAATACGACGACCGGCATTTCGGCGCGGCGAATAATTGTAATGGGTTCAGATTGGAGGCACGGTGAATTCCAATCTGTGCTTGACGCGTTCGTTGAATGTGATTGCATGGCCACCATGAAAATGAAATTTTTTGCAGCTCTGGCGGGGTTGGCAATGCTCGCCGCAGGTTGCGTGGATACCGTTACCGGGCAAAGGACCGTGGGTGTCCCGTTCGTGACGGACAAAGTCGAATCGCGTTACGATGTGTCGGCGGACCGGGTTTTTGAAGCCGCGAAGCTGGTTGTCAAGGAAGATGGCACACTTACCCATGAGGGGAGTTTCTACAATTCAACCAATTCCATGAACGCGGTAAGGACCGTCCAGGGTAAAGTCAATCAGCGCACCGTTTGGGTGGCGGTCACGCAGGAGGACGCGAAGGTAAGCAATGTCTCTGTTCAGACGCGTACGCAAGCCGGCGCGACCGACATGGACCTGGCGAGGCAGATTGACAAACAAATCCTGTTGAAACTGATGCACTGAGGGCTTAACGCCCCGGCGTCTTTAAGCCGATGTCCTGCTCGTAAGTGCCCATTTTGACGGATTGAATCTGCTGTTGTCCCTTCAACTCCAGTTTCAGATGGGCGATCCGGCTCGCCGCCACTCCTGCCACGGCTGAATTGGGATAAAGATCGATGATTCGTTGCACGGTTGCTCGGACGGTGTCGTAATTCGCACCGTGGCGGATTTGCAGGTCCGCGAGCCCATTCAGCCAACTCACGACCCGCTTTTGCGGCTGGTTCGGGCACGTAATCAGTTGCTCGTATTGGTCGGTCGCCAGGTCCATGCGGTTGTAGTGATTGGCATAAATTAAAGCCAGACTCTCTCTTGCCTCTGCATCCAGGGGATGGGCTTGAATGTGTTTAACCAGTTCCCCCGCCTGTTTGGCCGCGTCTTCATCAGCCGGTTTAGGATGAAATTTCGGATCGAGTAACCCGATATTTTGCACACCCTCCACCACCTCATATTTTTTGCGCTCATGTTGCAATAAAAGGTGCTCGCCGCTTGAAAGGCTTCCGATGCGTTGTGCTGCCAGCACAGACATTTCAGTATCCGGCAGAATTTCTATAATTCGCTGCAACGCCTCGCGCGCGGCGTCGCGGTCGCGATTATATTTCAAGTGCCAGTCGGCAACCGTGTTCATCGCCAGCGCAATGTTCCGAGGCGCATGTCCCGGTTGATTGCAAAGGCGTTCGATCGTAATGATCGCAATGGGAAGATCGTGAAGATTGTCCGCCTGGATATCAGCAAGCAGCAACTGCCCTTCGAAATCGGTGGGAAATTTTTCCAATTCCTTCAGCACGCAGGCGGCGGCTTCCTGGTAGTGACCAAGTTTGCGCTGCGCGATGGCCGTGGAATAGGCAGGTTTCGCGTCCGGCGGCTCGGTCCCGCCGTCGTAAAGGTTGCTGAAGGGATTGGCAATCATGGTGGCGATATTCCTGCGCCAGGTGATGGCCAGGATAAGTCCCACGACTGCCGTTGCCGGAATCCCAACAAACGCTGCGGCATAGCTCGGCTCACGCATTACCGGTACGATGATCTTGATCGCCGCACCGATAACCACGGCCGTCAGAATCCATTTAAAGAGCAATCGACTGGGGTCTTCACTCTTCTTCAGAATCTGAATAAGCGCCCAAATGAAAAACGGAACGATGATGGCGAGCAATACCAAATCGACCACGTGCGCCCAAATAACACCGACGACTACAGGCTGGTCGCTCATGAGAAAGATTATTTCTGCCGGATGATGCGGTCCGGCTGCCGCGCGCGGCTCACCGCCGTGTCGTAAGTCACCAGGCACTTGCAGTACAAATCGTGCAGGCAATTGTCCATCAGCACCATTCCTTCCTTGCGGCTCATCTGGATGGTATTCTCCATCTGATGAAGCTGATTTTCGCGAATCAGATTGCGCACTGCGCCGTTTGCAATGAGCAGTTCGTACGCAAGAATGCGCCGGGTGCGGTCCGCAGCGGGCAATAGTTCCTGCGCGATAATTCCCTGCAACGAATTCGCCAACTGCATCACAATCTGTCGCTGCGAATTGCCGTCAAAGACGCCGACGATGCGCTCGATTGCCTGCGATACGCTCGGCGAATGCATCGTCGCCAGCACGAGATGGCCGGTTTCTGCCGCCGTCAGCGCGGTGGCAATTGCTTCCGAGTCGCGCATTTCGCCGACGACAATCACGTCCGGGTCCTGGCGCAGCACGTGGATCAGCGCGCGATTGAATGAGCGCACATCCGTCAGCACTTCCTGTTGCACCACGATGGCTCGTTTGTTCTCGTGCACGAACTCAATCGGGTCTTCGATGGTGACAATCTTGCAGCGGCGTTCGCTATTGATGACATCGACCATGTAATTGAGTGTGGTCGTTTTGCCCGCGCCCGTGGGACCGGTGATGAGAAATAATCCGTTCGGTTTGCGGGCCAGGTCGTCAATTTTTTCGGGCAGGCCCAGCTCATATCGCATCGCAATCTTTTCACCACAGAAACGGAAGCTCATTTCGGGATGCCCATTGCGCTTGTAAAATGTCGCGCGTACGCGGCCGGCGCTTTTATGCAGCAGCGAGATGCAAAGTTCCCACTCCTGCTCGAATTTTTTCTTCTGTTGTTCGTTCAGCAGGCTGTTGGCGATTCGCGTGATTTCCTCCTCTGTCATGGCGTCTTCATCGGCGATGATGATTTCGCCGTTGACGCGAAACGCGGGCGGTACGCCGGTGACCAGATGAAGGTCTGAACCGTCGAAGTCTTTCGCGGCCGACAAAAGTCGATCCAGGTTTTCTGTGCTCATCATTTTTTGAACAAGCGCCGCACCCAGCCCGGAATCAGGCTGAACTGCGACAATTTCACGATCCCAAGCTGGGCCTCGCTGCAGGCAGGATTCAGTTGTTTGGCCTGGGTAAACGAAACCTTGGCCGGGCCGGCCATGCCCAGGGCTTCCTGGCATCGAGCCAACTCGAGCCAAAGAATAAAGTGTCCCGCGTTCCATTCCACTGCCTGTTGCAGCAATTTCATGGCAAACGCGAATTGTTCATAGAAGTAACGGACACGTGCCGCCAGCCAGGCCACGAACCAATCGCGCGGCGCCAGCATCTGCGCTTTCTCGAAGCAATAATCCGCACGAGCTTCCTCGCGCGCCAGCAACACATCCCCGCGCGCCAGCCACACGTAAGGCGTGTCACCGCGCACTTCAATCGAGGCGTCGGAAAAAATCAACGCGCCGTGCAGGTCTCCATTGCGAGCAAGCGCAACCGCTTTGGCCGCCAGCAATTCCGGTTCGTTCGGAAAATGTTCCAGCGCTTTGTCAGCCCACAACTTTGCCTCCTTGCATTCACCCAACTCAATCAACATGCGCACCTGGCCGTTCCAGGCGGACGGATTCTGCGGATTGAACTCAATGATTTTTCCGTAACTGCGCAACGCCGCCTCGAATTCGCCCTTCTCGAACGCCGCCTGCGCTTCGTTCACGTAATAAGCTTCGTCCTTGATGAGGGACTTCTGCCTGCGCGGCAGGTCTTCGGATTCTCCGCTCAATTCGAGATTTTCGAAACGGCTCATATTTCTGCGCTAAAAACCGCGTTGCAGTTCACCACTATTCCGCGCCACGCTCGCATGGCGCGCCCGGCCTTCAGCCCAGCGGCGCAGCCGGGCGATTTGTTCATCCATCGTCTTGGCCAAAGGCACTGTTTGTGCCAGCGAATTGAGCACGTGCTCGGTGCGGATATCCTGTTTGTCGTAAAACGCATCGTAGAGCGCGCTATTGATCGCTTCTTCAATTTCCGCGCCGCTGAAGTCCCGGCTCGCTTCGGCAAGAGCCTCGAGATCGAAAGCGCTCGCATCGCGTCCGCGCTTGGCCAAATGGATTCCGAAAATCTCGGCTCGTTCCTCCCTGTCAGGCAAATCGACAAAGAAAATTTCATCGAGCCGGCCTTTGCGTAACAACTCCGGAGGCAATTGGGAAATATCGTTGGCTGTCGCTACGACAAACACAGGCGCGGTCTTCTCCGAAAGCCAGGTGAGAAAGGTTCCGAACACACGCGCAGTCGTGCCGCCATCCACCGCGCCCGATCCTTGCGAACCGGCAAATGCCTTGTCGATTTCGTCGACCCACAAAATCGCCGGAGCCACCGAATCCGCTACTGCAATCGCGCGCCGCACATTTTCTTCGGACGAGCCTACGAGACTTCCGAACATGCGACCCATGTCGAAGCGCAGCAACGGCAGTTGCCATTGCATTGAAACCGCCTTGGCGCAAAGGCTCTTTCCGCATCCTTGCACGCCGAGCATCAGAATGCCTTTCGGCGCGGGCAAACCAAACGCCCTCGCTTCGCCAGTGAAGGCTGCCGCGCGTTTGTTTAACCATTCCTTAAGCACGGCAAGGCCGCCCACGCTGCTGAAATCTTCGCTCGCCGGATAATATTCCAACAAGCCGCTCTTGCGAATGATCTGCTGCTTTTCGGCAAAGACTTCCTGGATATCATCACCGCTCAGGCGGCCGCTTTTGACGATGATTTTGGCGAAAACATTTTCGGCCTCGGCCAGCGTCAAACCCAGTGCCGCCTGCAACAACCGTTCTCGGCCTTCTTCGTCCAAATCCACTTTGACCTTTAAATGAGTTACATCCGCTGAAATTTTATCGAGCAAGGCGTTCAAATCGTCGCGCGTCGGCAGCGGGTAATTGAGAACGGTAATTTCCTTTTCCAACTCGGTGGGGATTTCGAGCACGGGCGAAATCAGCAAAATGGTTTTGTAGCTGTTCTTCAGGTGCAGCGCGATCTCCTTCAGCTTGCGAATAATCGCGAAGTTGTTCCTGGTTAAAAACGGATGGAGATCCTTGAAAACAAACAACGCCGGTTCGACCTGCTCAATCACCTGGTCCAGCGCCGCCAGCGGTTCCTTCGTCGCAGAGCTGCGATTTTTTTGCGATTGGATCGAAGTGCCTGCGGGCACGATGCCTGTGCTGTAGCTCCACTCGAAGACCTTCTTCTGCCGCTTTTTGGCGACCTCGATAATGATACTCTCCGCGCGCAATTCCTCGGAGGACACGATGTAGAGAATCGGGTACCGCGCGCGGATGAGGGTTTCGAGCTCAGTCTGAAAATTCATGACGCAACTTTATTTGCCAAAAAAGCGTTGCCACCAGGAGCGCGAGGGTTTGGGAAAACTGGCGCTCGAAACCTTCAAGCGCTCAGCGATCGCCGCCGGCACCGGTATTCGCTGAGTATCGTGGCGCAGCAAATCCTCCGGTTTGGCAAACTCCCGAACGGCGGCCTGGTTCGTCTGCTGTTCCGCTGAGTGTTGCTTCTCGTGTTCTGAATTAAACTCGTTTTGTTGCTTCATAGTTCACCTATTCGGTCTTTCTAAAATGCGTTGCAAAAGCCTTGCGTGCACGATGCAATTTACCACGCACCGCGTCGGCTGATTGCTCGGTCAGCGTGCCGACTTCCTCGTAGCTCATTTCCTGGTCCGCAATCAGGAGCAGCAGCAGCCGGTACTCGTCCGGCAGGGCGTCCAGCGCTTTCTGGATGCGTTCACCGAGTTCCTTTGTTTCCAGAACGCGGAGCGGCGAATCGATTTGCGCGACGGCGTTGTCCCACAGCGCATCGTCGGCGTTGCTGAACATGTGCCGTTCATTCCAGGACTGCTGGAGATTGCGGCAATGATTAATGGCAATGCGATAAAGCCAGGTCCGCCACGAGGCCTCGCCGCGAAACTGGTCCATTTTTCGGAAGGCTTTGACGAAGACGTCGTGCGTGGCGTCCTCGGCTTTTTGGGGGTCGCCGAGGAAGCGCAGCGCCAGGTAAAAAATGGCGCGGCTGTGTTCGGCATAAAGGTCGGCGAATTCGGACGCGGCCCAATCGGCTCGTGGTTGATCCGAACACTCCCGTTCTGCCAGCGGCTCGTTCATGAGCGGTTTCAATGAGGATTAGACAATACTCCAAGGGGAATGTCACGCTGACAATACGGGGGGGCGAGGGCCTCCGACGCTTTTATTATCGCTTTTCCACGTCGAAATCGACCGTGGTGCGGGAATCGGTCTGAACGTTATCGATTTCCATTTCCGCCAACTGCCCCTGGATCACCTTTTTGGGAATAAATTCCTTGAGTTTCTTTCCCTGGGCGTCATAAGCCTCGGCGAAAATGATGCCGTTCGTGCTCTGGATATCCAGCCAGGAGACCACGCGGGAATAGCCGCCGGGAGCCGGGTTCGGATTGACGCTGGCCAGCACGTTGCAGGACCGGCTGCGGCGCATTTCTTTTTTGACCAGATATTGCCGGGGCCAATGCAGGAATTCCAAACCGAGATCCGCGATGGAAAAATCCGAGCCGGCGAATGGCGTATTGGCCTGGTTTCCCGACAACGTTGTAGTGCTCCCATCCGGTGTCCGTAACTGATATTCGTTTGGCTTGGAATCATTATGGACAACGGTCGCTACAGTCTTGCCGCCCTGGTAGCGGCTGATCCACTTGTTGTCCGGCGCCGCAATAATGTCAAACCGGATCGGGATTCGAGTGCGTTGGTTTTTCGAATCGCGAATGGTCATTATGCCGGTGTTTATAGCGTTCTCCGCGGGTCGTTCGGACAGTATCTGAGTGACGAGTTGGCGTCCTTCCTTTGCGGCCTCTTCGGGAGCCAAGGCGCCCGGCGGCGGCTGGATTTGCTTTTGCGCCCAGACGGTGAATGCGAAGCTGCAGCACAAAAACAGCACAGCCAAGGTTGCGTAACGCGAGCGTCCCTTCCGTTCCCCTAAATAGTCATTTCGCATGCAACGCCAGCGGCAACAGTTCCGAGATGTGGCGGACGAAATGAACTTCGAGTTTTTTGCGGACTTCCTCAGGCACTTCCAGCCAGTCGGTCTTGTTTTGCTCCGGCAGGATCACGTGCTTGATGCCGAAGCGCGCAGCCGCGAGGACTTTCTCCTTGATGCCGCCCACGCGCATCACGCGCCCACGCAAGCTGATTTCTCCAGTCATCGAAAATTCCGAACGCACACGGCGCCTGGTCAGCAGAGAGGCGAGAGCAACGAGCAAGGTCACTCCGGCGCTGGGTCCGTCTTTTGGTGTGGCGCCTGCCGGCACGTGAATGTGGATGTCGTACTTGTTATAATCGGCCATGTCGATGCCGAGCGGTTTAGACTGGCTGCGCAAATAGCTGAGCGCTGTCTGCGCGCTCTCCTTCATGACGTCGCCGAGTGAACCGGTGAGCAGGAGGCCGCCCTTGCCGGGCATGCGCGTCGCTTCGATGAACATCACCTCGCCGCCAACCGGCGTCCATGCCATCCCGGTGGCGATGCCGATTTCCTTGATGTTCTCCGCGGTTTCGGAAACGAACCGGGCGTGGCCCAGATAATCGGTCAGTGCTTCCGGTTTCAGCACCAGCGGTTTCGACGCGTGGCCATTTCCGCTGACAATCTTGCGCGTGGCTTTGCGGGTGAGCGCGGCTATCTCGCGTTCCAATTGCCGCACGCCGGCTTCGCGCGTGTAATCGTGAATCACGTGGCGGATTGTCGCGTCAGGAATTTTCACCTCATTCTTGTCGAGGCCGTGCTCCTGCAATTGGCGCGGGACCAGATAACGTTTTGCGATCTGGAGTTTCTCCGATTCGGTATAGCTTGGAAGTTCGATGACTTCCAGGCGGTCGCGCAATGCAGGATGAATCGGCTCCAACCAATTCGCCGTAGTGATAAAGAGCACGCGGGAGAGATCAAACGGTATATCGATGTAGTAATCTGTGAACGTATTGTTCTGCGCTGGATCCAGCACTTCGAGTAGGGCTGCCGCCGGATCGCCGCGAAAATCGGCGCCGACTTTATCCAATTCGTCCAACAGAATGACCGGGTTGCGGCTTTCGGCCCGTTTGAGCGTTTGAATGATGCGGCCAGGCAAAGCGCCGACGTAAGTTCGGCGATGACCGCGAATTTCCGCTTCGTCCCGCATGCCACCGAGGGCAATACGCGCGAATTTGCGGCCCAGAGCATCAGCTACGCTTTTGCCCAGCGAAGTTTTGCCCACACCCGGCGGGCCAACCAGGCAAAGAATCGGCCCTTTAATCTGCTTCCGTCGTTTGATAACGGCAAGAAATTCGAGCAATCGATCTTTGACTTTATCAAGGCCGAAGTGCTGCTCGTTCAGGATTTTCTCAGCCTCTTTCAGGTCGATCTTGTCCTCAGTTTCCTTTTCCCAGGGGAGCGCCACGAGCCAATCGAGATAGTGTCGCGTGACAGCGTACTCCGCAGCGGCGGGCGGCATCTGCTGGAGGCGCTCGAGTTCCTGATTGGCCACCTTCTTCGCCTCAGCGGGCATCGGTGTTGCATCTATCTTGTCGCGGATGCTCCTGATTTCGCCGGCATTGGATTCGGTTTCACCCAGTTCACGCTGAATGGCGCGCATTTGTTCGCGCAGGAAGAAATCGCGTTGGGTCTTGGAAATCGACGTTGCCACCTCCGTTTGAATCTTGGAACTGAGCGTGAGGACTTCGTGTTCCCGATTTAACATCGGCAACAGGAACGACAGGCGGTCTTTTACTGAAGTCGTTTCGAGCAGCTTTTGCCGCTCATCAAGGTTCAAATTCAAATTGACCGCGACGAGGTCCGTGAAATGTCCGGGATCTTCGGTGTTCAGCGCGGCTATCTTGACCTGTTCGGAGAGGGCGGGGGAGAGTTTGACGATTTCCTGGAATTGGCCTTGGGCGTTGCGCATCATCGCCGTCAATTCCACGGACTCCTCCGTTTCGTCCTTCATCAGGTCGAACTTGGCGCTCAGGTAGGGATCGTGATTGACGTACTCTTTGATACGAACACGCCAGAGTCCCTCCACAAGCACGCGCACGGTGTTGTCGGGAAATTTGAGCATCTTCAGCAAGCGCGTGGCGCAGCCGACTTCATGCATTTCCTCCGGCGTCGGGTTTTCAGCCTCAGGTTTGCGTTGCAACGCCACACCGAGCAAGCGGTCTCCGGCGACAACATCGTCGATCAACTTGATGCTTTGAGGCGTCTCGACAAGCAAGGGCGCCACCATTCCGGGAAAAATCACGATATCCGAAAGCCCAAGGATGGGAAGGGTTTGCGGTAATGAATGGGCAGAGACACGCGCTGGAGCGTCAGGATTTCCAGCGGCGCCCAGGATGCTGATAAATTCGGTATCCGGCGACGTCATCGTACGGTTCTAAAGGTTAGATGCCGCCGCCCGCTAAAGGTTCGGAAGAAAATTAATCCCCCTCGGCGATTGGCACCTTGGTGCTCTTAAGCTGCGTCTGGGCGGCGGGAACGTCTATACGTAAAAACCCGTTCAGGTAGGCCGCCTTGGCCTGACCCAGATCGTAGCCCGGAGGCAGTTCCAACATGCTCTCAAAGGGCCCGTAATTAATTTCCATCACGAGAAAACTGCACTTCGGCGCGCGGCAGCCGTCCGGCCGGTTTCCACTGATGCGGAGTCGGTTGCCCTCGATGGTAATCTCGAGGTTGTCGCTGCGCATCCCGGCCAACTCGACTTTAATGACCAGTCCATTGTCGGTGGCGTAAACATCTGTATTTGGGACCCAATGTGCCCGGGCGGAGCCTTGTCCACCAGCGGAGCGGGTCACAAAATGCACTGTCGAACTGACTTTGCACATGGCCATTCCAGCGGAAAAATTACTTTAAGCGGTTTTTATAAGCAAGCGCGCTCATTTGGGTTTAATTACGACTTGCGGACGCTCACCCTTGCGCGCGCGAAATATGATGGAGTGCTGCGGCGCGTTACCCCCCGCGGCAGAACAGCCGCAGTGCGTATCGCGTTGAAAACTGAACTTACGTGGGCGAAACCGACTCCACAACAGCAATGCCGCTGCGGCGCCGACTATCGCCAACGAAACCAACTGCTGCCAATCCATGTTCGCAAGATAATCTGAAATGCGCGGCGCGCAACTAGGGAATTATTTAAAAATGTTAATTTAATCTTGTCTTAGAAGGAGGAAGGCATGGAAAAAACTCCAAATTCCGAGTGTTCAGGCCCGTTTTTGAAATGGCGGCGGTCGCAGGCCGCCGCTACATTGCTCGGCGTGTCCGCTCAGGTTTTCCGTTACATTCATCGCGTGACTTACGCCGACTGCACCCTCGGCAACCATATCTATTACTCGCGCTATCTGGATTTGCTGGAGGCGGCGCGGAATGAGTTCTTCCGCAAACTCGGCACAACTTTGCTTCAATTACAGGAGCAGGATTCGATTTTTCCGGTCGTGGAGTGTCGCATTCGCTATAAATCACCTGCGCGTTACGATGAGGTGTTGACAATTGAACTGTGGCCGGAGTTGGTGCAGGGTGCGCGGCTGAATTTTGGCTGCCGGATTCTGAAAGACGAAAACATTCTCGTGCTGGAAGGCGAAACATTTCATGTCTGCACGGGATTGAATGAGAAGCCGAAGCGGGTGCCGGAGGAATTGGCGGCGAAGTTGACGCGAAATTCAAAGGAGTTAAATGAGTCAAACAAGTAATTCGTTAAGTGAGGAGCCCAGCATCCATGCCGAATACTTGTTTGACTCATTTAACTTATTCAGCCCATTTAACAAATCGGTTATTTAACGAACTCATGCGGATTCTAGCCCTCGATCACGGAACCAAACGCATCGGCATCGCCGTCAGCGACGAATTGAAAATGATCGCGCAGCCGCTGGAGTTTGTCGCGGCCGAACCGTTTCTGGATTTTTTGGAGCGACTGAAGGAAATCATTCGCGAGAAGGAAGTGGAACTCATCCTGATTGGCATGCCTCGAAACATGGATGGGAGCTATGGCCCTGCGGCGTTGAAGGTGCAGGAGTTTATTGCGGTGCTCAAAGAAAAGGTCGCAGTACCGATTCAGACGTGGGATGAGCGGTTGACTTCCGCGCAGGCGCAGAGATTTCTCATTGAAGGCGGCGTCCGGCGCGCGCAGCGCAAGGAGAAGGTCGATAAAACAGCGGCGGCGATTTTGTTGCAGAGTTATCTGGATGGGTTGGGGTGAAACGTGTTGCGTGTTGCGTGATTTCGGAAAAATGCATCACTGAATGCGAGCTAAATGAGCAAACGCAAATTCAAACTCACCATCGCCTACGACGGCACGGTTTACGAAGGCTGGCAGGTTCAGAAGACGGGCACCGGCGTGCAGCAAAAGGTGGAGGAGGCGCTCGCGAAATTATTTCCCAGCAAACCTCGGTTGCATAGTTCCAGTCGCACGGATGCCGGTGTTCATGCACTCGGGATGGTGGCGCATTTTGAGGCGCCCACGGAAGAGTGCAAGATGACGCCACGCAAACTCGCGCTGGCGTTAAACGCGTGGCTGCCTGAGGATGTTCGCGTGCGCTCGGCTGCAAGAGCGCCGGAAAAATTTCACGCGCGATTCGATGCCAAGGGAAAGCAGTATCGGTATTTTGTCTGGAATCATACGGCGATGAATCCATTGATTCGCGGGACAGTCTGGCACGTGCCGCGTCCGCTGGATTTGCGGGCGATGCGCGCGGCGGCGACTTTGTTTGTCGGAAAACACGATTTCAAATCATTCGCGGCAAACCGCAATTATGAAATGGAATCAACGGTGCGCACGGTGACGCGTTGCCATTTCAAAAAGAACGGGCCGTTGCTGACATTCACAATCGAAGGCGACGGGTTTCTCTACAAGATGTGCCGGGGAATTGTGGGGACGATCGTGCAGGTCGGCCTTGGGAAATTTCCGGCGAGTGAAATCAAACAAATGCTGCTGCAGAAGGATCGCCGGGTGGCGGGCATGACCGCGCCGGCGCATGGGTTGGTGCTTTGGAAGGTTTTTTATTTGCCACAGAGACACAGAGGGCACAGAGGCTCTCATTAAGAACTCGGTGTGTTCCGTGCCTCTGCGGCATATTTATGAATGTCGTACTTGTTGAGCCTGAGATTCCGCCGAACACGGGAAATGTGGCGCGATTGTGTGCGGCCACCAGGACAACTTTGCACCTTATCGAGCCGTTCGGGTTCAAGTTGGACGACGCACAACTCAAGCGTGCTGGAATGGACTACTGGCAGCATGTGGAGTGGCATCGCTGGAAGAATTGGACAGCTTTTGTGGAGAGCATTCCAAAATCTGCACGGCTTTGGTTTGTCGAATCGAATGGGCCAAAGCTTTATTCGGACGCCAGGTTCTCAAATGACGACTATATAATATTTGGCCGCGAGACGGCCGGGTTGCCGAAGAAGTTGTTGGAAGAAAACCGTGAACGCTGGTTGCGGATCCCCATGTTCAATGCGAAAGCTCGCTCACTGAATCTTTCCAATTGCGTGGCGTTGGTGCTGTTTGAAGCGCTGAGGCAGCAAGGGTTCTCAGGCGAGTTGTAGGTCCAATCAGCCCACCACAATATTGATCAGCTTTTTAGGGACAACGATGACCTTCCGGATCGCTTTTCCATCGATGAAAGACTTCGCTTTTTCCGAAGCTTTCGCCGCCGCTTCGAGAGTCGCGTTGTCGGCGTTCGCGGGAACTTTGATGACGTCTCGCAGCTTGCCGTTGACCTGTACAGGAATCTCCAGCGTGTCCTCGACGAGAAGTGCGGCGTCGAATTTGGGCCACGGGGCGTAGGAGAGCGCGGAGCCGCCTTCGCTTCGCTTCGGCGCGCCGTGGGAGAGTTTCGCCCACAATTCTTCGGTGATGTGCGGCGCGAATGGTGCGAGCAAAATTAAAAAGTCGCGAAGAACAGAAACGGGTTTGGTTTCCCACGTCATTGCTTCGTTCACAAAAACCATCATGGAGGAAATGGCCGTGTTGAAGCGCAAGCCGTCCAAATCTTCTGTCACTTTCTTAATCGTAGCGTGAAGGGTCTTTAACTGCGCGGGCGTGGGTTGAACATCTTTGATCGAACCGCTCAGTTTGAGAATATTCAACAACTCTCCGTGTCTCTGTGACTCGGTGGCTGTTGTCTCCGCTTGTTCGAATTCAGTTTCGCTCTTTTCATCCACAAACAAACGCCAGACGCGGCCGAGGAAACGATAGACGCCTTCGACGCCTTTGGTGTTCCAGGGCTTGCTGTCCTGCAGCGGGCCCATGAACATTTCGTAGAGGCGGAACGCATCGGCGCCGTATTCTTTGAGAATGTCGTCGGGATTGACGACGTTGCCGCGGGACTTGGACATTTTCTGGTTGTCCTCGCCCAGAATGATGCCCTGATTGACGAGTTTGAAAAACGGTTCGGGCGTGGAGACGTAGCCGAGGTCGAACAACACTTTGTGCCAAAAGCGGGCGTAGAGGAGGTGGAGGACGGCATGTTCGGTGCCGCCGACGTACAAATCAACTCCTGGGGTTGTTGATTTAGTTGAGAGTTGAGAGTTGATAGTTGATGGCGCGGCCATCCAGTAGTTTTCCGCGTCTTTGCTTACGAACGCGCTCGGATTTCTCGCGTCGAGGTAGCGGAGGTAATACCAGCAACTGCCGGCCCATTGGGGCATGGTGTTCAGTTCGCGCGTTGAGCCATCCGGCAGATTCGCCCACTCGGTTGCACGTCCCAGCGGCGGTCTCGGAACGTCGCCGGGCGTGGGTTTGTAGTCATCCAGCTTCGGTGGGAGAACCGGCAATGCGTTTTCGGGCAAAGCTTCGTGAAAGAGATTCCCTTTCGCATCGCGCTTCCATACCAGTGGGAAAGGTTCACCCCAATAACGCTGGCGGCTGAAAAGCCAATCGCGAAGTTTGTAGTTGATGGTCTTCTTTCCGACTCCTTTTGATTCGAGCCACGCGGTGATTTTCTTTTTGGCTTCCGGGGTTGAAAGGCTATCTAAGGATAAATCTTGGTGATTTGAGTTCGTTGCGATTCCGTCATCACAATATGCAGGGCGATTCTGTTCAAACGCCTCAGAAAAAATCCCCTCGTTGGCATCGATAGCACCTTCACTCCACATTCGTTGGAGTTCGGTTAGTGGCTCCGTTTGGAAGCTAGGCATGGCGTATTTCCGCAACCAATCCTCTGGAGGAATAACAACCTCCTGGATTTTCAGACGGAACTTCTCGGCAAATTCATAATCACGTTCGTCATGCGCCGGAACCGCCATGATCGCGCCAGTCCCGTAGCTCGCGAGGACGTAGTCCGCGATCCAGATCGGGATTTTTTCCTGGCTAACCGGATTAAGCGCATACGCGCCCGTGAATACGCCGGTCTTTTCTTTCGCGGCATCAGTGCGCTCCCGATCAGACTCGGACCCAATTTTTTTCTGATATGCTTCGACCGCCTCGCGTTGAGACTCGGTGGTGATTTGGTTGACCAGCGCGTGCTCCGGGGCGAGGACCATATATGTCGCGCCAAACAAAGTGTCTGGCCGCGTGGTGAACACACGGATTTTCTCGGATGAGCCGACGATTTGGAAATCAACCTCGGCTCCCTCGGATCTTCCAATCCAATCGGTTTGTTGTTTTTTCAGTGCGTCGGTCCAATCAATCGTAGCAAGGTCGTTGAGCAAACGGTCTGCATAGGCGGTGATTCGAAGCACCCATTGACGTAATGGTTTTCGGACTACAGGAAAACCGCCAACCTCGCTCTTGCCCTCTACGATTTCCTCATTCGCGAGCACGGTTCCCATATCGCTGCACCACCAGACGGGCAATTCCGCGTTGTAAGCCAAACGATGCAAGTCGCGGAATTCGCGGCGCTCCGTCTCCGTTTTCAATTCCGCCGGATACTTCAGCGTCTCAATCGGCTCGGCCTTGTTCGTTTCCGGGTTGAACCACGAATTGTAAAGCTTCAGGAAAATCCACTGGGTCCATTTGAAATAATTCGGGTCGGTCGTGTCCACTTCACGCGACCAATCGTAGCTGAAGCCAAGGGATTTTATCTGGCGCTTGAAGGTGGCGATGTTCGCCTCAGTAGTCTTGCGCGGGTGCTGGCCGGTTTTGATGGCGTATTGTTCGGCCGGCAGGCCGAAGGCGTCCCAACCCATCGGGTGCAGGACGTGGCGGCCGCGAGCGCGTTGGTAGCGGGAGAGGATGTCCGTAGCCGTGTAACCTTCGGGGTGGCCGACGTGTAATCCGGCGCCCGAAGGGTAGGGGAACATGTCCAGGATATAATACTTGGGCGGAAGTTGTTCGGCGGTAGCGGTCTTGCTCTCCAGTCCGTGCCGGATGGCGAAGGGATGACTGGGTGGGAGCGTTTCGCCCGGGTTCCACGCGCGAAAAGTCTGTTGCTCGTCCCAGTGTTTCTGCCACTTGGGTTCGATCAAATGGAATGGATACTGCCTGCGTCCAGACGACATAAGCGCGGCAATATCGCGAAAACATGTCCCTGAGACAATGGCGAAGTAAGGTGAACGCTGATTCCACGGCATTCTGCGGGCAGTATACTAATTGGTCCTAATTGGACGCTAACCGCTGCAGATGTGAATAAGTCCAATAACTTTTTCCATCACTTAAACCCGCCCGAAGTATGGGGTAAAGACCCACCCCCGAAAGAGGTTCCCTGCCATATCAAAAAAAACTTTGCAGAAAGTAGGAATGTGCTATGATGCTGAGGCGACCTGTAAGACGCACTCATTCACCCATGAGCGTTCTGCGATCAATCAGAATTTCCACCCCGAAACGCGGGGCCGCTTTCACTTTGGTGGAGCTGCTCGTGGTTATCGCTATTATCGCCATCCTCGCGAGCCTCATTCTTCCGGCACTTTCACAGGCCAAAGCACGTGCGCAGGGAAATTTCTGCCTGAACAACACACGGCAGCTTTCGGTCGCGTGGGTGCTTTACGCGGACGAACATAATGGCCGCCTGGCATACAATCTGGGCCAGAGCGCGCGAATCACTACGGCCGCTCCTTCCATCGCCAACGGTCCGCAAATGGCGCAGAACTGGGTGAACAACGTGCTGAACTGGGAGACAAATTCCGATAACACCAACTCCGGGGCAGTAGTGGGAAGCGGCATTGGCCCGTACACCGGACCTGCGGCGGCGGTTTATCGGTGTCCTTCCGACAATGTGCTCAGCGATTTACAGCGGAGTCTTGGGTGGGTTTCACGGGTCAGAAGCTATTCGATGAACGCCATGATCGGTGATGCCGGCACGTTTTCCCAGGGCGGTTTCAACCTTAATTTCCCGGACTACACGCAATTCTTCAAGGCGACCAGCATTCCGCAACCTGCGGATATTTTTGTCTTCCTGGACGAGCATCCCGACAGTATCGATGATGGTTATTTTCTCAACAGCTACACTGACGGTACGTCGCCCACGTGGACAGATCTTCCGGCTTCTTATCACAATGGCGAAGGAAGTTTCGCGTTCGCGGACGGGCACTCAGAACTTCATCGTTGGAAGAACAAAAGCACGATACAGCCCGCGGTGGCGTATGGCATCAAACCGGCGCTCCCGATGCAAATTCCTTATGGAACGCAGGATTTCTCGTGGGTACTTGAGCATATGAGCGTCGAGCGGGTTTCCACTCCGGATTCCGGATCGTCCGGCGGCTACGGATCGCCATAAGCTCGGTCAGCGAGGTGAGGGCGAAGAGGGTCGGTCGATCAATCAAAACATCCTTCTCTTCCGAAACTCCTTTTCGCAAATAATCGAAAGCAGGTTTGCCAACCGAAATCGATCGCAAGGGGGCGGCGCAGAGACGCGCTTTACTCAAAGGAACTGTTCAAGAAGTTTTCTGTCGCCCTTGGTCGCAAGCACATAACTCCTGTTCCCATTCGTCCAGCTCGCAGTAACGAATCCCGGTTCAGGACCCTCGTTAAGCACGGGTTTGGAGTCGCCGGGAGAATCGGAGGTCGCGGAATGATCAATTACAAACAACCATAAATCGGACGGCATTCCGGGTTTAAACGGCGGTCTTCCGGTTTGGAAGCAAATCATCGACACGTTTTTGCCTTGCCAGGTAATCGCAACGCAACCGGCAGGCTTTGCATTCTTTTGCAGATTCATTGGCAAGGCGTAATCCGAAATGTCGCTCTTCTGTGCAAGGTATTGCCGGATTGCGTCCAGGTCGTTGGTGTTGATGTCCATCGCCCCATAACCACGTAGCGTATTACCCACCATGGAATCCCTGAAATAGGCGAAGTCATGCGGTTCACGCGGCTGCCACCTTTCAGAAATCTGGAAAAAGACCAAGGCGATTACCGCCAAGGTACCTGCCAGGAGCACGCCCTTCTGCCACACCGGCACCGTGCTCGTGTGAAGCTTCCGCTCGGCGATGATTTGCTCCTTCAGTCCTTCCGGCACGGCGATCTGTTTGAACTTTGCGCGCATCGCCGAATAAAGGGCGCAGTGTTCCTCGAACCACTTTTTCAGCTCTGCGTCGCGCTCGCACCGGGACAGCGCCTCGGCAAAGCTTGGATCGGCGGCATCAGCCGTACCGGGACGGTACAACCTCAATACTTCTTTTACTTCACTGTCAGTCATTTTGCTTCTTGCTGTGACCTTCCCGCTCCCCACGGGTCAGTATTTCCTGCAACTGCGCGATGCCGCGGGCCATGCGCGACTTCACGGTGCCGATCGGCACATCCAGAATGTCCGCAATTTCTTTATACGAACAATCTTCAAGATAGAAAAGCGCCACCGGCGCCTGATAAATTTCGTCCACCTGCGCCAGTGCCTGCAGCACGTGCGCGGAGTCCAACTGATTCACCGTTGCCGGCGATAACGTCGGCAAATCCAAGGGCACTTCATCCAATTCGTAATGTGGAAAACGCACCTGTCTTCGGCGGCTCTCTAAAAACGCGCGATGCAAAGTCGTAAACAGCCAGGTCTTCACTTTGGTTGCATCCCGCAACTGATGGCCTTTAGTTGCCCACACATAAAATGTTTGTTGTGTCAGGTCGCACGCGTCGGCCTCGGCGCGTGTCAGGCTGAAAGCAAACTGAAATAGTGGCTCATAATATTGGGCCACCACGCTTTCAAAATCCAAGCCTGAAGCCATATAACAACGTCATCCATGATAAGAGGCGCCAATCAGTCAAAAGTTCCCCTTATCAATTAATTTGCCCCAAATGTTGCATTTTCCCGGCAACTTGCGACAAAAAAGTGCTGCGGAACAAAATCCATGCTCGTCTACTCTTATTGACATGGGACGTGCAACTCATCCCCCGTTCTGGCGCCGTAACCGGCTCTGTCGCGGCGCCAAACTGACTCTCTGGCCTCGCCTCGTCCCACGGAGGAAACACCTGAAGATCACGTTTCGCCCCGACCACGTTTGGCTTCCACGAGTGCACTTCAAGGGACGAAAAGCACAAAGCGGTTTTTCCGGCCCGGACGATTCCACCAGATAAGCGCTGATATCCGTGAGTGGTCTGGAATGGCGGATGGGCTCCATACTGCTTGGGGTGTACGACTACGTGAAGCTGTCGGCACGCTAAGGTATCTTTCTTTCATGAGGCATCTGTGGTGACGAACCGCCCGAATACAGACTCGCGAAACACCACGCTCATCAGCGTTGTAATCGTGGTGGCGATACTTTATTTCGCGCGGGTTGTATTGATTCCGCTGGCGCTCGCCGTTTTGTTTGCCTTCCTTCTGGGTCCCATTGTGATGTGGCTGCGGCATCGGGGAATAGGGCGCGTCCCCGCGGTGTTGATTGTGGTGCACCTCGCATTCGCCGTCCTTGCGGCCTTGGGATTCCTGCTCGCGATCCAACTGACCGAATTGGGGCACAAGATGCCCGAATACGAGCAGAACATTCACAACAAGATGAAATCCATCCGCGATTCCAGCAGCGGCGTCATCGGCCGTTTTTCCCGGTTCATGCACGATTTCAACCAGGAGCTGAGTACTCCCACGTCCGGCGGGAAGCCCGCGCCGGATGAACAAAGACCGGTACCGGTGGAAATTCAGCATGGCCCGTTTTCCTCGCTGGAAATGGCGCCAAAGGTCCTCGGGTCTCTCGCTGGTTTGCTACTGACCGCGATTATCGTGATTGTCTTCGTTATTTTCATGCTCCTGCAAAAGGAGGACTTGCGCGATCGTGTCATCCGGTTGGCAGGCTCCGGACGATTGAATGTCACCACCAAGGCTTTGGATGAGGCGGGAGAACGTGTCAGCCGCTATCTGCTCGCGCAATTGGTCGTCAATGTTTGCTTCGGTATTCCTGCGGGCGTGGCGCTTTATTTTCTTGGCGTGCCGAATCCGATTTTGTGGGGGATGCTCGCGGCCTTGTTCCGCTATATACCGTACCTGGGCATCTGGATTGCCGCCGTGATGCCCGCGGCGGTGCTGTTCGCGGTCGATCCCGGTTGGGAAAAGCCGTTTTTGATCTTCGGGATTTATTTCGGCATTGATCTGCTGATGTATAACGTCGTGGAGCCGTGGGTGTATGGTAATTCCACAGGAATGACGCCGCTGGCGATTTTGGTGGCCGCGGTATTCTGGACGTGGTTGTGGGGCGCGATGGGATTACTGCTGGCCACGCCGCTGACGGTTTGCCTGGCGGTTCTCGGGCGATACGTTCCTTCGTTGCGTTTTCTGGGTGTGTTATTGAGCGATGAGCCGGTGCTCTCAGCGGAGAAACGGTTCTACCAGCGTTTGCTGGCAACCGATGTCGAGGAGGCGGCTGAGATTGCCGAGGAGTTCCTCAAGGAAAACTCATTGGACAAACTTTACGACACCGTGATCATTCCGGCGCTGAGTCTTGCTGAAGAAGATCGCCGAGACGGAAGATTGGATGAGGAACAAGGACAAGCTGTCTTCCACGATGCGCGGATGATTGTTGAAGATATTGGTCCGGAGTCGCTGGAGAACCGAGGCGAAGGCGGATCGAACGGTTGCGGAGATGGAAATGTTTTGGAAACCAGTGATGGTGAGGCGGCAGAAACGCAGGTCCTTTTGCTGCCGGCGCGCAGCGATGCGGATGAGATCGCGGTGTTGATGCTGGCGCAACTTTTGGAGTCGCGTGGCATCAGGACGAAGGAGATGTCGACTACCGCGCTGGCCTCGGAGCAATTGGAGGCAGTGTCGCGCGAGAAGATCCGTCTTGTCTGCATTTCCGCAGTGCCGCCGGACGGTTACCTGCATACGCGTTATTTGTGCAAGCGCCTGCGCGAGCAGTCGCCCGATTTGAAGATTGTCGCTGCTATTCTGGTTCGCGGAGACGGGCGGGAAATCAAACAGCGCGGAACTACGGCCAACGAAACTGCTGTGACGCTGGCTGAGGCCGTGACTGCGATATGCGCATTGCTTCCGTTGTCTGTTCGCGCGGAGCAGAGGGCATTCAGCTCTTAGCAGCCCGATAATCATGTTGCTCGAACTTGAAGCTTTCGAAGCCATCAAAGACCCGGTGGTGTCCGCGAAGGTGGTGGGATTGCGTCATGTGAGCGACGAAAAACCCGGCATTCGGCGCGAAAGGAGCGGGAAGAGCTTTCGCTACTTTGATCCCGGCGGCAAGGTCGTGCACGACGAGGAAACGTTGCGGCGGATCAAATCGCTCGCTGTGCCGCCGGCATGGGCCAATGTTTGGATTTGTGCAGACCCGAACGGGCATTTGCAGGCGACCGGCCGCGATGATCGCCGACGCAAGCAGTTTCGGTATCATCCGCGCTGGCGCGAAATCCGCGACGAAACCAAATATGCTCGGATGATTACTTTTGCGCGGGCACTGCCAAAAATACGGCGGCGCATAAAAAAAGACCTGGTTCTCAACGGACTGCCACGGAACAAGGTTCTGGCGACGGTCGTGCGATTGCTGGAAGTGAGTTTGATCCGGATCGGCAATGAAGAATATGCGCGAGAAAACAAATCGTTTGGCCTGACCACGATGCGGAACAATCATGTGGACGTGAATGGTTCGAAGTTGCGGTTTCATTTTCGCGGCAAGTCTGGCAAGTGCCACGAGGTGGACATTCACGACGCGCGGCTCGCGAAGATCGTTGAGCGCTGCCAGGACCTGCCGGGGCAGGAGTTGTTTCAATTTCTGGACAATGAGG
>Ga0070731_10001029_pt1 | contig 31149 bp, 32 predicted proteins | sample Coa_R1_2_FD_66448 | JGI IMG/M metagenome (GOLD analysis project Ga0070731, IMG submission 66448) | Surface soil microbial communities from Centralia Pennsylvania, which are recovering from an underground coalmine fire - Coalmine... | ecosystem: Environmental > Terrestrial > Soil > Unclassified ... | reverse complement strand
GCGGTCGACATGCTGACCAAGGCGGCGATCAAGGAAATGATGATCCCCTCGCTCCTGCCGGTGCTTACGCCGGTGGTGCTCGCGCTGGTGATGCGCGCACTGATGGGCGCCGACGCGGCACGCATGGCGGTCGGCGGCATGCTGATGGGCACCATCGTGACCGGCCTGTTCGTGGCCATATCGATGTGCACCGGCGGCGGCGCCTGGGACAACGCCAAGAAGTACATCGAGGAAGGCAATTTCGGCGGCAAGGGTTCGGAGGCGCACAAGGCCGCGGTGACTGGCGACACGGTGGGCGATCCCTACAAGGACACCGCCGGCCCCGCGATCAACCCGCTAATCAAGATCATCAACATCGTCGCGCTGCTGATCGTTCCGCTGATTTAAGCGTTGGGCGGTGGTATTGAAAGGGCGGCAGCGGCCGCCCTTTTTATTTATTGTGGTCGATTCTTTACGGATTTCTCTCGTTCAAGAAGCCGCAATGCTTTATCGAAATTTAAGCATATTTCAGCAGCCCGCTTTGCGTCGTCGGGATCGGTGAAAACTTGTTCATGAACCCCTTCCGGCATATCTTCCAGACGAAAGCTATGCTGATAGCAATCAAGAACAATGTCTTGAACAATTGATTCTTTCGTTTTTATTTTCTCTTCAATAGTTGAGATTGATTGAAAGAGTTGCTTGAAATGTAAATATGCCGTATTGATTTCGACGACTAGCTTGCTTATTCCACTAGATTCCGATTTCTCTCCCCAGTAGGCGCACTCCATATCTGTCACCTGAAGCGCATCTCTGTATCGTCCGAGGTATGAAGGACTGAAGTCACCGATTTCCTCTTCTCCAACAATTCTTTTAACCTCATCTATATCGACGCTACTAGGTGCACAAAATCTAATTTCAAGGACTACCGCCTGACGAGGCTTACGTTTTCGGATCTGTGGTTTGGGGCGCAAGCCGACTGGCAAGCTCTTCTCTAGAATTCGACCGTCCGCCGCTTGAATCGTGACAAACAGAGTACCTGCGACGGTATCTTCGACAGTAGGATTTGCATCTGATTCTGCGGCAGTGAGTGTTATCGACCCATAACCGCGTCCATTGATGTCTGATTTTCCGGTTAATGTCAGTCTGTCTTTGAATTCATCAGAGGTGTCGAGACGAACAAAGCATCGCGGATTGTCTCCGTGAAAAGAATATTTTGGTGGCCGTGCGTCGCTGCCGAATTTCACGAGTAACGCGGTTCCCTCGGCGACAAATAAAGGTCCTGTCCCAAGAAATTCGAGTACTTTGGGTGGATCTGATGCGGGAATTTCTGGTCGTTGAGGGCCGGGACCTACGTTACCGTTTCCTCCAAGTCCGCCAGTGCCTGGAAGGGTACCGGGCATTGCCTTGGCGTCAGAAATAATCGAAGACAAGAAAGTAGTGATTCGTTTACTTAGGTCGCTACTGCTCTTTTTGGCGCGCTCTTCCTGACGGCGTCGATCAATAGTGGCAAGTTCTTCATCGTTTTTGAGCAGTTCTATCACTCTTTGTTTGAGAGCTTTGAGCGCCCGGGTATTTTTGGGTGTCTCACGAGAATTGGTGATGATTTCGCTTTGTGCTTCGCCATCTAGTGCGTCTAGTCGAATCTCGACGATCATTGATGAAGCGAGTTCTGTAAAACCTGTCTCAAAGAGCATTGTTCGCCTGATCTCTCCGTGATTTTGACCGTGGAGCGTCAATACGACGGGGCGATCTTGTTCTACATAATTGCGAACCTCCGCGGTGGGCGAGAGAACAAAGGCAAAAATACTGAAATAACCACAAGTCACACCATCTACGATTAACTCTTCTGATTTCTCGCCACTACGGTATTCCACACTGCTTTTGGTTCCTCCGCGGTCATCAATCAAGCGGAAGAATGCCCCCTTGATGGTCCTCGAGCCTGTTCCGGTATCGCCACGGGCTAGTTCCCCTTGAATTTTGAATGGCAATGGATACGAGAACAGTAATCTACCCAGACGCCCGGCAGGAGTGTCTTGGTGTGTGCCTACAGCTGTCTTTACCCAATCTCCCCGGTCGTACCCGAAATGCCAAACAGATGTTCCCGGTAAAGCACCACCCAAATCGGAGTAGTCGGACACCCGCCCAATCAGTGGTAAGCCATCCTTGTCCGCGAACCATTTGAGTACGATCGATTGCTTGGATTCGCTCGATTCGAGTTCCGGGATTATCAGAGTCCAATAGAACTCCTTAGCTGTGCCGCCTGATCGTGGTTGCGTAACGATCAAACTAGATTCACAGAATGCGAGAGCAGAGCTGCCCCCGTGCCCAAATTGACCAATTGCTTCCCAAGTTCGCAATTTGGACTCGCTGTTTAGAGCGAGAATCGTTTTCGGGAGATCTTCGCGACAAATTCCTAATGAGTTGTCTCGAATTAGGAGAGAGCAAAGACCAGACGTTGATTGAAATCGCTTGAAGCGGCGTTTTGTCTCGACTTCCGGCCAAAATTGAACTACCGGCATTTCAAAGTTGATCTTAGGATTTGGAGAATTCCACTCGCATGTATCCTGATTCGGGTTCAGAAAGCGTTGAGCAGCTCTTCGTGGTGTCAGAGAGGAATCGCTGTTTTTCATTCCGGACATCACTCTCGCAGCCGTAAGGGAGGCGTCAAACGCATTGGCCAGGCGTTCGACAGCTCCACGATCACCTTCAGAAGCTGCTTCGATCGATGCTTTCTGATTGATGCGCCCCCCGAAGACGATTTTCCGATGTTCGGTATTTGTCAGTTGCTGCTCCAGTTGACGCGCGAGAGCCAATGATGGTTGGGTCATCAGTAGAGCAAGAGTGGCCGAAATATCAGAGGAATTTTCCATGTTTCGTACGCCTAGATGACTAAAGCCAGTGAATGCTGACATCCCCTTCAATTTGCTTGAATTCCTTGTCTCCGGTGAGAAGGTCGGCCTTGCGTTCTTTCGCAAGTGCTGCAGCAAAGCAGTCGGCGTAAGACATCCGATGGCGTGCCTTGAAACCTCCGGCAATTCGGGTAAGTGACCAATTGGCATCGATCAATTCGATTCCGAGGCGCACCAGGTCTGCCACCGCCTTGTCTGCGTCCGATTCGGAAATTTCTCGGGCGAGGATGTACCAGACTTCTCCAGCGTTTATGGTGGACATGTACATGGGAATGCGATTCTCATGAGCGCCGGCGATTAGATCGGCGACCTCCTGACTGGAAGCTTCGTCGCCCAAATAGGCGAGTACCGCCCAGGAGTCGAAAACTAGGGCCTTGGGCTTTCGCGCCATCAACGATCCCTTTCGCGCTTCTTCTCTGTCGTCAGCGCTGTCAGCAAGCTCTTGCCCTTGTACTTGCCACGCAGGTTCTGAATGTAGTCTCGCGTAACGGGGGTCAGGATAATTCGATGCATTTGCTCATCCACGTCCACCTGTACGCGTGTTCCCTCCTTGATACCGAATTTCCGTCGAATCTTCGAGGGGATAACGATCTGACCTTTGACCGTCATGTAAGTGTCCATGGAATTTATGCCTTTATGAATAAAGTGCGATTATATTATATATGTAAGTCAATTGCAAATAGGCTTACATTTTACAAAGCCTATAAAGATTCTTGCCGCGCGCTGACCTGGGGGCGGCGCTCGCGGAGTCCTGCTGATTCGCGGTTAACCGAGCGCGGCGAGAATATCCTCGACGCAGCGCTCGGGCGGCTGGCCGATGTCGACGTCGATCGCGTCTCGCGGCGGCTCAAGCGCCGCGAACTGGCTCTCGAGCAGCGAGGCGGGCATGTAGCGGTGCTGGCGATGCCCGAGCCTCGCGCGGATCAGGTCGATGTCGCCTCTCAGGTGGACGAAGCGGCAGTTGGAGAGTCCCGCGGAGAGCGCCTGCCGGTAGGATTCCTTCAGCGCGGAGCAGGCCAGTACCGCTTTCTCCTCTTGCCGCAGCTTCGCATTCAGGTTCTGCAGCCAGGGCCAGCGGTCTGCGTCGGTCAGCGGCGTGCCGGCGGCCATTTTTTCGACGTTGGCTGCGGGATGAAACTGGTCCGCGTCCAGGAATCTGCAATTCAGGCGCGCTGCGAGCATTTCGCCGATGGTACTCTTGCCGGCCCCGGAGACGCCCATCACCACGACGATCATGCGCTGCTTTTGACTGCATGCCCGCCGAACTTGGCCCGCATCATGGCGAGCAGCTTCCTCGAGTAATCGGATTTCCCCTGGCTGGAGAAGCGCGCCATCAGCGCCATCGTGATCACCGGCGTGGGCACGCCGAGCTCCACCGATTCGAGCGCGGTCCAGCGGCCCTCTCCCGAGTCGGCGACCACCGGCGCGACGGCCTGCAGGTCCTCGTCCTGCGCCAGTATCTCCGCGCACAGGTCGAGCAGCCAGCCGCGCACCACGCTGCCGTGGCGCCAGGTGTCGGCCAGCCGGCCGAGGTCGAAGCCGAATTCCTTGCGCGCCGCGAGCAGCGCGAAACCTTCGCCCAGCGCCTGCATCATCCCGTACTCGATGCCGTTATGCACCATCTTGGCGAAGTGCCCGGCGCCGCTGGGCCCGCAATGCAGCCAGCCCGTTTCGGGCGCCGGGGCGAGGATGCGGGCGTAGGGTTCGAAGATCTCGATCGATTTCGGCGAGCCGCCGAGCATCAGGCAGTAGCCGTTGGCGAGGCCGTGCACGCCGCCCGAAACGCCCGCATCGATGTAGCGCAGCCCGCGCTGCGAGAGTTCCAGCGCGCGCGCCATGGTGTCCTTGTAGAAGGCGTTGCCGCCGTCGACGAGGGTGTCGCCCGCCGACAGCAGCGGCAGCAGCTCGGCAAGCGTGTCCTCAGTGGGCGCGCCCGCAGGCAGCATGACCAGGATCACGCGCTCGCCGGCCAGCTGCGCTGCGACGGCCGCGAGGCTCTCGACGAGTTCGACGTTCTTTTCTTCCTTGAGCGCCTCGCGCGCCGCCCGGTCGCGGTCGCAGGCGACGACGCGCACGCCGCCGCACGCCAGCCGCCGCGCCATGTTCGCGCCCATCCTGCCCAGTCCGACTATGCCGATCTGCATGTTGGTTCTCCGTGTCGCGGACATTCTATAATTGCCGCCGAGAGGGAGGAGACCTTCATGAGGCGTTTTCTGGTGCTGGCGGCTGCGTTGCTGTTTGCGGCGCCGTCGTTCGCGCAATATCCGAGCAAGCCTATCCGCATCGTGGTGCCGTTCCCCGCGGGCTCGGCGACCGACACCATCACCCGCATCCTCGGCCAGTCGGTGTCCGCGGCAATCGGCCAGCCGGTGATCGTCGACAACAAGGCAGGCGCCGACGGCGCCATCGCCGGCGCCGAAGTGGCGAAGGCTGCGCCCGATGGCTATACGTTGCTGATGGCGACCAACAGCCCGATGGCCGTGGTGCCGGCGATGAGAAAGGTGCCGCCCTACGATCCCATCGCCGACTTCACGCCGATCACCGATGTCGGCCGATACACGTTTTTCCTGTATATCAACGCCGATCTGCCGATAAAGTCGTTTCGGGAACTGGTGGCTTACGCCAAGGCGAACCCCGGTAAACTGAACTACGCCACCGGCAACACGACCGGCATCGTATCGTTCGCTCAGATGGATTCGCTTACCGGCATCGACATGACGCACGTGCCCTACAAGGGCGAGCCGCAGGGCATCGCCGACCTCGTCAGCGGCCGCGTGCAGGCCATGTGGGCGACGCCGACCACGGGACTCTCGCACCTCAAGGACGGCAAGCTGCGCGCCATCGCCACCAATTTGAAGACGCGCTCCGCACTGCTGCCCGACGTGCCGACGATGGCCGAGGTCGGCGTGCCGCAATACTCGGTGGTCTCCTGGGCCGCGTTGTACGGCCCGGCAAAGCTGCCGCGCGAAACGCAGCTGCGACTGAACAAGGAGTTCCACGACGCGATGAAGCGCCCCGATGTGGTCGCCCTGCTGGACAAGCAGGCGTTTCCCACCAGTCCGACCACGCCCGAAGAGCTCGGCGCTTTCACCAAGTCGCAGATGGAGGTCTACCGCCGCATCCTGCGGGAAGCCGGGGTACAGCCGGAGTGAAGGCAATGAAATTTTTTCTCGTTGCCTTGGGGATGTATTGCGGGCTTGCTGCAGCCCAATATCCCAGCAAGCCGATCCGGCTGATCGTGCCGTTTCCGCCTGGCGGCGCAGCCGAGCTGGGCGCGCGCATATTCGCGCAGCCGCTCGGCCAGCAGCTCGGCCAGCCGGTGATCATCGAGACCAAGCCCGGCGCCGAGGGCATCATCGCCTCGGAGGCCGTCCGGCAGGCGCCTGCCGACGGTTACACCCTGTATTACGGCACTGCCACCGGAATGTCTTTCGCGCCGGCGGCGAAGAAGGTGCCGCCCTACGACCCGGTCAACGACTTCACGCCGATATCCATGGTCGGCATCTTCGGCTTCTTCGTGTTTTCGCAAGCGAGCCTGCCGGTGAACACGATCGGCGACTTGGTGGCCTACGCGCGCGCCAACCCCGGCAAGCTGAATTACGGCACCGGCAACGCCACCAGCATCCTCGCGACCGCGCAGTTCGCGGCGCAGCAGAAACTCGACATGGTGCACATCCCCTACAAAGGCGATGGGCCGCTCAGCATCGACCTGGTGGGCGGGCGGGTTCAGCTCTCGATCGCGACGCCGGGCACGCTGGCGCCACAGGTAAAGGAGGGCAAGCTGCGCGCGCTGGCGACGCTGCTGCCGAATCGCAACCCGCTGCTGCCCGATGCGCCCACCATGACCGAGGCCGGTCTTGCGCCGGTTTCGATCACGCCCTGGGGCGGGCTGTTCGGACCGCCGAAGCTGCCGAAGGAAATCGTCGACCGGGTCGCGCGCGAACTGGCTGCGGTGCTCGCCAAGCCGGAGGTGCGCGAGGCTTTCGGCAAGCTCGCGTTCGAGCCGCGCAGCTCGACGCCGCAGGAACTTGCCGCTTTCGTCGCCGAGCAGCTTGACGCCTACCGGCGCGTGACGCGCCAGGTCGGGCTCAGTCTTGACTAGGGGCTCCTAGCCCCGGCTGAGCGCAGCGGCGAGCTGCTCTGCCGGCTGAATGCCGGGCAGGCTCCTCAACCAGGTGAGCTGCCGCTTCGCCAGCTGGCGCGTGGCGGCGATGCCGGTTTCGCGCAGATTCTCCTCGCTGCTCCTGCCCTCGAGGAACTCCCAGGCCTGCCGGTAGCCCACGCAGCGCATGCTCGGCAGCTCGGCGCTCAACTGGAATTTTTCCCGCAGCGCCTTCAGTTCTTCCACCAGGCCGGATTTCAACATCGCGTCGAATCGCCCGGCAATGCGTCGATGCAGCTCGGCCCGTTCTTCCGGAACGAGAGCAAAAGCCCTGAGTTCGAACGGCAGAGCGTTTTCCGAACGCAGCTGGAACCCGGAAATCGGCTTTCCTGTCAGCCGGTGGACCTCGAGCGCGCGCTGAATGCGTTGCGCGTCGCCCGGCTTGAGCCGCGCGGCGGTTTTCAGGTCCAGTTTCGCCAGCTCCGCATGCAGCGCCGGCCAGCCCCTCTCCGCCGCTTCCAAATCGATCGAGGCGCGAACTTCAGGATTCGCCGCGGGGAGTTCATCCAGACCCTGGGAGAGTGCGCGGTAGTAGAGCATCGCGCCGCCGACGAACAGCGGGATCTTCCCTCTGGCGTGGATTTCCATGGCCGTGCGGATTGCCTCCTCGCGGAAGCGTCCCGCGGAATAGCGTTCGGTCGGATCAATGATGTCGATGAGGTGGTGCGGCACCGCCTTGCGCTCGGCTGTCGATGGCTTCGCGGTGCCGATATCCATGCCGCGATAGACTTGCGCCGAGTCGATACTGATGATTTCGAGCGGATGGGCGGCTGCGAGCCGCATCGCAAGATGCGATTTCCCGCTCGCGGTCGGACCGAGCAGGGCATAGGCGACGACGGACTTCGCGGCCACTAGCGGCCGCCGGTGACGTCCAGGATCGCGCCGGTGGAGTAGGACGCCTCGTCCGAGAGCAGCCACAGGATCGCGCGCGCCACTTCCTCCGGTTCCCCGCCGCGCTTCATCGGGATGCTGTCGCGGAAGCGGTCGATGCGGTTGGGCTCGCCTGCGCCGGCGTGGATGCCGGTATTCACGAAGCCGGGCCGCACGCAATTGACCCGGATGCCGTCGTCCGCCAGTTCCTTGGACAGCCCGAGCGTCATGGTATCGATGGCGCCTTTCGAGGCTGCGTAGTCCACCCATTCGCCCGGCGAGCCCAGGCGCGCGGCGCCCGAGGACACGTTGACGATCATGCCGCCCTTGCCGCCGTGCTTCGTTGACATGCGCTTGATCGCCTCGCGCGCGCAGAGGAACGCGCCTACCACGTTGACTGCCATCATGCGCTGCAGGCGCGCGGCGCCGATCGCATCGACGCGCGATCGGGTCGCGACGATGCCGGCGTTGTTCACCAGCGCCGTCAGGCGGCCGAGTTTCGCGTCCACGGTCTCGAATAGCCGCAGCACGTCGGCTTCGGAAGCGACGTCGCCAGCCACGGCGATGGCCTTGCCGCCGATGTCCTTGACCAGCGCTTCGGCGGCGCCCCGGTCCTTCAGGTAGTTCACGCAGACCGTGTAACCGCGCTCGGCGGCAAGGCGCGCGGTGGCGGCGCCTATGCCTCGACCGCCGCCCGTGATCAGAATGACGCGTCGATCGCTCATTGGCCGCGCAGGAACAGGCGATCCAGGTCCGCCATGGTTAGCTGGTACCAGGTCGGCCTGCCGTGGTTGCAGCTGCCGGAGCGTTCGGTTTCTTCCATCTCGCGCAGCAACGCATTCATTTCGGTCACCGTGAGCATGCGGTTGGCGCGCACCGCGGCGTGGCAGGCCATGGTGGCGAGCAGTTCGTTCTGGCGTGCCGACAGCACTTGGCTCGCGCCGTATTCGCGTATCTCCTTGAGCAGGTTGCGGGTCAGTCCCGCGATGTCGCCGCCGGCGAGCAGCGCGGGGGCCGAGCGCACCGCCAGTTCGTTCGGGCCAGAGACGCTGGTTTCCAGGCCCAGTTTCTCGAGCGCCTCGCTGTTTTCCTCGGCGGTCGCGATGTCGAGCGCATCCGCGGCCAGCACCGCGGGCACCAGCAGGTTCTGCCGCGCGACCGCGCCCGCATCCAGGCCCTTCTTGAGCTTTTCCATCACGATGCGCTCATGTGCGGCGTGCATGTCCACGAGCACCAGCCCGGCCTCGTTCTGCGCCAGGACGTAGACGCCGTGCAGCTGCGCCAATGCATAGCCGAGGGGCGGGGATTTTTCTGAAGCCGGCAGCGGCGCTGCCGCCGTCGCCGCCGCCATGAAGCTCTGGTACGCCTGTGCGGGTTGCGCGAGATGGAATCCCTGCTGCAAGCCGGATCCGGAATCCGCGACTCTCGCATAGGCGACCGGGGCCTCCGCCGCGGAGGGCGAGAGAGCGCGCTTGAGCGCGTGAAACACAAACTGGTGGATGCCGCCCGCGTCGCGGAAGCGCACCTCGATCTTGGCCGGATGGACGTTCACGTCCACGCCGCGCGGATCGAGCTCGAAGAACAGCAGGTAAGCCGGCTGGCGCTCGCCGTGCAGCTGGTCACGGTAGGCTTCGCGCACCGCGTGCGAGAGCATGCGGTCGCGCACGAAGCGGCCGTTGACGAACAGGTACTGCGAGTCGGCGCGCCGCATTGTCCCCTCACGCGCGGCCTGGGGCGTGCCGGCGAGGCCGGAGAAGCGCAGCGTCCCGGCCTGCGCGTCGACCGGGAAACTCGCGCCCAGGAATTCCTGGCCGAGCAGCGCCGCCGCGCGCTCGCCGATCGACTGCGCACGCAGGTGCGCGGAGACGCGGCCGTTGTGCTTGAGCGTGAAGGCGACGTCGGGGCGCGCCAGCGCGATCCTGCGGAAGGTCTCCTCGCAGTGGCCGAACTCGGTCTGCTCGGTACGCATGAATTTCCTGCGCGCCGGCGTGTTGAAGTAGAGATCTTCCACCAGCACGGTGGTGCCGGCCGCGCGCGCCGCCGGCTTTGCGGTACCGCCGCCGCCGCCCTCGGACCGGATGATCCAGGCATGGGCTGTGCTTTTCGCGCGGCTGGCGATGGAGAGCCGCGCTACTGATGCGATCGACGCAAGCGCCTCGCCGCGGAACCCCATCGTCGCCACTCCCTGCAGGTCGTCCAGCGTCACGATCTTGCTGGTCGCGTGGCGCGCGAGCGCGAGCGGCAGGTCCTCCTTCGCAAGTCCGTCGCCGTCGTCGTCCACCTGCACGCGCTTCAAGCCGCCCTGGTCGAGCGTGACCTGGATTTCCCGCGCGCCCGCGTCGAGCGCGTTTTCGAGCAGTTCCTTCAGGACCGAAGCGGGCCGCTCGACCACTTCGCCCGCGGCGATCTGGCTGATCAGAAGATCCGGCAGGACGCGAATGTGGCTCACGCGCAGAGTATATAGAATCCGGCCATGGAAATTCTCGCCCAGGCCTGGCAGATCGCGGTTCACCTCGACGTTCATCTCGCGGAATTCGTCGCCGCGCACGGCGCCTGGGTTTACGCGCTGCTGTTCGCCATCGTGTTCATCGAAACCGGCCTGGTCGTCTGGCCGTTCCTGCCCGGGGATTCGCTGCTGTTCGTCACCGGCGCGATTGCGGCGGCGGGCGGCATGGACATCGCGGCGGTGATGGCGGTACTGGTCGCCGCGGCGCTCACCGGCGACAACGTCAACTACGGTATCGGGCGCTGGATCGGCCCGCGCATCTTCCAATACGAAAAGTCCCGCTGGTTCAATCCCGCGCACCTCGCGCGCGCGCGCGCTTTCTACGAACGCCACGGCGGCAAGACCATCATCGTCGCGCGCTTCCTGCCGATCGTGCGCACCTACGTGCCGTTCGTTGCCGGGATCGGCGCCATGCCTTACGCGCGCTATATCGGCTTCTGCGTGACGGGCGCGCTGCTATGGGTGGTGTCGATGTGCGCCGCGGGCTATTTCTTCGGCAACATCCCGGTAGTGAAGAAAAACCTCAGCGTGGTGATCGTGCTGATCGTGCTGGCGTCGGTAACGCCGACGCTGATCGCCTGGATCCGGTCGCGCCTAGTTGGTCAGCGCAACGGGTAGCTGCGGGCGGGGAGGGTTCTTGGCGAGGTAGCGCTTGATGCCGGCCAGGATCGCGCGCGCAAGCTGGTCCTGGTAGGCCTCGTCGTTCAGGCGCTGTTCCTCTTCCGGGTTGGAGATGAACGCCGTCTCTACCAGGATCGACGGTACGTCGGGCGATTTGAGGACCGCAAAGCTTGCCTGCTCGACCTGCGCCTTGTGCAGCGTATTCACCTGGCCGATCTCGCCCAGCACCGCATTGCCCAGCCTCAAGCTGTGGTCGATAGTCGCGGTCTGCGACAGGTCGAGCAGGGTCTGCGCCAGGTAGCGGTCCTTGAGGTCGATGTTCACGCCGCCGACGAGATCGGCGTCGTTTTCCTTCTTCGCCAGCCAGCGCGCGGCTTCCGAGGTCGCGCGCCGCTCCGAGAGAGCGAACACGCTGGAACCGCGAGCATTCGGCCTGATGAATGCGTCGGCATGGACCGAGACGAAAAGGTCTGCCTTGACGCGTCTCGCCTTGTCCACGCGCGTCTGCAGCGGCACGTAGAAATCCGCGTCGCGCGTCATCACCGCGCGCATCTCGGGCTCGGCGTCGACCAGCAGCTTGAGGCGTCTGGCGATCGTCAGTGTGATGTCCTTTTCGCGCGAGCCGTGCATGCCGCGCGCGCCCGGGTCTTCGCCGCCGTGTCCGGCGTCGATCACGACCGTCGCGAGGCGGGCGATTTTCGGTTTGTCGGGGAGCGGCGCTGCTTCTCTTTCCGCCTTGTCTTCCTTCTTCGGCATCTTCCCGTCCGCCTCGATCAGCGCCGCGAGCGGATCGGGCGCCACCACCGGGTAGATGTCCAGCACCAGGCGGTGGCCGTACTCGGCCACTGGTTTCAGGGCGAAAACCTGCGGCCTCACCTCGGTCTTGAGGTCGAGCACCACGCGCACCACGCCCGGCCGGTTGCGGCCGACGCGCAGCTTGTCGATGTAGGGATCGCCGGTGGCGACCTTGCCGTCCAGCTCGGCCAGCGCGGGTCCGAGTTCGACGCCTTCCAGGTCGAGCACCAGCCGCTCGGGATTCTTCACCGCGAACAGCTGGAACTTGATCTCCGATTTCGATTCCAGCGTGACGCGGGTGTATTCCTTCGCCGGCCAGATCCTCGTCGAGATGACTTGCGCCTGCGCGCCGGCGGCGGCTAGGAAGAGCGCCAGCGCGACAAGGCGGCGGCCAGCCAGGCCTCGCCCGGCTCCGAGTTCGGAGCCAGCGCCGCAGTGCGCGCCTCGCCGTCGTAGCGGAGATGAATCTCCAGATCCGGAGGGGCGAGCAGATCTCCGGCCCGCTCGGGCCATTCCACGATACAGAGCGACTGCGGATTGAAGTGTTCGCGGAAGCCAGAGTTCAGCCATTCAGCCTGGTTCTTGAACCTATAAAAATCAAAGTGATACAAGTTTAATCTCAAATGACTATAAGGTTCAAGCAGAGTGTAGGTCGGGCTTTTGATCCGTCCGGGATGGCCCAGGGCGCGGATCAGGCCCCTGGCCAGGGTCGTTTTCCCCGAGCCAAGCTCGCCCTTCAGGTGCAAGACCAGGCCGTTGGCCGCGCCTGCGGCCAAGGCTTCTCCCAGGCGAAGCGTCGCGGGTTCTCCAGCCAAACCAAGATGCTGCGCATCGGGCCAGTTAGGATGCTCGACCATGGACTACGCAACACTTGCAGCGGACATCAAACCTGATTATAGGGCGCGCCATGGCGTGGCAGCCTGACAAACAGCTCCCTGGGCTCGAGTCGCTGGAACTCCCGGCGCCGGACGATTACGACGGGCGCGTGGCGGCGACGCTGGTGCGCCTGCCGGCGCCCGCGGCGCCCTGCGGCGCCGTGCTCTACGTCCACGGTTTCATCGATTACTTCTTCCAGCGCCACATGGCGCAGCGTTTCGCCGCCGAGGGCTACGCGTTTTACGCGCTGGACCTGCGCAAGCACGGCCGTTCGCTGCTGCCGGGCCAGCATCCCTGCTTCTGCAAGGACCTGTCCGAGTACTACGGTGACATCACGCGCGCGATCACGGCGATCGGCGCCGACGTGCTGCTGGCCGGGCATTCGACCGGGGGGTTGATCTGTTCCCTGTACAAGCATGAAGGCGAGTCGCGCGATCGCGTCCGTGCTCTCTGGTTGAACAGCCCGTTCTTCGACTGGAAGGAAGCCCATAAGAGCAAATTGCGGATCGCCCGGATGCTCGGCTGGTTTTCCCCGTTCATGAACGATCCCAAGGCCGTGCTGCCGGCTTATGTGCGCAGCCTGCACAAGAACTGGGATGGGGAGTGGGACTTCGATCTCTCGCTCAAACCGCTGATGGGATTCCCGGCCTACTTCGGCTGGGTACGGGCGATTTTCGAGGCGCACGCCACGGTCCACGCCGGGCTGGCGCTGGATTGCCCGGTGCTATCGATGTATTCGGACGAGGCCGACATCGTGCTCGACTGGAAGCAGGTCTCGCGCTGGTCGCGCACGCTGGGCCGGGACGTGACCGCTCTTCAGTTTCCCGGCGGGCTGCACGACCTCGTGCTGTCCCGCGCGGAAATCCGGGAAAGCGTGTTCCAGCAGTTGTTCGCCTGGACGGCGGGAAAGAAAATCTAAGCGCTGCGCGCGATCGGTCTTGCAGGATCCGCGGACCACTCGCTCCAGGAGCCGATGTAGACGCGCGACCCGGTCAGGCCCGCGATTTCCATCGCCAGCGCATTGTGGCAGGCGGCGACGCCCGAGCCGCAATAGTTGATGAAATCCGCGGCATTCCGGTCCGCGAGGATCGGTTCGAATTCGGCGCGCAGCACTTCGGGCTTCTTGAACGTGCCCTCGGCAGAAATATTGTCGTTGTTGAAGCGGTTCTTCGCGCCCGGGATGCGGCCCGCGACCGGATCGATCGGCTCCCGCTCGCCGCGGTAGCGCAGCGGCGCGCGCGCGTCGAGCAGCGCCGCCTTCCTGAGTTTTTTCTCCACCAGCGAGACGGTCGCTACCAGGGACGCCCTGGCTTTGCCGGGGTAGGCGGCAGGCGTGACCGCCGGAATCTCGTTCGTGACCGCGCGGCCTTCCAGCAGCCACTTTTTCATCCCGCCGTCCAGAACCGCCACCGGCTCGTGACCCACCCAGCGCAGCATCCACCAAAGCCGCGCGGCCATGGCCCCGGGCCCGCCGTCGTAGCAGACCACCTGGTCTTCCGGCTTCAGGCCCTGCCTGCCAAGCCAGGCGATGAAGGTCTTGGGGTCGGGCAGCGGATGGCGGCCGTTCTTGCCCGTCTTCGGAGCGGATAGATCGCGATCGAGATGGGCGAACAGAGCGCCAGGAATGTGCGCTTCGCCGTATTGCTGCTCGCCGAGCGCCGGGTTGGCGAGATCGTGGCGGCAATCGAATACGCGCCACCCGGGGTTGGCGGCCAGTTCTTCGGTGGAAACGAGCGTCGTGTTCAAGTTATTGCGGCGCAACGCCGAGCTCCCCGCGCAGCCATTCGTGGAAATGCACCATCGTGTCCTCCATCGGCGACTGGTAGGGGCCGGCGTCGTCCAGCCCCTGCTGCCAGAGCGCCCTGCGGCCGCGGTCCAGGCGGCGGCAGATCTCATCGTCTTCCAGCGCGGTTTCGACGTAGGCGGCCCGCTGCGCCTCGATGAATTCGCGCTCGAAATGCACGATTTCCTCCGGGTAATAGAACTCCACCACGTTGGTCGTGAGGGTGGGCGAGCGCGGGATGAGGTTGGAGACGATGAGCACGTTCGGATACCACTCGAGCGTCAGGCCGGGAAAATACGTGGCCCAGAGCGCGCCGTACTTCGGCGTCTTGCCGTCGAGGCGCTTGAGGCAAGCCTCCTGCCATTTCCGGTAGACCGGCGTGCCGGGCGCGGTGAGGCCCTTCTTCGCCGACATCACCTGGACCGAATTGCGCTTGCCGTAGCGGACGTGGAAATTGTTGCAGTCGGCGAAGTTGCCCAGGCCCGCGTGCAGGAAATCCACGTGGTAGACCTCGAGGTAGACCTCGACGAAGGTCTTCCAGTTGGTGGCGTAGTCCGTGGTCTCCACCCGGTCGAGCACGTAGCCGGAGAAGTCGAAGTCGTCGCTGCAGCCGAAATCGGCCAGGTCCTTGCGCGCGTCGCGCGGGCCGGTGAACAGCAGCCCGTTCCAGCGCGTGAGCGGGGTCGAATGCAGTTTGACGCAGGGATTTTCCGCGAACTGCGGGGCGCCGAGCAGTTCGCCCTTCAGGTCGTAGGTCCAGCGGTGCAGCGGGCAGACGATGTTCCGGATGTTGCCGCGTCCTTCCAGCATCAGCGATTGCCGGTGGCGGCAGATGTTCGACAGCAGTTCGACGCCGCGCGTTTGATCCGGCCCATTCCTGACCAGCACCTTGGCATCGTCCATCCAGCCGATGGTCTGGTAGTCGCCCACATTCGGCACCATCAGTTCGTGCCCGGCGTATCCCGGGCCGGCATCGAACAGCAGTTTTTTCTCGAGCGCGAAAATTTCCGGGTCGAAATACCAGCTGACCGGCAGCTGGCATTGGGCGGGCCGCAGGTGGGGCGCGGGAATGGACTTGGACATGCGTTCGCGGCAGGAGGCTAAGTGCTTAAAAGCGCGGCATTTTACATGATCTGGGTTTGACCCTGTCGCGGCACTCGGATAAGGTGTTCACTCCCCATGAGTAAGCAAGCGAAACCCGCCGAACCGGCCTTCGAGAAGGCCCTGGCGGAACTCGAAAGCATCGTCGCCCGGATGGAAGACGGCGGCCTGTCGCTCGAGCAGTCGCTGGCCGCGCACAAGCGGGGCCTCGAGCTGGCCAAGCAGTGCCGCGAGCGCCTTGAGGCCGCGCAACAGCAGGTCAGGGTGCTGGAGGGCGAAATTCTCAAGCCCCTCGCGGGCGCAGCCGATGCTGGCGAGCGCGACTGAGGCAGATTTCGCCGCCTGGATGGGAACGATCCAGGCGCGCGTCGAGGGTGCGCTCGGGCGCAGCCTTCCGGGCCCGCAGCACGTGCCCGCGCGCCTGCACGAAGCCATGCGCTACGCCACGCTGGAAGGCGGCAAGCGTGTCCGGCCGCTGCTGACTTTCGCCGCGGGCGAATTCGCCGGCGCCGAAGAGCGCCGCCTCGAGATCGTCGCTTCCGCCGTCGAGATGATCCACGCCTATTCGCTGGTCCATGACGACATGCCGTGCATGGACGATGACGTGCTGCGCCGGGGCAAGGCCACGGTGCACGTCGAGTTCGACGAGGCCACCGCGATGCTGGTGGGAGACGCGTTGCAGGCGCTCGCCTTCCAGCTGCTGGCTGAAAACCCCCTGGCCGACGAGCCGAAGGCGCAGCTGGAAATGATGCGTACGCTGGCCGTGGCTGCCGGCTCGCGCGGCATGGCGGGCGGGCAGGCGATTGATCTGGAGTCGACCGGCAAATCGCTCTCGCAAACTGAACTGGAATTCATGCATGTGCGCAAGACCGGGGCGCTGATCAGCGCGGCGGTGAAGCTGGGCGCGCTGTGCGCCGGGACCTGTCCGGCGGCGTTGGAGCAGTACGCGCACCGTATCGGCCTCGCGTTCCAGGTCGTCGACGACGTGCTCGACGCCGAAGCGACCACCGCGACGCTGGGCAAGACCGCCGGCAAGGACTCGAAGCAGGGCAAGCCCACCTACGTTTCCGCGATGGGGGCCGGGCGTGCGAAGCAGTTCGCGGAAGAATTGCGCGGCGGCGCGCACGCGGCGCTGGATGCGCTGGGCGGCCGCACGCAAAGGCTGCGGCAGCTCGCCGATTTCATCGTCCTGAGGAAATTCTAGGCATGGCCACGATCGCCGGGGACCTGCCGGGCAGCGAAAGTGCAGGCGACTACAATCCGTCGATGTACGAGCTGCTGAAAACCGTCGACGATCCGGCGGAGCTGCGCAAGCTGGACAGGAAGCAGCTGCAGCAGCTCGCCGACGAGCTGCGCGCCTACGTGCTCGACTCGGTGTCCAAGACCGGCGGCCATCTGTCATCCAACCTCGGCACGGTGGAACTGACGATCGCGCTGCACTACGTCTTCGAGACGCCCGAAGACCGCATCGTCTGGGATGTCGGGCACCAGACCTACGCGCACAAGATCCTCACCGGCCGGCGCGATCAGATGGACAGGCTGCGGATGATGGACGGCATTTCGGGTTTCCCGAGGCGCAGCGAATCGAAATACGATGCTTTCGGCACGGCGCATTCCTCGACTTCGATCTCGGCCGCGCTCGGCATGGCGGTGGCCGCGAAGAGGAAGGGCGAGAAGCGCAGGGCGGTTGCGGTGATCGGCGATGGCGCGATGTCGGCGGGCATGGCATTCGAGGCGCTCAACAATGCCGGCGCAATGGATGTCGATCTGCTGGTGATCCTGAACGACAACGAGATGTCCATTTCGCGGCCGGTGGGCGCGCTGACCAACTATCTGGCGCGGCTGCTGTCCGGCCGCATGTACGACACTGCCAAGCGCGCGAGCGAGCACATCCTCAAGCGCCTGCCGATTGCTTGGGAACTCGCCCGGCGCGCCGAGGAACACGTCAAGGGCATGGTGTCGCCCTCGACGCTGTTCGAGGAATTCGGCTTCAACTACATCGGCCCGATCGACGGCCACGATCTCGACACGCTGGTGGCCACGCTCACCAACATAAAGAAGCTGCGCGGGCCGCAGTTCCTGCACGTCCTCACGCGCAAGGGGCAGGGCTACAAACTCGCCGAAGAGGATCCGATCACCTATCACGGTCCCGGCAAATTCGATCCGGCCGAAGGCATCAAGAAGGCGGCCGCGGGCGGCAGGCCGACCTACAGCCAGGTCTTCGGCGACTGGCTGTGCGACATGGCGCGCGCCGACGAGCGCCTTATCGCGATCACCCCGGCCATGCGCGAAGGCTCCGGCATGGTGCGCTTTTCCGAGGAATTTCCAGACCGGTATTTCGACGCTGCGATCGCGGAGCAGCACGCGGTGACTTTCGCGGCGGGCATTGCCTGCGAAGGCCTGAAGCCGGTGGTGGCGATCTACTCCACCTTCCTGCAGCGCGGCTACGACCAGTTGATCCACGATGTCGCCATCCAGAACCTGCCGGTGCTGTTCGCGCTCGACCGCGGCGGCGTGGTCGGCGGCGACGGGCAGACCCACAACGGCGCCTTCGACTATGCCTATCTGCGCACCGTGCCCAACCTCACCGTCATGGCGCCTGCGGACGAGAACGAATGCCGCCAGATGCTGTTCACGGGTTACGAGCTGAACGGCCCGGCGGCGGTGCGTTATCCGCGCGGGGTCGGCATCGGAAAAGCCATCGAGAAGGATATGCGCGCGCTTCCGGTCGGCAAGGGGGAACTCAGGCGGGAAGGCAGGAAGATCGCCATTCTCGCTTTCGGCTCCATGGTGAAACCGGCGCTGGATGCGGCCGGCCGGCTGAACGCGACGGTGGCCAACATGCGCTTCGTCAAGCCGCTGGACGCTGACCTGGTGAAGCGGCTCGCCGAAACGCACGAGTTGCTGGTCACTGTCGAAGAGCACCAGATCATGGGCGGGGCAGGCAGCGCGGTGTGCGAGGCGCTGGCGGCGCTGGGCATTGAAAAGAAAGTGCTTTTGCTAGGGCTTCCCGACCGGTTCATTGACCATGGCGACTCCGCCAAACTCCTGTCGGCAGTAGGGTTGGACGCCGAAGGCATCGAGAAATCGGTTCGCTCGGTAATACCCGAGTAATTAACTCGGGAGTTATAATGGCGGCATGAAAGCCAAAGACCTGCACAACATCCCGGACGTTCAGAGCGCCCCCGACTCGCGCAAGCTCGCGATCGACCGCGTCGGGGTCAAGGCGATCCGCCACCCGGTGCGTGTAATGGAGAGGCCCTCCGCGGAGCGCACCTCCCCAACCGTGCAGCACACCATCGCTTCGTTCAACATGTACGTCGGCCTGCCGCACCAGTTCAAGGGCACGCACATGTCGCGCTTCGTCGAGATCCTGAGCGCGCAGGAGCGCGAGCTCACGGTGGAAAGCTTCCAGGCGATGCTCAAGGAGATGGTCGAGCGTCTCGAGGCCGCCGAAGGCCGTATCGAGATGACCTTCCCCTATTTCATCGAGAAGAAGGCGCCGGTGTCGGGCGTGAAGAGCCTGATGGACTACGAGGTCACGTTCATCGGCGAAATCAAGCAGGGCAAGCAGTGCTTCGCGATGAAGGTGCTGGTGCCGGTGACCAGCCTGTGCCCCTGTTCGAAGAAAATCTCGGATTACGGCGCGCACAACCAGCGCTCGCACGTCACGGTGACTGCGCGCACCAACGACTTCGTCTGGATCGAGGAGATCGTGGACCTAGTCGAGAAGCAGGCCTCGAGCGAACTCTACGGTCTGCTGAAGCGTCCCGATGAGAAATTCGTCACCGAGCGCGCCTACGACAATCCGAAATTCGTCGAGGACATGGTGCGCGACGTCGCGGCAATCCTGAACCTCGACGAGCGCATCACCGGCTACGTGGTCGAGTCGGAGAACTTCGAATCGATTCACAACCACTCCGCCTACGCCCTCATCGAGAAGGACAAGCGCGGGACGTGAGCCGCCTGGCGGGCTGGATCAGTAGCGGCGCGTGAGCGTCATCCGGTCGCCGTCGCGCGTCATCTCCACGCGATTGAGGAAAGTCATCCCCAGCAGCGCGACCGGCAGGCCGCTTTCGACGACGACGCCGTCGACATTGCTCAACTCGATCCCGCCGACGCGCACGCTGTCGAACTTGACGCGATAGGCGGACGTCGGCCCTGCCGCCGTCTGCAGCGTGGCGACATCGCCCCGGTGGTAGCTGATGCCGAGCCGGTTGGCGTCGCTGGCCGGAAGCGCGATCATCGTGGCGCCGGTATCCACCAGGAACCGCACCTGGCCGCCGTTGACGGCGCCCTCGGTGATGAAATGCCCGCCCGCTCCCGCTGCGAGCGTCACGCTCTGGTGGTCCGAACTGCCGCCGGTACTGCTGTACGTCTGGCCGCGTACCAGGACGCTGCGCTTGCCGCCGCTCTCGATGGTGGCGCGGTCCTTGTCGACCGATATGAGTGTGATGTCCCCGAGCTTCTGGCCCACCTTGACGGTCTTCGGCGTGCCGCCGTCGATGGCGAGGATCGCCGCTTTGTCGCCGAATACGCCTACCAGCAGGACCTCCGATGCTGCGGCGGGCGGCGCGAGCGCCGCTAGCGCCAGAAGCAGGGCAGGAAGCACACTAGAATCGGGGTTCATGAAGCCAGTCGCTATTTTCCGGCACGCCAAGAGTGAAGGCCCCGCGTATTTTGCCACCTACCTGGAGCGCCGGGCGGTGCCCTGGAAATTGTTTCCGCTCGACCAGGGCCGCGCGGTGCCGAAGGACGCGCGCAAGTTCTCCGGCCTCGTGTTCATGGGTGGGCCGATGAGCGTCAACGACGACCTGGCCTGGATCAAGCCGATGCTCGAGCTGGTGCGCGAGGCGGTGCGCAAGGACGTGCCGACGCTGGGCCACTGCCTTGGCGGGCAGCTGATGTCGAAGGCCCTGGGCGGGGAAGTGACCCGCGCCCGGGTGAAGGAGATCGGCTGGGGCGAGGTCGAGGTCGCGGACAACAATGTCGCGCGCGAATGGTTCGCGCCGTTGACTGCGTTCGAGTCCTTCCACTGGCACGGCGAGACCTTCAGCGTTCCGCCCGGCGCGACGCGCGTGCTGGGCAACGTGCATTGCGCCAACCAGGGCTTCGCGGTCGGCAGGCACCTCGGCCTGCAGTGCCATGTCGAGATGACGGAGGAATTGATCCGCAACTGGTGCCAGGGCGGCGCCGACGAGATCCGCGACAGCGCGGCCAGCCCCGGCGTGCAGCCGCCGGCGAAAATCGAAAAGAACCTGGAAGAGCGCGTCGCCGCACTGCACGGAATCGCCGACAGGATCTACGACCGCTGGACCGAGGGGCTTTCGAAAACCTAGCCGAGGGGTACGGGGGAAGGCCTGGTTCCCCTGTTCCTAGTCCCTGAAATTGATGAACTGGAGCGGAACGTCGGCCACCGACGTCCGCACCAACTGGATCGCGGCCTGCAGCTCGTCCTTCTTCGCGCCCGATATGCGGACCGCGTCGCCCTGGATCGAGGCGGCGACCTTGAGCTTCGAGTCCTTCACCAGTTTCTGGATCTGCTTGCCCTTGTCCTGGGGAACGCCGACCTTGACCGTGACTGGCCGCTTCACCTTGTCGCCCGAGATCTTTTCGATCGCGCCCAGTTCCAGGCAGCGCATGTCGACGTTGCGCTTGGTCATCCGGCCGCGCAGCACGTCCAGCACCTGGCCGAGCTTGAACTCGTCGTCGGCGAACACGGTAAGCAACAGCTCCGCCTGCTCGACCCGGGCGTCGGAGCCCTTGAAATCGAAGCGGTTGGTGATCTCCTTGTTGGTCTGCTCGATGGCGTTCTTCACCTCCTGCCGGTCCACCTGCGAGACGATGTCGAACGACGGCACGCAATTTCCCTAGCGAGCGTTCAGGCGCTGCAACTCGTCGTACCAACGCTGCGTGATGGTCTTCAGCCACGCCACGTCGGCGAGGCCGCCAACCAGGGAATAGACGGCGATTTGCACCGCCTTGCCTCGCAACAGGAAAATGGTCGTCGTGTAGAAAAGGTATTGCGCCTTGTCTTTTTCAAACGCTTTTCCGGGCAGCGGGGGCAGGCGTGTCGCCTGCATCACCGAGACGGCGGCAGGTTCTTTTTTCAGCTCGGCAATCAGGACTATCTTGCCGAAGGGCTGCTTGTCGAGGTATTTGACGATATCGTCCGTTTCGACCAGCTTGCCGAGGTTCTGCAGCGAGTCGGAGATGAAGGCGTTGAACTGGGTCGGCGTGACGCGGTCGCGCTCCAGCGCTTTCGGAGTGACAGCGATCATGTAGCGCTTGGCATCCAGCTGCTCACCCTGGGTGAAGTTCCGTACGTCCTCATCGGACAATGCGAACATCAGGATCCGGTTCGACGCGGTGGTCAGCGTGGCGGCGAGGTCCTGGAGGCGCGGTGAAGCGAGATCGGTGGTGTCGGAAAACCCGGGCGGCGTGTCGAACACGACGCGCTCGACGCCGAGCCGCACGGTGAAAGGCTCGGCGGCGCAGTTCAGCGACAGGGCGGCCAGCGAGGCGGCGAGCAAGGGGGCGGGAATGCGCACAGCCGCCATTCTACGTATCATCTGCAGTTTACGGAGAGCTTCAGTTTGGCGACGATTCTCAGCACGCTTCCCAGGGGGAAGAAGGTCGGCATCGCGTTCTCGGGCGGCCTGGACACGAGCGCTGCGGTGCATTGGATGCGCGCCAAGGGCGCGATCCCCTATGCGTACACGGCGAACCTCGGCCAGCCCGACGAGACGGACTACGCCGAGATTCCGCGCAAGGCGCTCGCCTACGGGGCGCGGAAGGCGCGGCTCGTCGAATGCCGGCCGCAACTCGTCGCCGAGGGTATCGCCGCGATCCAGTGCGGCGCGTTCCACATTTTCACGGGCGGGGCGACGTACTTCAACACTACTCCGCTGGGCCGGGCGGTTACCGGGACGATGCTCGTCGTCGCGATGCGCGAGGACGACGTCGGCATCTGGAGCGACGGCAGCACCTACAAGGGCAACGACATCGAGCGCTTCTACCGCTATGGCCTGCTCGCGAATCCCTCGCTGCGGATCTACAAGCCCTGGCTCGACCAGCGCTTCATCGACGAGCTGGGCGGCCGCAAGGAAATGTCCGCGTACATGGCGAAGGCGGGCTTCAAATACAAGATGAGCGCCGAAAAGGCGTACTCGACGGACTCGAACATCCTCGGCGCCACGCACGAAGCGAAGGACCTCGAGTTTCTCGACAAGGGGATGGCGATCGTCAGGCCCATCATGGGTGTCGCCTTCTGGCGCGACGACGTGAAGGTCAAGGCGGAAAAGGTGGCCGTCCGCTTCGAAGAGGGCCTGCCGGTCGCGCTGAACGGCCAGCGGTTCTCCGACGCGGTCGCGCTGCTCTCGGAAGCCAATGCCATCGGCGGGCGGCACGGCCTGGGCATGAGCGACCAGATCGAGAACCGCATCATCGAAGCGAAGAGCCGCGGCATTTACGAAGCGCCTGGCATGGCGCTGCTGCACATCGCCTACGAGCGACTGGTCACCGGCATTCACAACGAGGACACCATCGAGCAGTACCGCAGCAACGGCCGGCGGCTCGGGCGGCTCCTGTACCAGGGGCGCTGGTTCGACCCGCAGACCCTGATGCTGAGAGAGACGGCGCAACGCTGGGTGGCGAAGGCGGTGTCCGGTGAAGTGACGCTGGAGTTGCGCCGCGGCAGCGACTACTCGATCCTGAACACGAAGGGCCCGGATCTCACCTACAAACCCGAGCGGCTGACGATGGAGAAGGGCAGGCAGGTGTTCTTTACGCCCGCCGACCGCATCGGCCAGCTCACGATGCGCGACCTCGATATCGCCGATACGCGCGGCAAGCTGCGCGTCTACGGCGAGGCGGGATTGCTCGTAGATGCGCCAGCTGGCGGCCTTCCGCTGCTCACGGCAGGGAAGAGGAAAAAAAAGAAGGGCTAGCCCTTCACCTTTCCGAGCAGCAGGAATTCCATCAGCGCCTTCTGGGTGTGCAGGCGGTTTTCGGCCTCCTCCCACACCGCGCTCTGCTTGCCGTCGATGACCTTGGCGGAGACCTCCTCGCCGCGGTGCGCGGGCAGGCAGTGCATGAAGAGGGCGTCCTTGCGTGCTGCCTTCATCATCTCGGCGTCCACCTGCCAGTCCTCGAAGTCCTTCTTGCGCTCCTCGTTCTCGGCCTCGAAGCCCATCGAGGTCCAGACGTCCGTGGTAACGAGATGCGCGCCCTTCGCCGCCTGCATGGGGTCCGCGAAGGCCTCGAAATTCCCGGTCTTGCGCTCGGCTTCGACCTCGTAGCCCGGCGGCGTCGAGACGTTCAGCGTGAAGCCGAAGATCTCCGCCGCCTGCAGCCAGGTGTTGCAGACGTTGTTCGAGTCGCCGATCCAGGCCACCTTCTTCCCCCGTATCGAGCCGCGCTTCTCGATGAACGTGTAGACGTCCGCCAGGATCTGGCAGGGATGGTACTCGTTGGTCAGGCCGTTGATCACCGGCACCCGCGAGCTGCCCGCGAAGCGTTCGAGGATCTCCTGCTCGAAGGTGCGGATCATGACCAGATCGCACATGCGCGATATCACCTGCGCCGCATCCTCCACGGGCTCGCCGCGGCCGAGCTGCGAGTCGCGCGTGTTGAGGAAGATCGCCGCGCCGCCAAGCTGGTGCATGCCGGCTTCGAAGGAAAGCCGGGTGCGCGTGCTCTGCTTCTCGAAAATCATCGCCAGGGTACGGTCTTCCAGCGGCCAGTAGCGCTGGTAGCGCTTGAACCGGTCCTTGATCCAGCGCGTGCGCGCAAACAGGTGCTCGTATTCCGCGCGCGACAGGTCGCGGAATTGCAGGTAGTGCCGCAGCTTGGGCTTGGTCGAGGCCATGAAAGGCTCAACGCGCCGCAGCGATTTTCGGCTGGGCGGTTCCCTGTGCGACGAAGGCCTTCACCAGCGGCACCAGCCGCTCGACGACTTCGCGGCCCTCGGCCTCGCTGATCACCAGCGCCGGCAGCAGCCGGATGACGTTGTCGGCAGTGACGTTGAACACGAGGCCCGCGTCCAGTCCGATTTTCACCAGCTCGCCGCAGGGACGATCCAGCTCGACGCCGATCATCAGGCCCATGCCGCGAACCTCGACGACCCCGGCCACCCCGCCAAGCGACGCCTTCAGCCCGTCGAGCATGGCCGCGCCGACCCGGGCCGCGTTCTCGAGCAGGCCTTCTTCCTTCACCGTGTCCAGCGTGGTCACCACGCCGCGCATCGCCAGCGGATTGCCGCCGAAGGTGGAGCCGTGGTTGCCGGGCTTGAACACGCCTTTCGCACGTCCTCCCACGACGCAGGCGCCAACCGGCACCCCGCCGGCAAGTCCCTTGGCGAGCGGCACCACGTCCGGCAGGAAGCCGGCGTGCTGGTAGACGAACCACTTGCCGGTGCGCCCCAGGCCGCATTGCACCTCGTCGGACATGAACAGCCACTCGTTGCTCTCGCAGATCTCCTTGAGGCCTTTCAGGTACTCGAGGCGCGAGACGTTGATGCCGCCTTCGCCCTGGATCGGCTCGATGAAAACCGCGACCACGTTCTTGTTGTGCGCCGCGACCTGGCGCATCGATTCGAGATCGTTCAGCGGCACGCGCACGAAGCCCTGCACCAGCGGCTCGAAGCCCGCCTGCACCTTGCGGCTGGCGGTGGCCGACAGCGTCGCCAGCGAGCGGCCGTGGAAGGCCTTTTCCATGACGATGATGGCGGGTTCCGCGATGCCGCGGTCGTGGCCGTACTTGCGCGCGACCTTGATCGCGGCCTCGTTGGCTTCCAGGCCGGAATTGCAGAAAAACACCTCGTCCAGGCCGGTGATCTGCGCGATGCGGTCGGCGGCCTGTTCCTGCAGCGGCACCTGGAACAGGTTGGAACTGTGGATGATGCGCCCGATCTGCTCGGTGAGCGCGCGCGTGAGGCGCGGGTGATTGTGGCCGAGCGTGTTCACCGCGATGCCGGCGAGGGCGTCGAGGTACTTCTTGCCGGCCTCGTCCCACAGCCATACGCCCTGGCCGCGCACGAACGCGACCGGCTGGCGGGCGTACGTGTTCATCACATGGCTCATGGCGTCGCTCCTTTCCAAATGCAAAACGGCGGTCGCTGAACCGCCGTTTTCAGGATGTTAATGACCTATTTGGCGCGGCGCAAGGCGCGCTCCTCGGCGGGTCTGAGCACCCGTATGCAGGGCTGATAGCCTTCGTAGACGATGCCGTGCAGCTCGGTGCGTTTCTGCGAGCGCAGCAGCGCGGCCAGGTATTCGGTGATCTTGGGCGTGATCACCTGGCCGGGAACCAGAACCGGGATGCCCGGCGGGTAGGGCACGATGCCGTCGGCGCAGACGCGGTGCGACAGCGCGCGGTTGACGCGCTCCTTGTCGTCGAATACCGGGACCAGTTCGCCGCCGCAGAAATAGGCGTCGCGCGGCAGGAAGCGGAGCCCGGTGAACGCGGGAATCTCGGGCGTGCGCACCAGGCGCCGCGGCGACCGGCCTTCGCGCGCCAGGCGCATCAGCGCATCGTACAGGCGCGACACCTTGGAGCGCGTGGTGCCGATGGTGAGCAGCAGCGTGATGGTATTGAAGGTGCTCTTTTCGATCTGGATGTTGAAGCGCTCGAACAGCTCGTTCTGCAATTCCTCCACGGTGTAGCCGCAGCCGGAGACATCCACCGTCACCTTGGTGAGGTCCAGGCGGATGCCGTCCGCGCGCACCTCGTCCGGCAGCAGATCGGCGAGTTCCAGCACGCGGAATGCGCCGGTGGAGTTGATCTGCCGGCGCAGCTCATTGGCAAGCGCGATGGTGCGAGTGAGCAGCTTGTAGCCCTCCATCACCGCCTGCTTGCGTGCCACGTCCAGGCTGGCGATCAGGCCGTACTGCGGCGAGGTGGACGTGTGCATGTTGAAGTTTTCACGGAACAGGTGCTCACGGAAGCCGGGATCGTTGACGTGGATCATCGAGGCCTGGGAGAAGGCCGACAGCACCTTGTGCGTGGATTGCGTCGCGTAGTCCGCGCCGGACTCCAGCGCGGTGGGGCGGAACTCGGGATGGAAGCGCGCGAAGCCGTACCAGGCCTCGTCGACGATCACCTTGATCCCCTTTGCGTGAGCGGCGCGCACGATCGGCTCGAGGTCGTAGCGCAGGCCGTCGTAGGTGCAGGAGGTCAGAATCAGGGCCTGCGCGTCGGGATGCTTTTGTATTTCCCTCAGGATGTTTTTTTTCGGCACGGGACCGTAGAGCCCGTATTTCCTGTTCAGCGCCGAATCCAGGTAGACCGGGTGCGCGCCGGAGAGCACCACGCCGTGGTGCACGCTCTTGTGGCAGTTGCGGTCGAGCAGCAGCTTTTCGCCGGGCGCGAGCAGGGTCTGGAAGATGACCTTGTTCGCGGTCGAGGTGCCGTTGGTGGCGAAAAAGGTGCGCCGCGCGCCGAAGGCCTTGGCGGCCATCTGTTGCGCCTCGGCGATCACGCCCCTGGGCTCCATCAGCGAATCCAGCATCGGAACTGATACGGAGAGATCGGCGTCGAAGACGTGGTCTCCCATGAATTCATAGAAGTCGTTCACCCACGGGCTGCCGCGCAGCGATTCCCCGGAGGAATGGCCGGGCGTGTGCCACTGATCCTTGGCCATCCACACGTAGGATTTCAGCGCGTCGGTGAAGGGCGTGCGCGCCTTTTCCTGGATTTGCGCGTTGAGGATGCGGTAGATGCCGCGGTAGTCGCGCTCTTCGCGGTAGAAGTAGCCGTCCACCGCCTCGGTGAACAGCGCGTCGACCACGTCGTCCTCCTTTTCCTGCGCGATCAGGATGTAGACGTCGAGCTCCGGGCGGAAGCGCGTGATCCGCTGCACCAATTCCAGCGCGGACATCTGCAGCTTCTTCCTGCCGTTGCTGTTCTTGAGGCTGGGGAGCGAATACAGCTTGTCGTCCGCCAGCACCGCCTGGATATCGCCGTCGGCCTCGATCGCCGACAGCGCCTCGCGGGCGGTGGCGACGCCGCTGAAGGAAATGCCGAGCGGATTGTCGAGGGACCTGGCGGCCGCGTTCAACCCCTTCACGATCTCGCGCAAGACGAGCGGCTCGTCTTCGATGACCAGGATGCGGCTGAGCGGTTTGACCATACGCTATTATTTCGTATGCCCGAGCCGGAAATCGTCGAATTCGTCATCCAGGGGGTGACCAGCGACGGCAAGCCGTTCCGGCCCAGCGACTGGGCCGAACGGCTGTGCGGCGTGATGTCGGCCTTCGGCGGCGACCACCGCATGCAGTACTCCCCTTTCGTTCATCCGGTAACCGCTTCGGGGATACGCTGCGTGGTGGTGGACGTGCGGCTCGAGGATATCGAGCCGATGGCCTACCGGTTCCTGCTCAGCTTTGCGAAGGACAATGAACTCAAGACGCGTGACGGGCGCGACGCAAACCGCTCCGAACTCGCCAAGGCGCAACGGGCCGGTGACACCGACTAAAACGGGGGAGGGGCCCTGTTTTCCCTCCTGGCGGGAAAGGGACCCTGTTTCCCCACCTAGGACATCGCCTTGATGGCGTGGGCGAGGCGGCTTTTCTGGCGCGCAGCGGCATTACGGTGCATCACGCCCTTGCCAGCGACGCGGTCGATCGTCGCTTGTGATTTAACAAGCGCGGCTGCAGCGGCCTTCTTGTCGCCGGCGGCGATCGCCTTCCGGACTTCCTTGATCGCGCTGCGCGCTGCAGTGCGCAGGCTTACGTTGTGCCTGCGGCGGACGACCGCCTGGCGGGCGCGTTTGCGGGCGGATTTGATATTGGCCATGTACTGGATTCCAGTGCAAAAAAGGCGCGAATTCTAGCATGAACCCGCATCCATGAACCTTCTTCGGGCCCTGGCGACCGTGAGCAGCATGACCCTGCTGTCGAGGATCCTGGGCTACGCGCGCGATTTCTTCATTGCGCGCATCTTCGGCGCCGGGCTCGCGACCGACGCCTTCGTCGTCGCCTTCCGCATCCCCAATCTGCTGCGGCGGATGTTCGCCGAAGGCGCGTTTTCGCAGGCCTTCGTGCCGATCCTGGCCGAGGTTCGCAACCGGGAGTCGGCCGAAGCCACCCGCTCGCTGGTGGACAGCGTTTCGACGGCGCTGTTCCTCGCGCTGCTCGCGACCGCCGCCCTGGGGATGGCGCTGGCCCCGCTGGTGGTCTACGTGTCGGCGCCGGGTTTCGCCGCCGAGCCCGGCAAGTTCGCGCTGACCGTTGCCATGCTGCGGATCACGTTTCCCTACATCGTCTTCATCTCGCTGGTGGCGATGGCCGCCGGCATCCTCAATACCTGGAGCCGGTTCGCGGTGCCCGCGTTCACGCCGGTGCTGCTCAACATCTCGTTCATCGTCGGCGCCGCGTTCTTCGCCGACCGCTTCGATCCGCCGGTGCTGGTGCTCGCCTGGGCCGTGTTCGCGGGGGGGCTGCTGCAGCTCCTGCTGCAGCTGCCGTTCCTGGCGAGGATAGGCATGCTGCCGCGCTGGCGGCTCGACATGAAGCATCCGGGAGTCAGGCGCGTGCTCAAACTCATGGCGCCGGCGGTGTTCGGCGTATCGGTGAGCCAGGTATCGCTGTTGATCAACACCATCTTTGCTTCGTTCCTGGTCACGGGCAGCGTCTCCTGGCTCTACTACGCCGACCGGCTGATGGAATTTCCCGCGGGCGTGCTGGGCGCCGCGCTAGGAACAATCCTGTTGCCGAGCCTGTCGAAGCACCATGCCAGCGGTGCGCCGGAGTCCTACAGCCGCCTCCTCGACTGGGGGCTGCGGGTGACCCTGCTGCTCGCGCTGCCGGCAGCAGCGGCGCTCGCTGTACTGGCCATGCCTCTGATCGCGACACTGTTCCACTACGGCCAGTTCAACGTGCAGGATGCCTGGATGACCCGCGATGCGCTGGTCGCCTACAGCCTGGGCCTGGTGGGCATGATCCTGGTGAAGATCCTGGCACCCGGCTTCTACGCCAAGCAGAACGTGGTTACGCCGGTAAAGATCGGCCTGGCGACGCTGGCGGTCACGCAAGTGATGAATTTCGCCTTCATCGGACCGTTCAAGCACGCTGGCCTCGCGCTCGCGATCGGTCTCGGGGCCTGCTTGAACGCTTTGTTGTTGTATTTAATGTTGAGAAAACAAAAGATTTACACGCCGCAGCCCGGCTGGCCCGCTTTCGCGCTGAAAGTCGGCGGCGCCGTCGCCGCCATGGCCGCAGCGCTGTGGTTCGCGATGGGTCAGGCGGCGGCATGGCTGCACGCGGGCTGGCAATGGAAATTGGGCATGCTGGCGGGCCTGGTGCTGCTGGGAATCGCCGTCTATGGCGCCTGCCTGTTCACGTTCGGATTCCGGCTGCGCCATTTCTCGATCCGGGGGGCCGATTGACGCCCGGGCTGGACCGGTTCTCGGAACTGGTGTCGCGCCGCGACGAGGAGATCGAGCTCGCCAGGGCCTGCCTGCAGATCGCGGAGGACGCCTATCCGGGGCTGGACGTGGACGGCTATGTCGGCGAAATAGACCGTTTCGCGAAACGTCTGCGCGCGCGCCTGGCGAAGGACGCGGTTGCCGAGGACCGGGTGATCGCGCTGAACGAATTCCTGTTCGATGACCTCGGTTTCAGCGGCAACACTGACGACTACTACGATCCGCGCAACTCCTACCTGAACGAAGTCCTCGACCGCCGTATGGGGATCCCGATCACGCTCGCGGTGCTGTACATGGAGATAGGCCGGCGTATCGAACTGCGGTTCGAGGGCGTTTCCTTCCCGGGGCATTTCCTGGTCCGCCTGCCGCTGCGCGGCGGTACGCTGGTGCTGGATCCCTTCTCAGGCGGCGTGCCGCAATCGGAGAGCGAGCTGCGCGAGCGCCTGAAGCGCGTGATCCCGCGCGGTGCCACCGGGGGAGTTCCGGTCGCGGAGCTGCCGCTCGACCATTTCCTCGAGCCCGCCAGCAACCGGCAGATACTCGCGCGCGTGCTGCGCAACCTGAAGGGCGTCTACCGCGAAAAAGACAAGCCCGAGCGCATGCTGCAGGTGCTCAACCGGATGGTGATCGTCGCGCCCGACTCGGCCGCCGAGCTGCGCGACCGCGGCCTTGTCTATCAGCGCCTCGAATGCTGGCGCCCGGCGCTCAAGGACCTGGCCGAATACCTCGAGCGCGCACCGGAGGCGGGCGACGCCGACGAGGTGCGCGCTAAAATGGTCGAGCTGTCGGTGCGCTGCGCGCGCCTGAATTGAATCTGGACCCGGTTCCCCGGGGCCCGATTCGAGGCTAGAATCGCCGCTCGGACTTCAATCGAAGGTCCACCAATCGAACCAAACGGAGGAGGGATTCAATGAAGCGCAGATCATTTCTGAAGAAGGCTGCGGCGGGCTTGGCAGTCGGCAGCGTGGCGGCGCCGGCAATCGCGCAGTCGCAACCCACGATTACCTGGCGCATGCCGACCAGCTGGCCTAAGAGCCTTGACACGCTATACGGTGGCGCCGAGTTGATCGCCAGGCGGGTCGGCGAGATCACCGACGGCAAGTTCACCATCCGCCCGTTCGC
>Ga0070731_10001028_pt1 | contig 31159 bp, 26 predicted proteins | sample Coa_R1_2_FD_66448 | JGI IMG/M metagenome (GOLD analysis project Ga0070731, IMG submission 66448) | Surface soil microbial communities from Centralia Pennsylvania, which are recovering from an underground coalmine fire - Coalmine... | ecosystem: Environmental > Terrestrial > Soil > Unclassified ... | reverse complement strand
CCGCTTCCAGCGCCTGTTCGAAATCGGCCAGAAGATCGCGCCAATCTTCAATCCCGATGGAGACGCGCACCAGCCCGTCGGTAACGCCAGCGTCGGCGAACTGTTCTTCGGTAAACCCGGAGTGCGTCGTGGTCTTGGGATGGCAAACCAGGGTCTCGACGCCACCGAGCGAAACCGCATTCCGCGCCAGGCGCAGATTCCGGAGAAATTCGAACGCCGCGGGCTTACCGCCGCGCAGTTCCAGCGAGAACATGCCGCCAGGAAAATCGCACTGGGCATGAAAGATACGGATCTGTTCCGGATCGGTAAATAGAGTCGGATACAGCACCCGCTTCACTTTCGGATGCCTGGCGAGGGGTTCGGCGATGCGCTGCGCGTTCTTGCTCTGCCGGTTCATCCGCAGCCCGACAGTGGGCAGGCGATTGTCCAGCATCCAGCACTCGTCCGGCTGCAAAATGTTGCCGAAGAGGTTGCGCAGCGAACGCATCTTCTGAATCAGCGCGCGGTCCTTGGCCAGCGCGACGCCTCCGATCAGATCGCTGAAGCCGGACAGGTACTTGGTCGCGGAATAAAGGACCATATCCGCGCCGAGCGTCAGCGGATGCTGGAAGGCCGGTCCGAGCATGGTGTTGTCCACAAGGACCAGCGGTTTTTCACCGCCCAGCGCCGCTGCGTCCTCGGCGCAGCGCCGAATGTCGGTCATGAATAAAGTGGGATTCGCCGGCGTCTCGATCAGGATCACGCGAAGATTCCTGGCTGCGCGAATGATTTCGTCGATTTTTTCGCTCTGCCCGGCCGGAGCCGCGATGCCCGTGACACCCCACGTCGCGAGAAAGTTTTCGATCAGCTTTTGCGTGCCGCCATAAACCGGAACCGTGTAGACGACCGTATCGCCCGGCCGCACAAAGGCGAACAGCGCGGTCATGATCGCGGCCATTCCAGAATTGAAGACAAGCGCCGCGTGCGCACCTGCTTCCAGCGGCACAATCTGATCCTCGAGAATCTCCGCGTTCGGATGATTGAAGCGGGAGTAGACCAGATCGATCTGCTCGCCTGCTTCGGGCGTGGCGCGGCCGGCCATGATGTCGAAGGCGCGCTCGGCGGCTTCGGGGCTCGAAAAAACGTAGGTGGAACTGCGGAAAACCGCGGGACGCGCGGAACCTACCGAAAGGGTGGGATCAAATCCGCGGGTCAGAACTTCCGTGGGCGGCCGAAGGAGGGACTTATGCTCAGCCATCAATTCGAGTGTACAAGAATTGTTCGTTATCTCCCATCGACCAAAGGGTATATGTTGCCGTAGTACATAAGTACGTCAGGCGATACCGTAGCCTAAATAAGCGCTCTAACCGATTGGGCCTGCCGTACGGCCAGCCCTACAATGCAAGAAAGGAACCAAACCAGGACTGTGCTTTCGATGCAATTATCTAGAACGGGGAAGTCGCAATACTCGGAGACCGAGGCCGCCGAAGAGCTGGGGATCTCCGTCGAGCAGCTCCGCTCGATGATTCGCAGCCACGTCGTCGATCGCGACGAAGATCTGAACAACGTCCCGGTGACCACATTTCAACCTTCCGATCTGTTAGTACTCCGGCTGCTCACCGGAATGCCGACGCAGCATCAATAATTTCGATTCCGACCCTTTTTCGACGGGCCGCTCGCGGCTCGTATACGATACTTATGCATATGGGCGAACTTGTAACGTTCACACGCAACGGGGAAATCGGCGTGATTACGATCAATAATCCACCGGTAAACGCTCTGAGTCCGGGCGTTCCGGAGGGAATCGTCGCGGGGATCGAGGCCGCCGGCGCCGACAAAGAAGTCCGGGCCGTGGTTTTGTTGGGCAGCGGCCGGACGTTTATCGCCGGGGCGGATATCCGCGAATTCGGGAAAGTCACGTCGGGTGAGAAACCGCGATTCACATTGCATCCGCTGCTGAAGGCGATTGAAGATTCGCGCAAGCCGGTGATCATGGCGATCCATGGCACGGCGTTCGGCGGAGGGCTGGAAGTAGCGATGGCGGGCCATTACCGGGTGGCGGTGGCGTCAGCCCAGGTGGGTCAGCCCGAGGTGAAACTGGGCATTATTCCTGGCGCGGGAGGCACGCAGCGATTGCCGCGGCTCGCGGGCGTTTCGAAAGCAGTTGAAATGTGCGCGTTCGGGGAGCCGGTCGACGCACGCGCCGCGCTGGCGGCCGGGATCATCGACAAAATCGTGGACGGGGAGTTGCTCCCGGGAGCAATCGAGTTCGCGCGCGGCATGATCGGCAAGCTCGCGTTCAAAACGCGCGAGCGGAACGAAAAGCTAGGCGACGCGACCCGCAACGCGACGTTTTTCACGCTCGCGCGGGAGCACGCCCGCAAGACGCGCCGAGGCCAGACTGCGCCCCTGGCCGCGATCGACGCCGTCGAAGCCGCCACGCGGCTGCCGTTCGACGACGGCCTCGCCCGGGAGGCCGAGATCTTCCGCACTTGCCTGTTCTCGGTGCAATCAAAAGCGTTAATCCACGCGTTTTTCGGCGAACGCGCCGTCGGCAAAATTCCGGACGTACCCAAAGACACCAAAGTCTACGACATCAAGCGCGCGGCGATCGTCGGCGCGGGCACCATGGGCGGCGGCATTGCGATGAATTACGCGAATGCCGGAATTCCGGTGATCCTGAAGGACACGACTCAGGAAGCGCTCGATCGCGGTATCGCGACCATCCGGAAGAACTACGACAATTCCGTGAAGAAAGGCCGTTTTTCGCAGGCCGCCATGGATCAGCGGATGGCGTTGATCACCCCGCAGCTAACCTACGACGGGTTCGCGCAGGCCGACATCATCGTGGAAGCGGTGTTTGAAGGGATGGCGCTGAAGAAGCAGATCTTCGCCGAAATCGACAAAGTCGCGAAGGCCGACTGCGTGCTCGCAACCAATACTTCAACGCTCGATATCGATGAAATCGCGTCGGCGACCTCGCGGCCGCACATGGTCATCGGCCATCATTTTTTCAGTCCGGCGAATGTAATGCGTCTGCTCGAGCTTGTGCGCGGCAAGGCGACCAGTAAAGAAGTGATCGCGACGTCGATGGCGCTGGCAAAGAAGCTCAACAAAGTCGGAGTGCTCGCCGGAAATTGCCGCGGGTTCATCGGGAATCGGATGGTTCACGTCTACGGCCGGGAAGCGCAGTTTCTGGTGGAGGAAGGCGCGGCGGTGGAGGCAGTCGACGGCGCGCTGTACGAATTCGGCATGGCCATGGGACCTCTAGCGATGGGAGATTTGGCTGGGCTGGATGTCGGCTGGCGTATTCGCAAAGAGTTCAAGCATCTCGAAAAACCCGGCGTTCGCGTGCCACACATCGCCGACCGGCTGTGCGAGCTCGGCCGCTACGGGCAGAAGACCGGCATGGGCTGGTATCTCTACGATGCCGAACGCAAGCCGTCGCCGGATCCCGACGTCGCCATGCTGATTGAAGGAATCTCGCGCGAAGCTGGAATCCAGCGCCGCCAGATTTCTGCCGAGGAGATCGTCGAACGAACCATCTACGCGCTGGTCAACGAAGGCGCGCGGATTTTAGAAGAGGGCATAGCTCTACGCGCCGTGGATATCGACGTCGTGTATCTGAACGGCTACGGCTTTCCCGGATGGCGCGGCGGGCCGATGTTCTACGCCGACACAATCGGACTCAAGAATGTCTTGGAAAAGATCCAGGAATTCGAGAAACGCCACGGCTCGGATCTCTGGGCTCCGGCGCCTCTGTTGAAGCGGCTGGCAGAAGCTGGCGAGACCTTCGAGAGTTTCGACAGGAAGAAGGAATCCGCGGCCGGGGCGTAAGAAAATTGGCCGTTAATGAACGTGAGCAACGTTAATAACGTTCATTCATGTTCATGAACGGCCAATGAGCTTTTTCCGCAACCGTTGCTCACGCTTCCTAAGATCCGCGGAATCCTCATACACGAGCGCCTCGCACGTGAGCTCCAGCGCCCGGGCGTGATTCTTCTCGCCATGCTCATGGTGCTTGGCCAGCTCTTCTAGCGCTTTAACGCGGAACGGATTCCTGGCTGACGCGAGATCCGTCCATGTCGGGATTGCGTCGCCGCCCAGTTTGCGCTCCAGCATTCCGATGTCCCACATAGTCCGGAACATAAGATCGTCCGGGAGACCGGCATCGATCGCGCGCCGGAACAATTTGAGCGCCTGTTCTGTCTCGCCCGCCTCCCGCAGCCAACGGGCGAGCCCGGCCATCTCCGCCCCATGCCGCAAGGGCGCATCGGCGGGATTCTTGAAGGCATATGGCACAATCCCTGTCAGACACGCGAGCGTCAGAATGTCGATCGAGTTGTGATGAAACACGGGCAACATGCGCGCGGCCTGCCGGGTTCGCAGATATTCGAAGTACACGTAGGGGATCAACGCGCCCGGCATGTCGCCGTGGCGTTCGACGCCGAGGATTTGATTTTCCAGATCCACCAGGCGGCAACTTGCGAATCGCAGCTTCCACAGACGCCGCGCGCCGAACAACAGGTCGAGATGTTCCATCCGGGCAAATGGCGGACGCGCGCGATTCAATCGATAACGCGTCTCCAATAAAGGCTGATCGAAGGTCCGGCCGTTGTACGTGATCAGAACGCGAAACGGTTCCAGATGCCGTGTCAGGGCGTCCAGAAGACTCGCTTCCTCGGCGTAATCCCGCATGAAGAACTGGCGGACGCGAAATCCCTCCGGCGTGATGCGCCCGACGCCTACGAGAAAGGCGCATGTACCGCTGCCGCCCGAAAGCCCGGTGGTCTCGGTATCGAGAAACGCCCATTCCGCGCAGGGCGTGTCTTGCGCGCCCTCGAAGATTGGGTCTAAAAGATCCGCGGGAAGATCGGCCAGCGAGCCAATGTCGGCGCTCCCGTGACGGCGATGGCGCTCATACAGCTTCTCGGTTTCGAAATGGCGTCCGAATGAGGTTTCGACTTCTTCGCCGGTCAGCCACTCTTCGACATATTGGTGCGCGGGCCGCGGTAACACAGGCTCCGCAGGTTCGGGCGGGGCAGGCCTGCTTGCATATTTCCGATCAATCTTCGCGATGCGCGTTCTAAGCTCTGCGAGCTGCTGCTGAAGATCGCCCATTCGCCTTTTCTTTGCTAGCATATCAGAGCAGCCCGGCAGGGCTCAACTCGCCCGAACACCCCTGTTGAAAACTCACGCCTGCTTGATGAAAACGCATGCGACATTCACGGAACCCGCGAAAAATCGATGTTTTTACACACTTTGCTCTTTACAGCGCGATTCCGATCTCGTATTATGAACCTATCTAAGGCGGGCTCGGAGCCCGTAAATACGTACATTCGGGAGAATTAGACAAAGGAGAAATATGGCAGCAAAGATGACGCAATCGCAGATGGTGAAGGAGCTGGCGGCAGCCGTCGGAGTACCGAACAAGGTCGCGAAGTCCTTCACGATCGCCTACGCGGAGCTGGCGGTTCGGGAGACCAAGAAAAACGGTGTGGCGATCCTCCCCGGCGTGGGCCGTCTGGTTCGCGTAGACCGCAAGGCTCGCATGGGCCGCAACCCGGCGACCGGCGAAGCAATCAAGATCCCGGCCAAGAAGGTCGTAAAGTTCCGTGTAGCCAAGGCTGTGAAGGACGCAATCGTCCCGCCGAAAAAGAAGTAACTGGTTCCAAAATAAAAAGCCCCGCGCTGGTAGGTATCGAACCGCGCGGGGCTTTTTGTTTAGATTCCGAGTGAGATGATGCTCAGACTGCGAGCAACGTCAGGAAGCCTTACGCCTGCTTCTTTTCGTCGGGGCCAGCCGGCGGAGCGTTCTCGTCGCCCTTGATTGATGATTTGAAGTTCCGAATGCCTTCGCCCAGGCCCTTGCCAACATCGGCGAGCTTCTTCCCTCCAAACAACAGCAGGAACACCAACAGGATGACGATCAGTTCGGTCGGGCCAATATTTCTCAACATAGACGGCCTCCCTCGTAAGGTAGTCTAACACAAGGGCCATTTTATAGATCGCCGCGGCTCCGTGAAAACGTCAAGACCCGCTTACTGGCGTGCGCGGTTCGGTGATCGGCCAAGCGATATGGAGCCCTGACACAGAGCCGTTAGCGGAAGCGAGCGGGTCCGACGTGTGGTGAATCTCAATGGCGCAGCGAAAAAAACGTTTTAACGCGAAGAAAGAAGTCCGAGCCATCGCGCGGGAACGCGTCGGGTCGCCCAAAGCCTCGCGCCCGATTCTGCCGAAAACGGCCCGGAAGAAAACCAAGCACAAAAAACCGGCGGATCTCGAAGAATCGTAAAAAGCGTGACAAAATTAGTTATGTCCTTCGTGAAAGTCGGCGCGCTCTCCACGCTGCCTCCCGGTTCGGTGATGGAAGCCGAGGTCAACGGCAACACTTACGCCATCTGCAACATCTCGGGCACCCTCCGCGCCTATGACGGCATCTGCCCCCACGCGGGCGGACCTCTGGGACAAGGCAACATCGAGGACGGCCGGCTGATTTGTCCCTGGCACGCCTGGGAGTACGACGGACTGACCGGCATCAACGATTATGACGAGAGCCTGAAGCTGGCGTCGTTTCCGGTCAAAGCCGAGGGCGACGACATTCTGGTTGACGTTCCCTAAAAGGTGCCGGAGCTACCCGAAGTCGAAACTGTCGTGCGGTCGCTCGCGCCGCATCTTACCGGCCGCCGGATCGTCTCGGCCACATTTTCATCGAAATTTGTAACTCCGGGGAATCGCAAGAAACTAGCCGAGAAATTTGCCGGCCGCTCGATTCAGTCGGTCCAGCGGCGCGGCAAATTCATCCTGATCGCGCTCGATCAGGGGACGCTCGCTGTACACCTTGGGATGACCGGAAAGCTGCTCATCGACAGCGCAGAATCCCCGTACACGCACGGCATCTTCACGCTCGACCGGGGCGTGCTCCTCTACGATGATCCCCGCCAATTCGGGCGGATCGAGTGGAGTCCGGCACGCGTAAGCAAATTGGGACCCGAGCCGCTCGAGATTGGGCTGGCCGAATTCACCGCCCGCCTGCGCAAGCGCAAGACCAAGATCAAACCACTGCTGCTGAACCAGACGTTTCTCGCCGGGATGGGCAATATTTATGTCGACGAAGCCCTGTTCCTCTCGGGCATACATCCGCTGGCGATCGCGTCACGCCTGACCGCCGAGCGCGCCGCGCGCCTGCATCAAGCCATTCGCGACGTCCTGACGCTGGCGATCGAACATCGCGGATCCTCGATTTCCGATTACGTCGACGCCGACGGCGAGCGCGGCAATTTCCAGGTCCTTCACAAGGCCTACGGCCGCGACGGAGAACCCTGCGTCAATTGCGGCACGCCGATCAAAAAGACTACCGTCGGACAGCGGGGGACGCACTTTTGCCCGAAGTGCCAGAAACGTTAGGCGACCCGCTAGCTTTTTTCGGCACAAGTTTGATCTCGAACAGTTTCGGCCACAACTTGCCGGTGATGAACAGGCGGTCACCCAGCGAATCGTAGGCGATTCCGTTCAAGACGTCGGCTCCTTCATGCTCCGCCGGGCTCAGGATTCCCGTCATGTCGATCCATCCGATTACTTTCCCGTCCGCGGGAGAAATTCGGGCGATCTTATCGGTCTGCCAGACGTTCGCCAGAATCTCGCCGTGGAACCATTCGAGCTCATTCAATTCTTCGATCGGCTTTGGCCCGTCATGGACCTTCAGCCGCGTGGTTTCATGCAGAGTCGATCCGTCCCAGACGCGAATCTGGGACGATCCATCGCTCATGAAGATGCGGGTGCCGTCGTTGGTGAGCCCCCAGCCTTCTCCGGGATAGCTGAACGTACGCAGCCTGCGAAAAGCTCCCTGCTCGTACACGAAGCCCATTTGGGCCTTCCATGTCAGTTGCAGGATCTGTTGATTGATGACCGTAATGCCTTCGCCGAAAAGCTGCGGCGCGATGTCGATTCTTTGCACCACCTCGCCCGTCTCCAGCTTGACCTTCCGCAGCGTCGAACGTCCTTCGAGACCCGTGCCTTCATATAGGAACCCCGCGCGAAATTCGAGCCCCTGCGTAAATGCGGTCCGGTCATGCGGGTACATGTGAACCACCTGGTAGCCGTACTCCGGCGCCGCCGCGCGCGCCACGGAGACAGCCGCAAACACCAAAATCAGCTTCATAGATCCATGCCGCTCCGCGCGATCTCGTCGGCGATGTCGACCACTACCTTCATCGCCTTCACATCATGGACGCGCACGATGTGAACTCCGTGGAGGATCGCCGCCGTCACCGCCGCCGCAGTCGCAAATTCCGTCTCGAGCGGAGACTCCTTCGTCAGGAAATGCTTGCGTGAGGGACCGGCGAGCATGGGGAACTCCAGCCGCGCCAGTTCTCCGATCTGCGCCAGGATCTCCGAGTTCTGTTCGCGGCGCTTGCCGAAGCCGATCCCCGGATCGATGACAATCTGGCGCCGGTCGATGCCCGCGCGAATCGCCCGGTGGGCCGATGCATCCAGTTCCATGGCGATCGTACGGATCACATTCTTAAGCGGCGGCAGCTTCGCCCACGTTTCCGGCGTGCCGCGCATGTGGTTCAGAATCAGCCCGGCGTTCGCTTGCGCAGTCTTCTTGGCGAGATCCGCGTCGAAGGTAAGCGCACTGGGATCGTTGATCGCGTCCGCGCCGAGTTCGAGAGCTTTCTCGGCGACGTTCGCCTTGTACGTATCCACGGAAAGGGGCACGGTCAGCTTACCGCGCATGCGCTTCAGCACCGGGACCAGGCGGCGCATTTCTTCCGCCTCGGAAATCCGGGCCGAACCCGGGCGCGTCGATTCCGCGCCAACGTCGATCAGGTCCGCGCCCTGTTCTTCGAGTTCAATCGCGCGCGCGAACGCGCGGTCCGGGTCCTGATATTTTCCGCCGTCGGTAAACGAATCCGGCGTCACATTGAGCACGCCCATGATCAGGGTGCGGTCGCCCAGTTGCAGCGTTTTGTCGCGGAGTTTCCATTCGAAGCGCTTGCGGGGCATGAAGATACTCCAGCGTAGCAGCAACCTGCCGAATGCGGCTTCGTAACGCGGCACAATAGAAGTTACATGGTTGAAACCATTCAGTGGAGCGACGGCAGCGTCGTCATGATCGATCAGCGCCGGCTACCGCGCGAGCAGGAATTTGTGACGTGCCGCAGTTATCTGGAGGTTGCCGAAGCGATTCGCAACATGACCATTCGGGGCGCGCCGGCGATAGGCGTCGCGGCAGCCATGGGGGTAGCCTTGGGCGTAATGGAAGGCGCGGATTTCGAGACCGTGTGCGGGACTCTCGCCGCGACGCGCCCCACGGCGGTGAATCTTTTCTGGGCCATCGACCGGATGCGGCGTTTGCGAAGCTCTCTAAACGGGGAGTCCGCGGAGGCCGTGATAGAAAGCATGATCGCAGAGGCCAAGCAGATCCGCCTCGAAGACATCGCCATATGCCAGGCCATCGGCCGCAACGGCGCGGACCTGGTGCCCGACGGCAAGACGGTTCTGACGCATTGCAATGCCGGGGCGCTCGCGACGGCCGGTTACGGGACGGCGCTGGGAGTGATCCGCGCCGCCGTCGCCGCCGGAAAAACTATCGATGTTCTCGCTGACGAAACCCGGCCGTTCCTGCAAGGGGCGCGTCTTACGGCTTGGGAACTTCAGCACGACGGCATTCCCGTAAAGTTGATCACCGACAACATGGCTGGATATTTCATGCATGCCGGGCGTGTCGGATGCGTCGTGGTCGGAGCGGATCGGATCGCCGCCAACGGCGACGTCGCCAACAAGATCGGGACCTATTCGCTGGCGGTTCTGGCAAAGGAGAACGGCGTTCCGTTTTACGTGGCTGCGCCGGTTTCCACACTTGATTTGAAGCTCGCATCGGGCGCGGAGATTCCCATCGAGCAGCGCGCGGCTTCGGAGGTGACGCACGTTTTCGGAGTCCCGGTCGCGCCGGAAAACATTGAAGTGGAGAACCCGGCCTTCGACGTGACTCCGGCGCGATATGTCACCGCTATTGTCACCGAAAACGGCGTGGCGCGGGCCCCTTACCAGGAATCGCTCGCCCGCGTCAGCCGGTCCTGATCCGCACACGTGTGCCGTGCGGGAACAGCCGCCGTACGGGGTCGTCAGCGTTTGATTGCGGCGCATGAATTGCAGCCTGAACTCTGTGTTACGTTGGGCGTATGCGAGTGTTCTCAGCGGCGCTTCTGTGCGCCGCCTTTTTGGTGGTGCCGGTGACTGGACAAGGCTTGTCCGGCCGGCGCGCGCCCAGCTTTTCGATCCCCGATTCGGCGCTCAACCAGCACGACCTGCTCGATTATCGCGGTCACTGGCTGATCCTCGACTTTATGCAGACCAACTGTCCGCATTGCAAAGCGCTCTCGAAAACGCTGGAGGAAGTGAAAACCAGGTATGGCCCGAAAGTCGCGACCGTGTCGGTAGTGGTTCCGCCGGACACGATGGCAACGGTCGCGAAATACATCCAGGAAAACAAAATCACCGCGACCATCGTTTTCGATTCGGGTCAGGTCGCGATGTCTTACTTCAAAGCGACGCCTTCGCGTCCGGGGTTCGATACGCCTCACTGGTTCGCGATCAACCCCGCGGGAATGATTGTCCGCGACTGGGGCCAAAACAGCGCGGATTCACAGGATTGGGTAAAGGAATTCGACCAGTTGGTCGCTGGAACCAAGTAATCGCAGGAGTTTCATGAGCCCTTTTCGGCTCGGTTCGAAAGCCACGTGGCTTCTCATCGCCTGCCCGGCTCTTTTGGCGGCTTTCGGCGCCGAGGAACGCGTCGAGGAGCTTCACAAAGCCGCGCGTTCCGGCGATCTCAAACAGATTGAATCGTTACTTGCGGGCGGGGTCCCGGTCAACGCGCGCGATTCCGTTGGGGCGACGCCATTGCATGACGCGGCGTGGGCCGGAGAAAAAGATGTCGCCGCCTACCTGATCAGCCACGGCGCGGACGTAAACGCGCGCCACGATGAGGGTGGTTCGACGCCGCTGCATTACGCCGTCATCACGAATCGCCCGGATGTGGTCGAATTGCTCCTCGATCATGGCGCGGACTGGACTACCAAATATCGCTCCGGCGAAACGCCGCTGCACCTGGCCGCGTCACGCGGCTATGGACGCATCGTCGTTCTTCTACTTACTCGCGGAGCTAAAGTCGATACCCTGGACGCCTCGGGCTCGACCGCGCTTGAAGAAGCGGCATGGAAGGGTCAGGTGGAAATGATCCGCATGCTGATCGCCAAGGGCGCGAATCCGAGTTTCGCCAATCCTCAGACAGGCGCGACGGCGCTGCATGCAGCCGCGATTCGCGGATACCCCGAAATCGCCCAGATGCTGATTCAGGCCGGCGTTCCACCGGGCGTGCGGGACCAGAGTGGCGCCACTCCTCTCGATGACGCGCTGCATTTCCGCCAGATGGACGTCGTGAACGTGCTGCTGCACGACGGATCCCAATCATCCCCGCCAGCACAAGTTGTCGATGTAGCCGCGATGCTGCACGATGCAGTGCTGCGCGGCCAGACCAGCACGGTGAAATTGCTGCTCGATCGCCTGGGGCCGCTCGGGTCGACGCCGCTGTTGCACGATGCGGCGCTGAAAGGGCACGTCGACATCCTGGAAGTGCTGCTTGCCCATCAGGCGGATGTGAATTCCAGAAATGCGCAAGGCGCGACGCCGCTGCATGATGCGGCGCTGGCCGGCCAGCGCGCGGCCGCGGAGTTCCTGCTCGACCACAATGCCGAAATCAACGCACGCGACGGCGAGAGCGGCGCCACCCCGCTTCAGCGTGCGGCTTCGTGGGGAAGACGCGAGGTCGTCGAGCTGCTGCTGAAGCGCGGCGCCGATTCGTCGATTAAAGATAAAAGCGGGCGCACGGCCCTGGATCTCGCCAGCGAAAGCGGGCAAACAGAAGTAATGGCGGTACTAAAGAGAAACCCCTAGCATGCCGATTTATCAGGTGTGCAGACTGCGCAGATCTCGCCGGAGCTCGCCGACGCGGCGGATGTCCTAAGCGATCAATTAAGAGAGCATTTACAGCGGCTTGCGATATTACTCGAGCCGCACTCGGCTAAGATCGAACGGCGCTTTCTCGGTCGCCTGCGAGAGCTCGAATTTCAACCCAAGCAGCGCACTGCCCTGGTGGCGATCACCCCGGGGGCAGCGGCCCGGGTCCTGGCGAGCGGGCATCCTCCGCTTAAGTTCATCGAGCAGGTGGAGTACAACGGCCGCAGGCTGGCCAAGCTGAATCTTCCGCCCAGTGCGATTCTCGAAGCGCTCGAAGAATACGACAAGGTCTTAAGCCCGATGCTTGAGGCGCTGATTCCGGAGGAGCACTCCAATTTTCAGTGGGTACGGGAGCAGCTTCACTTCTGCGTGATCCTGACGCTGAACAACGCCTACTATCAGGTCCGCGAGGCTGAAACACAGGCGTTCTATGAGCTGTTTCGCGTCGAGCTGGAATCGCGCAATCTCGAAGAACTGCTGCGCCGGTTTCTAGAATCGCTGGTACACGTCTGCCACGCGGATGCGGGGCGGCTGTATATGTTGAATCAGGAAACGAAGGCCTGGGATCTGCGCGCCGGATCGCCGAAACCTGCCCAGCTTTCCGTTCCCAATCGTCCGGGCCTGATCAAGAAGCTCTCCAAGCCTCGCCACTTGAATGGCGATGCGCATACGTCCGGCATATTACTCGACCCGAGCTGGCATAAGCGCTTCAAGTCCTGCTGGTCGATCCCGTTGGCCGCCGACGGCCGAACCGCTGGGGTGATGCAGTTCGGGTTCTCCAAAGTTTACGAATGGCTACCGCGCGAGCAGGATCTTCTCGCCGCGGCCGCGGAACGTTGTCTGATGGCCGCTGAAAAAGCCCGTTTGATTGAGGATCTTGCACGCCGGGAAGAGCAGGTTCGGCGCCTGGCCGAGCACATGTTGCATGTGGAGGAAATCGAGCGCCGCCGCATCAGCCGTGAGTTGCATGACGAAGCAGGACAAAGTCTTTTGTGCATCCGGCTACAAATGGAGCTGATTGAACAGGCTCTTCCGGAGGAAGAAGGCGAATCGCGAGCGAAACTGCGCGAGGCGCGAGATTTAACAGAGCGAACCATTCTCGAGATGCGCCGTTTGATCGCGGCCTTGAGTCCGGCCGTGCTCGAACAGCTTGGGCTTGGCGCGGCTCTACGCCAGTTGGTTAACCGGTTCCAGAGGCTACATCCGTGCCGGGTTCGGCTACAGCTTTCCAAAATGGGAGCGCTGCCCCAGCAGTTGGAAATCATTGCGTATCGTCTAGTGCAGGAATGCTTTAACAACATCGGGAAGCACTCCGGAGCCACCCATGTAAACATTTCCCTGGCTTCCGCCGATGGAATGCTGAAGTTGACCGTGGAGGATAACGGGATCGGGTTTAACGTACCGGAAGCCCTGGCAAAGCGAGAATCGTTCGGCATCTCCGGGATGCGGGAGAGGGTGGCGCTGCTGGGCGGTGAATTCCAGGTAGACAGTCGTACGGAAGGCACTAAGAGAGGTACAAAGATTTCGATTGAACTGCCGATACCTAAGTAAGGGAAGTCGCGTAATAAGTCGGCGCGAAATCCAGTAGCAAAAAAGACGGAAACGCAGGAAAGAGACGGAGAGAAGAGAAAGTCGGGCACACGCTATGGCCAAGATTCGAATCATGTTGGCGGACGATCACACACTGTTCCGCCAGGGTATCCGCACCCTGATTTCCGCCGAGCCGGACATGGAAGTCGTCGGCGAAGCATCTAATGGTGGGGACGCCGTTGAAAAAGCCAACGAGGCGCGGCCGGACGTCGTGCTGATGGACATCGGCATGCCCGGGCTTTCCAGCTTCGAAGCGACACGGCAGATCAAAAAGAACCGCCCCGAAACCAAAGTTCTGTTTCTCACGATGTACGACGACGAAGATTATCTCGTCGAAGGCATGGAAGTGGGCGCCAGCGGTTACGTTCTCAAAGACAGCCCCAGCCAGCAACTGGTTGCGGCCGTTCGCGATATCTGCCGCGGCGGCAGCTATCTTTCCCCTCGCATGCTGTCACAACTGGTGGACGATTTCCGCAGCCGGATCAAGTCCGCTAATCGCCTGCCGCGCTTTGCGACACTGACCACGCGGGAACGCGAAGTCCTCAAGATGCTCGCCGAGGGCAATTCCGTGAAAGAAATCGCCTGCGATCTGAACCTGAGCGTGAAGACCGTGGAAGCGCACAAGTTCAACCTGATGCGCAAACTGGACATTCACAACAAAGCGCAATTGGTTCAGTACGCGATCCAGAAGAAGATCATCAAGATCCCGAACCTGGTCTAACCTTCAGCGCTCCGGAACATAAATCTCGATCCACTGTCCGCGGCGGGTCCACTTCACCAACGGGACGAAGCCTAAACTCTCTTTGATCTGCTCGGCCGAGGCCTGTTTTTGATCGCCCCAACCGCGCTGAATAAAACTCCGGGCGAAATCGGAATCGAGGCCGCCGCATTCGAGCGCCCAGGTTCGGCAGAATACCACCAACACATCCACATTCGCGCGGTTAAGTTTCGCGAGGCTGCCCGTTCGAACGTCGTCCATTCGTTCCACCTTGAGCCGCTGGTGGACGTACCCGAGCTCCGGCCGCAGCAGGGCATCCGAAAAAGGCCACGGAGTCGCGATTCGCTTATCCGGCGCACGCTCCTCGATATACTCCGCGGCTTGCTGCTGCAATCCGACCATATCCGTCATCGCCAGGGTATTCTCGAACGAGAACGGGTACGGCGGGTTCCAGAACAAGCCGATCAGCAAGGCAATCGTCAGGGCGGCTTGCGTCGTCCAGCGCCAGCTCGACGGAAAAACCGATCCGGCGGCGGCAATCGCAGCGTAGAGGATAGGAAAGACGGGCATGTTGTAGCGATCGAGTTGCGCGCCCCCGAACATGCTCACCAATAAAATCTGCGCGGCCGCGACAAGCAACGCGATGTTCCAGTCGCGGCCTCGTAGCACTCGCGCGCCGATAAACAGCGTGATCGCGCCAATCCAAAGGCCGTCGGCAATGAATAGAAAATAGACGCGCCGCGCGACCGTCCCGAGGATGTGGCCGGGCTGGAGCGAATCGGAAACATTGTAGCGGGCGAATTCGTCATTTCCGAGCCAATGACCTGTCGCATGGTGCAGCGCGATGAGCCAGACGCCGAGCGCGAACGCCGGCGCCAGGAAATACAGGGATTCGCGTATCCGACGCTCCCGCAGCCATAACCATGCGGCGAACACGAACGGAGTCGAAAGCGCGGTTTCCTTTACCAGCACCAGAACGGTGCAAACAGCGGCGCACGCCACTATCCGTTCATCGAGAAACAGGAGCAACGCGAGTGCCGTAAATGTCATCGCCGGCATATCGAGCTGCGCCATCATGGACTGCGTGTAGAACATTGGCGTCGCGATCAGAAAGATCGCGGCGGCGAACGCCGGGGCGCCGGCCGTGTTACGGGACAGGCGAATCGCGAGAAGAAATGAGAAAAGCACGCCGGCCGCCGCGATCAGCAGCATGGCGACGCGAGTAGCCGGGATCGAAAAACCCACGATCTTCCAGACCAGAGCGAGAAACGCCATTACGGCTGGAGGATGCACATTGGGAAGCGTCGTTACCGGAATCCATGCGCCCAGTTGATGAATATCGAGCGAGGCGGGAACAAATTGGCCGAGCTCATCCCAGAAAAACGGAAGGCGCAGGTACGGCGCATGGATCGCCAGCAGAATCGCGAGAAATGCGACAAAGAAAATGGCGATCGAAGCCGTCTTCGATCTGACGGGTGATGGCACGTACTACTGGATTACCGGTCCGGCGGGATGCGGTTCCAGCTTGATTTCGCCGAACGCGGCTTCGTATTGCTGAACGTTTTGGGAAAGCACGTTTGACAGGGCCTTGGCCTGCTGCGGACTCAGGAACACGCCCTGAAAGTTGTGGATTTGAACAGCGTCCGGGGCGGTCTGGTTGATGGTGCCGAACATGAGAAAAAAGTCCCATAAGCTGACGCGCACCTGGACGCTATTCGCGTAGCTTTCGCGATAATCGTTGGTGCTCGAAAGCTGGATCTTGGGCGCGGGCTGTTGGGGGTTCATCAACTTCAAGAATACAGCAGCTTCAGAGGATTGACCGGCGGTCCGGAGACCGGCTCGCCGGCCAACTTGCGAGCCCAGATTACAGCCGCGCTGCGACGGACTTGGTCTCGGTGTAATGCTCCATGACGTCTTTGCCCATCTCGCGGCCCCAGCCGGACTGCTTGTATCCACCGAAGGGCCATGCCGGATCGCCATAGTTGTGCGTGTTGATGCAAATGGTACCGGCCTTGATCTTGCGTGCCATCATATGGGCGACCTTCAGATTCTGAGTCCACACGCTCGCTTGCAAGCCGTATTCCGTGTCGTTCGCGAATTTGGCGACTGCGTCTAGGTCGTCGTCATCGAAGGATTGCACGCAGACCACAGGTCCGAAGATTTCCTCACGGACGACGCGCATGTCGCGATTGGTTCTGGCGAGCACCGTGGGTTCGACGAAATATCCCCGTCCATTGCCCGCGTTTCCGCCGGTAACGACCTCCGCGCCTTCACCGCGGCCTGACTGAATGTAGCCGGTCACCCGATCGTGCTGCTCCTTGGAAACCAACGGCCCGAGATTGACTTCGGGGTCGAGGCCGTGGCCTACCTTCAGCTTGCCGGCCTCCGCCACTATGCCGGAGACAATCCGGTCGTAGATGCTCTTGTGCGCGAAGAGCCTGGAGCCGGCGGTACAGCATTGGCCCTGGTTATAGAAGATCGCGGCCGCGGTTCCGGCAATCGCCCGATCAAGGTCGGCGTCAGGGAACACGATCGCGGGCGATTTGCCGCCGAGTTCCAGCGATACACGCTTCAGATTTCCGGCGGAGGCCTTAACGATGAGTTTGCCGACTTCGGTGGAACCGGTGAAGGCGACTTTGTCGACGTCGGGATGCTCCGCGAGCGCGGCTCCCGCGGTCTCGCCATAGCCCGTGACGATGTTCACGACCCCGTCGGGCACACCGGCCTCCTGAATCAGTTCGCCGAAGCGCAGGGCCGTGAGAGGCGTCTGCTCGGCCGGCTTCAGAACGATCGTGCATCCGGCCGCAAGCGCCGGCGCCAGTTTCCAGGCAGCCATCATCAACGGAAAGTTCCACGGGATGATCTGGCCAACAACGCCGACGGGCTCGCGCAGCGTGTACGCGTGCCAGTTACCGGGACTGGAAACCTGAATGGTCTCCCCGTTCAAGCGCGTCGCCCATCCCGCCATGTAATGGAACATGTCGATGGATCCCGCGATGTCTCCTCTGCGGGCGTTGGTCACGGGCTTTCCGTTGTCCAGCGCTTCCAATTCGGCGAATTCATCGGCGTACCGTTCGAGAAGATCGCCGAGGCGCCAGACGAGCCGCGATCTTTCCGCCGGCTTCATTTTCGCCCACGGACCGGATTCGAACGCACGGCGCGCCGCGGCAACCGCAAGGTCGATGTCGTCTTTGTCTCCAGCCGGCACATGCGCGATCGTTTCCTGTGTTGCCGGGTCCTCGACGGCCAAGCTCTTGCCGTTCTTAGCCGCAACCCATTTGCCGCCGATGAAGAGCTTGCGCTCCTTGCCGAGAAACGTGGCGGCCGCCGAACTGAGCGCCGGTCTTTCCATCGCGATAGTCATTTAAGTTTTCTCCAGAAAATCTGCGAATTGAGTGCAAGGATATTTTATCGGATCTTCAAGCGCGGCTAGGATCGGCGCGACGTAGTCAAGGTGTTTCCGCCGGCCGCGAACTCCGTGGGTTCGTCAACGGACTGGATGGGAAGCTGATTTGACCGAGTCGCCGTTCGCCAGGCCGGCGAATGGAGGAAACCGAAGAGGAGAAGGGCGAAGAGGCTGAGCCCATCGGCGGTCCACAGAACCGGCGTTCGCGTCCAGGCCACGTTCACTTGATGGGCGCCATCGGGAACATTGAAGCGGATGAGGCCGATGTTGTCGGACGGCCAGGCCTTCACCGACACTTCGTCGACCTGAATTCTCCATTCCGGGAAATACGCCAACGGCATCTGTGCAACGACAGGGCCCCTTGCCGTGACGACGCCCGACCACAAGACGGGAGAGCCGCCGGTTTGCCGGATTTCCGCATAACCGGAAACGATCTCGGCGGGCCGTGGGTTCGAAGGCGGAGGAGCCTGAGCCCATCGCGGCCGGTACTCCCCGAGGCTCGAAGCCTCAATGCCCCGCGATGCGATCTCGCGCGGCGTCCAGAAGCTTGGATCGACGTCCACGAATTCCCCTGGATGAAGGTGCGGCAGATTCGGAACGATCAGGAAAGCCATCGCGCCGGCGAAGGCAAGCGTCCGGCCCCTTTTGAGCGCTGCGATCATTGGTCCAATCGCAGCGACCAGCATCGCGATACAAACCGTAATGGGACCAAGCCAGCGCCACGGAAATGCCGTGTATTGCAATAACTTGATCTGACCCCATATCGGCTGCGCGACGGGCAAAATCATTACCGAGAAAATTACCGCGCTCGCCCCGAAGAACCATGCAGCGCTTCGGTCGCTGACCCGCGGATGCCGAAGCAGCCACACACAGGCTATTGCTGCGATTAGAAGATGACTCCAGCCCAGCGCGAATGACATGCCGTCCTGGTCGCCAGCGATGGATAGACCGTATCCCCAGGGCGAATCGAACAACTGATGCAGGAACACGAAGTGATTTGTGTATCGCGAATATCCGTCAAGAAGGGATTGCACCTGAATGTCCTGACGCCGGATCAGACTGGGAATCCAGACGAACGCCGCCAGGCCAAGCCCCACCAGGACTGCGTAGACTTGCTGGCGAAGAACGATCCAGGATTTCGAGGTCCACGAAGTAAACAAAAGGAACCCGGCCAGCAGTGGCCCGAACAAGAGGGCTGCCGGATTGTGGCACATCAGAAGGCCGGCCAATGACGCAGCGCCGATTTGAAGATACCTCCGCGAACGGGTCTTCGCGAATGCTCCGAATCCATACAGCGTAAAGGCGAAGAACGGAAAAGCGGCGAACTCCGCCAGAGCGGATCGGACGTAAAGGTCCACGCTGAAGTACGGCGCGTAAAGATACGCCGCGGCCGCAAGCCAGCCGCCGATCCGGCCAAAATACAACTCGCCCAGCAGAAACATTCCCGCCGTCGACGCGAGAACGATCACGACGCATGCCACGTTAACGGCCGTCACCATATGGAACCCGAGGAGGTGCCAGAACTCCGCCAGATAGTAAAAGAGCGGCGGATTGAACAGGAACAGCGGCTGTCCAGTTCCATGGCTGAGATCCGGAGCCCACCGCGGCAGCAGGACACCATGACGTATGTTTTCGTGAAACTCGACCATCCGGGGAAGATATTCGTTGGCATCGTGCCCGTTGGATAGCTTTGTTGTCAGAAGTGCGACGCAGACCGGCAGCGCCAGGATCACAAGCCCGGTTCCAACGACGACCGGTCGAGGCAACGTTTGCAGGTCGAGTTGCCAGGGCCGAACCCAGAAGACGGCGAGCCCACGGCGTTCTCCGGCAATCATCAGACCCACCAGAAGAAATCCGCCGATCGCGATCAGCGTTTTCCATTGCTCCGGCTGATATCGGCACTCGACCTTGTGACGTCCGGCCGGCAACGGTACGCCCACGAATCCCGGCGATAACATCACCGTCTTGACAGAAGCGCCGTCGACAAAAGCCCTCCAATTCGGATGCCAGGTCATCTTGAACAACGCGTAACTGGATCGCGCCGCCTGCAGCTCCGCCCGATACGTCACGCCGTCGTCGTTCGCCGACAGGATCGTTCCGGCGAAGGGAAAGGGCGGCGATGGAGGCAATGGATCGTTGGGCGACCAGCGCGGGATCTGAGGCGCTGCTTCGCTGTTCCGGTCGAGCAACAGGTGTTGGCGGTTTCCGACCCACGCGGACTGAAGCCAGCGGTCATTGACGTCGTAGAAATTTTCCTTGGTGGTGCGAACCGCATAGAACGCATCGACTACGTCGAAATAAGCGCTCTCGGGCGCTCCGAAAATGCGAACGGGTCCGGTCGGCTGAATGGGCGTGAGGAACGGCGGCAGAGAGACATTTGGCGCGGCGATCACGGTCCTGATATCGAACAGGCGGTAATGGGCCTGGCTCGATTCATTAAATCGCGTCATGATTTCCGAAGGAAGCGACATCGAGTGGAACATGAATGAAACTGCCGGTACGCCCGCTTCGCTGAGATACGCGTAGAACGGCACGGCGCCGATCTTGAAGGATCCGCCCCATAGGAGCGGAAGGCCGGCGTAGGCGCGGCCGCCCCGCTCACTCGCCGTCGCGATCGCCGTGTCTATGAATTGGCGGTTAGACTCATAAGCAGCCATGCTCTGCTGGCCCCATTCCTCGTTGTTGGCGAGGTAACGGGCCCGCTCACGAACCATTGGGAGAAAGACGATCGCCGTGACCACGACCGCTACGGCGACATGCGCGCGGGCGGTCAGGACACGCCACAGACCAGCCAGCCCGATCGCCGCGAGCAGCACCAAGAAAATCTGCGCTCCCCCGATGACGCGATGCAGTTGCATGTCGGGTGAAACGCCGAGAAGCGTCAGAACTGGCCCCCAGAAAGGACGGCCGAAGAACCACAGGACCCACAGAGCGGACCCTGATATCACAAACGTTCGAGCCGGATACTTCAACCGGTGGCCGCGCAGGTCGCGAAAATATATGAAAGCACCGATTAGAGCGAGAAGTGAGAGCGCCGGCATGCGGCCATGGTCCAAGAGCTCGCCCGTAAGCATGAGCTTCATCACGGCGCCGGCGCCGAATGAATCCCATTTCCAGGATGGCTCCCAGCGGCTATGGTTGATGATCGGGCTATCGAGAACCATAGGCACTAATTCAAAAGCAGCCAGTACGAAAGCCACGGCACCGATCCAGGCCGTCCGTCCAATCCGGACCAAGAGAGGCGTCTCCTGTCGCGGAATCAACGCCAGGAGTCCGATACTTAGCGCCGCCATGTAGCCGTAGATAAAGTGCGCCAGGAACGTCAATCCCAACAGCGCGCCGGTGATCGCCACGTTGCGTCCGCGGCGGACGGCGCGATACGCGAAACCTATCGTTAAAAGGAACAGATGGCAGGCAACTGCCTGCGTGAACAATCCGCTACCCGCCCAGAGATAGCTTCCATATTCGATCCCGTAAAGGGCGTTGGTCGAAATCATGGGCGCGAGTATCGCGGCGCCTGCCGCCGTGAGCGATGAGAACGATAAACGGCGCGCCGTAACGAAGAACGTGAGCGGTAACAGAACCACTGACAGATATCGCACGGCAACGAATACATCCATCAGCGACACCTTTTTGAAGAGCGCAAAATAAATCAGCGCGACGAGGGCATGGGCCAGCGGCTGATAGGTTCGTAACACCGGATATCCAAGGGACCACTCGGGAGCCCACCAGTCGAATGGATTGCGGCCGTGCTCTATCGCCTGGACCACGCCTTGGATGAGCGGAAAATGCAGAACATTGTCGTTCAAATCGACGCGGCTGATGGCAAGTTCAGGAAGGAGACCGACTGCGTTGAAGCTCAGCGCCAGCACGAGTAGGGAAAACGGCAATATATGTTCGCGCCTAAGCTTCATGCGTCTCTGGTTAGATTCAGTGCAAGCAGGGGAACGTTACGACATTGATTTTTGTAACGTTACGCGCAGGATGGGGGTAACGAAAAGGGTACCGGACGGTCAAGCCGCGCGACGGTACCCCCTGGTTTGCTATCGAGGTTGCTATCGAGATTGCTATCGAAAAGACAGAGTTAACAGCGTCACGGACCAGTCTTCTTAAACGGCGCGTACGAGTTCAGCTCTTCGATCAAGGGTCGCTCGCTCGGGGGCGCAGGAACGTCGCCATGCAGGACTTCCCGTTGCGTAACCGGGCGACCGTAGATCCGGGCGTTGTCGTCGTTATCGGGACGCAACGTCGCGCCCTCCAAGGACACGCCCGCGAAGATTCCGTGCGAGCGTGAATACGACAGCATTTCAGCTTTCATCATGGCGTCGGTTTCGGCTTGCGCAGATCGGCCAACCGGACCTGCCATGACACTCGCGTCTCCGCCTAGAGTGAATTTATCCTTCATCAGCCGGTCTTCACCGCTGCGGTTCATGACGATAAAAATAACGTCTGTTTCGCCGGCCCCGATCTGGAACCCGATGCTGCCGCCCTCGATCCGCACCGTTGAAACCGCGCTCCAACCCTCGCCATTGCCGACGCGGCAAGTGACGACACCCTTGCCGTACTTGGCGCCAACGATGAACCCGGCGCGCTTTAGATTGGGAACAACGCCGACGCAATGGGCTTTGCGCAGCAGATCTTCCGGGATGGATTTGTCGCCGGCATGCAGGATTTCGCCGAGAACGACGGCCGATTCGTGAATCCGCTTGGTCGGTTCGTTTCCGCCTTCGTCCGCTGCCCAGATCGGCAGCAACATGGCTAGACTAGCTACGACTAACTTCATTTTTTAGTTCTCCTTTGTGAGTCAAAATTATTTCGTGCGACTTATTTGCGCGCGACGGGCCGCGGCGCATCGGAAGTACCATAGTCCGCTTTCGCCTCGCTGGTCGAAGCGACATCTTCAGCGCCGGAGTGGGCAAGAATGTCTTTGGCCTTCTTCTCCCAATCCGAACTGTCGCAGTGGACGGAGAGCAATACCCCGCCCTTGCGAATGCTGCCTTCATATCGCTTAGCTTCGTATTCCGGCATTCCGGCGCCGATGAGCGCTCCCGTAACTCCGCCCACGGCTCCGCCGACGCCAAGGCCGCCAAGCAAACCCATGATGGGACCAGCGGCAATAAAGGGCCCGAGCCCAGGAATCGCGAGCGCTCCGATTCCTGCCAGCCATCCAAGAGCACCGCCAACGATGGCCCCGGTTCCCGCACCAGCCGTAGCGCCCTCCGGCGCTTTACTGTTCTTTTCGTGGGCCAAATCCTTATTGCCCGCATTCTCGGAAAAAAGAACGGAAACATCGGTGTTTCGAAAGCCGGCAAGGCGGAGCTGATCCACTCCGTTTGCCGCATGCGACTCGCTGCCATAGATGCCAAAGACTGCAATGTTGTGCGCCATGATCGAATTCCTTTCTTTGTCTCCTTGCGCTACTTTTCCTTTGGAGGCGTCACGGCCATCTCGTCCACTACATTCGTGGCCCCCGCCAGATCTTTGGCCTTGCTCGCCACGGTGTCTTTTTCAGACGCCGACGGGACATTGCCCCGCAACGTGACGATTCCGTTCGCCGTGACGATCTTGACGTTGTGCGCTGACGTGGAAAGCGTCTTGTCGGCCATGATGGCCTTACGTATCTCCGCTGTAAGGGCGATGTCGGCTTTGTTATTTTTCTGGTTGTCCGCGGTCTTCTCAGACTGGAAAGGAACTCCAGCCGCAGCGAACTCAGGCGTCATTAAGGCGCAGGCAAGCGTGGCCAGAGACAGAAATACCCGGCTAATATTTTTCATAGAAATTTCTCCTTGTCAGTTCGGACTGTTAGTCGGACGTTACCAGCGGAACCCGAAAGAGACGGGAATGAAGTCCGCGTGACCGTTTGAGAAAAAGACCCGGTTATAGCGCGCTTCCGCGAAGATCTTTCCATGGAATCGGGTACCAAGCGCAACGCCAGCGCCTGCGTCGATACCGGGTTTGTTCACGCTGTAGGAACCCAGAACTTGATTTGCAGGAACGGTTACAGGAAAGAATCCGAAGAACGGATTAAACCCAGTGACGGTTGCAACGGTTGGCTGCGTAAAGTCCTGGTACCAGTGATAAAGGCCGCCGCCGCCGATGAGATACATATCAAAGTGACCTTTGGGATTCAGGTGCACGATGGGATCGAGAGTGGCCGAGAAAACGTGAACGTGTCCGTCTGGAGCGCCCACGCTGTTGAGAGCGAATGAGCTCATGCCGAAAGAGTTTACGGCAAGGTCAATCTTCGCACCGACATAAGGCGAGAAGTTCATACCGAAGCCTCCCTGAACGTTCCAGCCTTCGTCGAGATTGCGTCCCGTGTTGCCCACGGGCTGCGTAAAGCCTCCACCGATGTCGCCCGTAAAGCGCGAGAATTCCTGCGCGCTCAGCGCGGTGGTTAGGGTAAGGCCAATTGCGAAAGTATAAAGAAAGTGTTTATTCATGCGAGTCTCCTCACAAGGGAGACGCTTACCTCCTTCACGCTGTTTCGCGTCGATCCAAGCAGAAACTCGGTATCCCGTTAACCGTGATGGGAGCTATTCGGAAGGCGAGAGGTACCCGGTAACGGCGCCGGCGGTGATATTAGTCAGCTTCAGCTCGCGGCGCTTTCCGTCGCGCATACTGTAAAAGACCACCGGCTCGTCTGGGCTGCGCTTTCGCAAGTAAATGGTTTTGCGATCCGGCATCAGCCACATCCAGCCGCTAACCCATTGCGACGTTACATCGGTTTCCGTAACTCCAAACCAGATCCCGGGAGCCAACTGCCGGCTATGGTCCTTTGGAATCTGGAAGCCAATTCGCCCGGGGCTTGTGTGGCGGGCGACTTCAACGGCAGGTGACTCAGGGCGATCCGCATGCGCGCTTACAGTTTGGATTACAGGAGGGGCCTGCATTGTCGGCTTCAAGACTAGTTGCCGGGCCTTGACGATGAAGCGGTCCGGCGCGGCGCCGACGAAGTAGAACGGATAGCATGTCACCAGCGTGAGTTCGGAATAGTTGGCGGCTTTCAGAACGCTCACGTCAGTGGGCTTCACAATCTGGGTGGATTCCACCTGGTAGACGTAGTTCCCGGAGAGTGTCTGCAATTCGACCAGATCGTTGTTCCGGATGTCTTTCAGGTTGCGGAAAAGCTTGTCGCGATGACCTGCGATTCCGACGTTCCCTGGCTGGCCGGGTAGCGCAGTGGCTGGAATATGGCCGAGCGCAACGGCCAGCGTTTCCTCGTCCGCGCCTTCACGAACGGTGGCCGACAGATGCAATCGCGGGATATTCAAACGGCCGAGCAAGGCATTGGTCTCGGGCGACGTTTTCACCGGCGCGTTGGGTGTTGCGGCGGACGAAGATTCATTCGACGCGGACGGCGGTGCGGATGGCTCGGGGCGGAGCCGAAGCCACTCTTGGACCTTCGCGGTCAGTTCGGCGCTCTTCTCTTTTACGTATTCGCCCGCGGAGGCCGGCTGCTGGCGAAGTTCGCGTTCAAAGACCCAGTTTCCCCAATCCTGCCACACGGTGTAGCGCACTTCGGACCATGCCCAAACGGCGATCAACCCCAATCCAACGACAAGAAAGAGCCTCTCGAAGAAGAGCCGTACCCTCATTGGTGTTTTGCGCTCTCAGCGGTGTCGTACCGGTAGCTGGTCCGCGCCCGAACCGTTAGTTTCGCGTGGCCAGGCGCCGACGCGTTCACTTGCACGTGACGTGAAGAAGAAGATTTGCTGGAGGGCCGGGGAAGATAGCCTATGGTGTAACGGGTGCGAATTTCTTTTGCAATCTTGCGGCACACTGGCACCATTACAGACGCGTCCGGCGGGAAATACGCTTCACCTCCGCTGATCCGGGCGATTTGGCGCAGGATTCCTGGATCCCGATCCGGATCGTCGTTGTCGAACAGCCCGATCGTATAAATGGTCGCGATACTTCGAACGACGTTGTCCAACATTTGTCCACGGGTGTGCTCGCTGGCGGTATCGCCGCCGTCGCTGATGACCACAAGCGTTTTCTTGTCGCGCTGCCCGAGCTCGAGTTGCCGCAAGCCCGCGACGACAGCATCACGCAGGGCGGTCTTTCCTTCTGGAAATCCCCGGTAGAGCGCGGAGTGCAAATCCGAAAGTTTATCGGAGAACAACACGCCGGGGGGCAGGCCGGGAGTAACTTTGTCGTTGAAGTTCAGAACGAAAACCTGATCGTGCGGGTTGCTTTCGGTGATAAACGTCTGCGCCGCCGTTAGGACCTCGGCGCGCTTCGGGCTCATGCTTCGGCTCTCATCCACCAGGATTCCGACGGTGACCGGAAGGTCATTGTGATCGAACACTGTGATTGGCTGAGGACGCCGGTCCTCTAATATCGTGAAGTTCTCCCGAGTAAGATTGGGAACAGGGTGGCCGTCCTTGTCCTTTACACTCACGTCCAGCAGGACCAGGCGTACGTCGCTGCGAAACGTGTAATCAGGCTCCGGTTTTTGTGGCAGGGCGTGAACCGCCGCACCCTGCAGGACGAAGCACAAAAAAAGCGAACCGGCACCAGACATCGCTTTACGTCTAATTGTCGAGTGCCGGTTCATGTCTGAGGCTCTGGACTTGTCCTAGGCGACGCGTCGGAGCCGAAGGAAAGCAAAGGCGCCAAGAGAGAACAAGCCGCCCAATCCTATCATGGGATACGAGCTTGCCGTTTTCGGCAGCGTTTCCGGCGGTGCCTGAGGCTCCGGCTGAGGCGCTGGCGGCGGTGGAGGCGGAGCGCTCTGCGCGGTCTCGACCGGCGCAGGCGGCGCCTGTGGTGCGGTCATGGCCTGCGGCTGCGGAGCAGGCGGCGCGGGCGGTTCGGGCTCCGCCGCGCGAGGCGGCGGTAGAGGAGCGGGCTCGGGTGCGACGGTTGGCGCAGGCGCAGCAGTCGCCAACATCGCTAGTTGTTTCGGATAAGGAAACTCCTGTCCGAAGTTGTCGCCCGGGTAGAACCAGGCGCGCAACGCCCGGGCCGTTCCGGGAGGCGTCTCCCAAAAGGTGAACCTGGAATTCCCGGTCGGCTGGAGCCGGTAGTTCGGAATCGCCAGAATGGTGTCGATAATGTGGGTTTGATCACCATCGAAAATTTGAACGATATGCCGGTCGGACTGCGAGTCGGCAAGTTTGAAGACATAGGTTCCCGGTTGCAGGACGGTGTGCGTGACCTGAATTGGCTGGTCGACCGTGAGAATGGTCTTCTTGTTCCATTCGTCCGCTTGGGCGCGATGGACTGCCAGTCCACCTGTTAATGCGATTGCGCCAAGAATCGTGGCCGCCACCCGGGGTTTTGTTAAAGAGCACGACTTCATGAAAAGACTCCTTTCGATAGTCGGAACAGAGCCGCAACTGGCCCGGTGTCCAATTTCGTTGCGACTACACTCTTGCGTACAAAGCACCTGGCCGGCCACTCTCGGTAACCTCCTGTGAAATCAACCGGCGTCAAAACTGGACGCACAGGCGCGCCCGGTAGTTCTTACTCAAAGCGATGAATCAAAATTCATGAAACGTTTCACATCGAAACAACGGCTGAATCGGCACGATCTCACCTAAAATGAACATGCGCCAAGATCCTGAGCCGAAGCCCCCGCCACCCGATCCCGATCCCCAGTTGCCGCCCCCACCCCAGCGGGAACCAGAACAACCGGACCCGGATGTGTACGATCCCGGGTTCGACCCCGCACCCATTGAAGCCTAGTGACCGGACGAATCAGCGAAACGGAACTGGCGCCGAGTAATCTAATCCCGAGGGGCAGGTGACGGCGTCAAGCCAACCGCAGTCCACATATCGCCTGCAGCTTCACGCCGGGTTCGGCTTCGACGCCGCCTCCGAGATCGTTGACTATCTTCGCGATCTGGGAATTTCCCACGTTTATTGCTCGCCTTATTTCCAAGCTGCCCCGGGAAGCACGCACGGCTACGACGTCGTGGACTACAACCGCGTGAACTGTGAGCTCGGCGGTGAGGAAGCACTTGCGAGATTCAGCAAGAAACTGCAGGATTCGGGGCTTGGGCAAGTGCTCGATATCGTGCCCAACCACATGGCGATTACCGGTCAACACAATAAGTGGTGGTGGGATGTGTTGGAAAGCGGAGCGGCCAGCCGGTACGCACCCTATTTCGATATCGAATGGAATCCGCCCGAAGAACGCCTACGGAACAAGATTCTTTTGCCGGTCTTATCCGATCACTATGGGCGCGTGCTTTCGAGCGGAGACTTACGCCTGGAACGCCACGACGGGGGATTCGTACTCCGTTATCACGAGCATATGTTTCCGATCGCTCCGCGATCGACCGCCGGGCTTTGCCTGGAAGCCGCGAACCGTTCGGGGTGCGGTGAGCTCGGATTCCTGGCTGACTCTCTGGACCGGCTTCCTGATTGGACGGAAGCGGATTGGCCGGGACGGATCGCGCATCACCAGGATAGAGAAGCGATCCGCCACCTGCTGACCAGGCTCTGCGAAGAAAACCGCGAGGTCGCCAGCGCGATTGACAGCGTAGTCGAGGAAATCAACAGCGATATCGACCGGCTGGACGTGCTTCTGTCGAAGCAATATTATCGCCTCTCGTATTGGAGGACAGCCGAGCGCGAACTGGTGTACCGCCGTTTCTTCGACATCAACAGTCTGGTGGGCGTGCGCACGGAAGACGAGCGCGCCTTCAGCGACATCCACCGGCTGGTGTTGAAATGGCTTCAGTGCGGGCGGCTGGACGGCGTCCGCGTGGATCATCCCGACGGTTTGCGCGACCCCGCGCAATACTTCCGCCGCCTGAGCGCCGCCGCGCCCGGCGCGTGGATCGTCGCCGAGAAGATTCTGGCGCGCGGCGAGCGCATTCCGGAGTCATGGCCGGTTGCCGGAACCACCGGTTATGATTTTCTCAACCTGGCCGGCGGCCTGTTCGTGGATCCCCGCGGCGAGGCCCCGATGAATGAACTGTACCGGGAGTTCACTGGCGAGCCGGTAGACTTTCCCTCGATCGCCCGCGAAAAGAAGTCCCAGATCTTACGGGACATTCTGGGGAGCGATATCAATCGCCTGACAGCGGTATTTATTCAGATCTGTGAAGCGCATCGCGATCACCGCGATTACACGCGGCACGAGATTCACGAAGCGATCCGTGAGATTGCGGCGTCTTTTCCCGTGTACCGGACCTACGTCGAAGCGGGCCGGGGAATTGTCTCCGAGTCCGACGGACTTTACATTTCCAAGGCGGTCGACGCGGCTAAAAGTGGACGGCCGGATCTCGACGAAAGATTATTCGAATTCTTTCGCGACGTATTGCTGTTGCGCGTACGCGGGGAACAAGAGAGCGAGTTCGTGATGCGCTTTCAGCAGATCACCGCGGCAACCACGGCCAAAGGCGTCGAAGATACCGCTTTCTACTGCTATCTGCGGCTGGTCGCGTTGAACGAGGTAGGCGGCGACCCCGGACGCTTCGGCGCCAGTCTCGACGACTTCCACAAGTGGTGCGAGGATACGCAGGCCCGCCAGCCTTTCACGCTTCTGGCGACTTCCACGCACGATACCAAACGCAGCGAAGACGTCCGCGCACGCATGTACGTCCTGTCGGAGATCCCCGAACGTTGGGGCGACGCAGTGCGCCGATGGTCAGCCGCCAACGCGCAATATCGAACCGGCGAGCTGCCGGACCGCAAGACAGAATATCTTCTGTATCAGACGCTGGCCGGCGCCTGGCCGATTTCGGCCGAAAGGTTGACGGCGTATTCGCGAAAGGCTGTGCGCGAGGCAAAAGAGCGGACCTCCTGGATCGCGCCCAATGTGCCGTTTGAAGACGCGCTGGAGCGGTTCATCGATGGAATCCTCACGGATGATGAATTCAAGACCAGCCTGGAGGAATTTCTGAAAGGTACAAGTGCGGCTGCGCAGACAACGTCGCTGGCGCAGACGTTGTTGAAGCTGACCGCTCCCGGCATTCCGGACACTTATCAGGGGACGGAACTATGGGATCTCAGTCTGGTCGATCCGGACAATCGCAGGCCAGTGGATTACGCTGCGCGCAGGCGGTTGCTCGCGGAACTGGCGAATTTGACGCCGGAACAAATTCTCGAGCGGAGCGCGGAGGGCTTGCCGAAGCTGTGGACGGTCCGTCAAGCGCTCCGCGTCAGAAGTGCTCATCCGGATTGTTTTGGAGCAAAGGGGACCTATCAGGCGCGTTGGCCATCCGGCTCGAAAGCCGCGCACGTGATCGCGTTCCAACGCGGCCGCGAGGTGATCACCGTGGCGCCACGGCTGCTGATGAGCCTGGATTCCTGGGATGCGACGGCCATCGACATCCCTGAAGGGTCCTGGGCGAATCAGTTTACAGGGGAAATCGTCGAAGGTGGCAAAGTGGAAGTCAAGGCGCTGCTGGCCCGGTTCCCCATTGCTCTGCTGGCTCTGCGCAAAACTGGTTCATGACCGGCATTCGAGTTTGGGCGCCGAACGCACGCCGCGTGCGGATTTTGACGGGCGGCCAAGAATCCGAGATGGCGAAACTCGATGGCGGATGGTGGTCCGCCGAAACGCCGATTCCGGCGGACGCCGATTACGCTTTCCGGCTTGACGACGATAGAACGCCACTGCCTGATCCACGGTCGCCATGGCAGCCATACGGTGTCGATGGACCATCCCGGCGAGTCGATCATGCCGCGTTTCGCTGGAGCGATGGCGAATGGCAAGCTCCACCGTTTTCCTCGGCGGTGATCTACGAGCTCCACATTGGTACATTCACGCCAGAGGGAACGTTCGACAGCGCCATCCATCGTCTTGCCCATCTTTCCAGCCTGGGCGTTACGCACGTAGAACTAATGCCGGTGCCGGAGTTCTCAGGCGACTGGGGTTGGGGCTACGACGGGGTCGACCTGTATGCCCCGCATCACGCTTACGGCGGTCCCTTGGGATTGAAGCGGTTTGTCGACGCGTGCCACTCGCGGGGTATCGCGGTGTTGTTGGATGTCGTCTACAATCATCTGGGACCCGCGGGAAATTATCTGAGCCGGTTCGGGCCGTACTTCACGAAAAAGTACTTAACGCCCTGGGGCGAGGCGATGAACCTGGACGGTGCCGGCAGCAGGCAGGTGCGCCGCTTTCTGTGCGATAACGCCTTGATGTGGCTGCGCGATTATCACATCGACGGATTGCGCCTCGATGCGATCCACGCGATCTACGACTCATCCGCCGTCCATTTCCTGGAACAGCTCGCGCAAGAAGTAGAGGAACTGGAAACGCAGACCGGACGCCGCCTGGTTCTGGTCGCCGAAAGCGATCTGAACGACCCTCGCGTGGTGACGCCGATCGAAGAGGGCGGCTACGGCATCGATGCGCAGTGGAACGACGATTTTCACCACGCTCTGCACACGGCGCTTACCGGAGAGTGTACTGGCTATTATCGGGATTTCGCCGGTCTGCGCGACCTGGCGAAATCGCTGCAGAGCGCGTTCGTCTA